>ERZ827528.3395-NODE-3395-length-13059-cov-6.751182_pt1 | contig 13059 bp, 14 predicted proteins | sample MGYA00519768_ERZ827528 | MGnify/ENA primary metagenome ERZ827528 (study PRJEB31778, sample SAMEA3449343) | human gut metagenome | biome: human gut; feature: human-associated habitat; material: faeces | place: United Kingdom | collected 2010/2012 ...
ATAGAATCAACAAAAGAAAACATTGTAAATAGAAAGGAAGCGGGAAAGATGAAAGTGATAGAGTATGCGGGGCTGTTGAGTGATAATAAATACAGTGGCGTTATTTATGGAGTATGGGAAGAGGATGGAGGATACCGCATAAAAGTATTTTATAAGAGCAGTACAGCTAAAAGATGGTATAATAATCAGGGCATTAGTAACGTACATTGGTATATAAAAGAATACGCATAATTCTAGGAGGGTAGTTATTATGTTTGAAACCTATATGAAAATAGGGAGTAACTATTATGGAACCAACGACACTATTTTTGTTATTGAGCGGCCGCAGTTAGCAATTGACATGAATGCGTTTAAAAGTTTTTGGGAAGACAAACCTGTTATAAGTGAGATACCCGAAATCGATTATGCAAACCGGATTGAAAAGGATATTGCAGAAGAATATGAAACTCTTACCTAATAATAAAATAGCTGATTTAAAAATTTATGGTTATACGATTTATAATGATTTGGTTTATTTTTATAACAACGGAAATATTATTGTAAAAGGACACAACACATGTTATAAAATATTAAATTTTAACGGAGGAAATTAAAATGAAATGGTATCAAGTAAGTTATATTGAAAACAAGGATTTTGTCACAGATTATGTTCTAGCAAAAAATAAAAAACATGTTTTGTCTTTATACAAAGATCCTAAACCGTATTGTATTAGTAGAGTAAATATGCGTTCCGTTATTTTGCATGGCACCGTAGAAAAGGATAACCACGTAAAAATAAGCGGTTGTTTTCTAACTTACAAAGAAAGAAGGGAGCGTAAAATATGAAATTATTCAAGGTAAAAGCCCCAGAAGGGGATCAATATATTTTGGCAAATAATATAACAAAAGCGTTGAAAGATTTTCCAGAGCCAAAACCGGAGTATGAATCTATTTTAATTATAGATTATTTACATGTTGATTTAAGCGACGATTTAAAGCAATTAGCCATTATCGATGCTGATTTTAGAAAAAGTTATGGCCGGTAATATTATTACTACAAATCTTTGTGATCGATCTGATTGGCATTTAGATGATTGTGTAAATAAAGTTGTAATAGAAAATATGGATACGTTTAAAAAAGCGGTAGGCGCTATGCGTAGGAATATGCCATTTCAATTTTTTTTTTGATGAATCTATATTCGAGTATTTGAAAGCGTGTTATTATTATGTATATAAGAATCCTAACGGTGCATCAATTACCACTTTTATTCATAACGCTTTGTTAAGGTCAAGGAAAAATATCGCAAGCAAGCTAGACACTATGCGTAGAAACGAATGCTATTTTACTGACAAATTCGCCAATATTTTAGGGAAGGAGGACGTATATTAAATAGGCGAATTTATATAAACAATCATAAAAGGAGTGTGTAAGATGATTTTGAAAGCTTATAGGTATGTTGTGGATTTTATGGTGTTGGCCAAAACGGAAACAGGCTATGCAGTTAACAACGTGCAGGACAGCGTGGTTATTGAAGATCTTAAAAAGCTAACGCTTACCACCATTCACAATCTTACGCGGAGAGAATACGTTGAGAAATACGGTAGAGATCCCGGTTATCTATCCATTATGCAAATTGAAGAAACCGTAACCAATAAAGAGTATCAGGAGGTAAAGTAAAATGGAAAACAAAGAACCCATTGTTATGGATGAGGAAGTAAAGCAGGAAATGGTTGTACATGAAGCCAACGCGATTAGTTTGGCTGATGCGAATTTCTGTTCTATTAATGCGGACACTCCGGAAGCGAAAGCGAATTTGTTTAATGCGTTGATCAATCCGGATGAACGGATAAGCGATCATTTTAATAAAGTGATCAATGTTGTTGACGTATTGGTGGAAGTTGTCCCAATGCTCAACAAAGAAACCGGCGAATACCGGGAATGTCCTCGTGTCGTCTTTTTTGACGAAAATGGTAAAACTTATCAAGCGGTATCCTTTGGGGTTTACAACGCATTGAAGCGGCTTTTCATGATTTACGGCGAGCCGCATTGGGATATCCCGATTCCGATCATGCCAAAGCAGATTACTAATAAAGATCGTAAAATCACGACTTTGGTGATTTCCGCAAAATAATGCTATGTAGGGTGGGTGGGAGGAATTGGGGTGATATTGTGTCATTACCTAAAATAAACTGGCGGTATAAAATTGATGGCAGAAGCACGGAAGCGGAATTGAGAAGATTAGTAAGAAATACTAACGCTTATATTAGAAGGCATAATGCTAAATTACCAAAAAACGTATTGCCAGTTAAAACATATAGCTTTAAAGAATTACATAATAATATTGCCACAAGAAAAGAATTTAATCAATACGTATCCGAATTTAAATCATTACGTAATAAAAATGCTTTTGATATAGTTGAAACAGATAATTTGACTACAGTAAAATTCAATGAAAATTTATATAAAACGCTATTAAACCGTATGAATATGAAAACAGCAGAAGAAGCAAAAGAAATTGATATCAGGCCAGAAAGCGGCATTGTGAAAAGCGACGTTGATATAATGTATAGAGAACGCAAAGATAGATTTGAATCTTTTAGAAAATCCGATCTTGAACGCTCGATAGCTTTTTATCGAAAGTATACGCGAGAGAAAAACCGTGAGGAAGCGGCAAATAATTATAAAAAAATATATTTAGATCAAATTAAAGGGTTGCTAGGTGATGACGGTAAAGAGTTATACGATTACATTAATAGTTTGGGCGCTATGACCATTTATGATAAATGGACAGAAGATGCAGAACTAATGATACAATTTATATCTGATCCCTTACCCACAGATATTATAGCCAGAAGCGCGTTGGAAGCGTGGAAAAATGCTGTATGAAGTATTTTGTATGCGACTTTGAAACGGAGGTAAACATAGAAAGGACTTACGTATGGGCATACGCTTTTGTAGGTTTATGGGACGATCAAGATCATGTTATAATGGGCACTAGCATAGACAGTTTTATAGAAGAAATTTTTAAACCCATTTATAATAACGGAATATTTTTTTTTCATAATTTAAAATTTGATGGTGAGTTTATTTTATATTGGTTACTTAAGCACGGATTTGCGCATACAACTGAAAAGAGATTAAACAATGGTGAGTTTTCGACCCTTATAACGGATATGGGCAAATTTTATATATTAAAGGTAAGATACAATAATATTACAATTACTTTTCAAGATTCATTTGCAATAATCCCTTTATCAGTTGCCCAAATGGCGAAAGCGTTTGGTATGGATATATCTAAATTACATATAGAATATACAGATCATCGGGAAGAAGGTGGACAGCTAACCGATGATGATAAGGAATATATAACCTATGATATTTTAATTGTACAGAAAGGATTACAGTATTTTTTCGATCAAAATCTAAATAAAATAACGTTGGGTAGCGACGCTTTAGCAGATTTTAAATCGATTATTACACCTAAAAATTTTGATAGATATTTTCCAAAACCGGCATATGATAAAGATATCCGTAGATCATATAAAGGTGGTTTTTCCTACGTAAAAGAAGATATTGCAGGAAAAACAATAGGTAACGGTATTGTTTTAGACGTAAATAGCTTATACCCATCAAGGATGTATTATTGCGAATTACCATATGGGGAAGGGAAATATTTTGAAGGGGAATATATAAAAGATGAAGTGTATAATTTGTATATACAATCTATTACATGTATTTTTGAAATAAAAGAAAATTATTTGCCAACCATACAAATTAAAAACAGTCGATCCTTTGCTAATAATGAATATTTAAAGAATAGCAATGGGCAAGAAGTGCTTTTGACTTTAACAAGCGTAGATTTAAAGTTATTTTTTGAACATTATAACGTGTATAATTTGGAATTTCATGGAGGATGGAAATTTAAAAGCAGTACGGAGATATTTAAGCCGTTTATTGATAAGTGGATGGCAATTAAAATAGAAGCGTCTCGAACTGGAAATCTAGGATTACGAACATTAGCTAAACTTATGTTAAATAACTTATACGGCAAATTTGCATTGAATCCAAAAGTTACAAGTAAAATACCATATTTAGATAGTGAAAAAGATATTGTACGCTATCATTTAGCTGACCAAACCGATAGAGAGCCTATCTATATTCCCGTTGCCACTTTTATTACCGCACATGCTCGATATTATACAATATCCAGCGCGCAAAAAGTATATGATCGATTTTGTTACGCAGATACCGATAGTTTGCATCTAATTGGAACAGATTTACCAAATTTAGATATAGACGATGATAAGCTAGGAGCATGGAAGCTAGAAAAAACGTTTACCAGAGCTAAATTTGTTAGGCAAAAAACATATATTGAAGAAGTGAACGGAAAGTTAGAAATCACTTGCGCGGGAATGCCATCTACGTGCTACGATCAAGTTACCTGGGACAATTTTGAGAAAGGCAGCGTATATGGCGGTAAGCTTATGCCAAAACACGTGCCGGGGGGTATTGTACTTGTCGAAAAAGAATTTACCATTAGAGCCTAATCGATTATGTAAATATTGCCAGTATTTTGAAATAGTCGATGAAGAAGGATGGTTTGTAGATCGTAAAACATATTATTGTAATTATTACGAAGTCCCGGTTATTATTGATGGTTACTGGTATGTTAAAACAGCCTGTCCAAAATTTGAAAGGAAGTGATAGTATGTATATTCATTCCCTTTTATTCCTATTAATATGTGCAATGTGTGCCAGCCTAGGGGCTTTTGTGGCTGCTTTGTTTGATTATTTGTTCAACCATCGTGAAAAATAATATTTTACTATTGACAAACGGCAATACCGAGTATATAATAAAGGTAAAGGGGCACTGTTAGTAATGGTTACACAATGGGGAGGGCCAACGGGTAAAACCGCTTTCTGTTGCATCGTCGTGGCTGACGTTTAACCATACAGCAGATTGCCTCTTTTCCATAAAGGGTGGTTACATTGGGGCTATATTGGGATATCAATGAAGTTTTGAGCTATAACGCCTTATTTAATCTAATATATGGTATACGCGGATTTGGCAAAACTTACGGTTGCAAGCAATACGCTATTAAAGACTTTTTAAAGAATAAAAATCAGTTCTTATATTTGAGAAGATATGATAGTGAATTTTCAGAAAACAAAAATTTCTTTTTAAAAATGATCCCGCATTTTCCTGATCATGAATTTTCTGTTGATGGTTATGAGTATAAAATAGATGGGGAAGTATGTGGATATTCAAAATGTTTAAGCACTAGCATGAAACAAAAATCAAATGAGTACCCATATGTGGATAAGATAATTTTTGATGAATTTCTAATAACAGGCACAACCGAAAGATATTTGCCGGATGAAATAACACTATTTTATAACATATATGAAACCGTTGCAAGGGGCAGAGACATACAGGTTTTTTTCCTTGGAAACTCTTTGTATCAAGTAAACCCCTATTTTCTAGAGTTCAATATCCATTCGGGGCCTATGGGTAAAATTATTTGTCATAATGACATATTGTCGCAAAATGCTGGATCGTTAGAATTTATTGAAGCTCGGAAAAACAGCCGTTTCGGTAAAATTGTTCGAGGGAGCCGGTATGAATCCAGTTCAATTGATGGGAATTTTTACGACACATCTAACAATTTTATAGCAAAGAAAACAGGCAAATGCAAATTTATTTGTAATATTAAAATTAACAATCGTATATATGGAATATGGCAAAATGACTACTTGTACGTATCGAAAGATATCCAGCGAAACAATATTACTTATTGTTTTAAACTTAGTGATCACGATAACAATACAATAATGGCAGACAGATTGAAAAAAAGTCCGATATTATCATTAGTTTGTAAATGCTATATAAATAATGATTTACGATTTGAAAGCCCTGTAATGGAAACAGATATAAGGGAGATAATGAAGCTATATTATAGGAGGTAATAGGATGACCAAGGAAGAGCGGGAAAGCCGTATCCAGCAGATTCTTAACGCTAACGGAGATATTCCGATAATCACCGAAGCCCTAATGGCTATTCGGGATGAATTTGATGATTATGATAGCCGATGGGCTGAACGCGATACCGAAAGGGAAAAATATATCGCGGAGGCCGAACAGCTACGGGAAGAAAATCGTAAGCTGAAAGAAAAGAATTACGATTTGTTTATGCGGATCAGCGGTGATGAAGTGAAAGAGGATCAAAAAGAAGATATTAAAGAGGACGGAGAAAATCTCACCTTTGAAGAGCTTTTTGAAACGAAAGAGAGGGGTTAACTATGGCTATTAAAACACAGACGTTGAAAGCGAATGGTGCGCAGATCCTTAACACTATCCGGGCGAACGCGAATTATGATTACCAATCTCGCGTACCGGAAGCCACGCAGGAAAACATCAAAGAAGTGGGCAACGCAATTCTCAGCTATCAGGCTACTACCAACGCTTTTCTCAGTGCGTTGATCAATCGTATCGGTCTAGTCCTTATTACTTCCCGTATGTATGAAAATCCCTTGCGGGAATTTAAAAAGGGCAAGCTGGAATTTGGCGAAACCGTGGAGGAAATCTTTGTAAATATTGCGCAGGCACAGCATTACGATCCGTCTGTTGCGGAAAACGAAGTCTTCAAGCGGGAAATTCCTGATGTTAAAGCGATTTTCCACCGGATGGATCGACAGGATTTTTATAAGGCCACTATTTCAAATGATCAGTTGCGCACTGCTTTCTTGTCCTATCAGGGGATTGAAGATCTTATTGGCCGCATTGTAGACAGCCTTTACAGCGGCGACAATTACGACGAATTTCTGTGCATGAAGCAGTTGCTCATTGATTACGCGAATAACGGCTATTTCTATTCTGTCACGATTCCGGGAATCGATACTGCCGACAATGCCCGCCAGTCTATTTCCCTGCTACGGGAATATAGCAATAACCTCACCTTTATGAGCAACACGTATAATTCAATGGGGGTTGCCACCACTACGCCCCGCGCCGATCAGCTAATCATTCTTGATACGCATTTTGACGCTGTGGTGGACGTTGAAGTCCTTGCACAGGCTTTCAACATGGATAAAGCGGATTTCCTTGGCCGCCGCGTGCTGATTGATAATTTTGGGGAGCTTTCCGGCGCGGTTGCGGCTTTGGTTGACCGCAATTGGTTCATGGTGTTTGATAATTATATGTCTTTCACCGAGCAGTACAACGCGCAGGGTTTGTACTGGAATTATTTCTTCCATCATTGGCAGACCTTGTCTACCTCTCGCTTTTCAAACGCTGTCTTGTTTACCACCGACGCCGTGGGGGGTTCCATTACTGTAACGCCTTCCGCTCCCACTCTTGCTAAGGGCGCGCAACAGCAGTTTACCGCGGTATTTTCCGGTACTGGATCGCCTATGCAGAAATTTAATTGGAGTTTGGGCGGCAATAGTGATGAATCTACCAACATTACCAGCGAGGGCTTGCTTACCGTAGGCGCGAATGAAACTGGCCCCCTGACCGTCAATTGTATTCTTGCACAGGATACTTCTATCACAAAAACAGCCACTGTGACTATTTCGGCCTAATTTCTACTATAGCCGGGGAGGGTTTCCTCCCCGGCGTTATAGGAGGTAAAACATGGCGCTATTTACTCCTGAAACAATTGTCCATTTGTGTTCTAATATTCCCTTAAATAACAGTTATCAAGATACAATAACCTTTTCCGATCAAAACGCACAGCTAAATTATTTCTATAGTAAGGCTGTACATTCTTTTGATACGTTTACTTATCAGCGACACGATCAAGCTATAAGGGTTCCGGTCAATGCGGAAACCATGAACGGCGTAAACTATGCTATTTATCGTAATGCAAATTTCGGGCCTAAATGGTTTTACGCTTTTGTCACTAAAATTGAATATGTAAATCAATCTACCAGCCTAGTGTATCTTGAGCAAGACTATATTCAGACATGGTATTTTGAATTAACTTTAAAAGAATCCTTTGTTGAGCGTGAAACAGTCGCAGACGATACGGTTGGAGCTAATCTTTTGCCCGAGCCGGTCGGAGGATTGATTTATAAGCGGAATAGCACGTTATTGGATTTGTCAAGCGATATGGACGGAAATTTATCCTTGACGAATATTGGCTATGTATTGGCTACTACTATCAATCCGGATGGATCACAAGTAGACGGCTATATAACTCAAAAGGTATTTACGGGAGCAAATTATATTTTCTATCAAAACCTAGAATCTGCACAGCTTGCTTTAGATCTTAAAAACTGGCCGGAGGGGAAGGAAAATTCTGTACTGGCTATTTATACTTTTCCCGCCACCTATGCCAACGTTACAGAAGATAAACGTTTAGTTAGCTGTAAAACAAATACTTATTCCACAACAAAGCCAACATCTAATGGGGCTTATACTCCACGGAATAAAAAACTGCTTACATATCCATATGATTATTTATGTATAGATAATAATCAAGGGCAAACTAAAGAATATAAATATGAATTATTTAGTTCTTCTAACGTTCAATTTAGTTGCACTGGCAGTATTGCCCCCGGCGTTACCTTTTATTTGTGGCCTAATAATTATGAGGGATTTGGAAGTGCCTATTTTGAAATGCTCACATTATCTAACTTTCCTATGTGCTCATGGAATTATGACACCTATCGCCAATGGTTTGCCCAAAATATGAACGGTATGACGGCTTCTATCTTATCAGGAGGTATAAGCACTTTTGCAAGTTTGGCCACCGCTAACGTCGGCGGCGCAATTGGCGGTTTAGGAGGCGTTGCTAAAGGAGCTTTAGACGTATGGGCAAAGGATGCAGATATGCAGGTTTTGCCTCCAACTTTTAAAGGAGCGTTAAACGTAACAAATGGCAATTATGCTATTTCTAAACAATGCTATACTGCATATGATATCCATTTGGATCAGCATGTAGCGGAGCGCATCGATTCATTTTTTGACCGTTTCGGATACGCTGTGCAGGAAGTAAAAACGCCCAATATTATGAGCCGTCAAAACTGGAACTACATAAAAACAAACGGTTGTGTGCTAGAATGTAACGCGCCGCTAGACGCGGTTGCCGCTATTAAAGCAATGTTCGACCGAGGCATTACATTTTGGCATACAACAGATGTTGGAAATTATTCGTTGCCAAACGGGGTGGTATAATGAGACCAAAGAATGGGGATCCTTTTAATTTAGCGGTAAAATCAAATGATTTAACTTTTGTTAATACTTTTTTACGCTTGGAAGAGATCGCTATAAATCGGTTTAAATGGAAAGGGCTACCCCATAGCGTTGACGAGCGTTTTTTAGAACTGGTACTTTTTAACAAGGGTTATTGCCTATTTTTTGATGACGAAACTTTTGGCTATATGGCTTTAACCTGCAATTTTGAAGGCATATTTAATCCTTATAATATCCCTACCAGATATCATGCTTATGCGCCTAGCGGGTTTTATGCCGACAGAGATATATCTAATTCCGTTTTGATATATAATAACTATTTGCGTATGCCGTCATTTTCTGTAATTTGGGAATACGCCGAACGCATAGCGGAGGTTCAAAGGGTTATTGACATCAATGCAAAAGCACAGAAAACACCTGTACTTATCCTGTGTGATGAAGAAAATTTGCTATCAATGAAAAATTTGTATATGCAATATGAGGGCAACTATCCTGTTATTTATGGTAGAAAGGGTACTTTGATTTCTGATGATTTTAAAACATTGGATACGCATAGCGAATATAAAGGAGATGAACTTTATAAACTTAAATTACAATATTGGACGGAGGTTTTGTCCTATCTAGGCGTGTCAACTTCATTGGATAAGCGGGAAAGGATGCTTGCGGGTGAGGTTGCCGTGAATACTAATGAAATTGAAATGACACGTCTAACCGCTCTAAACGCTAGGAAACAAGCTTGTCGAAAAATAAACGATATGTTTGGATTAAATATTGACGTTGAATTTAATTTGATTTCCACCGCAGAAATTATTGGACTTGATAACCCGGAGGTGGAGAAAGATGAAGATCGGGAAGGCCCTGAAAAAGATAGCTAACGTATTTATTGCAATAGTTAAATTTATTAAAAAGTTGGTGTTATATTCCGATGAGTAAATATACAATGGAATTGCGGTATATTCTTGAAATAGGATACGATTTCGGATTGAATGACTACCCTATTTTTAACGAGTCTTACCGTAAAACACTTAACGATAATATTATAAATTCTTATTATTTTTCAGAAATTTGTGAAGAAACAGTTGCTAGATGGGCAATCCGTTTTAAAAATAAAATGAATGTTATAATGCCTTATTATAATAAATTGTATGAATCGCAACTAATTGAAATTGAGCCGCTTACTAAAATAACCGAAACCAAAACAATAGTAGACAAAGCTACCGGGAACAATTCGGCAGAAGGAAATGAAACTTTGTTAGGAGAAACCAACAATACAAATTCTAATACTTTCACTGCGGATGATAGTAATTCGCATACCATTACAAATCAAAGAACAGGCAATACACAACAGATTAAAAGTGACACGCCGCAAGCTATTTTGTCTGTGGACGATATTGAAAACAATCTATATGCGTCAGAGGCAACCTTTAATAAAGATAATATTAGCGATAACGGTACAGACGTTGGCACCGTTACGCAAGAACACACAGATAACGGGACGAGTAAAAGTGAAATCAATAATACAAATACAACTTCTTCTAAATCTCAATATACAAACAATATTGATAGGACAGAAACAGCAGAACGGGATTATAATATGTTACAAAGCGAAATGCTGTTAAAATATCGTGAAACCTTTATAAATATTGATAAAATGATTATAGAAGAATTGAAACCGCTGTTTATGACTGTTTTTTAAGGAGGTAAAGATGGACGAATTAACCCCCTTTGCATTTTGGTGTCAAAAGGTTATGCCCGCCGTATTAGATGACAGCCTGTCATTTTATGAAGTTTTGTGTAAATTAACTGCTAAATTAAATGACGCTATCGAAACTATTAACGGGCATAGCGAGTTGATCACGACAATGCAAAGTGAAATTGCTGCTTTGCAAACGCTTACGGCACAGCACACCCAGCAAATTGCAGATCTTACGAAAAAAGTACAGACGAATGCCAATAATATTACCGCTATCAATACCCGGACAAAGGGACTTTCTACGAAAACGGATTCTAAGAATAATTATTGGGGTATCAATTTCACCACAGACGATAATTATGTTTATCGCCTTGCGTGGTCAAACGGTGCTCCTGCTGCTTCTGTGCTTCAAACTTCCCGCCCCGGCTCTATCTATTACCAAAATGGTGGTGTGTCGGATGATTGGGCGTATTTATCCGTGCAGGATGGCACAAATACTTCACGGCCCGGTTATACTTCGATTTCACGTACAATCTACAACCAGATTACCAGCGATATCAACGATGTGGAATCCAGTGCCGCCCAGAACGCACAAGCCATTAAAGCGTTGCAGGATTTGACCAGCGGCCATTCCACGGCAATTTCCAGTCTACAGGATAGCGTGGGTAAAAATACACAGGCTATTACAGATTTGAATAATGGGTTGAGCAGTACTAACGCAACTGTAGCAAAATTAGAAAGTAGCTTGGAAACCCTTGAGATCACAGTAAAAAATAATAGTACGGCGATTAATACAATTAATACTCGCACTAAAGGTATCGTTAGTAATACGGCCGGCACGGATGGGTGGTACGGGATCACACTGGATACGGATGGTGATCTAAATTACCGTATTGCTTGGTGTAATAATGCAACTGCAACAATGCTTTCTTCTTCTTCCCGTGGATCTATCTATTTATTTGATCAGGGCATATCATCCTTAACTGGCGTCGTAGGATGGAGCCAAACAAGTGCAACGGCTGTTGAAACTTGGTACAAGGGGCTATCCAACAGTAATGTAACCTCTATCAACAATCAGATTAACACACTTGAAAATAAAACTAGAGGATTTAGTACAGTAAATGACACTGCATCCGGGTGGTTCGGCTTTAACCTTTTGGTAGGATCGGATAATTACCGGATCGGATGGTCACCCTCCGCGCCGATAGAAGCTGTTACGGAAGCATCTGCCCCCGGCTCTTTGTATTTAACACAAACTGGATTAACTGGAAATACGTATGGGTATTCCCAGACAGGCACACAGGAGGTTAAACCGCTGTATAATGGATCGGATACCTCCTCTATCGAAACTGAAATTGAAACCTTGCAAACGACTGTAAATGCGATAAACAATAGAACTAAAGGCATTTCTACTAAAACTGATGCTTCTGATTCATATCAAGCTATAAACTTCACCACCGATGCCGGAAAGGTGTACCGTATTGGCTGGATAGGCACTACCCCCAGCTCAACGGTTGCATCTTCCTCAAATAAAGGATCATTTTACTTTTATGTTAATGGCACTAGCCCGAATACTGGCAATTTTGGATGGTCACAATTGGATAATAGTTTCCAAGCTATTTATAATGGAATTTTAAAAACAGATGCTACAACTTTATCTAATACGGTATCCAAACATACTCAGCAGATATCAACTCTTATGGATGATGTCAACAACAATGTATCGGATATCAACGATTTGCAAACTAATCTTACTGGCGCGACTAATACAATAACACAGGTGGGCAACCTTGCAAATGAAATCAATACCAGAACAAAAGGTATATCTACAAAGACAGACAGTTCTGATAATTGGGTCGGTATTAGCCTATCTACAGATGATTCATATATCTATCGTGTTGCATGGTCGAATGAAACACCCGCTTTGCCAGTATTGAACCAGTCTAGACCTGGTTCCCTGTACTTGCGTATTGGCGGCCCTGCCCCGGATATCTGGTTATATGCGTGGGATCAGAATGGAAAAGACACAGCTATGCCGTTAGTTACTGAAAAAATCTAGGTAAAATGAAAGAGGGTTAACAGCTAAGCTGTTAACCCTCTTTCATCTTTTGCTTAATATATTCATAACCGCTCATTATAAGGCATTTAAGTTTGTATTCCTGTTCATATGCTTCTTTGAATAGTAACGCA
>ERZ827528.3403-NODE-3403-length-13033-cov-17.819849_pt1 | contig 13033 bp, 8 predicted proteins | sample MGYA00519768_ERZ827528 | MGnify/ENA primary metagenome ERZ827528 (study PRJEB31778, sample SAMEA3449343) | human gut metagenome | biome: human gut; feature: human-associated habitat; material: faeces | place: United Kingdom | collected 2010/2012 ...
CAAGTCCGCAAAGGATTTCCGAAACGCTGATCGCAGGATAGTGTTTGGACCAATGGAGCGGTGAAGTAAATGCAGGTTCAGATATGAAAGACCGCGGGTGTTCAATACGATGATATAACAACTCTTTTTCCAAGCAGATAAATTCGAGAGTCATGTCGACAACCCGGTGTATATATGGCGGAAGCGAAACGGACGGTTCATGAATTCGAGAAAGCAGAAATCGGAACTGGATTTGCGTATAATTTAACGTATGTAATGCCGACAGACAATCTGTGTCATCGCAAAGTGCTGTAATGAGGCGGGCAAATTTCAAAAAGTAAGTTTGCAGCCTTTTTTCAGAAACAACTTTTCGATTCAATGATTTTAAGATGGCTCTGAACAAAGATGTATGCAACAATTTGTCCATCTATATTTGTCGTTTATTACAATGAATTAAATTGCATATATTGTATCTGTAGGATAATTTTCTTATCTTTGCCAAACGGCGAATAGCTGTCGAATCCTGTCATCGACACCTGAAAATGCTACAAAGACAAGATGGACGGGATGATAGGGGAAATCGTGCAAAAAACAGCACGGGCTTCTCCTATCTGTTCATCGGGTTGTAGCATTCCTCAGGTGTCAATAGGTTAAGTCCGTGCTTTTATTTTATGCTATTTCATTTATGGTTTAACCGAGAAGTTTGATTTTGCCACAATAAATTTATAATTTATGCGTTTCATAAAGAAAATACCGGTTACGATTCATTAAAAGTGAATTTTTCAATACAAAAAGACTTACAGATGCTCACATTCTGAATCGGTCAACATTTACATCCGGATATTTTCTTATTGCCGTTCGAAGAATATTCGAACGGCTTTTTTATCCGAAAGTTAAAAACACCCGCACACCTCAAAAGATGTGCGGGTCAAAATCGGGGCGCTTACAGATGCTCAACCGATTCTAAACAGGTCAACAAAATACATCTCAGAGGAGTTATTCGGCCGTAGCCTCGTCGTAGGTGATGGTATAACCGCTACTGACGAACGTCCAGTCCTGCGGACGATTGCCGTTCTCGCAAGTAACGGTTTCCTCCCATGCTCCGTCGGCAATGGAATTAAATAACGATAACTGGTTCCGTTCAGATGTCCGGCGCAGGTTGAAGTGCATGATCGCTCCGTAACCGGCCTCGGTCAAATCATAGGCATAATTGCCATACTGACTAATCTGATAGGCGGAATAATAATTACCCAGATTGATCGACATGGGTGCATAATGCTCCTTGGTTACGCCGGCAACGCTGATGTTGGTGTTGTAATACGCAAAATCGGAATAGACATAGTCGAGTTTGGCACCGGCTGTCGCGTCGATCTGATTGTAGCCGATATTGTACTGGAAGAGGGTGATCAGTTTGCCGGCAGGCAATTTGTCGCGCAGTTTGGAGATCAGGTTGCCATACGAACCGGAAACGGAGGTCACCGTGCCGCCGTACTCGTTGTCGAATCCGATACCGTCGAGTCCGTACTTATTTACGGCATAGGCGAGAATCGTTGCAAGCTGATCGGCCTGCGTGTCATTGAGACTCGTGAAGTCGATATTCTGCCAGTTAGGCAGGATGGTGAGCACGACTTTGATGCCCTTAGCCTGCAGACCGGCTACATAGGTGGCAGCACCGCCGTTTTCGAGCAGGTTGGTCATCTTGTCGTTCAGATAGAGGGTCGGACGCACTACTCCGTTGACCGTCTCCTTGTTGAGATTGGCGGCGAAGAACTCCACGATATCGGCATAGGCCGAACCGTCGGAGAGCAGGTAGTCGCCGGCATTAAGCGGGTTCACGTCGTTGGTCTCGACATAAATGGTGACCTTCGGAGTTTTGTCCCCGTAAGCACGTGTTTTGACGACAGGTTCCTGGGCCTTGTCCATCGTCGGTTCTTCTGCCTGCTGGCAGGAGATCATCATCGCTGCACTGGCTGCCAGTGTTGCGAATAATTTGAAGTTTTGTTTCATTTTGATTTGAATTTTAATTGTTTTTGCTCCGGTTAAAGAGCTGTGAGAGGATAAAATGGAAGAACATAGGTGTATTTTGTCGACCGTTTTTATCAATTCCAATCTTTCAGCCATTTGCCGTAATTCTGAATACCCTCGGATAATGTCCAGAGTCTGTTCATATCCAACAGATAGGTGTATCCTTTTTTGCTTCCGAGCAAATAGCTGTTTTCTGGATCCATAAAAGTGCAACACGCTGCAAACGTATTGTCCCAAAAAGCTTCGTAACTGTCCTGGAGATTGCTGTGCAAATCGTCGAAGACGATGATGTTGTTAGGCTTATAATTAGGAGTCCAATCTAAAAGGAATCTAGGCTCCCGCATCATGGCCTCTTCTTCCGTTTGGGCAGCAGGATAGATGGGAAAGTTGATGCAGCCGTACCGATCCTTGGGCAGATTGGCAATCGGCTTTTGCGTATAGGTGGATACATACTCCAGTTCGGGATGCCACGGGTCGAGCAGCTGCGGAGCCTCACTGTTGCTGTTATAGCCCGACCAGGCATAGTCGATATAGTCCCCGACGGCGATACCGCCCGTCGCCTGTGTATCCCAGAAGGTAGAGGTCGGCTCCTCGTAAACCGTGACCGTCAGTAATTTTTCCGTGCCAAGTGCCTCGCGCAATGCCTTGATGAGCTTCGGATAGGAGGTCGTGTTCACGGCCGGCATACCCTCCTTGCCGTAGCCGGAATTTCGATCCCAGAGGTTTACACCGTCGAGTTCGTATTGTTCGATAACGGTCTTGACCTGCGCTGCGAAGTCTTCGATTTGAGCATCGGTGAGGTTGCAGAACCCGAGCCCCTTGCCTCCGCCTTCGATACTGATACATACCTTGCGTCCGTGTTCCTGCAACGGACGGATATATTTCGTCGATTGGCTGAGCACATAAGTCATGTCGGTTCCGAGATCAAGCAGGGCGCGGCCGGCTGCAGCATCGTAGCCGACCTGGACAGTGCGCAGGTTGACGATGTTGCCTACGGTACCGTACCACGCCACGGTCGTGCCGCGTGCCACTTTCTTCCGCATGATGTAGTCCTGCGCCAACAGCGGCTGAAAATCGTTCGTATTGACATAGAACACGAAGAACAGGTCGTGGCCGTCGTGCAGGGTGTATTCGTCGGTGTAGGGTTGGCGAACCGAAACGTTGTAGTAAAGCGTCTTGTCCGCGTCCGGTGCGTCCTGTGCAGCGACCGTAAGCGGTAGTACATATTCCCCGGCGGCAAGTCCGCTTGCCGAGAACTTGATACGTTTCAATTCCGAACGCTGCGTTGCGGCCGAGAGGTCGAGCGTCTTGCCGTCGGGGAACTCGTAATTCGCCTCCGGCAGCAGCGTTCGTTCGATTTCATCTCCGGCATCGTAGTCATTGAGCAAAGATGCATCGCACCATGCGTCGAGCGAATATCCCGCTGCCGCCGGCTGTGTCTGCCTCAAGTAGAAGTTCTTCGTCATAACCCCTCCTTCGGTCAGCAGCACATCGACCCTATTTTCCACGGAATTGCTGCTGCACAACATCACATGAACCTCTTCGATGGAACCTTTGTCGGGCAACTTCCCGCTTTCCTGCATCACGGGATCGGCCTCGCAGGCCGTAAGGCCCGCGAGTGCCGCCGTGCAGAGAAGCGTTACCACCCCTGTTTGCAAATCAAAAATCGTCTTCATAGTTACTCGTTGTTTTCGTTAAGTTTCGGGATCTCGATGCCCTGCGGCCAAATGATGTCGTACTTGGCGACGCCGTCGTTGCCGTACATCGAATAGTCCTTGACCGTATTTCCCGAGGCATCGTTGCATTTCCAATACCCCAAAAGCGTCGGATCGTTCTCCGGGTTTTCGATTTCATACATATTTTCCCAAATCTGTTCCGGCGTGCGGGCCACAGACCATACACGCGCCTCGGCGATCTTGCCGTTCAGAGGCCGATAGTCGTCGTAGGAGCGGCCGATGAAGAACTGATAGGCCTCGCTCAGGCCATCGTACCCCAGTTCTTCGTACTGGGCCTTGTCGCCCTCGGGAGCGGTGTTCCACAGGTCGTAGAGCGCCCGCATGGCCAAGTTGATGCAGTTCTTATCGTTCTGCGTCGTGATGCCCACGCCCGTGACTTCGCTCTGAATCTGCCCGTCGACGTAGATGCGGGCCGTGCGGGTATTCTGGTCGTAGGTGCAGGCCACATGGTACCAGCGCCCCGTTTCGAGATGCTTCATCGCGTCGCGTCCGGGAATCTTGCCGAAGCCCGAGCCACTGCCCGAACCGTCGAACTGCAACTGTTCGCGCTCGAAATTCGTATCGCCGATACGCAGCAGCAGGTACTGCTCAACGCCCATGACGGACGAGATGTTGACGGGATTGCCTTCAGTATTGGTTTTCACGAATTCGTCGATGTAAATCAGGGCCTCGTAGGTCACAGCCCGCAGGCCGTTCCAATCCTTGCTGCTTTCGGAATACTTATCGAGGGTCGGGAACTCGATCCAGTTGTCCGTAAGTTGTGCCGCGACGGTGATGGCCGAGGAGCGTTTGACGACGTAGTAAGCCACGTCGGAGCCGTGCAACACATCGATCGATGCGCTACCGATGCGTACTGGAACCAGATAGGTTTCGTCGATTGGCAAAGCTCCGGTCTGCTCATCTCCTTCTCCGGTGAGTTCACGGAGGCGCAGCGTGACAGCATCGGAGGTCGTCTTCCCTGCCGGAATGGTCACAGTTTCGGACAGCAAAGAATAATATTTTGAATCGAGCATCGTCCACTCCGTACCGTAACGGGCATTGTACGTCCCGACGAGCGACGGGTCGACCGTGAGCGTCACCGCCACATCCTGTCCTGCCGGATATGTCAGTACCGCCTGCAACGCGCAATCGTAGGTAGCCCGGGTGTTGCTGAAGGTCGTGAGCTGTGCGTCGCTCGTCGAAGCGACGTCGAGGTATACGACATTGTCGAACTTGTGATTGTCATCGCCGTAGTTCTCGCAGGCCGTGAAAGCCACGAGCGAAACGAGAACCGCCATTAGTATCTTTTTCATGTTCATGACTGTCTTTATTTAGAGGGGTTCAACGTTTGTATCGCCTGCCGGATGGTTTGGTAGTTCATCTCGGAATGGTAGTAATCTTCGGCAATATTGTAAGCCGCAAGCCCCGCATAAGGCCCGAGTTCGACGACGCGGCGCGACATTTCGTCGACGGCGGCGTGCTCGGTGCGGTCTTCATCGAACAGCGCCGCATTGATTTCGGCGGTCAGCAGCAGCCGATTGGCCTCGATGCCGGCATAGTTAACAGCGTGCAGGGCATGGAGTCTCACATCCAAAACATTTTCGAGTTTCTCCGTATCGAGGATGACGTAATCCATCTTTGCACGGTCGGTGGCAGCGAGCGACAGGGGATTACCCTCGAAAACGAGGAGCTGACCGTCAGTTCTGGCCGTGGCAAGCCTATCAATAATGCGAGCCGTGGCATCCGCAGCCAACGGGTCGGTCGTGAACGAGTAGCCGTCCATGCCATTGGCAGCGACGGCAACGACGACCTTATCCAAGTAGGCGTCGAGCGCCGCCGCATCGGCGAATTCCTCCGCACGAGCGGCATAGTCGATCTGATAGAGCACCTTCGTGCCTTTCTCGTGCATGACGGACATGTCCTCGGCGTCGAATTTCGAGAAGTTGTCGGCGTTGGTCAGCGTCACGATGTCCAGCGAATCCGGAAGGCAGCGCATGAAGTCCTGCTCTCCGGTCGCTTTCTCGGGAGAATTGTGCATGCGGGCATAGACGATGAAATGCTCCGACTGCTTGTAGGCCCTCAATGTCGCGGTGTACTCGGCCCATAGGGCAGGATCTTGCTCCCAAGGCTTTTTGACCGTACTGTCGAGTGCCTCCGTTTCCGTCCAGTCGCTGCACGAGACGAGCGACAGCATCGAAAACAGCGCCAGCAGCGTGAATATAAAGTTCTGTTTCATAGCTGTTAGTTGTTATAAGATTTGCAATCCCACCATACACGGGTTCCCATGACGTCGCCCGTGCGGTTGCCGTTCTGCTGCTCGCCATCGAGCGTCTGGATGGCCAACTGAAGGTTGGCGTTGTTCTGCTGGTATTCCTCGACGGGGTAAGGCAGGCGTCGTGCACCCTGCGCTACGTCCACCGTGCCGCCCGACTTGTCGGTGGGCACGGGCAGCAGTTTCGGATAGCCCGTGCGGCGGTGCTCCGACCACGCCTCGACGCCCAGCGGGAAGATGGCGATCCATTTCTGCACGATGATGCGTTCAAGGTTGCGTTCGAAGTTCTCGGCTCCGTCGACCCACGGAATCCCGATGTCGCTCTGGGCCATCGCGCTGTAGTTGCCGACAGGATCGGTGTAGGGCGCGGGCTTGACGTCAGTCTGGGCCAGATAGGCGTCGGCGCCGCTGGCACCGCGCTCCTCGAACGAAAGCCTTACGGCTGCTTCGTAGAGTGACCGTGCCGTTTCTTCCGAGCCCCAGCGCAATTCATATTCCGCACGCAGGAACGTTGCCTCGGCGGCATTGAACCATAGGTAGGGCGTATCGCTCGCAACGATCATATTCGAATACTTCGACACGGCCTGCGACTTGCTCGTCACATCGATGCCGATACGGATACCCACATAGTCGCCGACATCGTTCGCAAGGAACATCTTCTCCATACGCGGGTCTTTGTAGCCGTTCATGTAGCAGAGGATGTCGGCTCCGACACGGTGGTCGCCCCAGTCGTTGTAGATGAGCGTCGTGCGGTTCTCCGCGGCGTGCATCGCCGCATTGTCGGCATTAGCCTCGATAACACCCCCGGCAATAGCCTCGGCGGCCTTCGCACGGGCGACGTCGGACTTCACATACGACAAACGCATGGCCATGCGCAACTTGAGCGAATTGGCATATTTGAGCCACTGCGCGATATTGCCGTAGTAGACGCCGTCGTAGCGGCTCCACGCTTCGGCCGGGAGCGTCGTGTTGCGGCCCAGTATCTCGATAGCCTCGTCCAGCTCCTCGAACATCTTCGTATAGACCGCCTCCTGCGAATCGTACTCCACATAGACCGACTCGTTGCTCTCCAGCTTCGAATAGGGAATCGGACCGTAGGAGTCCGTCACACGGTGCATGATGGCCACTCGCAACAGGCGGGCGAAAGCGATGGCCACTTCGTCTTCCGTGCCGTTGACGATGCCCTTATAGGGGGTATAGGTCTCGGTGATGACGTTGGCGAAAGGCCATTTGCGCCAGTCGGCCGAGGGATTATAGGTCTCGAACTTGGTCTGCCATGTATCGACCGTAGCACCGATGTAACCGCCGAACGGCCCGCCCGAAAGCGATTCGTTGAACTGGTACATGTGCTCCTGCACGGGAATCACAAGACTCTGCAGCGACTTGAATTTCGTGCCGGTCTTGTAATTGAGGGCATCCATCTGTTCTTCCGTAACCTGATTGGGATTGCGGTTGATGTCCTCGAAATCACCGGTGCAGGCAGCCAATCCGAGCAGCGCGACCGACAGCAACACCGACTGCCAGCTCATATTGATCTTTCTCATAGTTTCTGCGCTTTAGAATTGGAATTTGACATTGAAACCGAGACTGCGCATCGAAGGCATCATGAAATAGTCGATGCCCTGATAGTTCAGTCCCGTCGAGGCGACGGCTTCGGGGTCGAACGGCGCCTTGCAGTAGATCATCCACAGGTTACGCCCTACGAACGAGACGGTCATGCGCATCTTGTCGCGGAACCATTTTGTCGGCAGGGTGTAACCCAGCGAAAGCTCTTGCAAACGGACGTTCGTCGCCGAATAGAGATAATATTGCGGCAGACCGGACTGCGAGCCGATGGCTTGGTACCACTTCTGCGCATCGACCATCTCACGGCCGTTAATCAGCACGCCGCCGGCATCACGTGCAGCGGCCGAAGCCTCCGAAACGCCGTACAGATCCAAATTGGCCTGCGTCGCGGAGTAGCAGACACCGCCCAGACGGGCTGTGAACAGCACGCCGAGATTGATGCCCTTCCAACTGAAATCGTTACGCCATGCGAGATTGGCATCCGGGAACACCGAACCTAAATAGATATCCTCACCCTCATCGGTAACCTGTAAGTTACCGGCATTGTCCACTTCGACATAGCCGTTTTCATTATACCGCAGATTGGACGTCGTATAAAGGTCTCCCAACGTACCGCCTTCTTTAAGAATATATTTCGCCTTGCCTAATCCCTTGATGTCGAGCTTGGTGAGATTCAGAGATTCGCCCGTCACGGGGTTTACGGCATTAGCCGCAAGTTCGCGGATTTCGTTCTTGTTCCACGAATAAGTGAAGTTCGTCGTCCAGCGAAAGTCACGCCATTGGTTATCGTACCCGAGCGAGAGTTCGACACCCGTATTGCGGACATGGCCGGTTTGCAGGTAGATGGTCGTATAGGACGACGAGGGCGGCAGCGACGGGTCGAAGGTCTGATTTTTCGTATCGGCCCGGTACCACGAAGCCGAAAGATTGATGTGTTGCCACAGACGGGCATCCAGACCCACCTCGTAGGTGATGGTGCGCTCGGGTTTCAGGTCGCCGATGGGATAGTGCGTCTTGTCTTTCCACACCTTGTTCGTGGCGTCGTATTCGTAGGTCGGAACCGTCAGGTGACGCGGGAAAGGCATACCTACCGAGGCGATCGAACCGCGGATCTTCAGATAGCTGAACGTCTTGCCCAGATCCCATGTCGAAGAAGGCACCCAAGACAGGCCTACTGACGGATAGAAGAACGACGACTCGGGCGAATTGGCCAGTTGCGAAGCCCAGTCGTTACGCCCCGTCACCGTGAGGTAAAGCATCTGTTTCCAACCTACTTCGACCGAGGCGAAAATCGACTGCGTCTGGTCGTGCCAGCCGACCTTTTCGGCACGTTTTTTCGTGTCATCCAGATCGAAAACATTGAATATGTTGGGAAGTCCGTTCTCCTGAATCGGCCCACGGTATGACAACTCATCGGTCTTGATATTGTTGATCGAGGCGCCGATATTCGCGTTCAGAGACCAATCCTCGCCGAAAGTCTTGTTAATGTTTACCATCAGATCGGCGTAGGTCTGCGTGTCGTAAGCACGGGCTTCGGTATAGTGGCCGTTTTTGCCGCCTTCCGTAATCGTGGTGTTCGACGAGGCATAGAGTTTTTGCGTGTAGAGCGAATTCGAATTATCAATGCGGACACGTCCGGCAACATTAAGCCACGGAAGAATGTCGTAGCTGGCCGAGAACGACAGCATATAACGCTTCTTGTCCGTATTGCGCAGGTTGCGGTAGTTGATCCAGTAGGGATTCTGCATGCGCAAATCACCGCCTTCCATATCCGCACTCCAGAATTGCTCCATGAGTTTCGTCCCTTCGTTGTAACGCTCGAAGCGACGGTAAAGGTCGAAATTCTCACCCCGCGGGAACAGGTAGGCCGGAACCAGCGGGTTCGAATAGACTCCCTGATTGGTCATGTTCTGGTCTTTCTGATAGATGTAGCTGGCGCTCGCATCGAGCTTGAGCCGGTCTTTCAGAAAGTACGAAGTATTGCGGAACGTGAAGTTGTAACGGTCGTATTCGTTATTGGGGATAATGCCGTCCGAATTGACCGAAGCAGCCGAAAAATAGGTCTGGTTCTTGTCCGTACCGCCAGAAACCGTAACAGCATTCGTATAAACGTGTCCCGTCTCGAAATAATCGTCCGGAGTATAACCGTAACGGGCTTCAGGGCGTAATTTCTCGCCCCAACTGTAAATGCTCGAGCCGCTGCGCTGGCCGTTCAAACCCGTACCGTAGCGATTCTGAAATTCCGGCTGGATGAAAGGTGCGAGAAATTCGATATTACTCGAAAACGTAGCTTTCAGAGTCCCGGCTTGGCCTTTTTTCGTCGTAATCATCACAGCGCCGTTCGCGGCTTCCGAACCGTAGAGTGCGGCCGCGGCAGCACCCGTCAGCACCGACATCGACTCAATATCCTCGGGGTTGAGGTCTGCGATGGATTCTGTAGCACCGCGCGAATCGAACTCCGTACCGCCACCACCACCGAAGTTGTACATCGGAATGCCGTCGATAACGTAAAGGGCGTTCGAAGACTGCGAAATGGATTTGTTACCGCGCAGAATCACCTTCGATGCACCGCCGACTCCCGACGACGAGGTGTTGATCGTGACACCTGCAACCTTACCCGTCAGCGAGTTGATGAAGTTGGCGTCCTTGACGGTCGTGAGGTCTTCGGCCTTGACCTGTTGTACGTTGTAGGCTACGGCTTTTTCCGAACGTTTAATACCAAGAGCAGTGACCACGACTTGTTCGATCTCGGCGGACGACTCCTGAAGCGTAAGGTCGAAAGCAGTACGGTTACCCACATCGACCACCAGAGTCTCATAGCCCAAATAGCTGACTTCCAATTGCCGGGAGGCAGCGGGGGGGGGTATCTGAAGCGAGAAAGAGCCATCGGAACCGCTGCTGATGCCGATTGAGGTGCCCCGGATAACAATGGTCGCTCCGACGATCGGGGAGCCATTGATATCGCGGATAGTTCCGGAAATGTCAACAGGGAGCTTTGCCTGTTTTTTTGAGAGAATGATATTGGAACTACTGATCTGATAGGTGATGTCCGTCCCTTTGACCATTTGGTCGAGGGCTGCTTGCAAGGATTGGTTCGTCACATTTACCGTAACGAGCCTGTTAACATCTACATCATCATTGATTCCGAAAAGAAATTTTGTCTGTCTTTCAATCTCATTCATTACCTGCTTCATACGCACGTTTTCCATCTTGATGGAAACCTTCTGCGTCTGTGCCTGCACCCCAGTAACAGGGATACAGACGAGCGTAAGAACTAAAAGAAAAGACAGGCAGATTTGCTGAATAATCTTTTTATTCATACATTTGTCAAGTTTGGTTCAATGGTTGGGAATTGGTTAATATTCCTGATTGAACTATACGCCGGTGAGTGTTCGCCCACTCATCGGTTTTTCATATCAGGAAGCAAATGTTCAGAGTTGATAGTTCGTGGTTTACATCATAGGCATCTAAAGAATTTGAGATAAGTTAATAATTGGATGGACTATTTAATGATGATTACATCGGTAACAGCATCGTGTTCAAAGGTGAAATCCGAGGCGAGTTGTAGCATATGCAAAGCGTGGTCTATACCGTCCGAAACACGGATTTTCAAACTTTTGTATTTTACGACGGGCATGGTTTCGCGCCGAATCTCTATCTTCACGTTATAACTACGCTCCAACTTGCTCATCAGCTGCTCAAACGGCATTCCGTACACTGAAATAATACCATCCATCCACAGATAATCGTCTTTATCTTCAAGTTCTTGGATTTGAAACCCTCCATCTCGAAGATTGACGATATCGTTGGGCTGCAGAATGACGGATTCTCCGTTTTTTTTATTCGTCACGGCAACCCGGCCGCTAAACAGAGCTGTTGAAAAACGATTCTCCGCTTGGTTGGCGATTACATCGAAATGCGTACCCAATACTTCTACATCACAGGCAAAAGTTTCCACAATGAACGGGCATTCAGAGTTATGGGCGACATTGAATATGGCCTCTCCACTCAACTGGACACGCCGCTCCCCTTTTGGGAAAATCGCAGGATAAACGATGCGGCTCTGCGCATTAAGTTCCACGATGGAGCCATCCCCCAACGTTAGGCGAATATGCTGCCCTGCCGGAACCTCGACAGTCGTTTGCTGTTGTAACCACCGGTTCATGCGTTGACTCAAAAGCACATGGTCGACAGCAATTCCGAGCAGTAAAATGGCGGCAGCAACTCCGGCATAACGCAGCACTTTCGGCCATCCGAAACGTAGGAAAGAGCGTGAATTATTTATACCCGCCTCCGGATTAGGTGCACACATTATGCCCAATACATACAAATTATATGCTTTATCGAGAACTTTCTGATTCTTTTCCGGATCTTCGTTCAGCCAAGCCGAAATCATATCGGTTTCTTCCAAAGTCGTTTGCTCTGCGAAGAAACGGAATAACATTGCATCTGTAACCTTTTTTTCCATTCTGTCATAATATCGCATCTATTTATATAGTTCCACAACTCAATAAGATTCCCTCCTCTAAAATGCGTTTTTTTGCAAATAATTTTTTTTATTAAATTAACCTGTTGCAGGTCAATTATATGGGTAAATATTTTTTTTGCATTATAATCTTTTTAATTTTTTCTTATCTTTGTTCTTGGAATGAAACCGGATACTATCATACTGACCCAGCAGTCGTTCGACAAGTTATTTCGCCTATACCAGCGAAAACTATATGCTGTGGCATATAGCCTTGTACATGATGCAAATACGGCAGAAGATATTGTCCATGACAGTTTCATGACAATTTGGGAGAACCGGGAAACTGTACAGTTTACGAGCATAGAGGCCTATCTTTTCGGTGTCGTAAAAAAACGCTGTCTGAAATATCGTCGGGATAGATATACGGGGAAAGCCGTGTATGAGAAAATCCTGATGAAGGAGCGCGGAGTGATGGATTTTTATACCCGCACGATCGAAAGTTGCAATCCGAACGAATTATTCCAGCGGGAAATCATCGAGATATGCCGCAAACAACTGGAACAAATGCCGGAATTGACCAAACAGGTATTCATAGCTCATAAACTGGAGGGAAAAAGTTACAAAGAGATTGCTGACATGCTATGCATCAACCTCAAAAAAGTAGATAGGGAATTACAACAGGCGGCAATGAAATTACGCTTGTCTTTGAAGGATTATTTGCTCTTATTGCTATTGATAGTATATTCTGAAATATAATCGGCTGATCTGTTCTTGGGTCAAATTTTTCTCGTTTCTAATTTTAAGAAAAAATCAAAAAAAGAGCTTTAGGAGAGGGAATCTTATTGAGTTGTGGAACTATATATTAGATGGCATTGTTTTGTCGGATCTAATATATAGTATACAAAATGAATCAACTTACTCAAAACTCCCGACAATCGCTTTCTCCTCTCCGTTGGGTTCCGAGTTTGTACTTTGCGATGGGCCTTCCGTTTGTGGTTCTGAACATGG
>ERZ827528.3406-NODE-3406-length-13028-cov-7.078008_pt1 | contig 13028 bp, 10 predicted proteins | sample MGYA00519768_ERZ827528 | MGnify/ENA primary metagenome ERZ827528 (study PRJEB31778, sample SAMEA3449343) | human gut metagenome | biome: human gut; feature: human-associated habitat; material: faeces | place: United Kingdom | collected 2010/2012 ...
CGGCCGGAGCACCTGCCTGCATCCGAATTCAGGCTGCACAAAAGCAAATTATTACAACCAAAACAAACGAATGATGAATTTTGGAAAACCGGGACTTTCCCGCCTGCTGTGGTTGCTTTGTTTTCCTTTCACTGTGCAGGCATCGGGAATCACGATTCTCGATGCCGGACCGCAAACGACCTGGCGTGCTTTCATAGCCGACAATGGCACGATTCGCGGCTATGAAACGTTCCGTAACGGTGAATGGATGCGGATTCCGTTCCGCACGGACGACAAATCCGGACCGGCCTGGGAGAACGTAGCCCTATCACAGCCCGTATCCGGCATTCCGGTATTCACGGCCGACCAGAACGGCATCGCCTACCGCCTCGCCTACCGGGCCGAAAAAGACCATCTGGTGGTGACGGCCGAAATGGAGAACCGCACGGACAGCCTTTTCGTGCCGTTCCGGTCACGGCTGTATTTGGGAATCGACTCCGAAATGCGGAGTTATCCGGCGTGGAACCAAAAGTTTTTCCCGACGCTGATGCGCTGTGAAAAGAGCCATTTCTGGGGCTATTTCATGTCGCCCGAAGGGCGTATCGCAGGCATTTGCACATCCGGGCCGGTCGCCTCCTATGGCATTAACTATATCTACGAAGGTATTTTAAAGCCGAAGTGGGGGCACCAGATTTTCACCGGAAGCCTCGACCTGCTGCACACGGGCCCCCTGCCTGCACGACATCCGCAGCGAATGAATTCGCTTGCTCCCGGTGAACGGCGGGAATGGGAGCTCCATCTGGGAGAAATCGAAGGGCTCGAAACGCTCAAGCCCGCGCTTGCGGCATGGGGAAGTATTCCGGCAATCGAATGCGGACGTTACACCCTCTCCGCCGGCGAATCGACCGACTTGCAACTTTACGGCTGTACGTCCGAAACCGCAAGAGTCACCGTAACGGCTCCGGACGGCAGTGTAGAAGAACTTTCCGGCCGAACATTCACCCCGGCAAAAGGCCCCGGCGAATACCTGCTGACCGTTACGACATCCGCAGGCAAACAGGCCGAAGCCCGCGTGCACGTCCGCCGCGAATGGTCGTGGTATCTGACCTGCGCACGGGACTTTGCGACGCGTTATCCACCGCTTCATTCGGGGGCGGAGAGTATGTACGGCTATTACACGATCTTTCGGGCGGAACGGTATTTTCCGACGCCGGAAAAAAGTATCCGGCTGACCGCACGCTTTGAGGATGCGCTCGCCCGTACCTGGGACACCGTGGCATGGCAGCCCCGGCCGGTATTCAGGCCCCACCGTATCCAGAACCACACGACGTTGATCGGTATTCTCGTCGACCTGTGGCGCATGAGCGGCGACGAGAATTACCTGCGCCAAGCTTCGCACATCGGCGACTACATCTGTTCGGAACAGGTTCAAAGCGCCGACGGCGCCTACCGTTCACGAAACAACGTCCATTACACGGCCGTCATCTATCCGGCCAAGTCAATGCTGGAATTGGCCGCCGCAGAGCAGGAGTTGGCCCCCGCTTCCGCCGAATGGGCCGAACGCGCGCAGAGGCACGCCCTCTCCGGAGCCCGGGCTTGCGCCGACCTGCTGTTGCGCCGCGACGATATCGAAACCGAGGGCGACATGACGTTCGAGGACGGCATGATTACATGCAGCGCGCTCCAACTGGCACTCTACGCCCTCATGCAACACGAAGCCCCGGCACGCAACGCCTATACGGCCGCTGCCGAATACCTCTACCACAAACACCGCTGCCTCCGGCAATCGGAAATCCCCGACGCCCGGATGCGGGGTGGGACGCTCCGCTACTGGGAGGCGCTCGACCACTATTTCGCACCCAATCAAGTGATGAACTCGCCCCATGGGTGGACTGCCTGGAAGATTTACGCCTCCTACTACCTCTACCTGCTTACCGGCGAAGAAAATTACCTGCGGGATACGATGGATACGCTCGGGGCCTGCGTGCAGATTATGGACGGGAACGGATGGCTCCGCTGGGGCTTCGTTCCCGATCCCTATGTGCGGGCGAAAGTCTTTGCGGAGGACCCGGCGCATCCCGGCGAAGGGATTCCGACGGATGCAATCGTCGGAGAACAGTATCTGGAGTTGATTACGCCGTGGCATCGTCCCGACGACGATGCTGCCGTGATGGATTTCGGCCAGAAAGGCGGGCAGGGCGACTATACGGTTTTCGAGATTTTCAAAGCGCTCGAAGAGTGCGCCCTGACGCAAGCATTCGTCATCGTCCGCGCGGACGGCTCGCTGGCCGCATGGAATTGCACGGCACGGCGGCGCGGGAACGTCATTGAAGTAACGCCTGCAGAAACCTGCATCACCGGAATACACATGAATACGGCTACCCCCGTTCGAATCAGGGCCCTATTCGGCAACCGGGAACTTTCGGCCCGTGTCGACGGCATGCAGTGGCTCGGGGAAAAACCGGCCTGCGAAAAATTGAATATCTGACAATCACAAAACGAAGCCCCCCATGAAAACCGTTTGCATCCGCCTCATTCTCCTCTGCCTGTCGGTATTCATAATGACCGAAGGATTCGCAGGTTCCTTTTCCGCCTATGAACTGAAGTGCGAATACCTTGAAAATCCGCTGGCCGTGAACACCCTCACCCCGAAATTCAGTTGGAAAGCGGCATCGGAGCGGCAGGGATTCATCCAGCAAGCCTACGAAATCCGCGTTGCCGATGCCCCGGAGAAGCTCGGCAAACAACGGGAATGCCTGTGGGACAGCGGAAAGGTGCGCAGTACGCAATCGCTGCATATTCCCTATGCGGGGACGGCGCTCCGTCCGGGCGGATTTTATTATTGGAGCGTCCGCATCCACGACGCGGCCGGAAAAACCTCCGCGTGGAGCGAACCGGCCCGGTTCGGAATAGGACTGTTGGATGAGCAGGACTGGGAGGGCGCACAGTGGATCGCCATGGAGTTGATGCCCGAAAAGGAGCGGCTGGTTCCGGGTGCGGCCAACGACGCAACGCTTCGGAAACGGCTCGGCGACCGCAATCCGGGCCGGAACAAACTTCCGCAGTTCCGCCGTGAGGTCGAAATCCGCAAACCCCTGAAACAGGCCGTAGCCTACGTCTCGGGGCTCGGGCATTTCGACTTCTTCCTCAATGGCCGAAAAGTCGGCGACCGCCTGTTCGATCCGGCAGCCACGGACTACGACAAACTCGTGAACTACGTTCCTTTCGAAGTAACCCCGCTGCTGCGGCAGGGGTGCAATGCGCTGGGTGTGATGCTCGGCAACGGATTCGTCAGTATTCCCCGGGAACGCTATTACAAAGGGCTGACGAGTTACATGTATCCCAAAATGATTCTCAAACTGGCGCTCGAATACGAGGACGGCAGCCGGGAAACGGTCGTCTCCGACACATCGTGGCGCACGACGGAAAGCCCCGTGACTTACAGCAGCGTCTACGGCGGCGAGGACTACGATGCCACACGCCTGTCGACAGGCTGGATGGAACCAGGCTACGATGACTCGACATGGCAGCGGGCACTGCCCGCGCCGCTGGCCGAAGGGACCGTTCTCGAAGCACAGACCTCCTATCCCCTGCGTGTCATGCAGCGGTTCCGCCCCGTAACCCGCCGCTTGACCCGTCACGGTAGATGGCTCTACGACCTGGGGCAGAATTTCCAAGGAATCGTGCAATTGACCCTAACGGGCAAAAAAGGACAGCGCGTGGTGCTGCACGCCACAGAACTCTACGACGAGAAAGCCGACTCGGTGCACCGGTTCGGCGGCTACAAGGATGAAGTGTGTTTCTCCTACACCATCGGCCGCGACGGCTGTCCGGAAACCTGGCATCCGCAGTTCACCAACTATGGACTGCGCTATGTGCAGGTGACGGACGCCGTGCCTGCCGGGGAGGAGAATCCCGGAGAGCTCCCCGTCATCGAAGAAATCATTGGACTGCACGTCCGCAATTCGGCTCCCACGGCCGGCACTTTCCGCTGCTCGGACGAATTGCTCAACCGAATTAACACGTTGATCGAATGGGGCATCAAAGGCAATATGGGAAGTTTCCTGACCGACTGCCCCCACCGCGAAAAACTGCCGTGGATCGAGCAACTGCACCTGATGTTCGGGTCGTTGCAACATAGTTTCGACCTCTACAAACTCTACGAAAAGATGGCGGCGGACATGGCGGCGGCCCAGTGGGAAAACGGGCTCATACCCGACGTGGCTCCGATGTATTTCCTTTTCAACGGCGGATTTGTCGATTCGCCCGAATGGGGAAGTTCGATGATTCTGGTCCCGTGGAAGGTTTACGAATACTACGGCGATCCGTCGCTCGTCAAGCGGCACTACGACAGCATGAAACGCTATCTGGAGTACCTCGAATCCAAAGCGACGGACTACATCCTCAATCACGGACTGGGCGACTGGTGCGACATTGGGCCCAAGCGCCCCGGCGTGTCGCAGCATACGTCGCTCGCGGCCACTGCAACGCCCGTATTCTACATGGATGCCGTAACGATGGTCCAAGCCGCCGAATTGCTTGGCAGGGGACGGGATGCCGCACGGTTCCGACAGTTGGCGGAGTCTATAAAATGCTCCTACAATGCAAAATTCTTCCACTCCGACACCAAATCCTATGACCGGGGCAGTCAGGCCGCCAATGCGATTGCCCTGTGTGCAGGCCTGGTCGCACCGGAAGACAAACGGGCTGTGGCCGAGAACATCGCGTCGGACATCCGTGCCCGGGGCAATGCCTTGACAGCCGGCGATGTAGGTTACAACTTCGTGCTGCGGGCCCTCGAGGCACACGGCATGTCGGAAATCATCTACGCCATGAACTCCCGCTACGACGTGCCCGGTTACGGCTATCAGATCGCACAAGGAGCGACCGCCCTGCCCGAAACGTGGGACGCCCGTACGGACCATTCGCACAACCACTTGATGCTCGGCCACCTGCAGGAGTGGTTTTACACGCAAGTCGGAGGCATCCAGCGCGACCCGGAGAGTCCGGCCTATAAACATTTCATCGTAAAACCCTCTGTCATCGGGGAAATCACATTCGCCCGAACCTCGTTCGAATCGCCCTACGGCACGATCTCGACCGATTGGAAGATAACACCCGGCGGCTTCCGGATGAAGGTCGCGGTCCCGGCCAACACGACCGCTCAGATATGGATTCCGGCAGCTCCGGACGACGCCGTAACCGAATCGGGTGTCTGTGCCGACCGTAGCAAGAACGTGCACTACCTGTTCACTGTCGACGGATACCGGGTTTACAGGGTCGGCAGCGGAACTTACCGGTTTGCGGTCGAGGGTGAATTTGCAGGGGACAATATCACGAACACAAGCTTTCAGTAAGTACCCCGATCGATAACCGACCCGTCATAAACCGGCCCGGAGATTTACGAGTTTTCAAAATCAAAGATTTCCGGGGCTTATCGTACGGTTCAGAAGCGATCGATATTTATGCCGAAAGGAATCAGAAAACTTGAAAAAAGCAACTTTATGATTCTGTTGCACATGCTGGTAAACAAGGCCCTTTCCGAACCGGAATGTAGACGGCTCAATATCGCATATAATCGGCTTATCTATTAGGTTCAACCTATTTCGAAACGGGAGAGCCTATTGAAACTGAACTCTCTGCATGTGCTCGTTCCGGGAATGTCTGGCCTGCCTGCTCGAATGCTGCGCTATCGGCGATCCATACAATGCGCTTTGATATTCGTATTCCAAATATTCAAAATCATACGCTTTATATAGCGTACAAGCGCTTGTCAATGTGTTTATGTTCCTCAATATTCCGGAACGAGAACGCCATATCCTCCGAAATGGTTTCGTTGCTCACGACCTTTGATGGAATATGACCATCGAAGAACAGTCTATTTCCTAAAATGAGTTACTATGGCATAAATTATCCTATCTGAAAAATCGGGACTTTTTATTAAATTTGTATTCAATAACAGGAGTTGTTTGGCATGAAGGAAAGCAGATGCGAACAAATGCATACAACCGTTTCCTAACCATTACCTGCTATATGCAAATAGAGTCATAACTTTTTAAGTTACAACTCTATCTGAATGTGAATGGGTAGTACTTGAAGTACATTCCATTCGCCCCGTTCGAGGGATGTGCGGAAACAGCCGCTTATAAATCGAAAATCAAAAAGGCAGGTCGTCCGGATCGTCGGCCGGGACCGAAGGAGCCGCTGGCTGGGGCTGCGGAGCCGCTGCCGGACGGGGTGTCTGCTGCTGATAACCGCCCTGCTGGCCATAGGAAGCCCCCTGCGGCTGTGCGCCGTAGGAGGGAGCCGGAGCGCCGTCCGAAGCGGGATTGTCCGAGCGACGCCCCAAGAGGTTCATCGTATCGGCCAGAATTTCGGTCGTATAGCGTTTGTTGTTGTCCTTGTCCATCCATTCGCGGGTGCGCAGGCGCCCCTCGATATAGATTTGCGAGCCTTTGCGGACAAAACGGTCCACCACGTCGGCAAGACCGCGCCACAAGGTGATCGTATGCCACTCGGTGTGTTCCTTCGTCTCGTTCGACGCCCGGTCGAACAGACGCTCCGTCGTCGCCAGACGGACGCGGGCGACCTTCACGCCGCCCTCGGTCGTACGCACCTCGGGATCGAGGCCCACGTTGCCGATCAATATAACCTTATTTACCATAAGTTTACAGGTTTTTAATCATTCGACGGAAAAGAAGCTCCATGCGCACGCCGGCCTTTTTGCCCTGACGCTGCACGTCCTCGTGATCGCCCACCTCGTCCGAAAGGCCGCAGTTGGTGATAACCGACACGCCGAAGACGGGAATCGACATGTGACGCGCCACGATCACCTCGGGAACGGTCGACATGCCCGCGGCGTCGCCGCCGATGGCCTTGAAATAGCGGTATTCGGCCTGCGTCTCGAACGTGGGACCCGTGCCGCCGACATAGACGCCGTACTGGAGCTTGATCGACTCCTCTTCGGCGATCTTCGTGGCAGCGGCGATCAGCGACTTGTCGTAGCAGTTGTGCATGTCGGGGAAACGCGGCCCGAGCTGGGCCATGTTGGGACCGATCAGCGGATTGGGCATCAGGTTGATGTGGTCGGTGATGACCATCAGGTCGCCCACGCGGAACGACGGGTTGATGCCGCCCGAAGCGTTCGACACAAAGAGGTATTTGATGCCGATCTGCTGCATCACGCGCACCGGGAAGGTCACCTGCTGCATCGTGTAGCCCTCGTAGTAGTGGAAGCGGCCCTGCATGGCGACGACCCGGCGGCCTTCGATCTCTCCGAAGATCATGCGGCCCTTGTGGCCCTCGACCGTCGAAACGGGGAATCCGGGAACGTCCTTGTATTCGATGATGAACCGGGCGTCGATCTTATCGGCGAAATCGCCCAGTCCGGTTCCGAGTATGATCCCCACTTCGGGCGCGAAATCCTCGGTCCGGGTTCTGACGAAAGCGGCGGTTTTCTTAATTTCCTCTAACATCTTCTTCTAATTTTTGCAGAAAATCCGTTGCCGAATCCTCTATGAATGAAATATTTATCGGTAAATAGTACAGGTTGCTGCGGACCCGGGCGGGGATTTTCGCCCGGTTGGTCATCTTGACGGCATCCTTCTCGGTGGTAACAATTACCGCGCCCGGATGCTTCTCCAGAAGCGCCGCGAGGGCGTTCATGTCGCGAACCTTGTAGACATGGTGGTCGTCGAGCGTCATCTCGGCCACGACCTCGTAACGTTCGCGGAGCGTCTGCACGAAGGGCTTCGGGTTGCCGACGCCCGAAAGGGCGATCACCGGCCGCCCCTGCGCCAGCGGCTCGCCGGACGCCTCCTCGGCATAGAGAGGCTGGGGCATGAAACTCTCGAAACGCGTGAAATAGACCCGCTGGTAGGCCACCTGGATCAACACCTTGCGCAGAATGCGGCGGTCGATCGGGGCCATCCGCTCGGGGCATTTCGTGACTACGAAATAGTGGGCGCGGTGCAACTCCTCCGGAAGGTCCCGCAGCGTCCCCACGGGCAGCATCCTGTCGTGCTGGACGGGCCGCGTGGCGTCGATCATCACGATATTGATTTTCGGCTCCACGTAGCGGTGCTGGAAGCCGTCGTCCATAACGATCAGATCGACCTCGGGATGCTCGGCGCAGATGCGGCGGATACCTTCGGAACGCTTCTCGCAGACGGCGACCACCGTATCGGGAAACTTGAGTTTGATTTGCAGCGGCTCGTCGCCCGCGTCGCGGTAGTGCGAATCGGCCTGAACTTCAAGATACCCCTTCGTGCGGCGTCCGTAACCGCGCGAAAGCAGCGCCACATTGTGCATCTGGGCCATGTAGGCGATCACCATTTCGGCCATCGGGGTCTTGCCCGTGCCGCCGACGGTGATGTTGCCGATGCAGATGATCGGAATGTCGAACTTCTCGCTTTTGAGGATGCCCCAGTCGAAGAGGCGGTGACGGAACGTCACCCCCGCTTTATAGAGGAAGGCCGCAGGCGCGAGCAGGCATTTGAGCATCTTTCTATCGGTTTGAACAGATAACTTTCAAAGGTAACGATTTTTCCCGGGACCACCAAACCAAAAGTCGCAAATCTGGTTCCAGAGCGGAAAATAGCGACTGATTTTGCGGAAACGGACGCCCGGGCACCGCCCCTGTCGCGGGGATTTCCAGATGCTGTTGGGTCGCAAAAAGTACTGATCGCAGTCTGCGACTGGTGTTGTTTGCCGCTTTTTGGTCGGCTGTTAACCGCGGTCTCCGCCCGCGGAAGGTGATGTACTTTTTGGCCGCAAAAAGTACCAAAAACTCCCCGGCAGATGCCTACGCCTACTTCGTCCCGGCTAACGTTCGAAACGGGCGCCTATTCGCGGGTTTGCAAGCAAACCGGCCCCGTTTCTTGCCACTTTTAGCCGGGACTTCGTTTCACGGCTTCGGCATCGGGCCGGAATCGTTCGCCGCGGAACGCGGCGGGAGGGATGCGTCCGGGACAAGCAGGAAGCACAGAAGCCTGCGATCGCCCCTGGAAGCGGTTTTCAAACCGCCGCATTCTCGCTTGCAGCGGAAAAAGAACAACCGACAGCCCGCGTGCCCGCACCGCACGACGACAAGCGATCCGCAAAAAAAATTTGGCATTGAGCCCGTCTTGCACTATCTTTGGCAGCGCCTTATACAGGCGGCGGCTCGGCAAATTGCAAACAAGTTTGCATTTGCGCCCGTCTTGCACTATCTTTGTCTTCATCTTATGAACGGTCTGAAAATAACGATATGCGCCCTGCTGCTCGCAGCGGCAGGCGCCTGCAACCGGACCCAGGGTCCGGCGGTGGAAGTGGAGGACGCAGAGGAGCCTCACAACATGCTCTACGGCATCAATGCCGACGATTACCGCACCGAGACCGGGGAGGTCGGAAGCGGCGAAACGCTGGGGAAAATACTCAACGGATTCGGCGTGTCGGCCCTCGCGGTCGACCGGCTGGACAAAGCCTCGAAGGAGGTGTTCCCGCTGCGCAACATCCGCGCCGGGCACAAGTACACGGCCTTTATCCACGAGGATTCGCTCTACGCACCCCATCTCGACTACCTCGCCTATGAAATATCGGTCACCGACTACGTGGTCTTCGGATTCCACGACGACTCGGTCTCCGTGCGCAAGGACGCCAAGGCCTACACGCTGCGCCGCACGAAGAAAAGCGCCGTGATCAACTCCTCGCTCTGGGGCGCGATCATGGAGCAGCAGCTACCCTACGCTCTGGCCGCCGAACTGGAGGACATCTACCAGTGGACGGTGGATTTCTTCGGCATCCAGAAGGGCGACGACTTCACGGTGATCTACGACGAGCGGTTCATCGACGACACGGTGTCGGTGGGCATCGGGCGCATCTGGGGCGCGAAGTTCTCGCAGGGCGGCAAGGAGTATTACGCCATCCCGTTCCGCCAGGGCGGCAAAATCCAGTACTGGGAGGCGGACGGCGCGAGCCTGCGCAAGCAGATGCTCAAGGCCCCGCTGAAATACTCGCGCATCAGTTCGAAATTCTCCTACGCCCGCAAACACCCGATCTACAAGGTCTACCGCCCGCACACGGGCGTCGACTACGCCGCGCCGAAAGGTACGCCCGTACACGCCGTGGCCGACGGCACGGTGACCTTCAAAGGCTGGGGCGGCGGAGGCGGCAACACACTCAAGATCAAGCATGCCGGCAACCTGATGACGGGTTATCTCCACTTGAGCGGCTATGCCAAGGGCATCGTCAAAGGTTCGCGCGTGTCGCAGGGTCAGCTGATCGGCTACGTCGGTTCGACGGGCGCATCGACCGGCCCGCACCTCGATTACCGCGTCTGGAAGAACGGCACGCCGATCGACCCGCTGAAGATTCCGTCGGAACCCGCCGAGCCGATCGCCAGGGAGAACCGCGCGCTGTTCGAATTCGTCCGCGACCGCATCACGGCTGAACTCAACGGCGAAGTCAGCCCCGAGGAGCAGATCACGCAGCTCGATTCGCTCGTCCTGCCCGCAACCGTACAAGCACCCGACAAACAATAAAACGACAGGCCTATGGAACGCACGGGAGTCATCATCGTAGCAGGGGGCAGCGGAAGCCGTGCAGGCGGCGCACGGCCCAAGCAGTTCCGGTTTCTGGGCGGCATGCCCGTACTGGCGCGCACGATCAACACGTTCGCCGCGGCGCTGCCCGGCGCCGAGATCGTGGCGGTACTTCCCGAACAGCACATCGGGTTCTGGAAAAACCTCTCGGCGCGTTTCGATGTCGCCGAACACAAAATCGCCGCGGGAGGCGCGGAGCGGTTCCACTCGGTGAGGAACGGATTGGCCGCGCTGACGTCCGACCCCGGGCTGATCGCCGTGCAGGACGGCGTGCGCCCGCTGGGGAGCGTCGCGATGATCCGCCGTGTGGCCGAAGCCGCCGCAAAACACGGGGCTGCGATTCCGGTCGTGGAGCCGGTGGATTCGTTCCGCGAAACGGACGGAGAGGCGGACGCCGCGGGGCGCGCTGCGTCGCACATCGTCGACCGCCGGCTTCTGCGCATCGTGCAGACCCCGCAAATCTTCCGCGCAGAGGTCCTGCGCCGCGCCTACGAGAGCGAATACCGCGCGGAGTTCACCGACGACGCTTCGGTGGTCGAGGCCGTCGGGCAGGCGGTCTGCCTGGCGGAGGGCGAGCGCGAAAACCTCAAACTCACAACCCCCGGGGATTTCGTCATCGCCGAAGCGTTGATCGCCGCACGCGAAGAGGCCGAAAACGAAGAAGGGACTACCGATGCAGAGCACGTATAAATACCGCTTCGATCACAGCACGATCTACTGGACGCTGATTTACATCATCGTCTTCGTCCTGCTGGGCGGCCTGCTGTACCACCTGTACGAAGGGGGTTACCTCTCGGCATGGTTCACCTCGTTCATCGTGGCGCTGGTGGCCCTGATGTCGCTGTCGATTCCCCGCAAGATCGTCGTGTCGGACGAGACGGTCGAAGTGCGCTGTCTGCTGGACATCACCGAAATACGCCGCGACGAAATCGCCTCGGTGCGTCGGGTGGACCCCAAACGCATGAAATGGTTTCTGCCGATCTTCGGCGGATGCGGATTCTTCGGCTACTACGGACACTTCATCGACCTGCGGAGGCTGGACCGCGTGCGGCTCTACGCCTCGGAGTGGCGGAATTTCGTCGAGATCACGGACATCTACGAAGACCGGCTCTACGTCTCGTGCGCCGATGCCGACCGGCTGGTGGCCGAACTCACCCCGCCGGGCGGAAACCGCCCCGACGAAGATGCCGAGGAGGAGGCATAAGCGGCAGCCAATTTGCATACCCATTATTCACCTTATAAAACGAGTAAAAGATGAAAAAGTATCGTTGTGTAGTCTGCGAGTGGATCTACGATCCCGCAGTCGGCGATCCCGACGGAGGCATCGCCCCCGGAACGCCGTTCGAGGAGATTCCCGACGACTGGGCATGCCCGGTTTGCGGCGTCGACAAGAGCAATTTCGAAGAGGTCGAGGAATAGGCCCCGCTTCGGAGAAACGGAAGATGCGCCCCGGAAGGGAGCGCATCTTTTCGTTAACAAACCCGCAATTTCCCGACCCCCTGCCTTTCGCACGGACGCCGGCAGGCCGGTTCATAACCGATCCACCAGGGGACGGCAAGGCCGGAAAAAGACGGGAGCAGCGACATTTCGGCGTTCGGAGCCGCGCAACAAGTCCGGGGAGAGGGTCTTCCGGACGATGGATGCGCGGTTCTTCTTATCGGATGGAATTCAGCAGGTCCGTTTTCCCGTCGTTTACGAGTTTGAGAATCAGCTCCCCGAAGAGTGTGTTCTGCCAGGCGAACCACGCGCGGGTGAAATCCGCGGCATCGTGGCGCGAAAAACTTTCGTGCATGAATCCCGTTCCGGCGTCGGTGGTGATCAGCTGGCAGATGCAGTCGCGAATCTCTTCGTCGTCGGTCGAAGTGAAGGCCCGCATCATGATGCTCATGGGCCAGATCATTTCGACGCCGATATGGGGTCCTCCGATTCCCTCGCCGGCAGCTCCGCGCCAGAAATAGGGATTTTCCGTGCTCCACACGAACCGGCGCGTGTTTTCGTAAATCGGGTCCGTGCGCTCCACGTCGCCCAGATAGGGCATGGCCAAGAGCGACGGCACATTGGCGTCGTCCATAAGCTGCGCGCTGCCGAAACCGTCGACCTCGAAGGCGTAGATTTTTCCGAACTCCGGATGCTCCACGACGGCGTATTTCTGCAACGCCCCGGCCACCTCGTCAGCCAGCGCCGTGCACTCCGCGGCCAGCTCCCGCTCGCCGTTCACCGCCGTCAGTATCTCGGCGGCCTTGCGCAGCGACGTGACGGCCATGAAGTTCGACGGCACGAGGAATCCGAAGGTCGTGGCGTCGTCCGAAGGGCGGAACGCCGAGACGATCAGCCCCACGGGTTTCACGGGGTTGCCGCGCCCCACGTGGCAGCGGGTGTCCAGCTGGCGGTCGGTCGTGCGCAGGAAGATGTAATCGCCCGGCCCCTCCTTCATCTGCTGCTCGCGCAGCGTCTTCAGGATATTGCGCA
>ERZ827528.3411-NODE-3411-length-13010-cov-32.663219_pt1 | contig 13010 bp, 8 predicted proteins | sample MGYA00519768_ERZ827528 | MGnify/ENA primary metagenome ERZ827528 (study PRJEB31778, sample SAMEA3449343) | human gut metagenome | biome: human gut; feature: human-associated habitat; material: faeces | place: United Kingdom | collected 2010/2012 ...
CATGATTCCAACCATACTCAATTCTGTGTGCAGGTGGGGTAACGGTATGCTGGTAAACGGAAAACTTGTGGTGCTGAAAGGTATGGCGTGAACTTCGAAGTGTGGCCAGAGGCCATTGAATTAGGACGTATGTTTGCTGCGGAAGGCTATGAACTGGCACTGGTCGGGGGTCCTGTCCGCGACCTGCTGCTGCATCGCAAATCGCATGATTTGGATTTCTGCACATCGGCGCGTCCCGAGCAGTTTGAGCATATTCTGCGCCGTTTTGGGCATGATGGCTTCTGGGATATGGGCCGCAAATTCGGCACGCTCGGCGCGATGCGCAGGCGTGAGGACGGCACCGAGGTGAAAGTGGAGGTGACCACCTACCGTTCCGACACGTACGACCCCGACTCGCGCAAGCCGGAAGTCAATTACGGCGACACGCTGGAAGGCGATCTTTCCCGCCGCGATTTCACCGTCAACGCGATGGCGTTGCGTGTTCCGGAACTCGAATTCGTCGATCCGTTCGGCGGTGCGAACGATTTGGCCAAAGGCGTGCTGCGTACCCCCGTCGATCCGCGGCAGTCGTTCGACGACGATCCGTTGCGCATGATGCGCGCCGTGCGTTTCGTGGCGCAGCTCGGCTTCCGCATCGAGCCGGAAACCGCCGAAGCGCTGTCCGACATGGTCGATCGCATCGAAATCGTCTCCGCCGAACGTGTGCGCGACGAACTGGTCAAGCTGCTGCTGTCCGATCGCCCGCGCGCCGGCATCGAAGCGTTGGTCGATTCCGGTCTTGCCGACATCGTGCTGCCGGAAATTCCCGCGCTGCAGCTGGAAATCGACGAGCACCATCGCCATAAGGACGTGTTCGAACACACCATGATCGTCATCGAACGCGCCGTCGCCCTCGAAACCGGTCCCGACGGTCCGGTGCCGGCCCCGGACCTGACGCTGCGTCTGGCGGCTCTGCTGCACGACATCGGCAAGCCGAAGACCCGTCGTTTCGAAGCGGGCGGCAAGGTGAGCTTCCACCGTCATGACGCCGTCGGCGCGAAGATGACACGCAAGCGTTTGAAGGCACTGCATTTCGACCACCACATGGTCGAGGACGTCAGCGAGCTGGTCAACCTGCATCTGCGCTTCCACGGCTACGTGGAGGAGCCGTGGACGGATTCCGCGGTCCGCCGCTACGTCAAGGACGCTGGCCCGCTGTACGAGCGTCTGAACCGCCTTACGCGCGCCGACACGACCACGCAGAACAAGCGCAAGGCCATGATGTTCTCGGCGGCCATGGACGAGATGGAACAGCGTGTACGCGACCTGAAAGAAAAGGAAGACTTCGACGCGATCCGTCCTGACCTCAACGGCGACGAGATCATGCAGCTGCTAAGCATCGAACCAGGCCCGATGGTCGGCAAGGCGTACAAGCACATGCTGGAATACCGCCTCGATAACGGTCCGGTGGAGCGTGACGTGGCCGTTGCCGAGCTGGAACGCTGGTACAAGGAGCAGGGCGAATAGCGATTGACATGCGGTGGTTTCGCCGCATGCATGGAACAGTGTGCTTGGAACAGCTCGAATACGAAAACCCGCGTTCCCGATTGGGGGAGCGCGGGTTTTTCATATTGCCTATATCGATTTCGATTGGCGGTCAGCTTTGCGGATTCACCGCATCATGCTCGGGCGCCTTGGGCAGGTCGGTCATCTTGTCCACCGCGACGCAGCCCTGGATGCCGGTGATCGCCTTGCCTGCGGCGGGAACCTTCTTCGTATCCTGCAGATTGTCGAATGTGGCGCCCACGATGACGTCGATCAGCTGGTCCTGACGGTCGTCCATAACCAGCATGGCGTCGGTGAAATTGCTTGCCACGGTGTACGCCTGATTCACGCCGTTCTTGCCGAAGACGATCATCGTGCGATCCACCTTCTTGGTGTAGTTGTCCGGCGTCTGGGGGTTGAACTCGCGGTTCTGCAACGCGTCGCTCACCGCCTTGGCGAAGCCGGAGAACTTCGTGCCGTTGAGCACACGCAGCGTGATGTTGCGATTCTCCACATACTTGGCCTTGTTGCCGTCGGCTTCCTTGATGGGGCACGGTGCCTGCTGGCCGTAGTTCGGCTGTATGGCGGCCGACTTGACGTTGCCCAGGCCTCCGACATGGAAAAAGAACAGCAGGGACACCACCATGGCGACCACCATGACGGCTCCGACGATGCTGAACACCGTCTTCTGACGGCGGCGAATGTACTCTTTGCGCGCGGCGCGCTCGTCGTTAGCCTGGGTCATTTACGAATTCCTTTTGAACAAACCAATTGCCATCAACTTTACTGTCATGCGGTGATATGTGTCATGCGGTGATATGCACAATCGGTCGGGCTGGGGCGTTCGTGGCGATGATGCGATCGACGCAACGGCTGTCCTGCCATGCCCGCTGCACGGCGTCCGCCGCATCCTCCGTCGGCACGAACGCGATGACGGACGGGCCGGAACCGGAGACGAACGCCTGGCTGGCTCCCGCACGCAAGGCTTCCTCGATCGCCTGTCCGCTACGCGGATGCAGGGAGACCGCCGCCTTCTGCAGGTGGTTCTCATCGCCATCGCCGGCACCGATCTGATCGAATGTGGCATACACTTCCGGCGTGCGCAGTTCCGCACGGTATGCGCCGACCAGCAGATGGCCGGTAAACCCACGTTCCGTAAGATCGCGTACGATATCGCCATCGTCATCAAGCTGTTCGATGCGTTCGCCGAAACCGGTGCCGCGCGCGTAACCGCCGGTCAGACAGAACGGCATGTCCGCGCCCAGCGTGGCCGCGACTTCCTGCAGGCGTTCGATCGGCCAATCGAGATCCCACAACGTGTTCAATGCCAGAATCGTCGCCGCCGCATCGGCGGAACCGCCGGCCATGCCCGCGCCGACGGGGATGCGCTTGTCGATGTTCAACGCCACGTCCGGCTCATGGCCGCTCGCTTCGGCCATGGCGAACAATGCCAGCACGGCGTGGTTGCGGCGCATATCGCTGCCGGAAGAGGCTAGGTCGCCCAGATACGCGCCCTCGAGATTCAGCGAGAAGCCGCTTCCCGGCGCTTTGCGCGTGGCGGTGACGGTGTCGTATACGCCGACCGCGCAATAGATGGTGTCGAGTTCATGACGGCCGCCCCATTCGGCATGCGACGGGCCCACATGCAGGGTCAGATTCGTTTTCGCCGGGCAGTCCACGCTCACGGCGTTGATGGTGGCCGTTCCGATGGCGGGCGAATCAATGGTGCTCATGACGCGAACACCTCATCCAACGCGCGTGCCAACGCCACGAATTCGTCGATGGTGAGCGTCTCGCCACGACGGGTCGGGTCGATGCCGGCCTTCTCGAACGCTTCGGACGGCACGATTTTCTTCAATGCGGCGTGCAGGGTCTTGCGGCGCTGCCCGAAAGCCGCGTCGATCAAACGGAACACGGTTTCGCGATCCACCACGGAACCGTCCGCATTGTCCGCGGCGGGGGTGTGACCGCCCGGGTAGCGCTTGAACAGCACCAGCGCGGAATCGACGTTCGGGGCCGGCCAGAACACGTTGCGGCCGATGACGCCCACGCGTTCCGCGGTGCCGTACCATGCGAGCTTCACGCTCGGCGTGCCGTAGATCTTCGAACCGGGCTTCTCGCTCAAACGGTCCGCCACTTCCTTCTGCACCATCACCAGGAAGGTGCCCAGATTGTCGAAACGTTCCAACAGGGTGAGCAGAATCGGCGTGGCCACGTTGTACGGCAGATTGGCCACCAGCGTGAAGGAATCGTCATCCTTGAAATCGGGCAGATTCTCCGGATTGACGGTAAGTGCGTCGCGGTTGACCACACGGAAGCGGTCCACGGCGTCCGGCATGAATTCGGCGATGGTTTTCGGCAGGCGTTCGGCGACCGGCGGGTCGATTTCCACAGCCGTCATCGTGGCGCCGGTTTCCAGAATCGCCAGCGTCAGCGAACCCAGTCCGGGACCGACTTCCAGCACATGGTCGTCGGCGGTCACGCCGGCCTCGCGCACGATGCGACGCACGGTTCCCGGATCAATCACGAAATTCTGCCCGAATTTCTTCGTCGGGCTGATACCCGCGTCGGCGGCGATGCGTCGGATGTCGGCCGCCCCCAGCAAATGGCCCTGCGTATGCTCGTTCACGTTTTCCGTCATTCCCTCTTCTGTCATTCCCTCATTATCCGTTCATGCCGGTACGAAAATCGTTGGCGATTAGCCGGATCATCAGTACCATCCGGTCTGTTCGGAGTGCTGCCACGCCGCGGACGGGCTGCCGTACCGCTGTGCGATGTAGCTCAGACCCCAGTCGATCTGCACGGCGGCATCGTCCTTCCAATTCGCGCCGAACGTGGCCATTTGGCTGCCCGGCAACGCTTGTGGAATACCGTATGCGCCCGAATACACGTTTTCCGCGCTCCAGCTCCATCCGGATTCGCGATTCCAGAGTTTGACCAGATCCGTCCAGTTCTGGCCGGTCCAGCCGCGCTGCGCCGCCGCGCCGGAAGCGTAGGCCTGTGCCTGTGCCGCGGAAGGATGGTACAAGCGGCAGCCTGCGGAAGGATTGCTCGGCTGCGGCGTGGGCTGCGGTTTGGGCTGGGGTGCGGGAGTCGGCTGCGGTGCAGGGGTTGGTGTGGGGGTCGGTGCCGGATCGTCCTTCTTGGTGTTGTTGGAATTGTTATTCGAGTTGTTGTTCGAATTGTTCTTATCCGAGGAATCCGACTTGTTCGAATCGGTTTTGTCGGAATCGGACTTATTCGAATCGGACTTATTCGAGTCGTTCTTACCCGAATCGTTCTTGCCGTCGTCCGTCTTGCCGGAATCGCCGTTATCGCCGTTGCCGTTGCCGTTGCCGCTGTTGTCGGATTTGTCGGACTTGTCGGTATCGTCCGTAGTTTTTTCCGGTCCGACCGCAATGACTTTGTCGATGGCGATTTTCGTGGTCTTCTCTCCGGTCAGCGTCTCGCTTTCCTTCACGCCATCCACGTAGGTGACGGCGTACGTCTGCTGGATTTCGCCGTTTTCGCCTTCCTGCCGTACCGTGACTTCGCCCGGCTGCAGGTTCGGGTCGATGATGGTCTGCGTGCCGAACGGCACTTCCTTCGTGCGGGTCTCCTCACCATGCGTCACGCGGCGGACGCGCAGAATGGTCGTCTTGCCGTCCTTTTCGACACTGACGCGATCCTCCTTGCCCAACGTGATGCCTTTGGCGTCAAGAATGGAGGCAGCGGGCAGCTTGCCGTTCGGCGCCACCGAGCTTTTCCCGTCCGCGATGACGGTGACGGGCCCCTTCTGGTTGATGATGAGACCGCCGGTGAGCTTGTTGTAGACGTTGCTGATATTGACGGTGATTTTCGCCGCTTCGGTTTCGTTTTGGTTGAAGAAGTCCAGCAACTGCTCGGCGCTGGACGCGACCGTCCAGAACGGCACTTCCTGGCCGTCGATGGTGATGGTGGTCTGGTATGCGCTCTGCACGTTCACCACATCATGGTTCTTCAGCATGCTGGTCGGGCTGGTCGATTCCACCAGGTCGTGCGTTTTGACTTTCACGCCCTGCTCCTGCAGCAGACGATCCACGCTCATCGCATATGTGGTCACCGTGGTGGTCTCCCCATTGACGGTCAACGCCACGGATTTGCGCGCGCCCACACCAAACGCCAACGCCGAAGTCAAAGTCAATGAGGCCACGCATGCCATGACGCGGACACGACGAAGCGTCACGAATCTCCGAGGGGTCCACCTTCTCGTCATTTATCCTCTTTTCAGCGCTGCCTACAACGCCGTTATTGTAACGGCTCAGCTGGAACGGTCGCCGTGCTTTCCGATGGTTTTATCCATACCGCCACATTTTTGAAAGCAGGTGCGAAAAGCGAAAAATAAAAAGGGGGCAGGAGAGAAGGGGATGTCCTGCCCCCGGTCGGACGAGACAGGTTGGGGGACGCCTCGTCCGCTTTGCCAGAAGTCTCAAGTTGGGGGAAGACTTCTGGAGCACTTACCCATGGTAAGAGGTCCAAGCCCGTCATACGGGTTCGAGCCTCCTGTCGGGATCGAACCGACGACCTGCCGCTTACAAGGCGGCCGCTCTGGCCATCTGAGCTAAGGAGGCATGTCCTCTTTTGCTATGAAAACAACAGAGGAACGATGAATAGCATAACCAGCGCTTCCACCGCAGTCAACTTAGCATTGCGGGTTGAGACGCGCCGGCTGCCCGTAAGGGGCTATTCGCCCGTGGTGACGGAAATCGGCCCCTTCTTGGCTCCGATGGACGGCATCTTGCCTGCAACGCCGACTTCGCTGTCCTTCAGGCCGATCGATTCCAACAGACCGTCCTTAACCGTCGTCTGGGCGGTGGTCAGCTGGTCCATATCCCAATACTTGCCGTTGATGATCACGGTCGGCGTGGTCATGCTGCCCTTGTAGCTGCCGGACTGATGCCACAGTTCGGAACGCTTCGGCGTGTAAGTGTCGATCGCATCAAGCCATTCCTGATAATCGCGGCCAAACGCCTTGTCCGCAACATCCTTGGAAACACCCGCGGCGATCATCTGCTCCTTGATCTTGGCGTCGCTCACCGACTTGTATGCGGAGCCTTCCTCCGGCTGGAAATCCTCGGCGTAGACCTTCTCCAGGAAGGAGATCAGATGGTTCGGGTCGCTGTCATGCTCGGCCAGGTAGATGGCCGCGTTCGCCGCGCGACTGGAATACTCGTCGGTGGACCAACGGTCCATGAACGCCATGAAATGCAGGTCCAGATTGATCTGGCCGGCATCGACCATCTTCTGCAGGTCGGCGTCCAACTGGCGGTGCAGGTTGCCGCAGCCCGGGCACAGGAAATCCATGTAGAGCTCGACGGTCGGCGCGCCCTCCACAGCCTTGCCGTAGCCGTTCTTGGAAATCAGCAGGCCGCCCTTCTTATCGACGAGCTTCGGAGTGTTCTTCACTTTCTGCAACGCCGTGTACGCTTCCTGCACGGTTTCGGTGGAAGCCTTCGTTTCGGCCTTCTTATGCATGTTGTGGTACACGGTGAACGCGCCGATCGCCACCAGAATCACCAGCACCGCCACCACGATGCCGCCGATGATCGTCTGCTGCTTGCGTTCCTTCTCCATCTGCTCGGCGCGCGCCTTCATCGCCGCGGCCTCAGCGGCCCTACGCTCGGCGCGGCTGGTACGCTTCTGCGCATCCTTGCTGTTCTGGGCCATCGATATTCCTTTCGACCTCACGTTGTTATGCTGGGCACCATACTAGCGATGCCTTGCTATCGATTCGCCGGGAATTCCGTATTGCCTTGCGATTGCGTCGGCAGCTCGCTCAAGTGGCGCAGATACGGCTGTTTACGCAGTGCGCCGCTGCCCAATCGCAGTACGATCGCGCCCGGAGCGGCCACGGCCACAAGCCAGCCGATCGCGCAGAACGCAGCCTGCGCCAGCCCGCTTTCGGAAAGCGGACCGCCAAGCAGCGTCGGCATCGGAATCGTCAATCCAAATATCCACATATCCATCACGGCATACGGAAGCTGCAGCACGACCGTGGTGAGCGACAAACCCAGCGCGGCCACGGCCAACATGATCAGCGTCCGCACGATGGCGACGCCGAAGCCCTTCACGATGTGCCAGGGCAGTCCCGCCAATCGCAGCAGCCAGTCGGAACTTTTCTTCTCGCCGCCACGTTTGCCTTCGCGCTCGAGCTGCGCCTCCGTGTTGAATCCGATAGTGGCCAGCGCACAGGCGAACAGCAACGCGGCTGCCATCGCCGTCCACAGTGAGAACAGTCCGCAGACGGCCACGGGAATCGCCATCAGCGCGCAGGGGAGCATGCCCCGGCCCAACATCGCGCCACGCTTCACATCGGCGGGATTGGGTGCTTCCGCAACGTTCGGCCCATCCATACCGGGTACCGGCGGGAATGACATTGCGGGCGATTGCTGCGCCGCGGCCACCGTGGCCTGCGGTATGACGGACGGTGGCTGCCGCATGGCGATGCGTTGCAACGCGGGTTTGATGGTCGGGTCGACTTGCGTCGGCGCTTCCGCTGGATTCCATGCGTTCTGGGCCGGCAGCATTTGTGTTGACGGCATGGATTGCGGCATTACCTGCGTGCCTGTCGGCATCGCCCGCGTGCCTTGCGATTGCGGCATCGCCCGCGTGCTGCCCACGTTGGGAAGTGCGTCGGAAAGCACGCTGGTCTCGGCATCGTCAACAGGTGCGATCACCTGCGTTGCGCTCGCGTCGGATTGGCTGGTCACTTGTTTCCCGATTACTTGAGTTGCGCTCACATCGGGCTGCCCGATCGCCTGCGTTGCTTCGCTGAGCCTTGGCATCGTGCGCGTGCCGATGGCGTTTTCGCCGGTTATGTCGTCCTGCGATGGCCACAACGTGCGCGGATTGTCGGGCGATTCAACAAAAGGGGGCATCGCCTCCGTATCGCCATCCGCTGCGCCACCATTGTCGGCCGCAACCCACGCCTGCGGATTCAACGCATCCACGGCGATCGCCTGCAGCAAATCGTCCGGCGTGCACCGCTTCGTCCGATCCGGATTGAGCGCCGAACGGAACGCGGCCATCGTGCCCGCGGGAAGTCCCGCAAGATTGGCGCTGCCGGCCGCGGCGCGTTCCAACACGGTCATCATCGGCTTCGTGCCGAACACCGGCTCACCCGTAGCGGCGAACGCCAATACGCTCGCCACCGACCACCAATCGGTCATTTCATCCGATTCCGCGCCATCAATGATTTCCGGCGCGATGAACCCCGGCGTGCCCATCACCAGACCGGTACGCGTCACATGGCTTTCGCCTTCGCCCATAGCGATGCCGAAATCCACCAATACCGGGCCGGTGCTCGACACCATCACATTCGTCGGCTTGATATCGCGGTGCACGATGCCGGACGCATGCACGGCACGCACCGCCTCAATCAGCTTGCGTGCCAGCCGTTCCAAATCGTCGCCCACATATCGGCCATTGACGCGCACATCCTCACGCAGATTCTTGCCTTCGATCAACTCGGTCACAATAAAAGCCAACGCGTCGTCAAGTTCCATATCCACAATGCCGCACACGCCCGGATGCCGCACCTTCTGCAACGCCATCGCCTCCCTGCGCAGGCGCTCGCGTGCGGTCAACTCGTCGCGCTGCTGCTGCGGGGAATCGTCGTCGGAGAGGGAATCGCGCAAAATCTTCATCGCATATTGATGGCCGCCATCGTCCCGCACACGCCATACCGAGCCCATGGCACCCGAACCAAGCCGGGAAATCAACGTGTAGCCGCCAACCAGGCTGCCTGCTTCCAGATTCAATGCGCTTAAGTCGCTCATACTTCCATCGTACTTGGCGTGCAGATTATGCACGCGAATTGACAGGCTGGGGAAAACGCCATGTGCCGCACGTTGAAGTCTGATGAAATCGAATCATCGACATGAAGAAGTGTCTTCACTTGCCGCACGCATCTGCAGCCACTTCACCGAAACCATGAGATGCGGGGCAGTGTTGAATGGTTTCGCGGTTCCGATAAAGGCATCGGAGCCTACGTGTCGTTTGGTTATGAGAATCAAGGAGGAGGCAGACCATGCTGCAAATCAACATGGCTGACGTTATGAACGTCATCGGCTCATTGACGCCGTACCTTATTGCGATTGGCGTGCTGTTCGCGCTCGCGCTGATTATCACTTTTGCCGTCAACAAGAAGACGGTCAAGGACGTGGCGACCCGTAAGATCGTCCATTCCGAATCCTGGCTGGTGGCGCTTGTCGGCATCGTCGTGGCCGTGTCCATGATGCTGACCGGCCCGCTTTCCACGCTGCTCAACAACGCGACCACCACCAAGTACATGCTGTCCGACACCACCGTTTCCAAAGCCAACGAGCTGGCCAAGGAAGTGCAGTCGGAAGCCATCACCATGCTGAAGAACGACGATTCCAACCTGCCGCTGTCCAACAAGAAGGTCAACGTGTTCGGTTGGGGCTCCACCAACCCGGTTTACGGCGGCACCGGCTCCGGCTCCATGTCCGACCAGTACGAGACCGTTTCCATGCTTGACGGCATGAAGCAGGCCGGCATCGAAACCAATTCCGAGCTGACCAAGCTGTACACCGACTACCGCAAGGACCGCCCGATGGTGGCTATGTGGTCGCAGGATTGGACCCTGCCTGAGGTTCCGGCCAAGCAGTATTCCGACAAGCTGATCTCCGACGCCAAGGACTTCTCCGACGAAGCCGTCATCACCATCACCCGCGTCGGCGGCGAAGGCGCTGACCTGCCGACGAACATGAAGGCGAAGGGCATCACCTACAACAACAATTCCAAGGACTACGAAGATTTCAAGGATGGCGAGCACTTCCTGCAGCTGTCCCAGACCGAGCGCGACATGATCGACCTGGTCACCAAGAACTTCAAGAAGGTGACGCTCGTCTACAACGGCGCCAACGCGTTCCAGTTCGACTTCCTGTCCCAGTATCCGCAGATCAAGTCCGTGCTGTGGTGCCCGCCGGCCGGCCAGACCGGCTTCTCCGCACTGGGTGAGGTGCTCGCCGGCGATGTGAATCCGTCCGGCAAGACCTCCGACACGTTCGCGAAGGACCTGACCAAGACCGCTGTGTTCAACAACACCGATGGCACCGCCGCCGGCAACGCTTCGTCCGTCGGCACGAACGGCAAGTTCACTTACGACAATGCGGATGATCTCACTGCTTCCTACATGGGCTTCAGTGGCGACAAGGTCACGGTGACCCCGACGTTCGTCAACTACGTCGAAGGCATCTACGTTGGCTACAAGTTCTATGAGACCGCCGCCGACGAAGGTCTGATCAACTACGACGACACCGTCATGTTCCCGTTCGGCTACGGCCTGTCCTACACGACGTTCAAGCAGGAGATGGGCAAGGTCTCCTACAAGAACGGCAAGATCTCGTTCGATGTGACCGTCACCAACACCGGCGACAAGGCCGGCAAGGACGTGGTCGAGGTCTACTACAACCCGCCGTACACCGATGGCGGCATCGAGAAGGCATCCAAGAACCTGGTTGCGTTCGAAAAGACTAAGAAGCTCGAGCCGGGCGCTTCCCAGACCGTGAAGATCGAGTTCGACGATGACGACATGGCCTCCTACGACCAGAAGGACGCTAAGGCGTACGTGCTGGAGCAGGGCGATTACGACATCTCCATCCAGTCCGATTCGCACCACGTGATCGACCATCAGAAGGTCACCGTGAAGGACACCGTCACCTACAATTCCGACTCGAACACCCATAACGGCGATGCCGTGGCCGCCACCAACGAGTTCGATTACGCCGCCGGCGACGTGACGTACCTGTCTCGCGCGGGCCACTTCGCGAACTATGCCAAGGCCACCGCCGCTCCGACCAACTTCTCGATGAGCGACGAAGCCAAGGCCGAGTTCACCAACAACAGCAACTACGATCCGAAGAAGTATGACAACGATTCGGACGAGATGCCGACCACCGGTGCCAAGAATGGCCTGAAGCTGTACCAGATGTATGGCAAGGATTATGACGACGCCGATTGGGACAAGCTGCTCGACCAGCTCACCTTCGACGATATGGACAACCTGATCGCCAATGGTGGTTACGGCACTCCGGCTGTGAAGTCCGTCGGCAAGATCCAGCTGACCGACGCCGACGGCCCGGCCTCGCTGAACAACAACTTCACCGGTGTTGGCTCCATCGGCTTCCCGGCCTCCACCGCGTTCGCCTGCACCTGGAACCGTGATCTCGCCAAGCAGTTCGGTGAGATGATCGGCGACATGGCTCACGACATGCACGTGGCTGGTTGGTACGCTCCGGCCATGAACATCCACCGTTCGGCATTCTCCGGTCGTACCTTCGAGTACTTCTCCGAGGACTCCCTGCTCTCCGGTGCGATGGCCTCCAACGAAATCGCCGGCGCCAAGTCCAAGGGCGTGTACTCCTTCATGAAGCACTTCGCACTCAACGACCAGGAGACCAACCGCACCAACATGGTGTGCACGTGGGCCAACGAGCAGTCCATCCGTGAAACCTATCTGAAGCCGTTCGAGATGAGCGTGAAGGAAGGCGGCGCCCAGGCCGTGATGAGCTCCTTCAACTACATCGGCTACACCTACGCCGGCGCTTCCAGCAACCTGCTGCAGACCGTGCTGCGCGGCGAGTGGGGCTTCAAGGGCTTCGTCCTGACCGATTACTTCGGCGGCTACGGCTACCAGAACGCCGATCAGGAAGTGCGTGCGGGCAACGATTCGATGCTTGCCACCACGAAGATCACCAACCACATCACCGATAAGTCCGCCACTTCCGTGAAGGCCATGCGTCAGGCCGCGCACAACATCCTGTACACGGCCGCCAACAGCTGGCAGTACGCGAATGGCGAGCCGAAGGTCGCCACCCCGATCTGGAAGACCGCCATGTACGTGGCTTGGGGCGTGACCGCGGTGCTCGTGATCGGCCTGGAGATTGTGGCCATCAAGCGGTACCTGAACCGCAAGAAGGCTGTCGCCACGGTCGAGTCGGCTGCAGAACCGGTTGCCGCCGGCCCGGCCAATGCCGAGTGAGCTGCCTGATCAGCGATAACTGAAGTAATAACTGAAAACAGTCGGCTACAGGCAGCATTAGCAATGGTCAGCGATTCGAATGACCAAAGCTGAATATCCAGTAGCCGAACAACAAAGCCGGGAGCCTCCGCTGACCACGGAGCTTCCGGCTTTTGTCATGCGAGAACCGTGGTTGGACCTCAAAATGCGGATGTGGTTGACCATGTTGATGGTCGACACGCCGACAGCTATTGGTTTTGCGTTCACCTGGTTGTGGTTTTCGGGGTCTATTCTGATGGTATCGGCGCTTTCCGGACGCATTTTCCCGGTTTTCGACACGCCGATGGAACGTTGGATTTCCAACGGTTCCGTGCTTCATTGCGCCCTGCGGGTTGCGCGATTGCGGGTTCTCGTGTAAGTTTATCTCTTGCTGCTCAGCACGGCGGCCTCGCTCCTGGAGATTGGGGCGGCTTGCTGGTGCGGT
>ERZ827528.3413-NODE-3413-length-13009-cov-2.763316_pt1 | contig 13009 bp, 11 predicted proteins | sample MGYA00519768_ERZ827528 | MGnify/ENA primary metagenome ERZ827528 (study PRJEB31778, sample SAMEA3449343) | human gut metagenome | biome: human gut; feature: human-associated habitat; material: faeces | place: United Kingdom | collected 2010/2012 ...
GGGCTCCTACCTCGCGGGCTACATAGCCGCCGCCATGTCTGAGTCCGGCGTCATCGGCGCCGTCGGCGGCGAGGACAGCGACACCATCAACGACTTCATCGTCGGCTACAAGCAGGGCGCCGAGTACTACGCCTCCCAGAACGGCAGCACCATCAGCGTCGAGGTCAACTACACCAACGACTACGACGACCCCGCCAAGGGCAAGGAGTGCGCGCTCGCCCTGAACGACAAGGGCGCGGACGTCATCTTCCAGATCGCCTCCAAGGCCGGCGACGGCGTGTTCGAGGCGGCGCAGGAGCGCGGCTTCTGGGCCATCGGCGTCGACTGCGACCAGAAGTACATCGCTGACGACGTCATCATCTGCTCCATGAAGAAGGAAGTCGGCAACTCCATCTACGAGGCCGTCAAGCAGTACATGGCGGGCGACACCTCGCTCTGGGGCACCACCTGGAACGCCGACCTCGCCACCGGCTATGTCGGCATCGGCTACGGCGAGGAGGGCTCGACCCAGCAGGTCTCCGACGAGATCAAGGCTGAGGTCGAATCCCTTGCCGAGAAGATCGTCTCCGGCGAGATCGTGGTCGACACCGTCAGGTAAATCGGCAATAGAGTCCCGAAACCAGCCGCGGTAAGCGCGGCCCGGGGGAGCGTCACGCGAAGCCGGCGCTCCCCCCTTACATATTCTTCTCCGAAGGGAGTGTTACCGCTTGCAGGAGAGCGTCATCAGGCTTGAACACATCACGCGGGAGTTCCCGGGTGTGCTGGCAAACGACGACGTGTCGCTCGAGATCCGGCGCGGCGAGGTCTTTGCCCTCGTCGGCGAAAACGGCGCCGGAAAGAGCACGCTCATGAACATAATCTACGGCATATTCCCGCCGACGGACGGCAGCGTGTATATCCGCGGGAAAAAGGTGGAGACCTTCAGCCCCAAAAACTCCATCGAGATGGGCATAGGCATGGTCCACCAGCACTTTATGCTCGTGCCGTCCTTCACCGTGGCTCAGAACATCGTCATGAGCCGCGAGCCGCGCCGCGCCGGCATCTTCTTCGACAACAAGCGCGCCGAGGAGATCACCCGCGAGCTGGTGGATGAGTACGGCCTGTATGTGGACCCCTCCGCGCCTGTGCAGGACGTCAGCGTCGGCGTCCAGCAGCGCGTTGAGATACTAAAGGCGCTCTACCGCGGCGCGGACATACTCATCCTCGACGAACCGACGGCCGTTCTCACGCCTCAGGAGACGGCGGAGCTCTTCCGGGTCATCCGCCACATCATCGAGGAAAAGAACATGACCGTCATCCTCATAACCCACAAGCTCGGCGAGGTCATGGCCATCTCCGACCGTGTCGGCATAATGCGCCAGGGCCGCCTCGTGGGGCTCTCGGACACGAAGGACATAACCGAAAAGCAGGTAGCCTCCATGATGGTGGGCCGCCCCGTGCTCTTCGACAAGCTGGAGAAGACCGGCGCGCCGGGCGAGACGATGATCTCGGTCGAGGACCTCTATGTCCGCGACAACCGGGGCCTCGTCGCCGTCAACGGCGTGAGCCTGCAGGCCCGCGCGGGCGAGGTGCTGGGCATCGCCGCCATCGAGGGCAACGGCCAGAGCGAGCTGCTGGAGGCCATAACCGGCATGCGCCCCGCCATCAGCGGCAAAATAACCGTCCGCGGCCAGGATTCGACCGGGCTCAGCCCCGGGCAGATACGCGCGCTGGGTCTCGCCCACGTCCCCGAGGACAGGCTGGCCACCGGCGTCGACCCCCTCGCGGACGTCTCCGACAACCTGCTCGCGGGCAGGCAGAGGGACAAGGAGTTCAACGCCCTGGGCTTCCACCTGCGCCGCTCCACCATCGAGCGGTACGTCTCCGGCATCTATGAGGAGTTCGACATCCGCGGCGCGGGACTGCACGGCAAAGTCGGCTCCATGTCCGGCGGCAACATGCAGAAGGTCGTCGTCGCGCGCGAGTTCTCGCACGACACGCCCGTGCTCGTCATCTCGAACCCCTCGCGCGGCATAGACATCGGCGCCATCGAGTTCATACACACGGCGATAATCGACAAGCGCAACGAGGGATGCGCCGTGCTCCTCTCCTCCGCGGACCTCGACGAGATCTTCCGCCTCTCGGACAGGATAGTCACCATGTACGAGGGGGAGATAACCGGCGAGTTCCGCGCGGACGAGATAACCAAGGAAGAGATCGGCTACTACATGACGGGCAGCCGAAGGAAGGAGGCCGAGGAAGCGCATGAAACTACGCATTAACTACTCTTACATAGCGGCGCTTGCGGTCAGCATAGTCGCCGCGCTGCTCATAGGCGCGATAATCCTGCTGATCTCGGGCTTCGATCCGCTCACGGCCTATGCCGCCATGCTCAGCGGCGCCTTTTCAAACGCGAGGCACATAGGCGACGTGCTCGAATACGCCATGGTGCTCTGCCTCTGCGGCGTGGCCTGCGACATCGGCTCGCGCGTGGGCATCTTCAACGTCGGCGGCGAGGGCCAGCTCCTGCTCGGCGCCATCGTGGCCGCCCAGATCGGCGTCGTGCTCAACGGCCTCTCGGCCTGGATAGTCATCCCCGTCGCGGCCATAGGCGCCGCGGTGGTCGGCGGCATCTACGCCCTCATCCCCGGCTGGCTCAAGGTCAAGCACAACGTCAACGAGGTCATAACCACCATCATGCTCAACAACATCGCGGAGTTTGTCTGCGAGTTCCTGGCCAAGGGCCCCTGGAAGAACCCGGACAACAACATCGTCGCCGGCACCGGCAACCTGCCCCAGACCTACTGGTTCACCAAGCTCGCCACCGGCTCCAACCTCACGACGGTGTTCTTCGTCGCCACGGCCATGACCATCCTCACCTGGTACATCATGCAGAAGACCTCCACCGGCTATGAGATGCGCCTGACCGGCGACAATCCGCGCTTCGCCCGCTTCCTGGGCCTCAAGACGGACAAGATCGTCATCGTCGCCATGCTCATCTCCGGCATGATGTGCGGCCTCGTCGGCATGTTCCGCGTCTACGGCGCCGAGCACATCTACAAGGCCAGCATCAGCAACGACTACTACTTCGAGGGCCTCATGGTCGCCATGATCGCCAAGTATCAGGTCCTGCCCACAGCCATCATAAGCGTGCTCTTCGCCATACTCAAGATAGGCGCCCAGGGCATGGAGACGGCCGCCGGCGTGCCGAACCAGATCTACCTCATCATCCAGACCGTCGTCATATTCTGCATGGCTGCCGAGAGCGGCATCGTGAGCGACATCAAGGCAAAGCTCGCGGACAAGGCCGCCCGGCTCGCCGCCAGAGAACGCTCAAAGGAGGGTGCGGCAAATGAATGAGATACTGTCCCAGGTGTTTTCGGCCGGCACCTTCACGCAGATGCTCCGCAGCGCAACGCCGGTGGCGCTCGCCGCCATGGGCGGCTCCATGACCGAGCACGCGGGCATCATGAACATCGGCATGGACGGCATGATACTCATGGGCGCGCTCATCGGCGTCCTGGGCAGCTATGTCATAGGCTCCGCCGCGGGCGGCGTGGCCGTCGCCGTGCTCTTCGGCATACTCGTGGGCCTCTTCTTCGCGCTGTTCGTCGTCAAGCTCAAAAGCGACGAGTTCATAATCGGCTGCGCGCTGAACATCTTCGCCTCCGGCTTCACGGCCTATGTGTCCCGCGCCGTGTTCGGGCTCTCCGGCACCTCGGGCTACGAGATCGACTACATGCGCCCCATCGAGATCCCCGTCATCAAGGACATCCCCTTCCTGGGCGAGATCATAAGCGGCAACACCGCCCTGGTCTACGTCGCCTGGGTGCTGATACTCGTCATGTGGCTCTTTGTGTACAAGACGCCCTACGGCTTCTGGATGCGCGCCTCCGGCGAGAAGCCCGAGACGCTCCGCACCGCGGGCATCAGCCCGGAAAAGATGAAGTGGCTCTCCAGCGTGCTGTGCGGCATACTCTGCGGCCTCTCCGGCGCTTATCTCTCGCTCGGCTACCTGAACGGCACCTTCGTCGAGGGCATGTCCGCCTCCCGCGGCTTCATCGCCTTCGCCTGCGTCATCTTCGCCGCCGCCAACCCGGCCAAGGCCTATCTGGCCGCGCTGATGTTCGGCTTCTTCGACGCCATAGGTCTGAGACTGCAAAACTACATCAGCTCCGACCTCACATCCGCCATCCCCTATGCCATCACCGTCATCATGATGGTCTACGTCGTGACCAGCAAGGAGCGCAAGCGCAGGGCCATGCAGCCGAAGCACGAGCCCGCCGCCCCGCCCCCCGCGGCCGGCGCAGAGGGCTGACGCATGGACACCCGCTCCGCCCTGAGGACGGCGCTGGTGCGCGGGAGCGCCTTCGCACTCGTCACGGCGGCGTATCTGCTGATAGGCGGGACGCTCGGGGGATACCTCTGGTGCGTGTACGTGGGCTTCTTCCTGACCATGGCCTTCGGCGCGAAGGGGGAGGACCTGCCGCGGTATCTGTGCAGCTTCCTCGCGGGCTATGTCTGGGCCGCGGTGTATGTGTACCTGCCTGAGCTCCTCGGCGGCTTCATGCCGGGGGCCGCGGCGACGGTGGTCTCCGAGTTCGTCGTGACGGCCGGGCTGCTGTTTTTGCACCTGCGCTTCCTCTCCGGCACCTGGCTGGGCAAGATACCCGCGGTGTTCGCCGCCGTGGCGACGGTCTTTGCCTCCGGCGGATTGCAAAACGCCCCGCCCGCGGCCCTCTCGGGCTGCATCGGCATACTCATGGCCTGCGGCACGGGCTGGATAATAGTGCGGCTGGAGCGCTCCGGCCGGGCAAAGGGCTGATAAGAAGCGCCCCCGGACCTGAACCGAACCAGTAAAATCGGACAATAGACAAAACGCCCCCTGATGTAGGAAAATAGAAGTACTACATCAGGGGGTATTTTAATGGCCAGGAAATATGAAAAAGTGAAGGCACTTCTTCCAACTGTCCAGCAATTGCAGGCGGAAGGGAAAACGAGGAAAGAGATCGCAAAGGAATTGGGATTGCAAAGTGAGAGAGCAGTAAAAGATTTGCTCTACCGCGCACGACACAAGCAGGAAAAGGTCATTCCTAAACAACGAGGAAGAAAGCCCGCCAAGACATTAGCGGAATACAAATATGAGAACAAAAGGCTAAAGATGGAGAACGAACTGTTGCGGGATTTTCTGCAATCTATCGAAAGGAAGTGAGGCCCAAACTCAAATACCAGGTGATATACCGGCATCGAGCAGAATATTCCGTGTCCATCATGTGCAGATTTTTTGGTGTATCCCGCAGCGGCTATTATGATTTTGTTCGCCGTGCAGACAGGCCTGAGAAAGATAAAGAACTGGCCGATCTCATTGCCCGGCAGTGCAAACGATGTTGGGGCACTTATGGTTATCGCCGGATGTGGATATGGCTAAAAAGGCAAAACATCCACAAAAACCCCAAAACCATACTTCGTATCATGAGGAAGTACAATTTACTGTCCGAAATACGGCGGCACAGGAAGTGGATTCAAATGGGCCAACAGGCACACAAGTACAAGAATCTGCTGAACAGGGAGTTCCATGCGGACAGACCCAACAGCAAATGGGTCACGGACATCTCCTACATTCGCACCAAGCAAGGTGTATTGTATCTGTCCATGATCCGCGATCTCTATGACAATTGCATTGTGGCTTACAAAACCGGAACGGAACAAACAGTGAATCTGGTACTGGATACCATTCATCTTGCCATGAAGCAAGTAAAAAAGAAGGTCGCTGAGGAGCTGCAACTCCACAGCGACCAGGGTGCTCAATACGCCTCACAAGCATATTTTGAGCTGACTCAAACATACGACATTACGCCGTCTATGTCAAGACAAGGAAACCCATATGACAATGCAATGGCAGAAAATTTCTTTTCTATTCTCAAAACAGAATGTATCTACCGCTACAAACCAGCTACCTTTTCAGATGCCAACGAGATGGTTGACCGCTATATTCAATTCTACAACCATGAGCGTATCCAGCTAAAAACTGGAGAGGCGCCGCTGGCACGACACCTCTCCTACTAAAACTTCTGATTCTTACATCCCCAGGCGCTTTTTGTGATGTCCGCACAATTTGGGGCAGTTCACCTCCGGGGGCGGTTTTTGCTGTTTTCAGAGGGTTTTCAGCCCTTTTTGAGCACCTGCGCTTCGTAGGGGCGCAGCGTCTCGGCGGCGGGGTCGGCGGGCATGTTCGAGAGCACCGGCTCGCCGAAGTCGCCCAGACGGCAGGGCAGCGGGGCGCTTTCCTGGCTGAGGTTGCACAAGACGGCGTACTCCTCTCCGTCCAGCCCGCGGGTATAGGCTACGACCTGGCCGCTCTCGGGCAGGAGCTCCCGCCAGTCGCCGCGCAGCAGCGCCGGGGTGGAGTTCCTCAGGGCGATGAGCGCGCGGTAATAGTTCAGGATGGAGTCCGGGTCGCCCTCCTCGGCCTCGGCGTTTATATCGGTGTAGTTCGGGTTGAGCATTATCCAGGGCTCGCCGGTGGTGAAGTCCGCGTTCTCGCCGGCGCTCCACTGCATGGGCGTCCTCGCGTTGTCGCGGCCCTTGGCCTTTATGCCGCGCCAGGCCCATTCGAGCTCCGCCTCGCTGCTGCACAGGGCCAGCAGGTTCAGCTCCTCCACGTCCCGGAGCTGCTCGCGCGTCTCGAAGGGCGCGTTGGTCATGCCGAGCTCCTCGCCCTGATAGATGAAGGGCGTGCCCCTTTGCAGGTACATCAGCGCCGCAAGGCATTTTGCGCTGCGCTTCCAGAGCTCCTCGCTGCTCGTGTCGCCAAAACGCGAGACGACGCGAGGCTGGTCGTGGTTGCCCAGAAACAGCGTGTTCCAGTCTATTGCGCCCTGCCAGGCGGCCACGATGCGCTTGAGCTTCGGCACGTCCAGGGGTATGGCGTTCCACTTGGAGCCCTCGCCGTCCATGTCCATGAGGTCGAACTGGAAGAGCAGGTCGAGCTCCCGTCCGTCGCCGACGAGGCTGTTGGCGTTTTCGGTGTTGACGAAAGAGGTCTCGCCCACGCACATGCAGTCGCGCCCGTCAAAGCAGCGGCGGCGCATCTCGCGCAGGTATTCGTGCAGCTTGGGCTGGAAGGCGAAGTGCTCCGGCGAGAACACATAGCCGCCCGCGCCGGGCGCGCCCTTGCCGTCCGGCAGCCCCGGGGCCTTGGCTATCACGGTGATGACGTCCATGCGGAAACCGTCCACGCCCCGGTCGAACCAGCGGTTGATCATGGAGTAGACCTCCTCGCGCACGGAGGGGTTCTCCCAGTTGAGGTCCGGCTGCTTCTCGGAGAAGAGATGCAGATACCACTGGCCCGTGCCCTCGTCGTAGCTCCAGGCCGAGGGCGTGAAGAAGGAGGCCCAGTTGTTCGGCTCCCGGCCGTCCTTCCCGTCGCGCCAGATGTAGTAGTCGCGGTAGGGATTTTCGCGCGAGGAGCGGGACTCCACGAACCAGCGGTGCTCGTCCGAGGAGTGGTTCACCACGAGGTCCATGACGAGCTTTATGTCCCGGCTGTGCATCTCGCGCAGCAGCTCGTCGAAGTCCTCCATCGTGCCGAACTCGGCCATTATCTTCTCGTAGTCGCGGATGTCGTAGCCCATGTCCGCGTTAGGCGAATCGTACACCGGGCAGAGCCACACGGCGCCGACGCCGAGGCTCTTGAGATAGTCGAGCCGCGAGATGATGCCCCGCAGGTCGCCTATGCCGTCGCCGTTGGAGTCCTGAAAGCTCCGGGGATAGATCTGATAAAATACGCGCTCCTTCCACCATGCCTCGGGCATGGGATCACTTCCTTTCGACAAATTCGCACACGGCGGGCAGCGTCCCGCGCGCGGCGGCGAGGCCGCTTGCCGAGATCAGCAGCAGCGCCAGCAGCGGCACCGAGTGCGGCAGTAAAAACGCCCCTGCAAGCGGCAGTATAAACGCCAAAAGCAGCCAAGTAAAGAGCGGCCGCGGGCACATGAACACCAGCGCAAACGAGTTGCGCAAGAGCCCCGCAAAGCCCAGCTCGACCCGCGCGAGCATGTTGAAGCAGTACGCCCCCGCGCAGAACACGATATAGGCGCACACGAGGCAGAAGACCGAGAGCACCATCGGCAGCAGCCCGGCAAAGCTCCGGTAAAAGAGACAGCCCCAGATGGCCGCGGCCTCGAGCAGCAGCATGACAAGCCCCGCGGGCATCGCGCGGAAGAGCTCCCGACGGAACACCCGCAGAAAGCGCCGCAGCGCGCCGCCCTCGCCCTCGAGCAGGGCCTGACCAGCCCCGGCCAGCGCCGTCAGCGCCGCCGGCAGGGTGACGAGCGGCACGCAGCAGATAAGAAAGAGCAGGTTCAGCCCGATGAGCGTCAGCAGATTGCCCCAGCAGAGCCGGAAAAAGCGCGGGTACTCCATCTCACTGCCCCCTCGCCTTTTTGTAATACTCCGTCGGGCTCATGCCGGTCAGCTTTTTGAAGAGGCGGGAGAAATAGTACCTGTCCCGTATGCCGACGAGGTAGGCTATCTCCGAAAAGGCGAGGTCGGTGCTGGCGATGAGCTGCTTGGCGTTGTTTATCCTCAACATGTTGATGTACGAGAAGATGGAGCTGCCCGTCATCGCCGAGAAAACGCGGTTGAGATAGTCGAAGTTCATCTCAAAGCGCTCCGATATCTCGCCGCTCGTGAGCTTTTTCGTATAGTTTCGGTTGAGATACTGCACAAGCTGGTCCACGGCGGCCTCGGAGCGGTTGAGGCGGCGGTCCCGAACGGCCATCTCGGCCATGAGATGCTCGTGCGCGGTCTGCAGCAGAAAGCTGTGCAGAAAGGTCGAGGCCCGGCGCTTGTAGTGCTCCTCCCGCGCCTCGTAGCAGGCGACGGCGGAGCGCAGCAGGCTCCGGTGCTCGCCGCCGGAGAGGTGAAAGTGCTTGGGCAGGTAGGTCACGCTGTCCGTGGGGTCCGCGGCGTCGAGGTTGTAGCTTATGAGGCTCTGGCGCCGCTTTTCGGCCAGCTCCGCCATCGCCGCGGCCCCGTCCTCCACGCGGCGCAGCTCCGGGTGCGTGAAGTGGGTGTAGAAGTAGTCGCAGGAGGCCTTCCGCGTCCCGACATGCTGAAGGCCGGGCTCCAACAGGAAGAAGTTGCCGGCCTTCAGATGATATTCCAGCCCGTTTTCCCGCAGATACATGCTGCCCTCGCGTATGACGTAGAGCACATACTCGTCCAGCCGCCGCGCAAAGTGTATCCACGGCTGGCTGTACCGGATGTGTCCCGTCATCCTCAGACGGGGCAGCAGGTCCGCGTTATAGGAAAAGAGCATTTTCAGTCCCCCAGTCGTACCCAGACGGCGGCCCAGTAATCGAGGGGCGGCAGGGAGGCGGTGTAGACACGTCCGTGCTCGGAATTCGTCCAGCTGTGGGCAAGCTCCACGGGCCCGAGGCTCTCCCCGTCCGGCGAGGCCCACCAGATGCCCCTGACCGGCCTGTCAAGCCGGAGGCTCAGGCTGATGCCCTCGGCCGGGATGGGGCGCGCCTTCGGCTCGTTCCAGCGCGCGTCGTTGCCGCGGAGGTTGATGAGCTGGATGCTCATGAGCTCGCGGGATTCGCGTATGATGCTCCAGACCGTGCCGTCCGCCCCGTCCGTTGAAAACTCGCAGCCCTCGCCGGAGAAGCAGACGTCCTCGTTTATGCCGCCGGATGCCGTCCGGCTTATGTCGGTCCCTCTGTCATCATACAACAGATCCGCGTATCTCACAAGAAAATCGCAGTATTTCTGCACCGTGGGGCAAAATTCGTCCCGGAGCCGGGCGTGATTTACGTAGTAGCTGTCCCGGAGCGCGCAGCGGTCCTCGCCAAGGACGAGCTGGGTGCCGCCGGAGGCCGAGATGGCCGCCCAGGCCAGGCGGAAGGCGCTCTCCGCCGCCTCGCCGCCGGTCTCGAAGGGCTTCAAATAGGCCGCGAGCACCACGTTCTTGCCGCCCGAGAGCAGCTTTGCCTCGCGGATGAGCGTATAGAGGTCGCGGTAGCTGTCGTTCGGCGGCCAGACCTCGATGTACACGGCGTCCTGCGGGGCGGAGGCGACGTCGGTCACGGGCCAGTTGTTGACGCAGTTGAAGATGACGCCGCCCTCCGGCCGCTCCGAGCGCACCGCCTCCGCCGCGCGCGCGATGAGGCCCGGGAACTCCTCCGCCAGCTCGACGGGTCTGCCCTCTGCGTCCCAGACGTGCTTGGGCAGGCCGTAGGTGTCCATGTGTATGCCCTCAAAGCCGAAGCGCGCCGCCTCGAGGTACTGCCCCACGATGTGCCCGCTCCAGGGCGAACCGGCCGCGATGTTCATGAAGTACAGCCAGCTTGCGAAAACGAGGGGCTGCCCGTCCATGGAGTACATGGCCCAGTCCGGGTGCGCCTCGCAGGTCGCGGCAGTGGCGGCGTAGACCGCCCCGTAGGCGAAGGGGCGCATGCCGAGCTTTTTACAGGCGGCTATTTTCCTCCCGATGACCGCGAGGCTCGTGGGCCGGCCCATGGGGTCGGAATAGAGCTCGGTGTCCGGCAGCAGCTTGTCGTGGCGGTACATCCAGTCGTAAAACTGCACGGCGTTGAGGTGCAGCGCGCACATCCAACGCAGGTCCTCCTCCCCCGCGTCGTCCGGCGCGAAGTCGGTCAGGAAGCCGTAGCGCGTGACGCGCCGCCGCTCCGGCACCACGTCGAAGGCGCCCTCCCAGCGCAGCTCCCCGTGCCGGATGGTCACTCCGTAGTTCCCCTCGCCCAGCCCGGAGAGGACGAGCGCCGCCCCCTCCCGGTGCGCACGGCAGGGCACGGGCCTCTCGAGCCGCGTGACTTGCGCCTCGCCGCCCCTCAGCTCCGGCGGCAGGCCTATCCTCACGTCCTCGCCGCAGAGATACTGCGCCTTGTCGAACGTGCAAATGAGCGTATTTTTCTCCATAATTACCCCTTGACCGAGCCCTGTGTGAGCCCGCCCACGACCATTTTCTTCTGGAACACGATGAACAGCGCTATGACGGGGATGAGCGCGAGTATGCTCGCCGCGAACACCCACTCCCAGCGCGTGGCATACTGCCCGTTGAGCCTCTGCAGCAGCAGCGGCAGGGTTATCATGTCCTCGTTTGCGCCGGCAAGCACCTTGGCGGTGAAATACTCCTCCCAGAAGCCCTGGAAGGCGAAGATGGTCATCGTGCCGACGGCGGGCGTCGAGAGCGGGAGCATGACCTTGAAAAATATCGTGCCGTGGCCGCCGCCGTCGAGCATCACCGACTCCGAGAGCGAGTCCGGCAGCCCGCGGAAGAAGTTCCGCAGGAAGAAGGTGTGCCCGCAGACGTTGGTGGCGGTGTATACGAGTATGAGGCCGAGCCGCGTGCCGATGAGCCCGTTCTTGAGCCAGGGCAGCTCTATGCCCCGGAGGACGAGGAACTGCGGGATGATGTTCAGAAAGCTCGGCATCATCAGCGTGAAGAGATAGAGCTTGAAGATGGCCTCCCGGCCCGGGAAGTCTATGCGCGCAAAGCCGTAGGCCGAGAGCGTAGAGATGAGCACCGACGCCGCGGCGGTGAGGCAGGTGTTTATGACGCTGTTCTTCACCGCCGTCGGGAAGATGTCCATGCCCAGGATGTGCGCGTAGGCTGAGAAGTCCAGCCTGTCTGGCAGCAGCTTCGGCGGGTACGGCAGCACGTAGCTGAACTCCTCGAAGGAGTTCGTTATCATGAAGATGAACGGCACCGAGAAGATGAGCAGCGCCGCGATGAGAAAGACCCAGAGCAGTATCTGGCCTATCGTCTCCGACATTTTCTTGCCGCGTCTCATGTCAGCCCTCCTTCTCCACGTCGTCGAGCCTCAGCCTGCGGTTGAGCAGGAAGGTGATGGCCACGATGGTCACGGCCGACCCCGCTAGGACGGGAACGACGTGGTGCTTGAGCCATGCGGGCGGATCGATTTCTTTCGAGCGCACGCCTTTCACGAACTGGTTGAAGGCCCGGTCGTAGAGCAGGTATTGCAGCGCCGAGGTCTTGCCGTTCGGGTTGCCGCCGGTCAGCATCATGACCTGGATGAACACGTTGAAGGAGCCGATTATCATGTTCACCATGACGTAATACGTCGTCGGCCGGAGCGCCGGGACGGTGATGTACACGAACTTCTTCCACAGCCCCGCGCCGTCGAGCTCCGCCGCCTCGTAGAGCTCACGGGGTATGCTCTGCAGGCCCGCGAGGTAGATTATCATGGCCCAGCCCATGTTCTTCCAGATGCCCATCAGCCAGATGGCCGCGTTGCCGGACCACTCGCGCAGCAGCCAGGGGACATAGTCGTCCATGACGTGCAGCACGTCCACGAGGAAGTAGTTGATGAGGCCGCGGCTGGAGTTGTTGAACATGTACTGGAACACCAGGGACACGATGACCCAGGAGGTGATGACCGGCAGGTAAAAGCCGACGCGGAAGATGCCCTGGCCGCGGCGGAGGTTGTTGATGAGATAGGCGAAGAACATGCCGCCCAGTATGATGAAGGGCACGGTCACGATGGCGTAGAGGAAGTTGTTGCGGTAGGCGTACCAGAAGCGCGAGCCGCCCTCGAGCACGTTTTTGAAGTTCTCCAGCCCGATGAACGTGATGTCGCCCTGCACGATCTTGTACTCCGAGAGGGATATCCTTATCGTGAACAGCATCGGGTAGACGACAAAGACGGCCACGAGGATGAGCCCGGGCAGGATGAACGGCAGGGCCCTCAGCCAGCCCTGCGCGCCTTTTTTCAGCCGTTTTTTCCTCGTTTCCGCTGTAATGGCGGTGTCCATGCCTCAAGTGCCTCCTCTCATCGGGCGCGGAGCCCGAAGGCCCCGCGCCCTTTGCCGTTTTTTTGCGTCAGGCGAGCTGCTCGTCTATGAGCGCCGCCGCGTTTTGCAGTTCCGCGGTGATGTCCGCGCCGTTTACCAGTATGTCGTAAGCCATCTCGCCAGCCTTGTAGCCGATGTCATAGTAGCTGATCGACAGGGTGGCAACGCCGCAGCCCTTGCAGATGCCCTC
>ERZ827528.3414-NODE-3414-length-13006-cov-2.934214_pt1 | contig 13006 bp, 10 predicted proteins | sample MGYA00519768_ERZ827528 | MGnify/ENA primary metagenome ERZ827528 (study PRJEB31778, sample SAMEA3449343) | human gut metagenome | biome: human gut; feature: human-associated habitat; material: faeces | place: United Kingdom | collected 2010/2012 ...
GGCGCATTGGCGTTAAGGATGATGTACAGATATGCATATAAATGTAGCAATCAGGAAACGAAGCAGGGGAGATTTTTAGCTTCCTTATTATACACATTCGGTAGAGTAAAGAAAGGAAATGATAAAGAAGTCCAGAAAATAAAAATAGCAATAATTGGAGCTGGACGTGTAGGAGTAAGTTTTGCGGAAGATCTTCTGAATAGTGATGAAGCGGCATACATTCCGAGATGTTTTATTGATATTAATGAAAATAAAGTAGGTCGTGAAATTCAGGGATTACCGGTATGGTCAGAAGATGAAGCAACATTTAGAAAATTGAATGAGTATGAAGTACAGGAAATTGTATTTGCTATACCGTCAATGGATGCAGAAAAGAAGAAAACATTATATGAATACTATAAAAATGCTGGATATAAATTAAAAGTTTATGATTATCCGACTGTTTATGCGGCAGGAGGAAAGCGACATTTAAGAGAATTTGATATTGAGGAATTACTGTTCAGAAAGCCATTGGTGGTATCTGATGAGCATACAAATGAATATTACAAAGGCAAAGTTGTTTTGATTACAGGTGGTGGCGGTTCCATTGGATCGGAGCTGTGTCGTCAGTTGGCAAAGATGCAACCGAAACAGATTGTTATTTTGGATATTTATGAAAATGGTGCATACGATGTTCAGCAGGAATTAAAAATTGCATATGGAAATACTTTAAATCTTCAGATTGAAATTTGTTCTATTACACACAAGAAAGCACTGGAACGTGTATTTGCTAAGTATCATCCACAGATTGTAATTAATGCAGCAGCACATAAGCATGTGCCTTTAATGGAACATAACTGTATCGAAGCCATCTATAACAATGTATTTGGAACACAGAATCTGGTAGAACTTTGTGAAAAATATGAAGCGGAACGTTTCATGATGGTGTCAACGGACAAAGCGGTTAATCCTACGAATGTTATGGGGGCTACCAAGAGAATGTGCGAAATGATTGTACAGAGTGCCAGTACGCATGGAAAAGTGAAGTACAGTGCGACACGTTTTGGAAATGTATTAGGTAGTGCGGGTTCAGTTATTCCGTTATTTAAACGTCAGATAGCTAATGGAGGACCGGTTACAGTTACTGATAAGCGAATTATCCGATATTTTATGACTATCCCAGAAGCATCACAGCTTGTACTTCAAAGTGGTGCTATGGCAAATAATGGAGAGCTTTTCGTATTGGATATGGGACAGCCTGTAAAAATAATGGATTTGGCAGAGAATATGATTCGATTGTCTGGTGTACAGGGAATTGAAATTGTGGAAACCGGATTAAGACCGGGAGAAAAGTTATATGAAGAATTGTTGGTTAAAACAGAAGAATTAGATAAAACAAGTAACAGTATGATATTTATTGAGCGTGATTCAGCATTAAGTGCGGAAGAAATTAATACTCGTCTGAATATGCTTAGAGAAGTTTGTGAAACAGGAGATGATTCACAGGCAAGAGAAGTATTAAGAAAAGCTGTACCAACATTTAAAAAGCCGGAAGAAGTTAATCGAGCTGCTGAATTTGTTGTACATCAAAAAAAGAGTGAGCCTGAAAGGGAAGAAGCAGTAGCTATATAAAATATAACAAGATTGTATTTTTACAAAAATACGGGAAGGACGCATATGCATTACGAAACAAAATCAATATTAGACAAAATTAAAGGTTCTATTATTTTGGCAACAGAAGAGGGCGAACAGGAATATGCAAATGTTGATGCAATTCCAGAGAATCTATTGGATGCTGAAATGATTGTTAGTGCTATTGAGGCAAGGGATAGCAAAATTGTTCTTTATTTAAAAAAGAATGAAATAGTCAAAAATGATCTGAATGCAGATTGGGTAAAAGAAGAGGTAGGAAGAACGGGTGTTGAGCCAGGATTTTTCTAAAATAATCAGTCAGATAAAAGGAGAAAACAATATTATGAAGATTCCATTTTCACCGCCAGATATAACAGAAAAAGAAATTGAACAGGTGTCAGAAGCATTAAGATCTGGATGGATTACAACTGGGCCTAAGACAAAAGAATTAGAGCGAGAGGTTGCAGATTTATGTGGAGTAAATCGTGCAGTTTGTCTTAATTCGCAGACAGCTTGTGCAGAAATGACTTTGCGCTTATTAGGAGTTAAAGAAGGCGATGAAGTCATTACATGTGCGTATACATATACTGCAAGTGCGTCTGTAGTATGCCATGTAGGGGCAAAACTTATTTTAATTGATACTCAGAGAGATTCTCTTGAAATGGATTATGAGCAGTTGGAAAATGCGATTACTGAAAAAACAAAAGTAATTATTCCAGTAGATCTCGGTGGAGTGCCATGTGATTATGATAGGATTTTTTCTATTGTAGAACGTAAGAAAGGCTTATTCCATCCGGCAAATAAAATACAGGAAAGCATCGGCAGAGTGATTGTTATGGCAGATGCAGCACATGCTTTTGGTGCAACCTGGAAAGAGAAACCAGTTGGAAGTATTGCAGATTTTTCAAATTTCAGCTTCCATGCAGTTAAGAATTTTACAACTGCAGAAGGTGGTGCTGCTGTTTGGAAAGATATTGATGGAATTGATAACGAAGAAATTTATCATCAGTATCAGTTGTTATCACTTCATGGTCAGTCAAAAGATGCACTTGCGAAAACGCAGCTTGGGGCATGGGAGTATGACATCATTGGACCTTGGTTTAAATGTAATATGACTGATGTTGTAGCTGGAATCGGACTGGCACAGATGAAGAGATATAAAGGTTTGCTTGAACGTCGAAAAGAAATCATAGGAAAATATGATGCAGCATTTAAGCCAATCGGAATAGAGGTATTAAATCACTATACAGAAAACCACCAGTCATCTGGTCATTTGTATATAACAAGAGTTCCGGGAATTACGTTGGAGCAGAGGCATGAGATTATTGTGAAAATGGCAGAATCAGGCGTTGCCTGCAATGTGCATTATAAGCCGTTGCCAATGATGACTGCATACAAAAATATGGGATTTGATATTAAAGATTATCCTAATGCATATAAGAGATTTGAAAATGAGATTACTTTACCGCTTCATACAAAACTTACAGATGAAGAAGTGGATTATGTGATCGAGCAGTTTAGTAGAATCGTGAAAGAATATATTTAAATGTGATAGAAGAAATAGGAGATACAGATGTTACGAGAATGGGAGAAATTACCAAAATTTATGCAGACGGAGGAAGTTCGTCCATATTATGACAGTTTAAAAAAGAAAAAAATTAGTTTGGCTTTAAAAAGAGGATTTGATGTATTTGCTGCATCTGTTATGCTCGTAACATTTTCTCCTGTATTAATTACTATTTCAATTATGATTGTAAGAGATTCTAAAGGAGGAGTGTTTTATCGTCAGGAGCGTGTTACACAATATGGAAGAAAATTTAAAATATTTAAATTCCGAACAATGGTTGCTAATGCAGATAAAATTGGCACCCAGGTTACCGTATCCAATGACAGTAGAGTTACAAAGGTAGGCGAAAAACTTCGTAAATATCGTTTGGATGAATTGCCGCAGTTAATAAATATTATTTTAGGCGATATGACGCTTGTAGGAACCAGACCGGAAAGTACGCATTATGTAAAGAAGTATACACCAGAAATGTATGCTACGTTGTTATTACCGGCGGGAGTTACATCTGAGGCGAGTATAAAATATAAAGATGAAGCAGAGTTATTGGATAAAGCAGACGATGTGGACAAAGTATATGTAGAAAAGGTTCTTCCTGAGAAGATGAAATACAATCTTGAAAGTATTAGAAAATTTAGTTTTATACATGATATAGGAACAATGATAAAAACAGTTTTTGCAGTGATTAGGTAGGGAGTGTGTATGGAAAAAGGATTAGTATCAGTTATTACGCCGACATATAATTGTGCGAAGTTTATAGGGGAAACAATTGAATCTGTTCAGGCACAAACGTATCAGCAATGGGAAATGATTATTGTTGATGATTGCTCGACAGACAATACAAAAGAAATTGTCGATAAATATATAAAAGAAGATAGTAGAATAAAATATTTTTGTTTAGAAAATAATTCTGGAGCTGCCGTTGCAAGAACAAAAGCAATGGAATTGGCAAATGGGGAATATATGGCTTTTTTGGATTCTGATGATATTTGGCCAGAAGAAAAATTGAAAAAGCAATTAGCATTTATGAAAAAGCATGATGTTGCATTTTCTTGTACAGCGTATGAACAAATTGATGAAAATGGGAAATCATTAAATAAAATTATAAAGACAGTACCAAAGGCTGATTATAATCGAGTGCTTTTAGATTGCCCGGTAGGAAATTCTACGGTTATGTACAACGTAGAAAAGATGGGAAAATTTGAAGTACCTAATATTAGAAAACGAAACGATGATGCTTTGTGGCTTCGAATGTTAAAAAAAGAAAAGTACATTTATGGTATGAAATCGGTGCTTATGAAATATCGAATAAGACAGAATTCTATTTCAAGTAATAAATTCAAAGTGATTAAATATCATTGGATTTTATATAGAAATATAGAACATCTTAGTATAGTTAGAAGTGTTTTTCATATTGCATATTGGTGTGTGATTAAATTGCTAAAAATTAAGTAAGGAAATAAATATGAAAATATCAGTATTAGTTCCTACGTTAGGAACAAGAGAAAAGGAAATTAGACGATTATTAGAAACACTGGAAAAACAGTCATATAAAGACTTTGAAATTATATTTGTAACACAGGATAATCATGAAATTGTAAAAGATATAATTTGTAAATATAGTAATTTGGATATAAAGCAAATTGAAATGAGTGTAAAAGGATTATCACGAGCTAGAAATAGAGGATTAGAGCAGGCATTAGGCGAGATAGTAGTATTATCCGATGATGATTGTTGGTATCCTGCAAATGCATTTGAAATTATTGTAAATGCATTTAAAAAAAGACAATGTGCTAAAATTGTATTATCACAGATTTTTGATCCGGAAAAAAATATTCCATATAAAAATTATACTTCCAACGAAGAGTATGTAAGAAACAAATTACAGCTCATGTCAAAATCGTCTATTGAAGTTGCATTCAAGAAAGATTTAGTGCTGAATAAAAAATTTGATGAACGGTTAGGTTTGGGAAGCGAATTTGTTTGTGGAGAAGAAGTGGATTTCCTTTTAAGTAATTATGAAAAAAATGCAATCTTTTATATACCAGAGGTAACGGTTTATCATAAAAAGAAAGAAAATGGTAGTAGCAACAAACAAATTATTGCTAAAGGGGCAATTTATGGAAAGAATTTTAATATATTTATTTGTTTATTAGTTTTACTTAGAGATTTGATGTTAAAAAAAGAAAATAATTTTAAATACTTTTTTGAGGGATATAATGAATATTTTAAAAGAACAAATTAAACTGTCAGTAGCTTATCCTGGATGGCGTTCGGCAATAAAAAAATTAAAATCAAATAAAAATAAAAAGATTTTTTTATTTGGAACACCTATGCATGGTAATTTGGGGGATCATGCAATCGCAATCCAAGAACAATATTTTTTTGAGGATTTTTTCCCGGACTATGAATATTTTGAAATATTGATGCCTATGTATCATACACAAAAAGAAATAATAAAAAATACAGTAACACCTGAAGATTTAGTTGTAATTTCGGGTGGTGGATGGATGGGGAACTTATGGATACATAATGAATGTGTTATACGTGAGATTGTGCAGAACTATCCCAATAATAAAATTATTATTCTTCCACAAACAGTATATTATACTTCAGACGAACTGGGAGAGAGGGAATACAGAATAACAAATGAAATATTAAAAAAACATAGTAATTTACATATTTTTGTAAGAGAAAGGAAGTCTTACAATTTTATAAAACAAAAATTTGAATTTACAGGAAACTCGGATGTATATTTAGTACCAGATATGGTTTTGTATGGGAAAAATATGATAACAAAGGAAAAATGTACTGGATATGAGAAAGTGATAAATGTATGTATTCGAGAGGATTGCGAATCCGAGCAAGAAAATATTGATGATTTCTATGAAAAAATAAAACAAAATTATAATATTAGAAAAGTTAGTACTGTTATAAAATCGCCAGTTGTTTTAAGAAAGCGAATAAGTGAGTTGCAAAAGTCGTGGGAAACTTTTGAAAATGCAGAAATTACTATAACAGATCGTTTACATGCAATGCTGTTTTCTGTATTAAATGGGACTCCATGCATTGTTTTAAATAATAAAACTGGTAAAGTTTTTGGAGTGGCAGATTGGCTTGATGATACAAATATGATTGTAAGAGCTAATTCGTTAAGTGAAGTGCTTGAAAAATTAAAGAGAACAACTATATGGGAACATAAAAAATATGATAGAGAAAAATTGCTAAACTATTTTGAAGAAATGGCAGACGTAATACGAAAGGATTAAGTATGGAAATTAAAAGATTGTTAGTTATCAATGTACCAATTAAAAATTGTAATCTTAAATGTGAATATTGTTATATTTCAGCATTGAAAGAAAATGAAAAAGGAGCAGCTAAATTTTTATATACTCCAGAGCATGTTGGCAAATGTCTTTCAAAAGAGAGGTTAGGAGGCACTTGTATTATAAATCTAACGGGAGGAGGAGAAACTCTTATTCCGAAAGAAATGCCGCAATATATTTACCAATTATTATTACAAGGACATTTTTTAGAGGTTGTAACAAATGGAACATTGACAAGTCGATTTGATGAAATTGCTGAGTTTCCAAGAAATTTGTTAGAGCATTTGGAATTCAAATTCTCTTTCCACTATGCAGAGTTAAAGAAAAAAGGATGGCTAGATAGATACTTTTCAAATGTGAAAAAGATGTGGGAAAAGGGATGTTCGTTTACTGTTGAGTTAATGCCTTATGATGGATTGATTGATGATATTGATGAAATTATAAATCTTTGTAAATCAGAACTAGGAGCAGCATGTCAAATTACAGTAGGACGAAATGATTTGACTGAGAAAAAAGATCTTTTGACATCTATGTCAAGAAAAGAGTATGAGTCTGTTTGGAGAAAATTTGATTCTACAATGTTTGATTTCAAATTGGATATTTTTCAGAAAAAAATAGATGATTTTTGTTATGCGGGAGCTTGGACTTTGTACGTTGATTTAGGAACTGGGGCTGCTAAGCCATGTTATGGACAGCTTAGTAATCAAAATACATTTAAAAATCCTGAACAACCAATAATCTTTAATCCAGTGGGAAAACATTGCAGACAGCCATATTGTTATAATGGGCATGCATTTTTAACCTTGGGAGTAGTTCCAGAATTAGAAACACCAACATACGCTGATATTCGTAACAGAGTATGTGAAGATGGTAGAGAATGGTTATCGAAAGAAGTTAAAGATGCATTTTCACAAAAATTAGCTGATAACAATGAAGTATGGGATGAAAAGAAAAAGAATAGTTATGAAAGAAAGTATCCGTTTATATTTTTTAAAACGGCATTATATGACTGGAAAGAAATATATAATAAAGTTATAAGAAAACGTAAGAAATAAGGTGCAATATGAGTAATGGACAAAGAAATATAAAACAGAAAAGTACAATACTTGCAATTATATTGGTGATATATATTTATGTTCCATACTTTGCGAATATTTTAGAAAACACTTTTAAAATTTCATCGTTATATGAATATATAATTTATATGATGCTTGCGATAATAGCAATAGGAACGACAATGAGCATGAATAAACGTGTGCTTACATTTTTGTTTGTCTTTTGTTCTGCGATAATCATTAATTATATAGTAGTGCCTTATCGGTATTATGTATTTATAGAAGGTATACAAGCGTTGGTTGGCATAGCAGTTCCATGTTTGTGTGTTTCAAATAATATATTTGATTTAAGAATATTTGTTGAAAAATGGTGGAAATTTTCTAAATTAAATTTACCGTTGGTATTAGTTGCAGTTGTCTTACTTAAACAAGGGCTAGTGCATTATTCAATATTTACAAGTATATGTGTACCAAATGTATTTATTGGTTCTTACATGGTACTTCAGGGAATTGAAAAAAGAAAATGGTTATATATTAATGTTGCCATTAATATTCTTGTGACTGCTGTTTTGGGTGGACGTATGTCTGCAGTAATATCAGCGTGCATGATTTTATTTGCATATGTATATTCAGGTAAAATAAAGTTATGGAAGAAATTAATAATTATTGTAGGACTGGTAGTATCGGCATATATTTTGCTAAACAATTTAATAGATATTTTATATTGGGTAAGCCAAAAACTAGCACAATATGGAATGCAATCTCGAAGTGTTACTTTGTTGATAAATCAAATAAAAAGCAATGAGATATACTTGACCAACAGAGATTATATTTATACGGCATGTGTAGAGTATATAAGAGGTAGAGTCGGTTTGCCAGGAGGATTTGGAATTCCGCTATATATTACTTCGGGTGAATATTATTATGCGCATAATGTTGTTTTGCAATTTTTGACATTTTTCGGAATATGGGGAACTATCATTATTCTTGGAATTACATTGATTCGTGCAAGAACGATAAAGTATATTGCACCTTTAAAGTGTAAAAAATTTATGTATTTTATGCTGCTATGTTATATAGGCATTGGAATGACAGGATCGAGTATATGGATTCATTATTTATCAACTATTTTTATTGCTATTTTCTTTTTTGGAAATAGCAAGATTTATCAGTCAATAGAAGTGAGTTAGATATGAAACTTTTTCTTAAAAAAATCATAAAAAAATATAGAGATATGTCAGTAGAAATGAAAGCTGCGTCTTGGTATGCAGTGGGAAATATAATACAAAAAATTGCGCCTTGGTTGGTAATGATTATACTGACGCATTACTTAGCTACTGAGGAATATGGAATATATAGTATATTTATGTCCTGGCTAGAAATATTTGAGATTATTATAACATTGAGAATATACAGCAATGGTTATGTTGCAGGATTAGTAAGGGACGATGAAAATAGGACAACATATACAGCAACTATGCAATCGTTGAGTATTGTATTGATTGTGATTTGGACGTTAATGTATTTAATGTTTCACAAGGGCATTAATTATATTACTGGAATAAGTACTCCGTTAAGTATACTGATGATATGTTCTTTTATAGGAACTATCAGTTTCGGATTGTGGTCATCAAGACAAAGAGTTGATAACCAATATAAGAAAATGTTATTTGCAATAATTGTATATGGTCTTATCGGACCTATCGTTGGTGCATTAACCGTTTTCCTTAATTTAGATAATCCTATATTTTATGTTATAGCTACAAGGACAGTAATCCAGTTAGGGGTTGCAATTCCGTTTTTTATATCAAATTATAAAGGTACGTCCACATTATGGAAAAAAGACTATGCAATAGATGCATTGAAATATAATTTGCCATTGATGCCATATTACTTATCGATGATATTATTAAATCATTCGGATCGTTTAATGATACAAAAAATTGATGGTTATGAAGATGCTGCTTTATATAGTGTATCATATAGTGCAGCCATGGTCATCTTTGTTATAAGTGGTGCGTTGAATTTATCTTTACAGGCATGGCTGTTTAAGGAATTAAAGTTAAAGGATTCGTCGAAAGATAAAAGTAAATTGATAACAGTCGGTACAATTATAGTTGCTTTTTGCGCTATTGCGGAAATTGTGATGGCTCCAGAAATAATTTTGATTTTAGGAGGGAAAAAATATTTAGAGGCAATATGGGTTATGCCACCATTAGCAATTAGTGTTATTGTTATGTATATATATCAACAATATGTAAATATCTTGTTCTATTATAAAAAGACGAAATTTATTTTGTTTGCGTCAGTATTTGCAGCAGTGTGTAATATAATTTTAAATGCTATTTTTATTCCGATTTTTGGATATGTTGCTGGTGGATATACGTCATTAGTAAGCTATTTAATAGTCATGATTTTATATTTTGTATTAGCAAGAAAAGAATGTATTGATAATGAGATACAAATGAAAAATTATTTTAATACAAAATTGCAAATGACAATACTTATAGGTACGAGTATTGTGGCATTGTCTATGGTTGCTGTATATAAAAATGCAGTTGCTAGATATTTGTTGGCTTTAATGATGTTTGTATTATTGGTTGCAACAAGGAAAAAATGGATACCAGAACTGAGAAAAGGAAAGAAAGTATGAAAAAGAAAAAACAATTAATTTTTATGTTATTTTTTCTCATAATACTTTTTACAGTAGGATATATAATTTTACCACGTATTAGAGTAAAAATTGAACAAGAGAAATGTGACAAAATATATGCAAATAAAATATTAAAATTGCCGGACAAAGAAAAAGCTAATGTAGGATTTACGTGTACAGGGCTTTATTGGGATAAAGAAGAAGAGAGTTTTTTTATAGGGAATGCAGGTAAATATAAGCCTAATGATAAGACTTTCCAGGCTTCTATCGAAATAGTTGAAAAGGATTTTTCGGCTATTAAAGGAGATATACCTTGTTATTTAAAATTTGAGAATATGAGAGATATACAAGGAGTTACTAAGTCAACAGATGGAACTATCTGGTTATGTTCTTATGGAGAAAACAAAGTTCGCCATATAGACGAAAAAGGAAATGAATTAGGAAATTTTGATATAAAAGAACCATCTGGCATTGCAAATGATAGTAGGAGTAACACGCTTTGGATTTTGACGAATAATTATTTATATAATTGTTCATATGATGGCGTAGTACAAAAAACAATTAAAATACATATAAAAGGACAAGATCAATTGTTTTTAGACGAAAAAAATGATTTGATATATTTTTCAGCAGGTGCAGACTATCATGGAGATAGCTATATTTATACAGTTGACTTAAAAACAAGTAAAGTTAAACCATTATATGTATTGAAAGATTCATATGCAATTGAAGGGATTACGATTGTTGATGATGTATTGTATGTGCTAAATGATGGTTATTATCATGACGCTGAAACGCCAATCAATCAAGTTAATATGTATTTTTTAAATAAGATACAAACCAAAGAAAATTATCAGTAAATGGGGGAAAATATAATGAAAATAGCAGTAGCAGGAACAGGATATGTAGGACTTTCTATTGCCACATTGTTATCTCAAAATCATGAGGTAATGGCAGTTGATATTATCCCGGAAAAAGTCGAGAAGATCAATAAAAGGATTAGTCCGATTCAGGATGAATATATTGAAAAATATTTGAAGGAAAAAGAGTTAAATCTGACAGCTACGTTAGATGCGGAATCTGCGTATAAGGATGCTGATTTTGTTGTTATTGCTGCACCTACAAACTATGACAGCAAGAAAAATTTCTTTGATACGTCAGCAGTAGAAGCTGTGATTAAGCTGGTTATTGAATATAATCCAGATGCAATTATGGTAATTAAATCTACAATTCCGGTAGGGTATACTGCAAGCATTAGAGAGAAATTCCACTGTGATAATATTATCTTTAGTCCGGAATTTTTACGAGAGTCAAAAGCATTATATGATAATCTGTACCCATCCAGAATTATTGTGGGAACAGATGTTGAAAATGCCAGATTGGTAAAAGCTGCGAACACGTTTGCTGGATTGCTGCAGGAGGGCGCAATTAAAGAAAATATTGATACTTTGATAATGGGATTTACAGAAGCAGAAGCGGTGAAGTTGTTTGCTAATACATATCTGGCTCTTAGAGTATCATATTTTAATGAGCTTGATACTTATGCAGAAATGAAGGGACTGAATACACAGCAGATTATTAATGGGGTATGCCTTGATCCTAGAATTGGTTCTCATTATAACAATCCGTCATTTGGTTATGGTGGATATTGCTTACCAAAAGACACAAAACAGCTTCTGGCAAATTATGCAGATGTTCCTCAGAATATGATGTCTGCAATCGTTGAGTCTAATAGAACAAGGAAGGATTTTATAGCAGATCGTGTATTACAAAAAGCTGGATATTATGCTTATGGAGATGAAAATACATATGATGCTTCTATGGAAAAAGAGGTTGTAATTGGTGTATACCGTCTTACTATGAAATCAAATTCAGACAATTTCCGCCAGTCTTCTATACAGGGAGTTATGAAGAGAATTAAGGCTAAAGGTGCATCGGTTATTATTTATGAGCCAACATTGGAAGATGGAAGCACTTTCTTTGGAAGCAAGGTTGTGAATGATCTGGATAAATTTAAAGAACAGAGCCAGGCAATTATAGCAAATAGATATGATAGTTGTTTGGATGATGTGAAAGACAAAGTATATACAAGAGATTTGTATGGCAGAGATTAAAAGATGATTGGAAATGCATTGCAATTTATACATCGATTGATAGTGCAGTATTGTGAATCGCCGGTTTCATCTCCGATAACATGGTGTTTGGGGATTATTTGGATAATAAAATCAATACATGCTCTGTACAAAATGAAAGTAAAAACAGATGAGTTGGTTGCTGAAAAGGAAGCAAAAGAAACAGAGCAGGTTCAGCCTCTTCCGCCCCTTCAACGCCTCTCTGGAATGGGCGCGCAAAAGCTATATCAAATGCGCCGGCATCATGGTGCGCCGCGCGTGGCTTACGCTGATTCTGCTGGCCGCTGTCCTGGTCGGCAACTGGAAACTGTTTGAGACCGTACCCAAATCCTTCCTCCCGCCGGAAGACAAGGGCACCGTTTTCTGTGATATCCAGCTGGCCCCGGGCGCCACGCTGGGCCGTACGGAACAGGCCATGCGCAGTGCGGAACAGAAGAGCATCCCCGGCGTGCGCCAGGTTTCCTCCACTTCCGGATTCAGCTTCATGGGCGGCAACGGAGAAAACCTGGGCATGTGCATCGCCCAGCTTGACCCCTGGGACAAACGCAAGACGCCGGAGCTCTCCCTGGATTCCATCATGCAGAAAGCTTCCGTTCTGTGTGATGAAATTCCGGCGGCCAAGGCCACCGTGTTCAGCCCGCCCGCCATCATGGGGCTGGGCCTGA
>ERZ827528.3424-NODE-3424-length-12986-cov-3.446137_pt1 | contig 12986 bp, 7 predicted proteins | sample MGYA00519768_ERZ827528 | MGnify/ENA primary metagenome ERZ827528 (study PRJEB31778, sample SAMEA3449343) | human gut metagenome | biome: human gut; feature: human-associated habitat; material: faeces | place: United Kingdom | collected 2010/2012 ...
ATCAGATCAAGAAAAAAATCGTCGGACACTGGGGAACCGTACCTGGACAAAACTTCATCTATGTACACTGCAACCGTGTCATCAAACGTTATGATTTGGATATGATTCTTCTTTCCGGTCCGGGACATGGCGGAAATTTCCTGATCGCCAACACTTATCTGGAAGGTTCTTATAGTGAAGTTTATCCGAACATCAGCCAGGATGAGGAAGGCATGAAGAAAATGTCCAAGCAGTTCTCATTCCCATGCGGAGTTCCGAGTCACTGTGCTCCAGAAACACCAGGTTCTATCAATGAGGGTGGAGAACTTGGATATTCAATTGCTCACGGCTTTGGTGCTGTTCTGGACAACCCGGATCTTATCGCTACAGTTGTTGTCGGTGACGGTGAAGCTGAAACAGGACCGCTTGCTACTTCATGGCAGTCCAACCCGATCACAGACGGTGCTGTTCTTCCAATCCTTCATCTGAACGGATACAAGATCAGTAACCCGACCATTTTCTCACGTATTTCTCATGAGGAAGTGGAAAACTTCTTCAAGGGCTGCGGATGGAAACCTTACTTCGTAGAAGGTGACGATCCGATGACTATGCACAGAAAAATGGCTGAAACTATGGATGCCTGCATCGAAGAAATCAAAGCAATCCAGAAAAATGCACGTGAGAACAATGATCCTACCCGTCCGTTCTGGCCAATGATCGTTCTTCGTACTCCAAAGGGATGGACAGGACCAAAGGTTGTTGACGGACTTCAGATTGAAGGTTCTTTCCGTGCTCATCAGGTTCCGATCACTATGGAAAAACCGGAACATCTTGAACTTCTGAAGGAGTGGCTGGAAAGCTATCGTCCTCAGGAACTGTTTGATAAAAACGGACGCCTGATCCCGGAACTGGCTGAACTGGCTCCTAAGGGAAATGCACGTCTCGGTGCCAACCCACATGCAAATGGCGGACTTCTTCTGAAAGATCTTCGTCTTCCGGACTTCCGCGATTACGGTATTGAAGTACAGCCTGGCAAAACAAAAGCTCAGGATATGATCGAACTTGGCGGATACATCCGCGACATCTTCAAACTGAATGAAGAAAACAAGAACTTCCGTATCTTTGGACCAGATGAGTCTATGTCCAACCGTCTGTATCATGCATTTGAAGCTACAAACCGTGACTTCATGGCTGAAAAATACGATGATGATGATAAACTTGCAAACGATGGACGTATCATGGACTCTTACCTGAGTGAGCATATGTGCGAAGGATGGTTAGAGGGATATCTCTTGACAGGTCGTCATGGATTCTTCGCTTCTTACGAAGCATTTATCCGTGTAGTAGACTCTATGGCTGCTCAGCATGCAAAATGGCTGAAAGTTACATCCGAACTTCCATGGAGACAGAAGATCGCTTCTTTGAACCTTCTTCTTACATCCAACGTATGGCAGCAGGACCACAACGGATTTACTCATCAGGATCCTGGATTCCTGGATCACATTGCCAATAAGAAAGCAGACGTAGTTCGTATGTACTTACCACCGGACGCTAACTGCTTACTCTCCTGCTTCGATCACTGCATCAAGAGTAAGAACTATGTCAATGCAATTGTAGCTTCCAAACATCCAAGCTGCCAGTGGCTGACCATGGAGCAGGCTGTTAAGCACTGCACACAGGGTATTGGTATCTGGGAGTGGGCAAGCAATGACTGTGGTGAAGAACCAGACGTTGTTATGGCCTGCTGCGGTGATACACCTACACTTGAGATCATGGCTGCAGTTACTATCCTTCGTGATGAAATGCCGGAACTTAAGATCCGTGTTGTTAACGTTGTCGACCTGTTCAAACTGGAATCTGACCACAAACATCCACACGGCTTAAGTGACGCAGAATATGATGCAATCTTCACAAAAGATAAACCGGTTATCTTTGCATTCCACGGATATCCGACACTGATCCATGAACTTACATACGAACGTAACAACCACAATATTTCCGTTCATGGATATCAGGAAGAAGGAACGATCACTACACCATTCGATATGCGTGTACAGAACCAGATCGACCGTTTCAACCTGGTAAAAGATGCTATCATGCACTTGCCACAGCTTGGCAACAAGGGATCATTCCTGATCCAGAAGATGAACGACAAGCTGGTTGAGCACAAACAGTACATTGCCGAATACGGACAGGATCTTGAAGAGATCCGTAACTGGGAGTGGCATAAATAAAAAAAGTCCTCTATTGATTAGTTTGTTTTAATATAATAAAAGCCCGGAAGCTTACAATATTTTACTCCAATTCGATACCTTTATCTTTTATCTGATCATTATTGATCATCCGAATTTATGTAAGCTTCCGGGTTTTTACATTTCTTTTTCTTTCAGGAATTTCTGAAATTCTTTTGCCGCGATACTTTGCGGATATTCCATGTCGTAGATCAGTATGATATTACGTTCCGGCAGCTTTTCTTTCACTTTGATCTCAAATACCTGTCCGGACTTAAGTTCCGAATCTGCAAATTCCGCCGGGATGAAACCCAGTCCCAGATTGTGCCTTACCGCCGGAAGTATCATATCCGTCGTTGCAAGCTCCATATCCGGTGTAAATGTCAGACTGTTCTTTTCAAAATATTCATTTAGAAAACGTCTGGTAATCGTCTCTGCAGTCAGACTGATCCACGGATAGGACACCAGTTCCTTAAGTGAGACCTCTTTCCCATCATCCTTTAATTCTCCAAATCTGTTTCCACTGATCAGGATATCATGATATTTTCTCAGAATCTTCATCCGAAGAGGTTTTGCTACCTGAAGGTTCGCCGATACAAATGCAAGGTCTACTTTTCCTTCTTTTACTGCATTCACCGACTCTGTCGTACTGTTATTCAGAATCTTAAACCTCACATTCGGATACAGGCTGTTGAATTCTTCCATTGCCTGAAAAAGATAACAGTGAAGTGCCGTCTCCGTAGCGCTGATATAGATCGTTCCGTTCTCCAGCGAGATCAGATTACTCAGATCATTCTCTCCTTTGAAAAACTGGGCACATCCTGCCGCTACATATCCATAAAATGTCCGGCCTTCCGGAGTTAGCTGCATTCCGGTCTTACTCCTCGTAAATAAGCGGCAGCCAAGTTCATTTTCCAGTTTGTGTATGGTACGCGTGACTGCCGGCTGGCTGGTCTTCAGTACCGTTGCCGCCTTGGTAAGATTTTCATATTTTGCTACATAATAAAATATTTTGTAATATTCAAAATTTGAATTCATAATAAAAACTACTCCTCTTCATCTCTCACTATATTTTAAAAAATAAGTGAAAAATGTCAAGTGATATCTTCCTTCTCCACCGCTGTCAACTTTTTTTATATACTTTTACATATTCAAAAAGAGATCTGACATATCCAAATGCCAAATCTCTTTTTTGTTCTTATTAACCTTTTACAGCTCCGGCTGCAACACCTTTGATAATATGCTTCTGACAAGCCAGATAGAAGATAACTACCGGAATTACCGCAAGGATCAGCGCTGCCATAACAGCACCCATATCTACACGTCCATAACTTCCCTTCATATACTGGATCGCAATTGAGATTGTCTTATACTTATTCAGATCCAGTACCAGGTATGGAAGCAGGAAGTCGTTCCAGATCCACATCGTCTCCAGGATTCCTACGGAAATGTATGTCGGCTTCATGATCGGAAGTACAACAGAGAAAAAGGTTCGAAGTGGTGTACATCCGTCGATCATTGCTGCTTCTTCAATTTCCAGTGGAATGGATTTTACAAATCCGCAGAACATGAATACTGCAAGACCTGCACCAAATCCGAGGTAAATGATGATGATTCCCCAAGGTGTACGAAGACCGGTACGGTCAGCTACCAGCGATAAGGTGAACATAACCATCTGGAACGGAACAACCATGGAAAATACGCAGAGTAAATATAACAGTTTTGTAAACTTACTGTTTACTCTTGTAATATACCATGCACACATAGAAGTACATACAAGGATCACAAGTACGGAACCAACTGTGATAAATACAGTCCAGCCGACTGCACTCAGCAGTTCATATTTGTCAATTGCGGACAGGAAGTTATCGATTCCTACCCATGTCTGCTTTGTCGGGAGTTTGAATGGTTCTTTGTTGATAAATACTTTATTTTTAAATGAGTTGATCAGCACGATCAGGATCGGCATGATATATACAATACCGATGATCGTAAATGCACCTGTTCCAAACCAGCTTAATTTACTTGTCTTTTTCTTCATTACTGCTGTACCTCCTTAGAACGTGTTGCACGTAACTGGATCATACCGATCACAACTACGATTGCAAAGAAGATGACTGCCTTCGCCTGTCCAACTCCTTCCCATCCGGTACGTCCGTAGAACGTATTGAAGATATTAAGCGCCATCATCTCAGACATCTTAGACGGTTCACCGGCTGTCAGGGACAGGTTCTGATCGAATAACTTGAATCCGTTTGTAATTGACAGGAACATACAAATCGTGATCGATGGCATCATCATCGGGATTGTTACCTTGAATAATGTCTGGATCTTATTTGCTCCGTCAATCTCTGCTGCTTCAATGATATCACCAGGAATAGACTGAAGACCCGCAATATAGATGATCATCATATAACCGATCTGCTGCCAGCTGACCAGAATGATCAGTCCCCAGAAGCCATACCACTCATTCAGAGCAAGTGCGGTACCATATCTGGAAAGAACTCCGTTAAAGATCAGCTGCCAGATATATCCAAGTACGATACCACCGATCAGGTTCGGCATGAAGAAGACCGTACGGAAGACATTTGTTCCATGCATTTCTTTTGTCAGTGCCATTGCAAGTGCAAATGCTATGATGTTAATGATCAGAAGAGATGCAATCGCGAACAGTACAGTATACCAGAATGAATGACGGAATGCCGTATCTTTCAGTGCTTCTATGTAATTTGAAAATCCTACGAATTTCGCGTCTGTTACGGTTGTAAATTTACAAAATGAAAGCCAGATTCCCATAATAAAAGGAACGATAAAGCCAAGAATAAATGCAAAAAACGTTGGAAGCACGAAAATCGGCATATAACGTTTGATGGATTTTTCCATAATAAATTCCTCCTTCCATGCAGAGAATCTCCGCTTCATTTCCCTGCACTTTTTCATAAAAGCGGCGGGGGGTTCTTGCAACCGCCCGCCACTACTCACTTCATATAACTATTTTGATTGTTACATTTTTATTTTTATTTTGCTGCTGCAGCTTCTTTTGCCCATCCGTCAACGAATGCTGTTGTAACTTTTGCCCAGTTTGCATCTGTCGGATCTGCTGCGTAACTTGTCAGTGCAGAACCCACTCCGTTCTTCCACTCTTCTGATGGCATTGTTGAGAAGTTCCAAGATACAGGAGTCTTTCCGTCTTCTGTATATTTGTTTGCTTCGTTAACAAGTACGTTGTCTGATTTCAGGTTCTTCTTAAATGGAATTGTGAATCCCATGTCTTTGCACATTGCCTTTACACCATCATCAGATGTTACACACCAGTTCATGAAATCAAGTGTTGCCTGAATGTCGTCTTCAGATGCTTTGGAGTTTACACACCAGTAGTTCTCTGTACCTGTACAGATTCCCTGATCTTCTTCGCCTTCTACACCGATGTAGATTGGAAGGATTCCAAGATTGTCATCTCCGACGTCTTTGATGTTGTTATATTCCCATGTACCATTCTGGTAGAAGACTGCATCACCTGTTACGAAATCTGCTGTTGCATCGTCAGCTGTCTTTGTAGAAAGTTCTGTTGGTTTGCAGGTAGCGTTGTTGATGTAGAGATCCCAGATCTGACGGTAGTTATCAAGGTATGTTCCTTTGATAGCATCTGTGTTATCGATTCCTTCATCTTTGTATTCATAGTAGATTGGAAGGTTTGCCAGATGAGTTTTGAATCTCCAGTCAGATGATCCGTCCATACCAGCGGATGTAAATGCTGAGAATCCAAGTTTGTCCTTATTTGCTGTGATATCTTCTACAACTTTCTTGAAGCTGTCAAAGTTAGTGATATCATCAGCTGAGTATCCTGCTTTCTTTAACAGTTCTTTGTTGTAAATGATTCCGTAGCTTTCTATTACGTATGCGATTCCTGACATCTTGTCGCCGTCCATCAGTGCGAAATCATCACTTGTCAGCTGTTTTGCAACATCAGAATCTTTCAGATCGTAGCAATAATCTTTCCAGCTTGCAAGTCCAACCGGTCCGTTTACCTGGAACAGTGTCGGAGCATTGCTCTTAGCCATCTCAGATTTTAATGTCTTTTCGTATTCTCCGGATGCTGCTGTAAGTACTGTTACATCCACTCCTGTTTCTTTTGTATACTCTTTTGCCAGATCCTGCCACTGCTCATCCTGTTCTGGTTTGAAGTTTAAGTAGTATACTTTTCCTTTTGCGTCTTTCTTGTCTGACTTGCTGTCAGAAGAGCTTCCACATCCTGCAACCATTCCTGTTGCCATGGCTGCTACCAGCATTGCTGATACAACTTTACGCATTTTCATAATTCATTTCCCTCGCCTTTCTTTTTTGAAACCTTCGTTTCTCTTGTTGTCATTATATTAACAGAAATGCGCTCAAACCCTGTATCAATAAAACAACCTGATATACAAAAAAACATATCTATTGTTCTTCTTCAAACTGCCGAATGCTTTCGTCTTCTGCCTGCGTGAATTCCTGCTCCGTTATCTTTCCCTGTACCAGTTCCGCCAGACATTCTCCCAGTACATCCTCCTGTAGCAGTGAATTCCACTTCACCTGATAATTCGGTACGATCTGTGGATTTCCCGTATAGGCCTTCAGATAATCATCCAACAGCGTTCCTTCCTGTCTTGTCCTGCTGTTCAACAATTCTTCTTTCTGTTCTTTATTCAATTTCGTTCTGAATTTGAGGAACTCAACTGCTCCTTTTTTCACCTTTTCACTATAAGTTGATACAACTGCCCAGCCGAATGTCTCCGGTGAGCCTATCAGTTTATTTTCAGGAAATGTAGAAAAACATACTTTTTTCTGCATTTCCTCCGGAATCTGATCAATCATCCAGTAACCATTAGGTATCATCGCTGCATTTCCTGCCACGAAATTATCATAAGCTACGTCAAAATCATTATGTAATGCATCCTGGGTCGTATATTGGAATAATTTTTTTAATGTACCGGCTATCTCCAGCCCCGGTTCATTCTGATAGGTATCCGGATATAATTGCTTCATGAATGCCGCACCTTCTTCACTTCCTGCTACTTCTGCTGTTGCAAGCAGCATTGCGGCCCATGCTGTTCCTTCCGTATGCAGGGCAAGCGGCGTGATCCCTGCTGCTTTCAGTTTCTCACAACATTTCCAGAATTCTTCCCATGTCTCAGGAAATCTGCTGATTCCTGCCTGTTCAAATAACTCCCGGTTCCAGAAAACCCCTGAACAGGCGAATGCCGCCGTGCTGACCGGACCCAGATAAATCTTTCCATCCTCTTCCCAGACCGATTCCATTACTGACGGTTCGATCATATCTTTCCATTCCTGATCTTCGTTAATGTAAGGTGTCAGGTCCTCAATCCTGCCTTTCTTGATCATCATCTGATAGAAAGACGGAAGCATACGCAGATCAGTGATAATAGCCGGTAATTCATCTGTCACATTCATACGTTTCAGATTCTTCCGGTATTCTTCCTCTGTCTCCATCACCCAGTCCACATCTATATGATACTTCCCTTTGTATGCCCTGTTGAACCGCTCCACCACTTCCTCTTCATTCTTATTACCGGTACTGGAATCTACGGTAAGGATCATTGGGATCTCTACTACTTTATTCTTTTTTCTGGTCTGTGTATCCTCTTTTCCCACACAGCCGGTCAGTGCTGCCAGCATGACGATCACCATCACTGCTGCCATAATCCGTCTACTGTTCACTGTTTTCTTTCCCGTCATCCGGGATCTGGATAACACAGACGGTTCCATTTGTATCCGATTCATAGAAAACTCTCACATCCTCCCCATACTTTAACCGCAGTCGCGTAATAATATTTATCACACCGTAACCATGTTTTTTGTCTTCAAAACTGTCTTTCATTTTTGATACCGGTATCTCTGACAGTCCGTTTAACTTCTCCGCCATCTGCTCTTCCATCGGAGTTCCGTTATTATAGACACTGAATGTAAGCTGTCCTGCCTGTTCAGTGACACTGATCCTTATCAGACCGCCTTCGAAGATATCACAAAATCCATATTTGACTGCATTTTCCACAATTGGCTGTAAGATCAGCTTTAATATCCACCTTGTTTTCAGTTCTTCTCCACATTCGATCTCATAACGGAACAGATTCTCATTGCGGATCTGCTGGATCTCCATATAACTTTTTACATTTTCCAGCTCGTCTTCTACTGTCACAATCTCACGTCCTTTGCTCAGTGACAGACGCAGATACTTTGACAGTGCCTGTATCATCTTCATCGTCTTCTCTTCCCCGTTGATCCGCGCCAGCATATAGATGGTATCCAGCGTATTATAGAGAAAATGCGGATTGATCTGGCTGATCAGCGTATTCATCTCACTGATTCTTAGTTCTTTCTGCTGATTCTTGACCTCGTTTTGGAACTCTTCGATATTCTTTAACATCTCGTTATAGGCATGCCCGATCTTATCCAGTTCTGTGTCCGTATGGATCTGAATGGTATGTGTAAAATCATTTCCATCAAAACTTGTCATGGCATCACTGATCTGTCTGATCGGCCGGGTAAATGTCTGTGATGCATAAAGACTTAATACAAACGCCAGCACTGCGATCACCGCATAGATAGTGAGTAATACGATCAATATCTGCGTCATTCCCTGATTCAATACCATATCCGGCACCAGTGTAAAGATCACCATCCCTGTCTCCTGCCGGTATGCCTGTAAAATCCCGCCTTCTATCTTTTTTCCCCGCACGATCACACCGGATTTTTTCGTTCTGGTCAGTTCCGTAATTTTCTTCATTGTCCTTTTTTCGATACTGAGATCTTCCGGTTCCTGCCGGATGCAAGTCTTTCCTTCCGGACTTATGATTCCCACTGCAACATCTTTTGCAATCTTCCTGTCTTTATCCATAACACTTTCCAGAAACTGTTGATTCATCTTCAGATACACGATTCCAGGTTCGTGTGCGTAATCCATACTATTCACATATCTTCCGATAAATAATGCTTCATCCCCCGTACCAAACAGGTAATCCCGAGTCCAGATCCACTGCGTCTTCGCATACTCATCCCCCATTTTCTCACGCAGACCGCTGCTTTGAAAATCCGAATAACCAATCTGGGAATAGGATTTTTCGTAAACATTTCTTTTATTATCAATGTAGCAGTAATCAGCGACATGATTCAGATCTATATATGCAAAATATTTGCTCAGTGCATTCTTCTCTACTTCCTGCAGTTCTTTATTCCTCAGACTCTTCTGCACATCATTTTCCAGGATGATCTCTGCTGTCACGGCATCCGTCTTCCGGTAGAGATTATCCAGGGCTATCCCCATCTTTTCATTCATGAATTCATACTTATCCACAATCACATCTGTCATATTCCGTCTGACATAAGTCCATACACAGATGCTGGAAAGAACCAGTGCCAGTATCAGAAGCGTACACATATACTTCAGATACTTTTTCTGGATTCCTGACATTTTACTTTTTTTCATACTTCATATTCCCTTTTGTAATCTCTCGGAAGCTGTCCTGTATATTCTTTAAACAAATGCGAAAAATAGGATGGATTACTGATTCCGACCTGCTCGCAGATATTACCGATGCTGGTTCTTCCGTCTTCCAGCAGTCTCTTTGCCAGCTCCATTCTACGCTGCAGCAGATATTGTTTGAATGTCATATGAAAGGTATTCTTGAATACCCGTCCAAAATATACCGGATTCAGATATACATGTGTCGCCACTGATACAATCGAAAGATCTTCATTATCCAGATGTTCATCTATATATGCCACAGCCGCTGCAATGTATTCTTTTGATCCCTTATTCTCTTTCTTTTCTGCATTTTCCAGTCTTTTTTCAATAGCAGTTCCCAGAATCTTGTAACAGACATCCACTGCTTTTGCCGCCTTTAAGTTTCTCATATTCGAATAATAATTTTCAAATTGCTGATTCAGTGATTCGTCCATCCCGTAACTGTCTTTTAACATGAATTCTGTCTTTACCATGATCTTGTGCATATACTGGCATTGCAGTTCTTCTCTGTGTGGCAGTTGGTAAATAAAATGTACAAATGCCTGCTTTAACTGTACGGCGTCGTTCTTCCGCACGCTGTTGACCACCATCATCTCTGCCTCCGCCGGATATGGGCTTTCCTCTTTTTCTTCAACAGTCTCCGGGATTGTAAATACTCCCGCTCCGGATGCATTTGTAACAGCGAACAATCTCTGCGCTTCTTCGAAACTTCTTCTGATTCCGCGGATCCCTTTATATGGTTTGGATATTGCTGCAATAACCAGGCTGTTCTCTTCTTTTTTTACCTCTTCCAGTAGTTCTTTCAGCTCATGTACCGCTGTGTTCTCCTGCGTCTTTATAATAAATGTACGATGTCCTTCTTCACTTTCGAATTTCCAGTATGTGAATCTCTCTGCGATCTTTTCTTCAATCATTCTGACCATGGAAAATCTCGAGGCTTCATATTCCAGTTCATTGGTAATCTTATAGGCCAGATCAAGATCTGCATATACTGTAATAAACCGGTCTCCTTCCTTCATGACATCCTGCAGCGTATGGAAGACTTCATCTACTTTTTCTTCCGGCAGCCGGTTCTGGACATATTTTTGCACGACAACCTGCAAAAATCCATCTCCGTCCTTTTTCAGAAGTCTCTCCCAGCGGTCATACTTCTCCTCATTTCGGATCTGATCTTCACAGATTTTACCGACATCTGTCATCGTCGCCTGTAATTTTTCATCTTCAATCGGCTTCAGAAGATATGCGAATGCTCCCAGGTCACATGCCTTCTGCGCATATTCAAAATCCCTGTATGCACTTAATACCACGAACTGACATTCCGGGTTCTCTTTCTTGATTTCTTCCATTACCATAAGTCCGGAAATCTGTTTCATCCTGATGTCTGTCAGCACTACGTGTGGTTTTTTTTCGCGTATTACCTTTAACGCCTGCTCTCCGCTCTGTGCAAAGCCAACCACTTCATATCCCATACCGTTCCAGTCATACGTCTTCACCAGACCCTCCAGCAGGATCGGCTCATCATCTACGATCACCAGTTTTAACAACCCCATAGTACACCTCATACCTTTTATTAATACCATCTTAACATATTACAGTCTCATTCTATAATTTTTTATACTTTTTCTTTACCAAAAATCATATCTGTTATGCAAAAAATCATACTTTTTATATCAAAAATTATACTTTTATGAAAAATCAGAGGTTTTGGCATATACAAAACAAAAAGAAAAACACAATATCCAAAACGTTTCCATTCCCTTCTCAGTGAATCCTTCGTTTGAATATTGTGTTTTCTTTTTGTTTCCTGTTATGTTTATCTTGCGCAGACTTCTGTCGTTTTTCTGATCTTCTTGATCAGTTCATCTGTAAATGCGCCTTTTTTCATTCTCCACATCCAGTTACCGCCGAGTGTAGATGGCATATTAATTCTTGCCTTATTACCAAGTCCCAGATAATCCTGTACCGGAATGATGCACGTATCTGCCACACTTCTCATCGCCAGACTTATGAAATCCCAGTGCACTTCTTCATCCGGAGTGTATGGATTATTCAGATATTCCTTTGTCATCTCTTTATCTTCTTCGGAAAGTGTCTGATACCATCCCTGAAGGGTATCGTTATCGTGGGTTCCCGTATAAACTACACAGTTTTTATCATAATTATGTGGAAGATAATCACTGTCCTCTCCTGCCACAAATGCGAATTCCAGTACTTTCATTCCCGGATAACCACTGTCTTTTAACAATTGTCTCACCGTATCCGTCAGGAATCCCAGATCTTCCGCAATGATCGGAAGGTCACCTAATGTTTCCTTCATCTTAAGGAACAGATCCATGCCCGGTCCCGGCATCCATTCACCATTCTCTGCCGTCTCATCTCCATACGGAATTGCATAATATTCATCAAACCCACGGAAATGATCGATACGGATGATGTCATATAATTTAAAGCAGCAGGCCACCCGCTTCATCCACCAGTCATAGCCTGTCTTCTTATGGTAATCCCATGCATACAATGGATTCCCCCACAGCTGCCCGGTTGCCGAAAATGCATCCGGCGGACATCCCGCTACCGCAACCGGCAGATTCTCTTCATCTAACTGGAACAGCTTCGGATTCGCCCAGGTATCTGCACTGTCAAATGCTACATAGATCGGGATATCCCCGATAATCTCAATGCCTTGTTCATTGGCATATGTTTTCAGTCCGGCCCACTGTCCGGCGAACAGATACTGCAGAAATTCATAAAAATCAATCTCTGCACTTAATTGTTCCTGATATGCCGCAATTGCTTCCGGCTTACGCAGCCTGATGTCTTCCTCCCACTGATCCCAGCTTTTTCCGTCAAATGAATCTTTCACTGCCATATACAATGCATAATCCGCAAGCCATGCTTTTTCTTCTTCCAGATAAGTACGGTACGCCTTGCTTTCCATCAATCCGTTCTTTTTGGCTCTTTTATATGCAAGCTTTAATACTTTAAATCTTGCATTATATATTTTTTCATAATCGATTTCTTCTTCATTCTCTCCGAAATCTGCCTGGTCACATTCTTCTTTTGTCAGAAGTTCATCCTCGATCAGCGTCTCCAGATCGATAAAATACGGGTTTCCCGCAAATGTTGAAAAAGACTGATACGGTGAATCACCGTATCCTGTCTGTCCAAGCGGCAGAATCTGCCACAATTTCTGTCCTGCTTCTTTTAATATATCTACAAATTCATATGCTTCTTTTGAAAAACATCCGATTCCATATGCC
>ERZ827528.3426-NODE-3426-length-12981-cov-6.767755_pt1 | contig 12981 bp, 10 predicted proteins | sample MGYA00519768_ERZ827528 | MGnify/ENA primary metagenome ERZ827528 (study PRJEB31778, sample SAMEA3449343) | human gut metagenome | biome: human gut; feature: human-associated habitat; material: faeces | place: United Kingdom | collected 2010/2012 ...
TGCGAGAGGTAGAACAGAAGCTCCTGCACAGGGAGCTGGACGCAAGGCTGCTGGAGGACGGTCTGGTCCACGTCAGTTGGCACGAAAAACCGCTCTGCTCGGTTGACAGAGACGGTATCGTCCGTTTCCGACTAGTGGATATCACTGGACCGGCAGTAGACCGGCAGCTTCGGACGGTGATAGCAAAATGGCGGCATCCCATTGATACAATGAGATGCCGCCATCTTTAACAGCCCGACTCGGAATTCAGAGCCGGGCTGCTTGCTTATTCAGGAAAAATCAACGCTCCAAAGTACTTCGGAAGATGGAAATCGGGCCGTTCCGCGTACACGCGGTTCCACGCAAGATAATGCTCCTGCATGGTCAGATCGCCGCATTTGTAGAAATTGCCCCGGATTGTTCCGGACGGAGCAAAATCCGGGAAGAACAGCCGCAGCAGCTGAAAAGGAAGCTCATACGTCACATCCCAGCCACTGGGCGTTCTTTCGCTGGCTGCATGCAAGGTCTTTGCGCCGTCCGGAAGCAGGATCCGCATCAGATCCTCTCTTCCGGTCCCAAATCCGAAATAGATGCACAGGCTGGGGTTCAGCTCAATGTTGATATATCGCGCATCCTGCTCTGCGGCGCTGAAGAAAAACTCCAGGCAGCTGTCCTGACACGGCTGGTCAAGCATGCCGGTATTTTCTGCGCGGATCGTTGGTTCCTCCGCGTGAAGGCGCACATACAACCGGCTGTCATCGTACGCAAGCTGCGCGTAGGCGCTGATCTGCTCACAGGGTAGCCACAGTTTCTGGTCGATCGGCGCTTTTTCGATCTTATTCCAGTCCGGTTTCCCGGTGATTTTTTGAATCTGATATTGTCTGGTCATCTTTTTTCCTCTTTTTCCTTTCTTCGTTTTCCGTGTCAATGCTTCGAGAAGATTGCCTCAAGCGTCTGCAAAACAGCTGCCTTTCGGACATCCTCGTATTTGCAGTCAAATAACTGGAGATTCAGCGCTCCAGTGCTGGTCAGGATGTGAAATTTCTCCGCGAGTACACCATTTCTGCTCACGCCCCTGCGGGAGGGGCGACCCCGATTGGCCCGCAACGGGCGATTTTGAATTGCTATTTCTACTCACGCCCCTGCGGGAGGGGCGACGAATCGTGGACAATAATGTTGACGTCCTCGCCGAATTTCTACTCACGCCCCTGCGGGAGGGGCGACCGATCTGGCTTGGGAAGCAGTACCTTGGCCAGAAAATTTCTACTCACGCCCCTGCGGGAGGGGCGACCGCACCAACCGCATCAGCCGCGCCGCCACGATTTCATTTCTACTCACGCCCCTGCGGGAGGGGCGACACCAATCTCAGTGACAAATACGTGGAATCTCTTAATTTCTACTCACGCCCCTGCGGGAGGGGCGACTATATCGTCCACCACAAGCGGGCGCTGACACCGATTTCTACTCACGCCCCTGCGGGAGGGGCGACTAGCCGTAGCAGATGTTGTCATCGTAGTCCCCGATATTTCTACTCACGCCCCTGCGGGAGGGGCGACTCATAACATCCTTGATCCTGAGGTACTTGCAAAAGGAATTTCTACTCACGCCCCTGCTGGAGGGGCGACTCTCAAACATTTTTTACCAGTCAAAAAAGTGTTATATTTCTACTCACGCCCCTGCGGGAGGGGCGACCTGCAGCAGCAGTTCACGCTGCAGGAATCTTATATATTTCTACTCACGCCCCTGCGGGAGGGGCGACGCGCGTGGAACAATATACGGCGGAAAAATTGTTCATTTCTACTCACGCCCCTGCGGGAGGGGCGACGCGCTTGATCGCGTCCTCAAATCCGATTTGATTCTTATTTCTACTCACGCCCCTGCGGGAGGGGCGACCAGGCAGCAGCCTCTCGGCACGCTCACCTGTGCGATTTCTACTCACGCCCCTGCGGGAGGGGCGACTCTATCGCATCCTGGAGCTTTACGGATGCACGAAATTTCTACTCACGCCCCTGCGGGAGGGGCGACGCTGCCGCAGGAGCATGGTCGTCACCTCTTCCTGTATTTCTACTCACGCCCCTGCGGGAGGGGCGACCCGCCCACTGCATGGCGGTCGCGCGGTCAAACTCATTTCTACTCACGCCCCTGCGGGAGGGGCGACAAAGAGGTTGAGGCGTACATCAACCAGTTTGCCAAATTTCTACTCACGCCCCTGCGGGAGGGGCGACGCAGCCCCACATATACACGGTTTGGTAATTCTTCGCATTTCTACTCACGCCCCTGCGGGAGGGGCGACCCAGCCGGTAAAGCCGAGTACGTCGGACAGGTATTTCTACTCACGCCCCTGCGGGAGAGGCGACGTAGTTGTAGCCGCTGTTGCAGCAGTACGGATTCGCATTTCTACTCACGCCCCTGCGGGAGGGGCGACGTCGCACGTTCGAGTGTTGCTGCCATGTCATTTCCATTTCTACTCACGCCCCTGCGGGAGGGGCGACGCGCTTCGGCGTCCACGCCCAGAACGCCGGAGATGATTTCTACTCACGCCCCTGCGGGAGGGGCGACGCAAGCCGCTGCATCGTGATTGAATCCATAGACAAGATTTCTACTCACGCCCCTGCGGGAGGGGCGACACGCCACGAACACAAAAAACGTATAAACATAGCCGATTTCTACTCACGCCCCTGCGGGAGGGGCGACGTCGTTGACGGCCAAACGCTGGCGCGGGTACTGTTTATTTCTACTCACGCCCCTGCGGGAGGGGCGACTTTATCGCTGGTATGAAAAAAACGGCTGCGGCGAAATTTCTACTCACGCCCCTGCGGGAGGGGCGACCGAGGATGCTCTTGACGCCGCTCACAAGGCCATTATTTCTACTCACGCCCCTGCGGGAGGGGCGACCTTGCGGACTTCGGCGTCTGTTTGTCCTTCGGCTCGATTTCTACTCACGCCCCTGCGGGAGGGGCGACGTTCCCGGAACAGGAGAAGTTCTGCCCGCACTGTATTTCTACTCACGCCCCTGCGGGAGGGGCGACCCTGCCGGGACGCCGGACGCGCCGCAGCTGGGCCGCCTATTTCTACTCACGCCCCTGCGGGAGGGGCGACGATGGATGCTGGATGGCACAATTGATATCCCAAATATTTCTACTCACGCCCCTGCGGGAGGGGCGACTTCGCACCATGTCGGACGCGGGAATCCGTTAAACTTATTTCTACTCACGCCCCTGCGGGAGGGGCGACCAACGACTGTGATCTTCTTGCCCGTCGCTGCCGTATTTCTACTCACGCCCCTGCGGGAGGGGCGACGCCAGACGGAGCGGGCGGAACGGTTAACTCCGAAATTTCTACTCACGCCCCTGCGGGAGGGGCGACCCTGCGCCGCCTCGCTTGCGAGGATTGTTGGCTTTATTTCTACTCACGCCCCTGCGGGAGGGGCGACCGAAACAACTATCGCCTACTTGACCGGCGAAACCGATATTTCTACTCACGCCCCTGCGGGAGGGGCGACTTCCGCGGGATCTCCGCCGCGGGGGCGGGTGCACGCAATTTCTACTCACGCCCCTGCGGGAGGGGCGACCCGCCCCGTGGCACGCCTGCGACGGCTCGACCTTCATTTCTACTCACGCCCCTGCGGGAGGGGCGACCCAAACTTGAGATTCACAAAAGCTTATGCGATAAATTTCTACTCACGCCCCTGCGGGAGGGGCGACTGCAATTTTCCACAAGTCCGTCATGAGGTTTTGCGGCAAATTGCCGAAAGATGATACAGTTTTATGTCTGGCTTCCTTTGGTTTTCCAAGAAGAGATCCAAAAGCTGTATATCTTGCATGGATTTCATGCGCCAACCTGCCGCAAAAATGTGTACGGCAGGGGTTGGCGTTAAAAGATCAAGGCACTTCCTGCTTCCACGTGGGGCTTGCGTCCCATGCTTTCGATCCGGTTCTCGTATGAATTGCCGAGTCGATAAAAGCGGACAGAATCCTGCTCCATATCGATAGCTTTTCCCAGTTCCTGTTTCAGCACGACCAGCTGTGCAGCGTCCACGAGCACCTCAAACACGGAGTTTTGAACACGCATCCCGTGTCGTTCACAGATCTTTGCTACTTTCCGCAAGCGCTTTTGCCCGGCAGAATCCGATGTGTCCACATCATAGGTTACGACCAGCATCATATGTCATGACCTCCACACAAACGGCGGGTATCGATCCAGATCCCCGCGCAGCACACGGGCAAACAGCATAGACTGTACGTATGGGATCATCCCAATGGGAACTTTCTCCTTCAAAAACGGGTGCTGAATGGACTCGTGCTTTCTGGCCCGCCACTGTTCAAGAACCTTTCGCCGTCCTTTCTCGCTGAGGTATACCGCTTCAAAGTCTGTCGTAAAATCCTGCGTCTGAAACTGATCCCTGTTGAACATGGAAATGACCAGCCGGTCGCACAGGGGCGCACGCAGCTCCTCCATGATGTCCAGCGCAAAGGATAGCCGCCCCGGGCGAAGGGTGTGCAGATACCCGGCGGCAGGGTCCAGCCCCACAGCTTCCATCGAAGATCGAACGTCATGTGCCAACAGCGTATAGACAAAAGACAGCACCGCATTGACTTCGTTCAGCGGCGGACGCCGACTTCTCGTCTCAAAGCGGTATCCCTTCGGACTGGAGAGCAGATCGTCAAAGCGAGAGAAGTAGACAGACGCAGCTGCGCCCTCGATTCCGCGCATGGAATCAATGTCCGTACAGTCATCCAGACGATTTGCGATTGCGGTCAAATCAGCTGCCGCCGCAGCAACGCCGCTCTTTTCTGCTTCATCAGAGGCAGTACGGGCATACCGCACCAACACAGATCTGCTGTTTCGCAGCTTACAGAACAGCAGATCCTTAACAAACCGGTTTGCAAAGGCTGTATCTGCCAGTGTTTCATACTGGCGCTTTCTTAACAGCACATTTCCGCTGACCGGGCCGCATAGCCGCCCCAGAAAAAAGCCGTTCTCGCTGAGAAATGTAATCGTCACGTCGTTTTTGGAGCAAAATGAGAGCAACGCAGTTGAGAGTGTGTTCTTTCCGAACAGAACGATGGAGTTCACCTGTGTGATTGGAACAGCGGCCTTTTCTGCACCGCCGATGGAGATGCAGATATTCCCGTTCCGCTCAAACAGATAGCTTTCAGGCGTTGTAATATAGAGCGTCTCCAGCAGCTTTTTCATGGGACATCCTCCTCGTGCATGGCCTCTTTGCGCAGCTGCATACAGTAGCCGGACGCGGATCGCTGCACGCTGGGAAGGCAGTGCTCCCGCAGGGAGCACGCCTTGCATTTCGCCCCGTATTCCGCCGGCGGGATCGAAAAGCTTCGGCGAAACGCCTCGATTCTTTCGATTGTTTCCTTTACAAGACTGCGGAGCTCCGCTGTAAAAGAGACCGGATAGCGGCGGTGCGATGTGATGTAGTAGATGGCGCCCTCCGGGATCTGTGTCTGGAACATTTCTTCCAGACACATGGCCTGCGCGCACAGCTGAACCTCATATTCCTGTTCTGCGCGGAGTTTTCCGTGCTTGTACTCAACCGGATACAGCCTGACCGGGAAATCCAGCGCAGGGATCATGCAGCCCTGGGCGGATGCTTCCGCTTCTATGCAGTCGCATTTCCCGGAAACTCCCATAGCTTTGGAGAATACAGGGAACTCATACAGCTTTGCTGAATCGCCCCGGCGTTCTATCCGCTGCGTGTGGACCCGCTCATGCTCAGAGCGTCCTTTTGCGGTATCCGCACTTTCCGCCCAGACCTGCTCATTGGTCAGCAGTGCAGCCCGACGCAGGCAGAACCCTGCGTGAGACAGTCGGGAAAGAGGAATCGGCTCCCACTCATCCATGGCAGAACCAGTCTTCGTCTGCGGGAAGCGCGTCCCAGACTACCGGCTCAAAGGCGCTTGGCTTGAACCCGATCTGCACGCCCTTGGGAACCCTGTCCAGAGAGACAAGCGCGTCATAATCCCGATAGCTTCTGGGATAGGAAACGGAAGCTTTTTTCGTGACCTTGACCAGATCAAAGAGCTTGTGGGCCGGGGCGCAGCCCAGTTTGGCCTGACGGATTCTCTGCGCCGCGTCGGTATCCGTGCCAACGTGCCTGAAAATAATCAGCGGAGAAACGACGGCCATTTCGCCCTTGCTGGCGGAGTGGTCATGCTCGTACATATTCAGAATGGCTTCAAACAGGACATTCAAATCTTCGTCATCAAACCCGGTCTCTTCAGCAAGGTTGGCGCTGACGAAGCCGCGAACCTCGTACAGGCCAAAGGGGATGATCTGCTTGCGGCCCATTGTGCGAAGCTTGTCCTCCGGCTGCTCCTGCTCCCATGCCGCGTAATCCTCTACTGTAGCGCCATCCTTTACCTTGTCGGCGACCGCCATACGGGTGATGGAAATGTCCAGCGGAAGAACGGCGTCCAGACTTTTTCCGTAGGTGATCTGCACCGGCCCGCGCACCTGCCCCGCGTTGGGGCCTGTGGACATGACTGCGCCGAAGGTACGTACATCGTAGAACAGCTCACAGGCCTTTTTTCTGCCCGCGTAAACGGCTTCCTTTGCCTTTGCGCAGTCTTCAACACCGGCTGCCCGCTTGGCCTCCGCGATATGGCGGTTGATGTTGGTTGCCTGCTGGATGATGATGTTCATGCCGGGCTCGCCCTGATGGGCCAGCTCCACGTAATTTCGAATGCGGCGCTTGGTTGCAGCGTCGGTGATGAAGCCCTGCATGGTCTGCGGATCGAGCCGGGGCATATTCCCCATGTCCGGGTCTCCGTTCGGGTTACAATTTGTGCACGCAACGTAATACATGAACTCATATCGGTTCTGAATTGCCATAAGATACTCCTCCTCTTATTCTTCTGCCGCGCCGGTCTTTTCTCTGGCGGCGGCGACGTTTCTGTTTCTCTCCTGATTGAGCTTCGCGCCCATCTGATAGTAGCCCAGCGCAAAATAGGACTGCTGTTCCAGATTCAGCGTAGCAGGAATGGACGTCCCCAGCGCGACGGAAATTTCCTGCAGCTTCTCGCGGTATTTATCGGCGAGCCACCCGTTTTCGATCTTTTCCAGATGGTGATTTGAGCGGCTGCTGAGCTGGCCGATGACCAGCGCGGGCATCTGAATGGCGGAGGCGTAGTACCGCTCCACAATGCCGGTATTGACGTCCGGCATGGCCGTCCTCTGGATCGCCGCATATACGGCCATCAATCCGCCGCAGTGATATGCGGCATTGCGAAGATGCAGATTGTATGCTTCCAAAATTGTTCCCTCCTGATGATGGATTCGGTTTTTCCGGAGCAGCCAGACCTTCAGCCATTGGCAGGCCAGACTGTTGGGCAGGGTGCTTCGCGTGTCGCTGTCGTCGTTCGACAGCAGCTCCGAGCGAATATAGGCCAGCGCCTTTGCCGCGACGGCATCCGGCAGGCATCCGCCTGACAAAATCGCCTGCACGACCGCCGGGGTGATCCCGGCCAGCTCCTTTGACAGCCGCTCAAAGGGTCGGCTGTCGGTTTTCTGGAATTTTAAAAGACGAAGCAGACGAGCAGCCAGCTTCACAGGCCTGATGTTTCCGGTACCGCCCTGATTGGTCAGTGCCAGATCGGCATACCATTGTCCCAGATTGCGGCGAAGATCCGGATAGCTGCCTCTGTCATATCTGCGGATCATAACGCGGCTGTTTGCGCCGGACAGCAGCAGAATATAGTAGGATACGTTGTCCAAATCGGGAACAGGCTGCCCGGAATAGACGCTTTCCGGAATTTGATTCGCCTGATTTCGCGCTGTCAGCTCGTTGACGGCGGCTTCCGGTTCTGCTTCCTCGTCCGTTTCATCCTCCGGCAGATCATAACCAAAGTCCACAGTATAAAGCGGATCATCCTCCTGTGGAATCTCGCGGTCAAACCAGTGGACAAATTTCATTCCTGCAAGGATCGGCGCATCCTTCAAAAGATCATCCAGCGCAGCCTTCACGACGCTGAAAGCCTCTTCCGAAACAGGTGCGTTCGCCGCTTTTTTCTGGTTATAGGAGCAGAATGCCGTCTTGTCAAAGCAAATCAGCGCATCCCCGCTCGCGTGCCCTCCGACGACTCGCAGGCCCTGTATCGGCGTGGTCGTCGTCATGGGAACCGTCGGTTCGCCGGTGATCAGGCACAGGGCGGATGGGCGTTCGTCCGCCGCAAAAAACTGCTTTCGGTAGGACTTCCACCATGTACGAAGTTTTTCCGATTGCAGGATAGACTGCCCGTTGACCCGAAATGAGATCCGATCTCCCGGCTTGATTTTGGCCCGATCCAGCTCTGCGCGAACGGCCGCCGCAAGTTCAGGCGTTTCCAGTGCACGGACGCAGACCTTCAGCAGCGGTTCTTCCTCTGCCGCGCTGCGGAGTGCCTCCAAAAAGAATGTGCTTTTGCTTCCGGGCTCCTCGGGAATGACGACAGAGCGCTTCTCTGCAAGAACATTACTCTTATCCTTGCCGTTGGCCAGACTGCCGATATCCGGGCACGGAACAGGCTCGTCTCCCCCCAGATAGACGCTGACATGGTCATCGCTTTCAGAGAGGGAAATATATGCCTTCATGGTTTTCCCCGCGAATCCCGGCGGCAAAGCCAGCTGGCGGCGTACTCCGTAGTCATATAGTGCTTTCAGCATAGGCCTTCCCCCTTCAGAACCTCCGGACTGTCATAGGGCGGGATCAGAATCACGCCGTTCTCCATGACCGCGTGGAACAGGGACATTTTGATCTTCGTCTTTTTCGTGACCTCCACATCATCCGGCGCAAACAGGTCGTAGACCATCAGCCCTGCGTCCATCGACTGCTGGATAGGCGAACGCGTCCCGTCGCTCTCCTCAAAATAGCAGACAAACTCGCGCATTCCAAGCTCCGGCTGGTGGAAACATTTTCCCGTTCGGATGCGCCGCAGCGCCTGCTCATACAGTTGGAGCTCTTTTCCCGCAAAAGCCGGGCGGGGAATGATCGACGCCGCGATCCGGTAGCGGACGTCCTGCAGCGCCGTCGTCTGCCGCTGCGTTCGCTCCTCCTCGGTGGAGATCGGCTCCGAACCGACGGTACATTTGACCTCGTTGCGCTTGAAGCTGATATAGCGGATGGGATTCAATACCTCAATGCGGTTGATCTGCCAGCGGAACTCCTTCGGTTTCATGTAAATCGCAGAAAAAATCCCTCTGGCGGCAGATGGGGTTGGGAATGGGTAGGTCAGCCGTTCTACTTTTGCATAAGGGGCAGAGAAACAGGCGAAATCTCCCCAGACCTCGATCGTGATTTCTTTCAAATACGCTTCACCTCCGTAATTTGTTCGTCCTGATTCGGACTGTGAACAGGACGTCCATAGCACGTGTCTGTTAGAAGAATGAAATATCTGACAAAATAAGTATGAAATATAACGGGTAATTTGTCAAGTATCCACGAAAAATAGAATAGCACACCAGCTGTCCAATAATCCGGACAACCAGTGTGCTTTTTTTCAAAATATAGAATCAAATCGCTCTTCCTGCGGAAAATGCAGGCCCAGCTGCTCAGAATACAGGTCCTCATACTGCGGGCACAGCAGATAGACATTGCTGCCTGCGGCCTGCTCAGCAGACTGTTCTCTGCCACGGCGGGCAAACGGAATCTGCTCGGCATACAGGGCCAGATTTTTTGCAAAACAGGTCAGAGTGATCGGCGCTGCCTGCTTCAGAAGCACACCGGTGACACCCTGTTCGCGCAGCTGCTTCGCGATCTGTTCATACAGCTTCCGCTCTGCGGCGTAGGGAACAATGACCTGCGCACCGGCGCTGGAGATCAGCTTGTATTGCGCCGCCGTTTCTGCAAAGGCCCGTGCGTCGATTGCCTTCGTCAGCTCTGGTTTATCGGCTGTGCCGTCAAACAGCCGCCGGTAGTATTCCCGGATGTTCTCCGGGTCATGGATGGAAAACGGCGGATTCATTTCCTGTACTGTGACCGCAGCATTGTTGTACCAGTCGTCAGGATACGGCATACGGCTGTCCTCCGGGCGAAATACGATCACTTGCCCCATAGAACCGCAGCCGTTCCGGTTGCAGCGTCCGGCAGCCTGAATGATGGCATCCAGCGGAGCCAGCGCGCGATACAGCGTTTCAAAGTCAAGGTCTACCCCAGCCTCGATGCACTGGGTCGCCACGACCCGGCAGGGCAGCTTCTGCTTCAGCCGCTGACGGATGATCTCAATTTGCCGGCTCCGGTGCGCGGGGCACAGGTCCGTGGTAAGAAAGAAAACCGTGTCTTCGGGGCAAAGCCGTGACAGTACGTCAGCGATCTGCCGGGCGTGACGGCGCAGATTGACGATGGCGCAGACCCGCGCACAGCCCGCCATTTCCTCCGCAATGGCTTCGAGGGGCGTTTCATTCCCGATCCGCCATTCCACATTCACCCGCTTCAGAGCCTCGAACAATTTTCTGTGCTCCGGAAGGATCTCACAGGGCGTCCAATTCAGATCCTTTCGCGCGGCAAAATCCGGCTGCGTCGCTGTGGAGAATACCATGGTCGTGTGATAGCGGCTGCACAGCGCATTCACTGCGCGAAGCGTGGCGGAGGTCAGACTGGCAGGCAGGCTCTGGGCCTCGTCAAATACCACAACGCTGCCTGCAATGTTGTGGAGCTTTCGGCAGACGGTCGGGCGGTCTGAAAACAGAGCTTCAAAAAAACGGACAGACGTGGTGATGATGACCGGAGCGCTCCATCTGGCGGCCAGCTCCCGGGCCTCCTCCGGTAAATCACTTTGGCTATGGTCGACCAGCACGTTTGGAATGATTTTAGCATACGTATCTGCATTCTGTTCCGCCAACGTCAAAAACGGGAGGACAATAATGATTCGCTTTTTCCCATGCTTCAGGCAGTGCCGCAGCGCAAAGTGCAGCAGCGCCAGCGTTTTTCCGGTTCCGGTAGGCGCCGTCAGCGTATATAATCCCTCCGGCTTATCACCCATCTTCCCACACTGTTCAAAGACCTGATCCCGGTACTGATTCAGGGTTTTGTCCGCAGTGGAGGCTTGCCGGATGCTGCCGCAATAGGCGTACAGTGTTTCCAGAAGCGCCTGCGGGTCAAAATAGCAGTCCTCCGCACGATCAAGGTATGTACTGTCGTCATTCATTGCAGAGGCTGTGTAGTCTGCATCCACCAGACAGGAAAACAGCAATCTGGTATACAGCATGGATTCCAGTTCATCGGCAGGAGGTATCGGAAGCTTTGGCAGTCTGAAATCAGGAAAATCCTTTTGAAACGCGGCGTTTGCCTCTTTCAGCTGCGCTGCGTTTTCAATCGAGGGCGTTTTTCCGGCGTTTCCGTGGGCTTGCTTACGATCATCTGCAATCGCGTGCAGCTCCGCCTTTATCATATCGTAGGCCACAAGACCGGCATGGTGTCCATTGACCGCCTCTATCACAGGACGGCTGCCGGGTCTCCCCCTATAGCAGCATTCCAGAAAGCAGGCCCCGCTTATCGCATGGTCAACGCCCGTTCGTTCGCCCTTCCACACCTCCTGAAAAGACGCAGTATATTTTCCGAAATCATGTACCAGTCCTTCCAGTCCTGCGGCATCTGCAAGGCCAAGCGCCTCCCCGTACTCCCGCGCAAGCGCAGCGACCTTTTGTAAATGCTCCTTCACAGTTTCCTGATGCCCCTGCAGATTTTCGGATTTCGCATAGTATTCCATAGCTGCCTCCCCGGCTACCGGTTTTATCCATTCCATTATACCAAGCGCACGCACCCATGCCAACAGTTATTACGGAAAACGGAACAATTGCCTTCGCCGTGCAGGCGTGGTTGGCCGTTTGGATAGAACAGGATTCTTTGCGCCAATGGCAACGGGTACTGCGCGCAATGTGGAGCTCCCGGCTGCGCGCGTTCAAGCTGATACCTTGTTCATATCGGCGGATGACTTCCTCTTTAAAGGAAGGGGTGTATTCTTTTGGCAGGATTGTACTTCCATTATACCCACTCCGCAAATAATTTCAAGTAAAACACGTTATTCGGATAACACTGCGGATTTTCCGCTCCAGCGACGCACGACTAAGCAAGAGGTGAAGAAACACGAATCTGAAAGAAGCGTTCCGCTTCTCCATTCTCGCCAGACGTCCTTCCGCCAGAACCGCCCTTTCCATATCACGCGCTTTCCCGCATCCAAACGGACGTCTCCATATGTAAGGCAAGCGAGCGTACTTGCTGATTACAAGAGCAATCACGATCAAATGCTGATCTTTTTCCGCAAGCAGTATGGGCGGTATCGGAATTTCCCCGTCCGGTGCATGATTTCTTACGATTTTCTGAAAATATACAGTTTGTTGATAAATTTTGCCGCAGATGTGATATGATATCAGCAACTACTTGGAGGAGGACGGCATTTGTGGCAGCGTCATTCCTGAAACGAAAACCGAAGGAGCCGGACGGGCCGCAGCGGCAGGAGATCCCCGTTTTGGAGGCGGACGCCGAGACGGGCTTAAGCGCCGCGCAGGCGCAGGAGCGGCTGGACGGCGGCTGGGGCAACGCGCCGGTGGAGTCTCCCGGCGCGTCGGTCCGGGAGATCATCGCAAAAAACGTTTTTACGTACTTTAACTTCCTGTTCTTCCTGCTGGCAGGCTGTGTGATCGCCGTGCGGCAGTGGCTGAATTTGACGTTCCTCGGCCCCGTGTTCTGCAATATGTTCATCGGCATCGTGCAGGATCTGCGGGTGAAGAAAAAGGTCGACGGACTGAAGATCATGGCCGCGCCGAAATGCCGCGCCGTGCGGGACGGGCAGATCGTCGAGCTGGACGCGGCCCAGCTCGTGCGGGACGATATCGCCGTCTTTTCCCCCGGCGACCAGATCCCCGCGGACGCCGTCGTTGCGGCGGGTGAATGCCGCGTCAACGAGGCGCTCGTCACCGGCGAGGCCGATGAGATCGTTAAAAAGCCGGGCGAGCGGCTGCTCTCCGGCAGCTTTGTCGTGTCCGGCAGCTGCCGCGCACGGCTGACCGCCG
>ERZ827528.3431-NODE-3431-length-12964-cov-3.408397_pt1 | contig 12964 bp, 21 predicted proteins | sample MGYA00519768_ERZ827528 | MGnify/ENA primary metagenome ERZ827528 (study PRJEB31778, sample SAMEA3449343) | human gut metagenome | biome: human gut; feature: human-associated habitat; material: faeces | place: United Kingdom | collected 2010/2012 ...
GATAATCTGTTGACCCAGCGAGTATTTCTTGGTTACCATTTGCTAACGTCAGCATGTGATTTACTGCTTCTACTGAAGTATCAGTTTCTCCAAGAAGTCCGACCATATTCCTATATGCACCATTTGCTGCTTCTGTAGAAGTACCAGTTGCTTCTGCTGCAGTCTGTAACTTGCCCATGTCTTCCTGGAATTCATTTGCTACACCAACAAGTTCTTGAACACCAGACACCAATGCTCCAAAACTGAATGCTGCAACCAAACCACCTGCAACACCTTTTATTTTATTTATTGCAGATTCTAGTCCACCAAGTTCTTGTTCAGATTGTTGCGAACCTTTGCCAATACCTTCTCCAAGTCCTTTACCTGCACTGTCGCCAGCACTTTTGAAAGAACTTTCAAGACCGTCTGCTTCAGATTCTATCTTACTCATCGCTGTCTTAGTTTCAGAAACAGCAGTTTCAATATTCTTATTGAAAGTATCAATGTTCAATATAAGATGACCTTCAGCAGATCCAAGATTGACAGCCATTGCAACACCTCCTATCTATACTTGGCATACATATCTTTGAAAGAATTATAATGCTTTCTGAACTGAGGTTCATCACCTTGTTCAATTCTATTTATTATGTAAGCACATGCAGAGTCTAAACAGTAAGCAGTATATTCGTCTTCTGTTCCCATTAACTCACTAGGCCTACATCCAAATGTATTAGCAGTACTTATAAGAGTAATAACATCCTCACTCTTTACGAAAGCTTTCTAACGCAGACACTCCGAGCTGCGTATACTGAAAGATCTCAATCAAATTCTGATCAGATATTTCTAGCCCAGCTTCTTTGAACTGTTCATACGTTGGTTCTACAAGTGCAGCTTCTGCTATGATCTCAAGAACATCGTAAAGTTCCGCAAGCACATTTTCTTCGTCCTTTACACCACTTACACCTTTGCGAAACATCTCTTCTGCAGCATTAAGCAATGTATTAGGAATTTTTCCTGCCTTTGCAAGTGCCATCATACTTGGACGTCTAAGTCTAACAATAAATGGTTTACCAGGACCAAAGTCTGAAAGCTGTACAACGTCACCTTTTGCATAATTCTTAATATCATCTAGCGAAAGAACTTTTGCACTATTAGAAACACTTGCATTAGTACCAATTACATTTACATTTTCATCCATTTTATTTTTCTTCTTTCTTCATCAAATTACTCTGTAACAGGATCATCTAATGTTGGCAATGAAGCAACATACGAAATTGTATATGGAGCTTCTCCAGTATCAGGTGCAGAAGTAATTGTATACTCTGGTGCACGGAACTCATCATCAACAGAGTTAAATGCAACAGGCTGTCCTTGACAATTTGGATAAGATATTTTCTCATACTGAACAATCGTTCCAGCAGCATTGTACTGAGCAGAATATGCATTCAGCGTAAATATCTCACCTTTTTCTGCAGAACCTGCAACAGGTGGCTCATACTTTAACAATTTTGTCTTGTCAGAATCGTCCCATGTAATTGTACCACCCTGAAGAATTTTTACTAATTCTGGATTGAACACATTATCAGTCAAAGTAATTTCATGACCAGTAATAGTTGTTTGCTTTGGCTTCTGTGCTCGAAGAATACCCTTAATTACGAGTTTCGTGGCGTCAGTTTCTTCAATCTGAGGTTCAACTTCAATACTATTAGAAGTATCAAAGCCAAATTCACCATCATCAGTTTCAATCGTAACCAGTGCAACATCAATAGTTGCAATTTCTGCTCTTGACTTTTTTGGATTAGCCATTTTCCCTCCTAACTTATCAATTTACTGTTAACATAATCTATACTTATATTGTGCGCTTTTATAGTATCATCATAATAACTAGGAGTTCTTGAACCATTTGGTCTAACATAAGGTTCTAATTCTTTCATTGCCTTCAATACAGAATTAACAAAAGGTTCTAACTCACTATAATTATTTTTTGGCACATAGCAAATTACAGTATATATATCATTATTCGTTCTATATGTAGTATGCTTTGTAGAAGCACCAACAGTAACTACTACATATTTCTTTGTGCATTCACCTGTCTTTGTACTTGGAGAATATACATCAAAACCACTATTTACCAAATGTAAGAATATATCTTTCCAAACACTGTCTTCATAATTAAATGTAGTAGGATCTATCATTATACACTCAACCTATCAAGTAAACCTTTGACACTATTAAGTACTTTAGGTTCATACCTTTGCAAAGTTGGTTTTATTACTGCATAATTTTGATCATTAGCAAGTTCCAACCATGTACCATAATTGACGCCATGTGCTAACGTTATTCTGATTTGATTTTCAGATTGCCTTGATACCACAGACCTAAGATTTGCTTTTGCAAGGCCAGTTCTATCTGTCCATGGTCTATTTGACTTTGCATAAGATTCTATCTCTTTTGACAATGTCTGGCATTCCATCATTACTGCAAAACCAAACTTGTCTTTCAATGCATCAAGTCCATTACTCAAATCTGAACTATCAATCTTCAGTGACATCGTCAACCAACTCCAAAGAAATATCCGTTACAATGTTCCATTCAGATATGTTAACGATACCGGTCAAATTAAATGTTCTTGAATTTATTATGACAAAATCTCCAGTCCTTAAATTTAGACCAGAGATATCATCAAACAAACAAAGAATCATCGGTATTTTCTTAGTTCTAGTTTGAGTCGTTTCACCAGTAGTTATCTGTATATTGCTATTCTGTTCATGGTATATTCCTTTGAAAGTACCAACTTCTACAGGTTCTTCTATTGGCTCTCCGAACTCATTTATTCCATTCCTATAGAATGTATATTCTTTACCAGACCTAGCAAGTTCTCTTCTTATTTTATAAGCCTCAAATTTATTGTTTATCATGGTTAGTTTCCTAACAATTGACCAGAATTGAATCTTCTGTACCTTGATGCAAGTCTCTTAAAATAAGAAGAAGTATCTTGAGTAGTGAGGCCGCTTACTGCTATTGTAGAATCTTCAGACTTTACGATTAACAATTCATAGACAGTATCGTTAAAATTATTGTTATTCTTTTCTAAATAATACTTAATTTCTTCATCTGTGAAATACGGAGCTTGATTCTCTCTTATTTCAATTTTTATATTCTCAATAACTTCATCCACTAGCCTCACCACCTTTCTTAACCAATATAATTCTTTATAATCTCTCTTACTTCATTCGTAGAATGAACTCCTTCAAGACTTATACCTTTCAAGTCAGCAAATCTTTTAAGTTCTTCTTTTGACCAAGAAGCAATAGGCTTTTCTACTACTTCCATTTCGAACTTTTCGTCTTCAGTTAGAACTTTCTGTTCTACAACAGGTTCGATAACATTTTCGTTAACTATTTGCCAACCCTTGTCTTTGAATATAGTTTCAAAGGCACCTTTCGTTACCTCAAAAACTTCTCTTCCGTCTGTTATCTTAACCATCATCAACTCCATTGTACAAAGTGGTAAGCACACTATACAAAATACGTTTCAGTAAAGATCCCGCAACTAAAACTAGAAAAGAACAATAATTATACTAAATTCAGTTTGTGCACTTACCACTTATCTTTGATTACATTAGCAAACTATTCTTCAAACTGCAAATTATATCTAAGAACTTGCTCACTACCGTCAGAGTCAATTACTGCAATACTTTTAGCTGTTTTAGCTTTTGCAACATTATTGCCAAGCCAAACTATAGCTATACCGTCTCCATTGAAAGCTACTTCGTCACCTTTACCAGTAGTTCTGTCCTGTCTGAACTTCCTACCTTCCCAAGGATTGCAATTAATTGCTACGAAGTATCCTTCTTGTTGATCTTCATTAGACCCGTTAAACTCTGTCCATCCAGTTTGTTTAATCAATGAACCAAATATCGTTCCTGACTCGTCAACAGTGTAAGTACCTAATGTAGTTAAATCTTTACCAAGTACATTGCCTGTTGCTGGTTCAACGGTCAGGTTAGTTAGTTTTTTACCGTGTCAATAATATAAACTTGATCTGCTTGCTCAAAAGAAGGAAGACAAATCATAGAAACAATAGTTTCAACCTGAACAGGATCGACCTTCTGAGCAGTAGTAACCGCAACACCAGTATCAGTAATAGATACATTTGCTACGGAACCACCCATCAAGTCAGATTCTGCAGGAGTAGTGCCGAACCAAGTACGACCAAGTTCACCATCTGGGAAAAGAACAAACGTATCTGCTGGCATGTACTTAACAGTTGCACCAGCCTCGTCCTTATAACGTTTGTCATTTACCATAACTTCAATTCCAAGTTCTTCCATAATGTAGTCTCTAAGGCGCTGATCAGAAACAGTACCCTGACCATTCGAAAGAACAAAGATTGACTTCTTAATACTATCATTATTGCGAATATGACGCCAAGTTACTCCGTCGCACATTGCACGAGTAATAGTAGCACCTGTATCGTCCTGAATCTTTTCCATTGCAACTCTAATGTCTTCAATTGGATCAGAAGCAGAATGATCAGACCAAGAAGTTTCTACTTCGGTCTTATGCTCTGCAGGAATACCATAATCAAACGTAAACTGCTGACCATTTGCTGCCATTGTAACTACACCAGTAGTAAGTGCCATCATACGCATGCGTTCACGAGAAGCAGCAGCACCACGAAGCAAAGAAGTCTCATCGTCAAATACTCGATTCATAACAGAATCAATATATGCCTGGTTACCAGTCTCAGAAACCATGTTCAATTCCTGACGAAGTTCCTCGTCAATGTAAGTGCTCTCCTTGAAGTATGGCATCTCTGCCGTAAGTCTATCAAAACCAATACGAGGACGAGGAATTGCAGCTGCATCAAAAGCAGAAGTCTTAAGAACAATAGGAAGACCTCTAGAGCCCTTGATCCACTTCAAAGACAGGCCACGCTTTTTATCATCAGGGAAAAGCTCTTCACAAGGATATGGAGCTTCATCCTGAGTAAGTTCCTCCCAATATGCTGTAAGCTCCTGAGAAGAAACAAGATCAAAGATATTCATTCAAACCTCCTACGCCTTCATGAAAGTAATAAGAGTAGAAATACCAGTTGCACCTTTTGCTGTTGTAATTGCTGCTGCAACATCACTTTCTACACGATTCAAATTAACAAAACCAAATATCAATGCAGTGCCATTTGCATTACCTGCAGTAACATCTACATCGTGAAGAAGCACTGCATTCATTGCGGTAGTTCCGTCTGCTTTGCTTACTGCAGTAGACAGATTGCTAAGATCAATCTTAACTGGTGTTCCAGCTTTTGCAATCTTCTTATCACCTACGGCTACGCCCAAAGACTGTGGAACAATACACCCAACAGACTCCTGCAATTCAGTATTTGCAAGTATCTGAACAGGTGCTGTCAAAGTTACTTTGGAAATACCAGAGCGATTCAACATGTAATCACCTTTCCTTATTCGTTATCTTTTGTTTCCCCAATACGATTGCTTAGGCTTGCTTGCCTTCCTTGAAGCGGCTAAACGAGCACCTATTCCCTTAGGTTTATCATCGCCACCTTTACTACCAGAGTTTCCAAGAGATGAGCCTGTACCTGTCTTACCTTTGTTGTTCGGATCAGAATCATCTGGCTTTACCCAAATAGGATACTTTGCCTTCAATTCTTTCATCACAGATTTCAGATCTTTTTCTTCAGTAACTTTAGGCAATGCCAAAGAAACAACATCTTCAACATACTTTGGAAGAATACCAATCATCATTGCTTCTGCTTTTGCTTCAGCAACCATTGCTCTATGATTTGCTTCATCAAGTTCAGAAGTTGAATTCTGGTCGTTTTCATCGTCATCTTTTTGACTATTTACCAAAGCTTTGATCATTGCTAAAGACTTCTTATCATTAGGATCAATTCCTAATTCTTTGTACACAGAACTTTTTCCTTGGCGCTTTTCTTTAGCCATCATTCTGTTTACTTCCTCCTGGGTGAAGGTACGTTCTTTACCAGAATCATTATTCCCAGTTTCTCCAGAATCTTGATTGCCATTTTCGTCATTGTTCTCATCTTTGTTTTGACCTTCGTCATTTCCGTTCAATTCGTCTTTTTCATCAAGATCATCGACATTGTTATTATTTTCTTCGGCCATTTCTTTTCCTCTCTTTTCTTATCCACGAACACCGTGGTGTGATTTTATATTGAACAAATTTCATCATGATCAATTTCTTTTTATATCCTAATTGTTTGGTTAGGTCCACAGACCATGAATCTTATTTGCTATTTCTCTATTTATACAAGTAAATGCTAGATAATCAATTAGACCATCTAGCATTTAGTATCTTAATTAAAATTTATTTTTACTTTTATGAAATATAACTTTTAAGTGTATCAAAAACTTCATCATAATTACATTCAAGTTCTTCAGCAATCATATCCATATTGTTTACAGCTTTGTCAATGTTTCGATCGTAAACTGTTTTAGCAACAAATGCTGTCTTAAATGCAACCAATGCTTCTTTGAACTTCTTATGATTTACAATTTGCTCTTTTACTTCTTCCATTTTATTTACCTTTCACAATTAGATGTTTGCAACTTCACGAACTGCTTTAATGACTTCATCTCGACCAACGTTTAATTCTTCTTCAATGATTTGCATCATCGCATTTGCTTGGTCAAAAGCCATTTGATAAATGCTCTTTGCTTTCTTGTTGTTCCATCTAATAGAAGAAAGGCTTTCAGCTACTTCATAATTTTCAACTGCTTCTGTAAAGTTTTTATGATTCTTAATGTTTTCCATTTTGTTCTCCTTTTCTAAGGACTTTCCTTTTCCTTTTGATATATTCATTATACCATAAAATCTTAAAGTTGTAAACAATTATTTGATATATTTGAAAAACAATTCTTTTGCCATTTCATCAATTTGTTCCATAACTTCTTTGTCTTCTGGATCTTCTATACCAAAACGAAGTTCATAAGTAAGTTGAGTAAGCTTATCAAGCTTTTTATAAATTTCTTTTTCTGTCATTTTCATTTTTGCTTCCTCTTTTCTAAGAACTCTTAATTTATTTGATATATTCATTATACCATAAACCAGAATACATGTAAATAATTATTTAATATATTTATTATTATATTATTTATTATATTTAGACTTCTTTTTATCTTCTTTCATTTCATCACCAATAGTAGAAACAATTCCTAAATTTTTGCCATTCTTAACAGCTTCTAATTCTCCAGTTCTTTTGTCTCTAATAAACTTTACAGCCATAATTATCACCTACAATCATGGTTTTAAGAATATAACTTTTGTTCTATTCAAAATAACAGTATAACTTCCAGATTCTGATGTTTCAGCATTTATTGCATCATACCCAAGCAACGCAGCTAATTGACCATCATCCATTTTCCTGTACTTTTCGGCTTGTTTTTCCGCTTCATCATATAGTCCTTCGTATTTGAAGTAAATATCTCTGTATTCATCTCCAATTTGCTGTTCTAGTTTCTTTGCTGCAGCAAATTCTTCACTAGTATAGTCTCTTGTTATTTCTCTTTTTATTACAAGCATTTCATTTTCACTTGCATTTGAAACCATATTATAGAAGATTTCATTCTTCAAATTTCTTCTTTTTTCGTTTAACTCTTTTGTTGTAATTATCTTTGCAGATTTATCCAAAGTCAAAGTTTCTACATAAGAAACAGCTTCACCAAATGCACTACTTCTTATTAACTCTGATTCTTCAGCAAAGTTATATTTCACACCAATATCATGATCTTTCTTTGTAGGAAAGTCATCACCAACACCAAGTTGGAACCTCATCATCTTTTCTAAAGCATCTGCATCTTCTGCATTATCTGCAAGTTCTTTTGCTTTATCTTTGATAATTTTAGACTTCAATGAATCATCTAAATCTGAAAACGGTTTACTTCCATGTTTTGATTGACCAATGTTGCTATACATTGCCATTTCTCGACGAATTGCACTAGATAATTTACCAGAATAATCTGCTGCACAATACATTCCTTGACCAAATTGCGCACCATTTGTAGAGCATTCTACATACCATTTTCCTTTGTACAACTGTTTTCTATATTCATCTGCGATTTCTTTCGTAGCACCTGTATAACTTCTTTGTGCAATAAAATTAGACTTCTTGACATAGTCATCAAAGTCTTTCTTAGAAACAACCTTTGGAAGTCCGTCAAACCCTTGTGCATTGATAATGTCTTCAATCTCGAAGTCGAATTTATCGCTTCTTCTTTTCCATTTTCCTATCATGCTTTCACCATGTACAACATCTGAAGAACTACCAGTTTGTACAGTTACTGAATTTTTCTTATTAGAATTCGTAAAGCCTAACTTTCTAGCAAATTCATCTATGTCTGAATACTTTCCATTGTCATTCATTACCCAGTCTGCCAACTGATCAAGTCTTTCTTCTTGATCCATGACAACAGGTTCCATTGTGCACATTCCATTTGGATGATCTAATGGCAGTTGATTCTTCTGGTATATCTTACCGTCTCGTTTTTTACATATTTCACAAACTCTAGAGCCATTACTATTCCATCTATATGCCGTTATGAATGGATTATCTTGTGTCGTAGCAACAAAACTCTGTTGATATGCATGTTGCATCAAAGTTCTTGCTAACCTCTGAGAACTATAGTCTACTTTTCTTCTATAGATTTTCATGCCCTTTGGACCAGACCACAATAGTTCTTTTGCGGGGTTTACATACTTTGATAATTGATCTGCTATTTCTGCGATCGACATTTGCATTGCTGCTCCACCAGAAACAATTGTGTAAATGTCTTTCAGTATTTTTTCACTGTCTCCCCAGATAGATCTACTTAACGACCATGAACCTGGTCTACCGTAAATACTACCTGTAGATATTGCATTGACAATTGACGCTGGAACATATGATAATGCTTGACTTACTGTCTTTTCATCAAACCCCAAACCTTTTGTCCATTTTACTGCATCTTTTACTACTGCATCAGAAACTTCTAGCATTCCATTCGTTATATTCGTATAAACTCCATTTGCTACTTCTTTACCAGTAGTTTTTACTTGATTATACAATTGATTGTAGTACGAAGTCATTAAACTTGATGAATTAGTAGTAAGTCTTTCAAAATACTTTGCTTTTTCCTTAATATCTTTTGACCAATTTTCATACAGTTTTGCTATGTTCTTTTCTTGTTCTTTTGTTATTGAATCGCGCAATGCCGAAGCATTAGCAAATATACTTTTATCGCTTTCTGGCATTTGCGTTCATCCTCTCGTTTATTCTAGTACATTCTAAAATATACTTTTGATCATTTATAAGTTTATTTATATAAATTATAAAAGTAGTACCTTAGAGTGAATCTGAGTATCATTAGATATTAAAATAATGATTCAATGTATGTTGTACTTATAGCAGTCGTTTCTTCTAATTTATCAAGTTTTGTTTTGTCAGCTGTACTCATCAAACCTGCCTTAGATGTAGTTGCATTACTGTATGTTGTATTTGTTGGTACTTGCCATGTTCCATCACCACATAAGAAAGATGATTGCTTACCTGCGGCAGGTTGTGGAACAAGACCTTGAGAACCAGCAGCAGTTGATGTCGCACCTTTCATAGCAGAATATGTCGTATTTGTATCTGGTGGAGTTTGCCAAGTACCATCTCCTCGCAGATATTTATTCTGTGAACCTGTACTTGGAGCAGGAACAAAACCTGCAGCACCTGCTGCTGAAGAAGAGGCACCCTTCATATTTGAATGAGTGTGAGTAGTTGGAGACTTTGCATTCAGTTGAGTTTGAATGTTTGAAGATACACCGTCAACATAATTCAATTCAGCAGTACTAGCAGTTACTCCGTCTAATTTGTTTAATTCCGCTGCAGTTGCTGTAACACCAAGATTTGCAAGAGTAATTCCAAGGTTAGTTCTTGCTTGAGCAGCATTTGTAGCACCAGTACCACCAAATGGAATTCCTACCACCATTTCTGCAAGCAGTTCTGCATATTCATCTAAAGTTGCATCATCAGGAACAGTTATTCCTTTTGCCTGCATTGCAGTTTTAATATCTGCTTTTGCTTGCTCAAGTCTATCAATTTCATTTTGGACACTCATTTAGATCGCCGCCAATGAAGTTTCAATATCATCAGTTAAACTTACTTTTCCTTGTCCATTGTGATACCCTTGAGGAATTGTAACGCTCGTAGTAGTCAAACCATCAATCGATTGATTATTTGCTCCTCTATTTACCATTGTACCTTCAGTAAGTGCACCTTCAGAAGTAACAAAAAATGTTCCATCAAGTACATTTGCTGCAGTAGCAGTTACACCACTAACATCTTGAAGATCACTAGATATTGCATTGACAGTTACTTGAGAAAGAATCTTGCCTGTACTTGGCTTTATAACCTGTGAACTTCTTGATGGTATTGCTGTCTTTACTTCAGTAGATATCTGTACTTTACCAGTTCCACTATGATAACCTGCAGGAACAGTATATGAAGTCTCTTCTGTGTCAAGAACCTTTGATACAGCACCATTGTTTGGCATTGTACCTGTAGTAGTTTCTCCTTCAGAACTTATGAACACTTTATTTGCAAGAACATCAGAAGCAGTAGCAGTCGTACTTGATACATCTTTATACTGAGAAGGAATTGCTTCAACAGTTACAGCAGACAAACCATAATAACCAGAATCAGGTGCTATATTCTGCTGACTAGTAGTTGGTGTAACTGATTTTGTTTGTAGATTGTAATTGCCTCCACCAGCAACACCAGATACAGTACCAGAGCCATTGTGATAACCCTTAGGAATTGTATAAGATTCTCCCTCTTTTACTTGTGCATCAACTGCCCCCCTGTTTTGTATTCCGTCAAATGCAGTTGCTAGTACATCAAGTTTATCAGTCTGTTGTGCAATACCAAGTTCTGTTGCTTTTGATCTTAGAGTATTTCTTGCCTCACTTATTCTAGTAATTTCTGTTTGAATTGACATCTACATCACCTATCATATTGTATCAAGTAGAGCTTCAACATTGCCAACAACAGTAAATACACCAGCAGAAGTAATAGGCTTTGTATTGTCTTGCTCCACATTATTTGTAGTATCTACGACGAGTTCATTCTTTTCATTTACTTTTAGACCCTGTCCTATTTCGTATTTCATTCCTTCACCCGGAGGACCAGGAGGCCCAGTAGGACCAGAACCTTCGACTGTTACTTCTATATTCGCACCATATTCAGATACTTCAACTTCTATATTATTCATAAGTTACTTCACCACCTATGAAGAACTTAGAAGGTCCAACAACAGTTTTTACTGAACCACTTGCAAATGTAATTTGAACATCATATACATACTCACCAAAATCAAGTTCAGAAGTATCTTCTGGTTGAATAGTAATTAAAGCAGTTCCATCACTCATTAATTCTGCTTCTTTATGAATAACTACAGGAGATCTTAAGTTCTCTCTTACAGTAAATTCTATAAGATCTTCTTCAGTCAGTTCATAATTCTTAAATGTAAGTTTAATTCCTTCAGAATCTCCGCGGGTAATTGTAATGTTATTGTTCTTCACCTTCATCTTCAATCACCCCTTCATCTTCAGTTTGATTATCTTCATCTAAGTCTTGCTCAGAACCTGTGCTTTTGCCAGAAGTATCTTCTTCTGTTTGAACATCTTGCTGTGAATTATCTGGATAAGGCAAACCAGAATCATTCATTTGGAATGCAGCATCTTCAATTATCTGTCTTTCCAAAGCAATTTGCTCAAGCTCTTCGTCTACTTCTTTATCAGTCAGTTCTCTCCACTTTTTCATGTAAGACTTCTTTGACATTACATTTGCAGTAACCTCAGCAAGATCCATGTTCTTTTCTTCTACTTCATCTTCTTGCAAGGGTACGTTCTGAGTAATATCAATTTCATAATTTACTGGAACAATTACATCTTCAACGTATCTTGCAATCGTATTTGGATAAGCCATTGCACCTTCAATGATTATATCAATCATTGTTCTTAGATTTGGCTTCCACATCTTCATCTTTTCTCTGCACCGTACAATCAATGGCCAGTAGATCGCCTTAAGTGCTTTACCAGAAGTAATTGTACCAGACATAGTTTCAAGATTGATATTTGGTACATCTACTTGCTCGTATCCAGAAGCCTTAATTCTATCCAATGTACTACCAAGACTTGTACTGTACGACATAGAACTTTCAAGTGAACCAACAGATGGTGATTTTGTTTCCAAATTCTGATCAGACTGTAAGTCCCAATATGAACCAGCAGAAGAGCTCAAATTCTTTGTTGAATTACTATCCATATCAATAGTATATCTTACTGGGTTCATGCTTTTACGTTCAGCATCAATATCCGCATTGTTTAACTTAGAAAACCAAGTTTCGTATTCTTTTAGAATCTCTATCTCAGACTCACCAAGTGTTTCACCAGAAAGACCATCATTGATAAATACACAAGCAGGAATTCTTTTCAACTCAATTGGTTGCTTTATTGTTATCTCTTCAAGTAGTTTTCCACCACCATCGTACATCATTTCTTCCAAGTATACTACATTGTCTTCAACTACATACTTCTTTTTGAAAATTCTTTTCTCAGATAATGTAATACTATCTCGTACAATGATGAAGCAAACTAGTTTCGTAAGAACATTAGTATTACCAATCTTTGTATCATAAACGAATTGAGTACTTGGAAGGAATGTTATCGTCACTCCGTCTTCTTCATTGAAGTTTACAAGTCCAACTACTCTTTTACCAATAAAACAATCCTTTGCTGCTTTCAAAAGAATATCTTCAAAATTATTTGCATCAAGAACAGTCTTAACCAAATCATTAAGAGCAGTTATACTCTCTTTCGTATCTTCAGTTACCTCTTGATTGTCTCCCTTTGGTTCAATTTTAATTGTAGGAGGCTCTGCAAATAAGAAACGAGCTTCTTTGTTTACCAAGTTCGCAGATAAT
>ERZ827528.3455-NODE-3455-length-12886-cov-4.808667_pt1 | contig 12886 bp, 3 predicted proteins | sample MGYA00519768_ERZ827528 | MGnify/ENA primary metagenome ERZ827528 (study PRJEB31778, sample SAMEA3449343) | human gut metagenome | biome: human gut; feature: human-associated habitat; material: faeces | place: United Kingdom | collected 2010/2012 ...
CTTGACTGCGGGATTTGTCAATAGTTTTTCCGCAAAACCCTTGCAACTTTGCGCCCGCTCTGCTACACTATACTGTAAACGATTTTTGATTTGGAGAGAATTATGACTGCAGCTACTTTACAGGAAAACAAAATGGGCGTCATGCCCGTCGGGAAGCTGATCGCCAACATGGCGCTGCCCATGGTCATATCCATGCTGGTGCAGGCGCTTTACAACGTGGTGGACAGCATCTACGTTTCTCAGGTGTCGGAGAGCGCGGTGACGGCGCTGTCTCTGGCCTTCCCCATCCAGAACCTGCTGATCGGCTTCGCCGTGGGCATCGGCGTGGGCGTCAACTCCCTGCTTTCCAAGAGTCTGGGTGAGAAAAATCAGGAGGCCGCCAACCGCGCCGCCGGAAACGGCATCGTGCTGATGGCCATTGCCATGGTGCTGTTCGTGCTGTTCGGTCTGTTCGGCGTGCGCCCCTATTTTGCCATTCAGTCCGACAACCCGGAGACCGTGGAGGGCGGCATTGTCTACACCAGCATCTGCTGCGTGTTCAGCGTCGGCTGCTTCGCATCCATTCTGGGCGAGCGGCTGCTGCAATCCACCGGCCGGACGGTGCATACCATGATCACCCAGTCCATCGGCGCGATCATCAACATCATTCTCGACCCCATTCTCATCCACGGATGGTTCGGTTTGCCCGCCATGGGCATTGCCGGCGCGGCCATTGCCACGGTGATCGGCCAGTGGGTGTCCGGCATCATGGTCATCATTTTCAACCTGAAATTCAACCCGGAGGTACAGCTGCACAAGAAGTATCTTCCGCTGGAGGGCAAGACCGTGGCCGCCATTCTGACGGTCGGCATTCCCTCCATCGTTATGAACGGCATTGGCTCCGTGATGAATTTCGGCATCAACCAGATTTTGCAGGGCTTCGCCGAGACGGCGACCGGCGTGTTCGGCGTGTATTTCAAGCTCCAGAGCTTCTTCTTCATGCCCCTGTTCGGCCTGAACAACGCCACCATTTCCATCATCGCCTACAACTACGGCGCCCGCAAGCCCCAGCGGATCACAAAAACGTTGAAAATCTCCTGCACCGCGGCGCTGTGTCTCATGACGGTGGGTCTGTTGGTGTTCCAGTTCTTCCCGGATCTGCTGCTGGGACTGTTCAACCCCTCTCAGGCGTTTCTGGAGATCGGCCGGGTCGCTCTGCGCACCATCAGCTGGAGCTTCCCCATTGCGGCCATCTGCATTGCGCTGGGCGCCAGCTTTCAGGCGCTGGGCAACGGCATTTACTCCACCATTGTTTCCCTGTGCCGTCAGCTGGTGGTGCTGCTCCCGGTGGCCTATCTGCTGAGCCTGACAGGGGAGGTGCAGAGGGTCTGGCTGGCCTTCCCCATAGCAGAGGTGGTCAGCGGCACGGTGACGTTTATCTGCTTCACCAGAATCTACCGCCAGAAGATAAAGCCGCTGTTTGAGCAGGCATGATAGGTTTGCCTGCGAAATACGGCACCTGAAGTCTGATAGAACAGGCCGGTCATCTTTTCCGGCAAATGATTTCCTGACTCATTTCCGCCATGATGCGGGCGCGGTATTATCGCTCCATAGATCACATCCATCATACCTTCACCCCCGCCGGGGACTGCCAAAGTCTGACAGTTTCCAGCGGGGGTTCCTGTTTTTCCCCTTCTTCAGCCAAAAACAGCCCCGGCCGGTCTGCATTTTTGCGGAAAAGAAATGAAAAAATCACTCCGTATCATACTTTGGCATGATTTACATTTTCTGGCGGTTATGTATAATAAGGATAAAATGGTGTTGGAATGCGTATGGCACGGGGTATGTCCCTTTGCCGGCAAAAAGGAGGGAGAACGTGACCGGGAATATTATCGTGAAGCCGTCTGTCCGGCAGCGGTTTGACAGCTTTATGGAGCGCGGGCGCGTCCTCTTTTTCAGCGCGCCCTGCGGCTTCGGGAAAAGCACGCTGTCCGATGCCCTGCTCTCCGGACGGGATGTGCTGCGGCTGAACGCGGGCGCGGCAGATTTTGCCCTTCCCGCCCTTTCGGATGGGTGGGATATCCTGCTCATTGACGATTTTCAGATGATACCGGCGGAGGATGGCGGGCAGGCGCTGTGCGAGCTGATCCGCTCCGACCCGGGCAAACGCTTCCTGCTTCTCTCCCGGGGCGCGCCGCCCGGATATCTGACGGCGTTCCAGTATTCCGGCCTGATGACCACGCTGGAGGCCGACGACCTGCTCTTTGACCGGGAGGATATCTGCAAATACTTTTCCGGCTGCGGCGTCGCCGTGACGGACAGCGAGATCGGCGGTATTCTGAGAGAATCCGTCGGCTACCCTCTGGGCGTCGCCGTCACCGCCCGGTGCATGTCCGGCGGGAGGCCCTTCGGCCCGGAGGTCGTGGCGCGGGCATTCCGGGAGGTGTTCTCCTATTTTGAGGCTGCGATCTACCGGCGGTTCGACCTTCCTGTGCGGCGGTTTCTGCTGGAGCTGGCGCCCTTTGAACGGTTCAATCTGGAAATGGCGCGGATGGTCAGCGGCGACCCCCACGCGGGCGACCGGCTGGACTGGCTCCTGAGCCACACCACCATGCTCCGCGATGACGACGTGCAGCATTTCCGCTTCTGGCCGCAGTTCCGCAGCTTCCTTCTGTGGGAGATGGAGCGGGAATACAGCGAGGAAAAGCGCCGGGCGCTTTTCAGCCGGGGCGCGCTCTACTACGAGCTGAAAGAGGATTACGCCCACGCGCTGGAATGCTACACCCGATGCGGCGACCACGCCAAGGTCTCCGAGCTTCTCATCCGCAACGCGGAACTGCACCCTGGCATGGGGCATTACAGCGAAATGGAAAAATACTACCGCAGTCTCCCGGAAGCGGAGATCGCAGCTTCCCCCGCGCTGATGCAGGGCATGAGTATGCTGTGCGCTCTGGCCATGGATTACGAAGGCTCTGAGCGCTGGCATCACGAATTGCAGGAATTCGGAAAGCGGTGCGGCAGGAACGACGCCGCAGGCAAGCAGGCCCGCAGCCGTCTGGCGTGGCTGGACATCTCCCTGCCTCAGCGGGGCGTGGAAGGGCTGACGGAAACCATTCCCGCCGTGTTCCGGCTGATGACCAGCAAGGAGGTCTCCCTCCCGTCCTTCTCCGTCACCAGCGCCCTGCCCAGCATCATGAACGGCGGCAAGGACTTTTCCGTCTGGAGCAAACGGGACGACCTGCTCTACCAGACGCTCCGCGCCCCGGTGGAGGCCGTGCTGGGGCGGGACGGCGTTGGCCTTGCGGACTGCGCCATCGCCGAAAGCAAATTTGAAAAGGGCGAGAACATCACCGGCCGGATGCTGACCATCATCCCCCGCGTCAGCGAGATACGCCAGCGCGGCACGCCGGACATGGAATTCGCCATCAACGGTCTGCTGGCCCGAAGCCTTCTTGCGGCAGGGCAGAGCGAGGACGCTTATCGCACCATCGAATCCCTCCGGGAAAAATTCGCCGAGGAAGGGCGGGAGCGGTTCCTGCCCAATATGGACGCCTTGCTCGTCCGAATTTCCCTCCATACCGGCGATCTGGACTACGCCGACACATGGTATCGGGAAAAAGCGCCCAGAGACCCCATGCGGGTAAACGTCATGAAGCGCTACCAGTATCTCACGCAGGCCATGGTGGAGCTGGCGGACGGGAAGCCGGGGGCGTCGATGCTGACCCTCTCCCCGCTGGAAGATTACGTCCGCAGCTGCGGGCGGCACATCGACGGCATCCATCTGAACATCCTCGCCGCCATCGCCCTGTACCGAAGCAGGGACGAAGCATGGCGGCAGCGCCTGATTGGCGCATTGAACGCCGCGGCGGAATACCACTTCATCCGAACCGTCAGCGTCTACGGCGCGGCGGTGCTGCCATTGCTTGAAAAGCTTGACTGGAGCGGAAGCGCCCGGTGGAAAAAGCAGCTGATGGACGACGTGCGCTTGCAGGCGGCGTATTACCCCCGCTTCCTGGAACCGCGCCTCGCGCCGGGGGAAGCCCTGACGCCCACGGAGCTGCAAATTCTGCACCTGATCTGCGCCGACAAGAGCAACGCGGAGATCGGGCAGATCATGGACATCAAGCTGCCCACGGTAAAGACCCATGTAAGCCACATTCTGGATAAGCTGGACGTCCGGCGGCGAAGCGAAGCGAAAACCGCCGCAAAGCGTCTGCGGCTCATCCCGGAAGAACGGTAAACCCCCGCCCGGATTTTACCGGGCTGACGATAGAAAACCGCACTTTTTTCACACAGGAGGATCCTATGAAAAAACGAATTTTGAGTCTGTTTCTGGCGCTCACGCTCTGCCTGACGCTCCTGCCGACATCGGCTTTTGCCGAGGGTGGGGACGTGAGCATTTCTGACGGTGGCATCGGCGGCGAGACCGGTGGCGAGGGCGGTGGAGTCCTTGTACCACCCGGCGGTTCGACCGGCGAAGGTGGTGGGATCTATACGCCCCCAAGTGGTCCGGCAGAAGGGGGCGGCGGCACGTATATCCCCGGAGAAGACACGCGGACGGAGATCTGGTGCGTGAGCAAGCCCGATTCCATTGGCCGCAGCTATGACGGCACGACGGACGGCGGCACGATTCCAATCGACTTGACGTTTACAGACGGCACAAATGAAATCAAACTCAAAGAAGGAACGGGCTTTACCGCCAAGAAGACGTTCGATTCCGCGGACGCGGGATGGCATACCGTCACTGTGGAAATCGCGCTGATCGGCGAAGCCGCGGTAAAGTACAAGCTCAAGGCGGGCGAAGAAAAATTTGAGATCGGCGGCAACATCAACAAGGCCTATCCCGATTTGACCGTATCTCTTTCCAAGACGACCTGCACGGTGGGCGAAAAGCTTCTTCCGCTTCTGTCTGTCGAGGGTGCTCCGGAAGACGCCGAGGTGACATATTACTATGCGCCGATCAATTCTGGATATTTGGAGTTTGAAGGCAGTGAGGCAGTTCCCAAGATCGACGAGAACACTGCAATCAGCGAACCCGGCACATATTACGTCTATGCCAAGACCGGCGAGACCAAGAACTACAAAGAGGAAAGGTCAGCAACCGTGGAACTCACGGTCAACGAGCCTGTCGTTGAGGCCGCTTCGGTAACAAGAGCGGACGGCACGGACGGCGGCACATACGAATCCCTCCCGGCGGCGCTGAATGCGGCGCAGGACGGCGACACCGTCAGGCTGCTGGCCAACCATGTGACGGATGCAGACGCCCTCAATGCGCTCGGTGAAGATTTTACGTTCGAACAGTATGCTTCCATCGTACCCGTTGTCACCAAAACCCTGACGCTCGATCTGAACCACAAGACGGTCGACTACCTCGAGGTTGGATTCTCAGAGACTAACGAGGAAACGCAGAAAAAAGAAACTCTCGCGACAGGCAACCTGACTGTTACAAGCGAGGCCGCTTACGGCAGAATTTTAAATCTCCTGTTCATGGCCGGCGCACTGGACATCCAGAGCGGCGAGATCGGCGGTTCAGAATGCATGGGACTTCTCTGCGATGCGGACAGTGGCTCTGTGACCGTCAGCAACGGCACGGTGTATGGCCTCACCGTATTGGAGGGTGCTTCCGTCACCGTCAATGGCGGTTCCAATCACGCGGGTGAATGGGTTGTCGATTCCGGCGCTACGCTGAAAATTACGGACGGCACGTTTGGCGAGGTGCAGTTCACGCGCAACGGAACCATCGCCATCAGCGGCGGCACGTTCAAAAGCATTAAGAGCGAAATCGCAGAAGAGTTGCAGCCGCTCATGTCCCTGTTGGATACGCAGAAGGCGCACGCTTTCTACAAGGGCGACGACGTGCAGGACGGCAATGCAACGGAGCTGGCCGACGTAACCGTCAAGGAACACACTCACACCATGGTGAACAGCAAGTGCGCCTGCGGCTTTTCCTGCACCCACACGAACGCCGAGGGCGCGAGCACCATCGGTAAAGACGGCAAGTGCACGGTCTGCGGGACACAGTTCGCGGCTGGCATCGGCGAAACCTATTATACCGATGTGCCGTCCGCGCTGAATGCGGCAGCTGACGGTCAGACCGTCAAGCTGTTGGCAAACGAGATGCTGCCTGACGGCATATATGTCAGCAAGACTCTCACGCTGGATTTGGACGGACACAGTCTGAGCGGATACAGCTTGAATGTCGGCGGTCGTACGGCCATGAGCCAGGTTCGCACCGGTAAACTGACGGTCATTGACAGCAGCGGCGGCAACGGCGCGGTGGGAGTGACCGTGCGGGACGGCGGTACACTGGTATTCAATCCGGAGAATGACAATACCACTTTGCTCCAGCTGGAGGTTTGGGGCGGCACAGTCGAGCTGTACGGCGGAAAGATTTTGAGAAGTGGTCTACAGCTGCATAAAGGTATCGCATTGGGCGATCTGCTTCCTGGGAATGCGGGGCTTGCTTACTACCGTGGCGACACGCAGCTCACGCTGGAGGAAGCCGCTTCCCAGACCTGCGACCTGGTGGTAAAGTTGTGCAGCCACGGCGGCAAGAACGGCTTTGATGGCACCAACTGTCCCTACTGCAACGCGCCCGCGGTGGCGCAGACGGCCTTGCGGAATGTCGAGGGCGGCCCGTGGCGTAACTTTGCCGACTTGCAGACTGCCCTTGATGCGGACAGAGACGGCGGCTCGACCCTCAGTCTGCTGACCGACGTTACCGGCGATTATACCATCAACGGCACCCGGGACACCGGCATAGATCTGAACGGCCATTCAATCCACGGTACGGTAACCGTCAAGGCCGCCACAGGCAATAGCACCACCTTGAGCAACACGAAAAACACGACCACAGCCAGTATCGATACCGTCGTTGCCAACGAGGGAGCAAACCTCGCCGGTTCGGGATTCCCCGCCGTTATCGGCACGCTGAAGCTGGCAGAGGGTGCCACATGGGCAAACATCCTGTATGAACCTAACCGCCTTGGCTATAAGGTGCTCAATGGGGACGGCACTCACAAGTGGTACGCCCCGGCGGGTGTTCCTGCCGGTTCCACGGAGCTGAACAATGTCATCATCAATCGTCTGCCAATCCCCTCCAAGACCCTGTCTCTGAAGGTCGATGGGAAGAACCTGACCGGCAGTAACCCGAAGGTGGAGCGCGGCACGACCGTCCGGCTCTGCGCCAACTGCAACGCGAAGGATGCGGATGTGGCCATCTACGTCGGAGAGATAGGGGGAGACGGCATCCCCACATACATCCAGAAGAAAGCTGAATATAAAAAGATCGGCACCATGTGGTACTATGTTGTAGACTTCGATGCTGACACGATCGGAACATACAGCATTTATTTCACGGCCAGCAAGGACGGCTATTCGGTATCGAGCAACCCCAAAATGCTGACCGTCACCAAGCTGAATCTCAGCAAAGCCGTAATCACGTTCCCCAACGGCAATGAAAGTGTCTATCAGCCTTATAACACCACCACCGGCGTGCCGCCCTATGTTGTAACGTACAACGGCAGCGAGCTGAAAGCGGGAGTTGATTACACCGTCATCCGCGGCGATTCCCGTTCCACTGTCGGCACCGCCACTCTGACCATCAAGGCGACAGACGACGGCGACTACACCGGCCAGAAAACCGCCAGATGGACGGTCGCAGCTCACAAAGCAACGATCTCGGTCGGCGACATCATAAAGGTATACGATGGCACAACAGACCTGCCCGCAAACGCGTCGATAAAGCTTAAGAGTGCGGATTCCCGCTATGCTCCTTCCGGCGGGCCGCTTCCTCTGGTGGCTGGTGAGGATTACCAGATACTCAATGCCAGTTATGATTCCGCCAATGCAAGTGAGGAGGAAAAGACCGTCTCCTTCACCATTAAGCTGACGGATAAGAACTATACCTTTGAAGACGGCACGACGCAAAAGGACTTTGTGCTGAACGGCGCGGATGTGTCGCAGACTTTCAAGATCAATCAGGCCACTGTGACCCCGAACGAGATCACGCAGTACGTTTTCAACGATTTGGCAAAGACCTACGAAATCGATTTGAGAACGCTCCTGCCGGAGCTGCCTGTAGGCTGCGAGTACGGCAAGATCCATAATCGGGGCTGCGATTACCACTTTACGGATAGTACTTACCTCGACAGCAGCAACCATATATTCGTGTCAAACGAAGGCATTCTGACTCTGCCCATCGTGGCCGCGCACAGCGCGAATGTGAACGATCAGATCGGCACTTTGACCGTCCCGATTGTAAGCACGAACTATCAGCCGTTCGAGCTGACCATCAAGGTCGTCATTGGCCAGAGGACCCCCCTCGATCAATCTGGCGTCAGCGTCAGCGCGACGGATATCACCTACGGCCAGACGCTGGCAGAGAGCACACTCACGGCCACGGGTTCGATGATCTGCCCCCGCACACAGGCCGTGATTCCGGGTACGTTCGCGTGGAAGGACGGCACCATCAAGCCCAACGCGGGCAGCTATGATGCCGAATGGACGTTCACCCCGGCGGAAGGCTACGAAGAATACGCCCCCGCGACCGGCACCGCGACCGTCACAGTCGAACCGGCAGAGCTGACGGGAGTTTCCGTGAGGGCACCCAGCACGTATTACACCGGCAAGCCGCAGCACGCATCGACAATCGCGTTTGGGCAAAGTGTAGACGGCACTACCGTGACGTTCACCTACAGCGACAAGGTAGACGGTGACTATACTTCGGACGGACCGACTTTCACCGACGCAGGCACGTACACCGTTTACTACAAAGCGGAAGCAGCAAACCACAAAACGGCTACCGGTACGTTCACCGTAACCATCGCCCCGCTGCCGATCAGCCTTCTCTCCGTCGAAAGAATCTCCAAGTCCTACGACGGCACCGCAAACGTCACGCTTACCGCGAGCAGGCTGACGTTCTTCAGCAAGACGGCCAGTCGTTCGGGCATTATACTTCCCGATACGGCGCTCACCTTCTCTGACGCCCAGTTTACCATGAAGCAGGCGGACGGGAGCTACCTGCCCTCGCCGGACGTCGGAAACGGAAAGGCTCTTTCCTTCACCATGACGCTTGCGAACGACAACTATGTGTTTGAGGGCAAGCCGGAAGGCACCAAAACGGTCAGTGACACTTTTGCAACCGACGATACGACCCGTTTCACCATCACCAAGGCCGACGCGCCCGTGCCGACAGACGGTACGGTGACCATCATCAACGGTCTGGAAAGAACCTACGAGGTCGATCTGGCGGCGCTGCTGTCTGCACTGGAAAGCCCCAAGTTCTACGGCGACATCGCCTATGGCGCGCCGACCATCACCGTGGATGCCGGCTACTGCGACGCTGCCACTGCGAAGATCGAAAACGGCAAGCTGATTCTGCCCATTCTGGCAAACCCGGTCTATACGGAGGGCAATGTCGGCTCGGTGACGGTGATTGTCACAACCAGCAACTACGAGGACATCACCCTGACCGTCAACATCTTCGCAAAGAACAAGATCACGCCCGTTCCGGATGGCGAGGTGACCGCAAGCGAGATCACCTACGGTCAGCCGCTGAATGCAAGCACGATCACGGGCAAGATGAAAGACCCCACCACCGGTAAAGAGGTTCCCGGCACCTTCACATGGACGGACGGCACGCTCATGTTCAACGCGGGCAGCCGTAAGGCCGAATGGACGTTCACCCCGGACGCGCCGGAGTACGCGACGGCCACCGGAAAGGTGCGGGTCACGGTCAATCCCAAGTCCATTGTAGGCGCGGTCGTCACGCTGGAAGACACCTTCGTGTATGACGGGACGGAAAAATGTCCCCAGATAATCAGTGTCGTTCTGGACGGCGTAACACTGACAGGCATTGGCGGAGGCACAGATTATGGCTTTTCCTGCAACAGAACGTCGCAGGTCGGCACATACTACGATGATTTTTCTCTCAGCGGTCTGGGTAACTACACCGGCGAGATGAAGTTCACGTGGTCGATCACGCCAAGAGAAGTGACACCCACGATCACCGTCGCGGACGGCACCTATAACGGCGGAAATCCCGTTCAGCCGACCGTTACCCTCACAGACGACCTCGGCAATACCATTGACCCGAAGGAATACGACGTCTCCTACAGCGATAACACAAACGCGGGTACCGGCACCGTTACCGTCACCGATAAGGAAGGCGGCAGCTATGTCCTCGGTACGGCCAGCACGACCTTCACGATCAGCAAGGCCGCCGCGCCCGCGCTGACTGCTCATCGGGTCACCCAAAAGTACAGCCTGAAAACAGAGCAGACCATCACCCTCCCCGACCTCAAGAGTCTGGGAATGCCCGATGACGCACAGGTATCCGACACGAACGCGTTCCACAGCGGGTCCTATTCTCCCGCGGGCAAGATTCAGGACGGTTGGGGCATTGACGTGAACACCGGCGCGATCACCTACGCTCTGGCGGACGGTGCCGCCGCTGGCGACGTCATCAGCTTCACCCTTCTGGTTCGTTCCAAGAACTACGAGGACGCCACCGTTACGGTCATCCTCACCCTGACGGAGCGGGACGCGCCCACCCTGACCCTGCCGGACATCATCACCGTGGACTACATCGGCGCGGAAATTCCCGTCAGCGCGGTCACCGGCAAGAGCGCCGCCTTTGACGGCAAGGATGTGCCGGGTACATGGAGCTGGAAAGCCGGTCAGGCGATCACCAACGCGACCGACACCGGCAGTAAGACCATTGTCTTTACCCCCGCCGATCTGGTCAATTACCACCCGGTGGAGGGCGAGGTTTATGTCATCATCTCCCGCGTCGCGCCGGACTATACCGCGCCCGCTGCCATTGACGGCCTGACCTACAGTGGCAGCGTGCAGGCGCTGGTCAGGGCAGGCTCCACCGCCCACGGCAAGCTGCTCTACAGCCTGAGCAAAGACGGCACCTACTCCGAGATCATCCCCACCGGCACGGACGCCGGGGAATACACCGTCTGGTACAAGGTCGAGGGCGACAGCAACCATAAGGATTCCCAGCCCGGGTCCGTCACCGCAACCATCGCTCCCAAGACCGTGACCGCCACCGTGACGGTCAGCGGCGGTTCCCTCACCTACACCGGCGACCCGCTGAAGCCCGGCGTCATTGTGAAGGACGGCGACACGGTCATCAGCCCGGAGGAATACGACGTTTCCTACAAGGATAACGTGAACGCGGGCACCGCCACCGTGACCGTCAGGAACAAGGCAGGCGGCAACTACACCGTCAGCGGCAGCGCCACCTTCGAGATCGGCAAGGCCGCTTCCGAGGTCAGGACCGCCCCTGGGGCGAACGCCGGCCTTCTCTACAACGGCGGTGAGCAGACCCTCATCACAGCCGGAACTGCCCTCGGCGGCAAGCTGAAATACCGTCTGGGCGAGACCGGCGAGTTCACAGAAGCGCTTCCCAAGGCCACGGACGCGGGCACCTACACCGTGTACTGCATGGTCGAGGGCGACGGCAACCACCGCGACTCGGAGGTGCAGAGCCTCACCGTCACCATCGATAAGGCAAAGGTCACGGTCAAGGCGTTGGACAAGCGCATCTACACCGATGACAAGGCCCCCGATCTGAGCAAGCCCGTACTGGACAAGGACTACACCGTCAGCGCCATGTTCGGCAAGGATGCGCTGACCGGCGACATAAAGCTCGCCTACGTGGACGCGAATGGCACTGAGATCACCCCCGACACGGCGAAGGTCGGCAAGGTCATTATCCGCGCCAGCGGGCTGACCGCCCCCAACGGCAACTACACCGTCGTTTTCGTGGACGGCACGCTGACCATCGACGAGCGCCCGGTCTACACCATCAAGGCCACGGCGGGCATCCACGGCTCCATCACGCCCTCCGGCGACGTTGACGTCCTCCACGGCGGCAGCCAGACCTTCACCATCGCCGCGAACAGAGGCTACGCCATCTCCAACGTCAAGATCGACGGCGTGAGCATCGGCGCGGTGAAGTCCTACACCTTCGAGAACGTCACCGGCAACCACACCATTGAGGTCACCTTCATGAAGGCCAACGGCAACCCCCAGACCGGCGTGATGGTGGACGAAGTCACCGGCGAGTACTATGTGGGGTAACGCCCACCGCGTTTCGCGCGTCCGTTGGGCGCGCGAGGAGACAAGCTTATGAAGAAAAATGTCATGAAAATCTGCTGCGCGGTTCTGGCCATTGCGGTCATTGCCGCTCTGCTGATAGCGGTCAGGGGCTGCCACCGGGAGGAACCAATCGTTCCTCCCACCACCGCCCCGGCCACCGAGGCCACCCAGACCGTCCCCACCGAAGCTGAGACCCAGCCCCCAACGGTTCCCGTGGGGGAGGTCATCCCCACCGTGGATAAGCAGCCGGAGCTGGCCGCGGCCAGAAAGAAAAACCCCGACACCGTGGCGTGGCTGTACATCCCCGGCGCGGAGGTGGACGACCCCGTGATGCAGGCAGAGGACAACGGCCACTACCTGTGGCTGGGCGAAGACGGCGAGTACAGCACTTGGGGCTGCTACTACGCCCACTGCGAAAATCATTTCGGCGGCCGGGACAAGCTGGACACCAACACCACGATTTTCGGCCACTCCGCCAGCAACTGCGACCCCAACGGCCCCAAGTTCACCAAGCTCTACCGGTACATGGACGCGGACTACGTGAAAGATCATCCCTACATTTACCTCTCCGTGACAGGGGAAGATCTGGTTTTCCAGATCACGGCGCTGTTCATCACGGACATCGAGTTCGACTACATTGTCCCCAATCCCACGGGAAGCGAGCTGACGGAATTCTTCCGGACGGTCGCGCGGAAGAACTGGCTGAACTTTGACGGCGTGACCTTCTCGGAGGACGACACTGTCCTGACCCTCTCCACCTGCTGCCGGAAGTATGACAAGGCCAACAGCGGCAATC
>ERZ827528.3457-NODE-3457-length-12880-cov-2.544717_pt1 | contig 12880 bp, 10 predicted proteins | sample MGYA00519768_ERZ827528 | MGnify/ENA primary metagenome ERZ827528 (study PRJEB31778, sample SAMEA3449343) | human gut metagenome | biome: human gut; feature: human-associated habitat; material: faeces | place: United Kingdom | collected 2010/2012 ...
ACTGAAGCCTCATATTTTAATTTTCCCACTACCACCAATGTCAGGAAAACAATATTCATGGCAAGCCACACCGCGCCGAATATAATAAAAGCCAATATCATTATGTACACATCATCGAAAAACAGATTTTTCATAAGGTACATTCCTGTAGGTGTAGCCAGATGATCGGAAGGCGGGGTTTCGTCTCCAAGGCATTTACTACCTGTGCCACTCCCGAAGCCTCCAATCCCATCAGGGCGGCCATGGTGGTACAGAACTTCAGGAAGTCCCGGCGGGAGATGCCTTTCTGACGGCACTCTTCGTAAACGGACGGTCTTTTATTTTCCATATCTCAGCAATTAAGTATTCTAACAAATACGGGGGAGTTGCTCCCCGCTTAGCATATCGATGATCCGGTAGTTACCGTATAATGTCTTCATCTTGACCCGGGCTTGCTCTCCGCTTTGCTTGGTGATACGGCCGATAACGGTCGCTTGCCTGCCCTCCTCAAAACGTCTCATAAGGGGTAACGCTTGTTCCGCAAGGCTTTCCGGCAGGATCACAAGAACCAATCCTTCGTTCGCTATATAGAGCGGGTCTAATCCTAGCATCTCGGATGCGGCACGTACCGCTTCCGGAATAGGCAGGGCGTCTTCGTCCAGCAGGATATCCACACCAGCGTCTTGGGCGATCTCGTTGAGGGTTCCGCTTACGCCACCTCGGGTGGGGTCACGTAAGACATGTACCTCTCCTATAGTATGTAACAGCTCAGAAATCAGAATGTTTAGCGAAGCGGTATCACTTTTTAGATCCGTCTCGAATCCCAAGCTTTCCCGTGCGGAAAGGATCGTGATACCATGTAGACCAATCGGGCCGCTACAAATGACGACATCGCCGGGAGTCGCTTGGTCTGGGGCGATTCGTATGCCCGGAGGGACGATCCCGATCCCACTGGTGTTGATAAACAATTTATCGCATTTGCCCCGTTCCACCACTTTTGTGTCTCCTGCTACGATCTGTACGCCGGCACGCTCCGCCGCACGTTTCATGGATTGTACGATACGCTGAAGATCTGCTAGAGGCAAGCCCTCTTCCAGTATAAACCCGGCGGTCAGATACAAAGGACGGGCACCACAACAAGCCAAATCGTTAACGGTCCCGTTGATCGCCAGATCACCGATATCTCCTCCGGGGAAAAAGATCGGGTCTACCACGAAGGAGTCGGTAGAGTAGGCCAGTCGCCCTTCTTCCATAGGGAACACGCATCCGTCATGATCCTGCTCCAATAATGGGTTCCGGAAAGCCGGATAAAATACTTGGCTGATCAGTTGGTGTGTCATGCGTCCTCCCCCTCCGTGCGCTAGTAACACACGGTCTGAGTCGGTAAAAGGAATCGGGCAATTCAAGTGTATATCCATATCTTTCTATCTATTTATATCTATAGTAAGCGGCACAAACCCCTTCCGAGGAGACCATCGGGGCTCCCAGCGGATGGGTGGGATGGCAGGCCTTCCCGAAATGGGGACAGTCCGAGGGTTGTCTCAAACCTCTCATAATCAGACCGGCGATGCATTCGGATGGGAGATGGCTCCACCGTCAGAAGGTCAGAAAAAGACACTTGAAAAGTTAGGGATTCTTCCGGACGCAATTGAAATCTCATTCGGGAGGAATATCTTTTATATTCGGACCGAAGTTGAAGCCCGCTGGAGGGGATGATTCCGATGCCCCGCCAGTCTTGGTCGCAAGGTTCCAGCATCTCGTCCATAAGTTGGCGGGCGGCGGCATTCCCTTGTTCGGGGACGGCCCGTTTGTAAGCGTTCTCTACCTCATAACTTCCGGCTTCCAACTGGGAGACACAGCGGTAGATACCATATAATAGATCTACCGGCTCGAATCCGGTGACGACCATCGGGATTTTATAGTGGGCGGCTAATCGGTGATAGGCCCTGTTGCCTGTGATGGCGCAGACATGTCCGGCTGTCAGGAAGCCATTCACTTTGCTTTCCGGATCTGATAAGATAGCCTCGATAGCGGGTGGTACCGTGAATAAGGAAGTCAATATAGAAAAGTTCGGAAGTCCTCGGCGTATGGCCTCTTTCAAAGCCATGAGGTGGACAGGTGCGGTCGTCTCAAAACCAATCGCGAAGAATACGATTTCCTTATCCGGGTTCTCCTCGGCCAGTGATAGGGCATCCAAGGGCGTATATAGCATACGGATATCCGCTCCTCTCGCTTTTACGCTCAATAAATCCTCCTTACTTCCCGGAACTCGCATCATATCCCCGAAAGAGGCTAAGATCACATTCGGCTGTGTCGCCAACTTCAAGGCGTAGTCGATTGTCTCGACCGGTGTTACACAGACCGGGCAGCCCGGCCCATGGAGCAGTTGAAGATCCGGCGGCAACATCTCTTCCAGCCGATAACGGGCGATAGCATGTGTTTGCCCGCCACAAATCTCCATGATATACCAAGGCCGTGTCACCTTTTTGCGGATGGCCTCCAGAAGAGTTTGTACCTTCTCGTTGCTTCTATATTCGTCTACGAAACGCACTTTTGTAATTCTTTAAGGTCTTTCAGTGTTTCCTCCGCTTCTTTCTCATCTACAACAGATATAGCGATCCCTGCGTGAGCGAGGATATAATCCCCCTGTTTCACATCCACCCATTCAATACATATATTCTTTAGGATGCCTCCGAAATCAACTTTAGCCATGGTCATTTCGGGGATGCTTCGATCGATTGAGATAATCTTTCCGGGTACCGCTAAACACATATCGTTTCAATTTATTTAATAACCTCAAAGATACTTAATATGTTTAAGAGGGAAAGATAAAATTGATAAATATTATTTATAAGATGATAGATAATATCTCTTTAGTAAATACGATAGTCGATTCGTGTCTGATTAGACATTTATTCCTATATTTGTGCTATGGCGAAGAATAAAATATATGCGTTGATTATTCAAGGCTTGGTTCAAGGGGTTGGTTTTCGCCCTTTTATCTACCGGATCGCTAAAGATCTGGGGATGAAAGGTTGTGTGGAGAATATGAATAATGGAGTACGTATATTGGTTGCCGCTACTCCGGATGATCGGGATTTGCTGATAAGTCGTATACGGACCGAGCATCCTCGTGTCGCTTATATCCATCGGATCTCCTATACATCTACGGAAATGGATGAAGATGATTTTTACGATTTTACGATTACGCCCAGCCATTCAGAATCGGATGAGGTCACGCAGGTCTCCCCGGATATCGCTGTTTGTGCGGATTGTATGCGAGACCGGACTACGCAACCCCATCGAATCGGATATCCTTTTATTAATTGTACGCATTGTGGCCCTCGCTTCTCTATTATCCGGGACCTTCCTTACGACCGTTCGCAGACAACGATGGGCGGTTTCCTTATGTGTCCCGATTGTGAGAAAGAATATACGAATGTTATCGATCGCCGTTTCCATGCCCAACCTGTCGCTTGCAATCATTGTGGCCCGACTTATTACGCGACTTATAACGAGGAGACTTATATCGATTATGAGACCTTATTGAAACTTACCTCTCGCTTATTGCTTGGTGGAGAGGTTATTGCGGCTAAAGGAATCGGAGGCTATCATTTGATTTGTGATGCCTCGAACGAGAGAGCGGTTGCCCGTCTGCGAGAGATAAAGCAGCGGGATACCAAACCATTCGCTGTTATGTTCCGTGATCTGGAACATCTGCAAGTCTATACGGTAACGGAGCCGATGGAGGAGCGATGCTTAGTTTCTTGGCGCCGTCCGATCGTACTGCTGAGGCAACGGAGCCGGTTAGCTTCCGGAATCAATCCGGGCATGCATACGCTAGGATGTATGTTGTCTTATATGCCGATTCATTACGATTGGTTTGCTCGTACAGGGATACCTGCGTTGGTAATGACCAGCGGGAATCTAAGCGATTTGCCGATAGCGATCACCCCGGAGGATGCGGAGGCGCAATTAGCGGGAAAGGTAGCGATCCTCTTGCATCATAATCGCCCGATCCATAACCGGGTAGATGATTCTGTATTGCAGGTCTGCGGAGGACAACCTTGCTTGATCCGTCGTTCCCGGGGCTATGTGCCGGAACCCTTTTTCACGGATACAAATGTGGAGGGGATCATGGCTTTCGGTGCGGAGAAAGTGAACACGTTCGCTTTGGGAAAAGGAGAGACGATCCTGCAAAGTCAATATATTGGCGACTTAAAGAACTGGGAGACTTTCCGGTTCTATACGGAATCTATGGAGCGGTTTCGTCATTTGTTTCGTTTCAATCCCCAGCGATTGGTTTGTGATCTGCATCCGGATTATCTTTCCAGCCAAGAGGCGGAACGTATCTCGAAATCTCTTTCCTTACCTTTATTAAAGGTACAACATCATCATGCTCATGCCGCTGCTTGTATGTTGGAGCATGGATTGAATGAGCCGGTTCTCGCTATCGTGATGGATGGGACAGGTCTGGGTGATGATGGTAAGGTTTGGGGAGGCGAGTTCTTCTTTTGTGACCGAGCGAAATACCGTCGCCTTTCCCATTTTGAGTATGTCCCGTTACCGGGAGGCGACAAGGCGGCTGAGGAGCCATGGCGAATGGTTGTCGCCTATTTGTGGCATTATTTCAAGGACGAACCGTCGGGTATTCCTTATCCGGCCGATTTCGTGGAACGCATAGGCACGGAAAGGATCGCTATGCTTGAACGAATGATGGAGAAAGGTGTGAATACACCCTATACATCCAGCGCTGGCCGGCTGTTTGATGCGGTAGCTTCTTTATTGGGGATTTGCGATGTCTCCAGCCACCAAGCGGAGGCTCCGGTCTTATTGGAGCAGGCGGCGATGGGAGAGAGGAACGCTTATGCGTATCCAGTCTCGGCGGAGGGAGAGGAAATCTCTTTTTATTCTTTGTTTGAGGCATTATTGCATGATAAGACGAACGAGGTCCCGGTGAGCTTGATATCCGCCCGTTTCCATACGACATTGGCTTCCTTGTTTGTGCAGAAAGCCCGCTTGTTGATTAAACGGACGAAAGCGACACAAGTGGTTATCTCGGGAGGATGTTTCCAGAATAAATTATTGACGGAGTCGATGAGGAGACAGTTCATCATGGCTGGGGTCCCCGTCTATATTCCGTCTCGTATACCTTGTAACGATGGGGGGATAGCCGTGGGGCAATTAACGATCGCCTCGGTGACTCCCTTTTAAAAGAGATCAGATATGCATGAGTTGTCTATAGCCCGTAGTATCGTGGAGCTGGTCGAGGAACAAGCGGATAACCGGGGAGCCTCGGTGGTCGAAGAGTTGGAGTTAGAGATAGGACATTTGTCCGGCGTAGAGATCCAAACCTTAGAGTTCGCATTGGATAGCGCCATAAAAGGTAGCAAGCTGGAAAAGGCCCGGATTATCCGTCATTATATTGAGGGGGAAGGACAGTGTAGCGACTGTGAGACCATTTTCCCAATGAACGCCTTGTTTTCCCCTTGTCCCCATTGTGGCTCCTATTTAGTTAAAATCCTTAAAGGGAAGGAACTTCGGGTGAAGTCGATTGTTATTAAAAAGGAATGATATATTAATGAAATAAAAACTTAAATACTATGTGCGGAACTTGCGGATGCGGAGAGCATCATCACCATCACGATCATACGCATGAGCATTCTCATGGCCATGAACATCATCACCATCCTGATGAAGGGATCGTAATCAATCTGGAACAAGATATACTTCAACGTAACAACTTATTGGCGGAGCGAAACCGGGGATATTTCGAGGCTAAGAACCTGTTCTGCCTGAACTTGATGAGTTCGCCCGGATCCGGTAAGACAACTTTGCTGGAAGAGACGATCCGCCGTTTGAAAGCGAAGCGACCGATCTATGTGATAGAAGGCGATCAACAAACCTCAAACGATGCCGACCGTATAGCGGCGTTGGAGATTCCCGTGTTTCAGGTAAATACCGGTACCGGCTGTCATTTGGAAGCCGACATGGTCAATCATGCCGTTAAGCATCTGAATCCGAAGGAGGGAGCGATCCTTTTTATAGAGAATGTCGGCAATCTGGTCTGTCCGGCCATGTTCGATCTCGGAGAGTCCAAGAAAGTCGTTATCGTGAGTACGACGGAGGGAGATGATAAACCGTTGAAATACCCACATATCTTTCAGGAGGCAGATATCTGCGTAATCAACAAGATTGATCTGGCTCCTTATCTGAATACAAAAGTGGAAGTGCTTCGGGAAAACGCCTTGAAGGTAAATCACCATCTCCAGATATTCGAGGTATCCGCCACGAAAGGAGACGGGATGGATGCATGGTGTGACTGGTTGCAGACAGAGAGTGCAAAGTGTAAATAAATACCCCGGGTTTTAATGAATAAATGGAGAAAAAAACTATATTTGCTCCCATTCATTGAATCTAACTAATCAAAATGTTATGATTAACCGAGAATTGATTAATCCTCAAAGCATCGTAGTGGTGGGAGGTTCCAACAACGTACATAAACCGGGCGGTCGTATCGTGCGAAACCTGTTGGATGGAAAATATAAAGGAGAATTATGTGTGGTAAACGCCAAGGAGACAGACGTGCAAGGCGTCAAGTCTTATCCTTCTGTACATGATATCCCGGAGACGGAGTTGGCGATCATCTCGATTCCGAGTAAATCGTGCCCCGAGGTGATGGAAGTGCTGGCCCGGCAAAAGGGGGTAAAAGCTTTTATCGTGATCTCGGCCGGCTTCGGCGAGGAGACACACGAGGGCGGTATCTTGGAACAACAGATGCTGGATGTCGTGAATGAGGCGGGAGCCTCCTTGATCGGCCCGAACTGTATAGGGTTGATGAATATGAATTATCATGGCGTGTTTACGCAACCGATACCGGAATTCCATCCCGATGGCGTGGATTTCATCTCTAGCTCCGGCGGTACGGCCTTGTTCATTATCGAGTCGGCGCTGACAAAAGGGCTGCGTTTCTCTTCTGTTTGGTCGGTTGGAAACTCCAAGCAGAATGGAGTAGAGGATATCCTTGAATATATGGATCGGAACTTTGATCCGGTATTGGATTCCAAGATCAAGATGTTGTATATCGAGCAAATCAAGCAACCGGATAAATTGTTGTATCATGCGTCTTCCTTGATACGTAAGGGATGCAAGATCGCCGCTATCAAGGCGGGAAGTACGGAGTCGGGAAAGCGAGCTGCCTCTTCGCATACGGGCGCTATCGCTAGTTCGGACTCTGCCGTGGAGGCTTTGTTCCGTAAGGCGGGTATCGTGCGTTGTTTTAGCCGTGAGGAATTGACTACCGTGGCGAGTATCTTTACCTTGAAAGACGTGAAAGGGAAGAATTGTGCGATCGTGACACATGCCGGAGGGCCTGCGGTAATGCTGGCGGACGCTTTATCCAAGGGGCGTTTGAATGTTCCTAGTTTGGAAGGCCCTATCGCTGATGAGTTGAAATCCAAACTGTATCCGGGTGCCGCTGTCGGTAATCCGATTGATATTATCGGTACGGGGACACCGGAACATCTGGCTACAGCCATCGATTTCTGTGAGAATCGTTTCGATAATGTGGATTTGATGATGGTCATCTTCGGTAGTCCCGGTTTGGTAAAACTTTATGATACCTACGAGGTACTTCATAAAAAGATGGAAGAGTGCAAGAAGCCGATCTTCCCGATATTACCGTCTATCGTAACGGCCGGACCGGAGGTGAAGAGCTTTGTCAAGAAAGGCCATGTGAACTTCTCGGACGAGGTGACATTGGGTACCGCCCTTTCACGGGTGATCAATACGCCGAAACCGATGAGCACGGATATCCAGCTATATGGCGTGGATGTACCGGAAGTTCGTCGTATCATAGACCGGTTGCCGGGTAGCGGTTATTTAAATCCGGAGGAAGTGCGTACATTGTTGCGTGCCGCTAATATCCCGTTAGTGGAGGAATATGCTTCGGATGATAGGGATGCGTTGCTGGCTTTTGCCAAGAGGGTGAAATATCCGGTGGTAGCCAAGGTTGTGGGGCCTGTGCATAAGAGCGATATCGGTGGTGTGGCCTTGAATATCCGTGGAGAAGAGCATTTATTGTTCGAGTATGAACGTATGATGCGTCTGCCGGGTGTTACGGGCATCATGGTACAACCGATGTTGAAAGGACAGGAATTATTCTTGGGAGCTAAATATGAGGATCGTTTCGGCCATGTGGTACTTTGCGGGTTGGGTGGAATCTTCGTGGAGGTATTGAAAGATGTGTCTTATGGTTTGGCACCGTTATCATATGATGAGACTTATTCAATGATTCGTTCCTTGAGAGGGTATCCGATCATTAAAGGTACACGTGGGCAAAAGGGCATCGACGAGCAACAATATGCGGACATTATCGTTCGCCTCTCTACCTTATTGCGTTTTGCCAGCGAGATAAAGGAAATGGATATAAATCCGTTGGTGGCTACGGATAGAGGCTTGTTCGCTGTAGACGCCCGCATCCGTATAGAGAAATAATAATGATTCAATGTGCCAATATGCGAATATGCTAATATCTGAATTATCCACTTCTGGTATTTCATTGGCATATTGGCACATTGAATCATTATTTCTTCTTCTTCTTTTTCTTATCGGGAAGATACTCTTTCAGAAAGCGTTTGAAGCTACTTAGCGATACATTGTATTTCTCCGCTATCTGGGCGTAAGTCAAGCTCGGATCTTTCAAGTCTTTCTCGATTTGTTCCTTATAAGGCTCCAAGCGTCCCATTTGTTGACTACCTTTCGGACGGCCCAGCACCACACCTTTACTTCTGATCAAGGCAAGGGCTTCCTTCGTACGGATAGAGACCAGCTTTCGCTCGATCTCGGAGACCAGACCGAAGGTAAAGGCCAAAGTCTTACTGTCGATATTATCCTCGAACACATATCCGTCGCTTACGCTACGAAGCGTTACCTTTCGCTCTATACAAAGCAAAATGATATGGATGATCTCGATCATCTTACGGCTCACACGGGATATATCGGACACTAGTATCTCATCCCCGGGACTTAAAGATTTGACAATACTTTCCAGTCTGCGGTTCGCACGAGGACTATTTCCCACCTCTTTAGCCCACTTCCCGATCTCTATCTTCTGAGATTCGGCAAATTCCCGGATCACAGCTTCTTGGACCTCGGAGTTTTGCTTATTATTATATGTTCGGATAAAAGCAATTGTCATAATGTATATATTTAATTATCTCCTTTTAATAACAGATCGACTTACGATAAGTTCAAATATGACAAATATATGAAACACTTTAATTCGGTTGGCTTAAAAACAAAAAAACCAACTAATAAATTTATTAGTTGGCTCTTTGCGGAAGCGGGGGGATTCGAACCCCCGGTACCCTTACGAGTACGTCAGTTTAGCAAACTGGTGGTTTCAGCCACTCACCCACACTTCCTTGTGTGTTCTGTGCTTCTTCCTTAGAATTGCGATGCAAAGGTAGAACTATAATTTTAAATAAACAAGGCTTTGCACATCATTTTTTTCGAAAAAAGATACTACTTTTGTGCCTTATTCTGATATTCAATAGATTATTCATGGATTTGAACAAACAAATTTTATCGAGGCGCCCGATAATTATCGCCTTGATAGCGATTCTCGTTGTTTTGATAGGCGGTGGAGGCTTTTGGGTGTACCGTTTGGCTTGGGCTCCGAATTTTAAGCCGGATAAGACGGTCTATGTCTATATAGATGATAAAAAGGATTTTGATGATCTTTGCCGGCAGTTGAGGGATTCGGCGAACTGTCTCCGTATCGGTAGCTTTAAGCAATTGAGTGGATTGTTGAAGTATCCTGCGTCCATGCGTACCGGTCGATACGCCGTGAAGCCCGGCATGAGTAATTTAACCTTATTGAATGATTTGCGGAGAGGACATCAAGTAGCGGCCCGGGTTACTTTTAATAATATCCGTTTCAAGGAAGATTTGGCGGAACGTATAAGTGATCAATTGATGTTCGGGAAGGAAAATCTCCTGCGTCTATTGAATGATTCTGTGTATTGCGACTCTTTAGGTTTTACCCCGGAAACGATCAATGCCCTCTTCATTCCTAATACCTATGAGATTTATTGGAATATATCCGCGGATAAATTTATACGTCGCATGAAGCGTGAATATGACGCTTTCTGGACACCGGAACGATTGAAAAAGGCAGAGGAGATCGGGCTTACTCCAGTTGAGGTATCTATCTTGGCTTCTATCGTAGAAGAGGAGACGGCGGCATCGGACGAATATCCAATCGTGGCGGGCCTTTATATCAACCGCCTTCATGCTGGTATTCCTTTACAGGCAGATCCTACCGTAAAGTTCGCGGTGGGGGATTTTTCTTTGCAACGTATCTTATTTGAGCATTTGGAAATAGATTCTCCCTATAATACCTATAAATATGCGGGCCTACCTCCCGGTCCTCTACGGATTCCTACTATCAAGGGCTTGAATAGCGTATTGAATCATACGAAACATAAATACTTATACATGTGCGCTAAGGAGGATTTCTCGGGACGGCATAATTTCGCCGTGACGTTGGCGGAGCATAACCGTAATGCCAACCGGTATCGGGCGGAGTTGAATAGGCGCCGGATACGGTAATGGATCTAGTATAAATCATAAGTCTCTCATTCTAAATTGAACATTTTTCATTACCTTTGGCGGCTAAATAGTGTGAATAGTCAATATTAAGAAAACAGATACACATGGAAAAACATTTATTTTTGGGGGACGAGGCCATAGCGCAAGCCGCTATAGACGCTGGAATCTCCGGGGTATACGCATACCCGGGAACCCCTTCTACTGAAATCACAGAATATATCCAAGGTTCTCCGGTAACGAAGGAAAGAGGTATCCATTGTCGCTGGAGCGCGAATGAGAAAACCGCCATGGAAGCCGCTTTGGGTATGTGCTATGCCGGTAAACGTGCGCTTTGCTGCATGAAGCACGTGGGTTTGAATGTAGCCGCCGATTGCTTTATGAACGCCGCTATGAGCGGTATCAACGGAGGTATGATCATCCTTACGGCCGACGACCCATCCATGCACTCTTCCCAGAATGAGCAAGACAACCGTATTTATGGCAATTTCGCCATGATCCCGATGTTTGAGCCATCCAGCCAGCAAGAGGCTTATGATATGGTATATCATGGATTCGAGTTATCCGAGAAATTAGGGTATCCTATCTTGCTGCGTGTAACGACCCGTATGGCGCATTCTCGTGCCGGTGTCGTAACCAGCCCGTTGAAGCCGGAGAACCGGATGAATTGTCCGGAAGACGGTCGTCAACGTTTTATCTTACTCCCGGCATTGGCTCGTAAACGTTTCAAGAGTTTGCTGGCGTCTCAAGAGGCTTTCACGGAAGCTTCCGAGAATTCCGCGTATAATAAGTATTTCGATGCCCCGAATAAAGACTTGGGTATCATCACGACGGGTATCGCTTTCAATTATCTTTCCGAGAATTATCCGGACGGTTTCGAGCATCCCGTATTGAAGATCTCCCAGTATCCGCTTCCGAGAAAGCAAGTGGAGAAGATCGTTGGCGAGTGTAAGGAGATCTTGGTGTTGGAAGAGGGATATCCGGTCGTTGAAGAGCAATTAAAAGGCTTTTTGGCGAAAGGCGTGACGGTTCATGGCCGTCTGGACGGTACGCTTCAGCGTGACGGCGAGCTTACGCCAGACGCGGTAGGCAAAGCCTTGGGTAAGGAGATCCAGAGCTATTATGCGATCCCCGAGGTGGTTGAGCAACGTCCGCCCGCATTGTGCCAAGGTTGTGGACACCGGGATATGTATGAGGCCTTGAACGAGGTGATCGCCGAGTATAACGGTACGGCTAAGGTGTTTGGCGATATCGGCTGTTATACCTTGGGAGCTTTGCCTCCTTTCCGTGCGATCGATTCTTGTATCGATATGGGCGCCTCCATCACGATGGCGAAGGGCGCTTCCGACGCGGGTGTATTCCCGGCTATCTCCGTGATCGGCGATTCTACGTTTACCCATTCCGGTATGACTGGTTTGCTGGATTGCGTGAACGAGAACACGAATATCACCATCGTTATCTCCGATAATGAGACGACGGCCATGACCGGAGGGCAGGATTCCGCCGGAACAGGACGTCTGGAGTCTATCTGCGCCGGTATCGGTGTGGACCCGGCTCACATCCGTGTGATGGTTCCTTTAAAAAAGAACTTCGAGGAGATGAAGTCTATCATCCGTGAGGAAATCGAGTACAAGGGCGTATCCGTATTGATCCCCCGCCGTGAGTGTATCCAGACATTAACCAGAAAGAAAAAAGCAAGCAAGAAATGAAAACAGATATTATACTATCAGGTGTAGGAGGACAGGGTATCCTTTCTATCGCCGCCGTTATTGGAGAAGCCGCCTTAAAAGAAGGTCTGTATATGAAGCAAGCGGAAGTACACGGTATGAGTCAACGGGGTGGAGACGTGCAGTCTAACCTGCGTCTTTCCGACGAGCCGATCGCCTCGGACTTGATCCCGAAGGGCCACGCCGATTTGATCATCTCCTTGGAACCGATGGAGAGCTTGCGTTATCTGCCTTACCTGAAGAAAGAGGGTTGGCTGGTGACAAACTCCCGTCCGTTCGTGAACATCCCGAACTATCCGGAGATCGAGAAAGTGAACGCCGAGTTGGACAAGCTCCCTCACAAGGTCGTATTGGACGTGGAGGAGATCGCCAAGGAGCTCGGCCTGCCGCGGGAGGAGGTGCGCCGCCTGATCCGGGGCACGGACGCGCTGGTGGTGCTGGACGAGGCGTATATGGATTTCTGGGATCAGTCGATGCTGGGGGAAGTGGAGGCGTACGACAACCTGATACTCCTGCGCACCTGCTCCAAGGCCCTGGGGATGGCGGCCCTGCGGGTGGGCTTC
>ERZ827528.3474-NODE-3474-length-12818-cov-4.106715_pt1 | contig 12818 bp, 13 predicted proteins | sample MGYA00519768_ERZ827528 | MGnify/ENA primary metagenome ERZ827528 (study PRJEB31778, sample SAMEA3449343) | human gut metagenome | biome: human gut; feature: human-associated habitat; material: faeces | place: United Kingdom | collected 2010/2012 ...
TTCCGGGTGCCCACGGTAGTGCCTGCGGAAATTTCGTACAGTTCGCAGCCCGCTTCTTCGGCGGCGGCGCGGAGCCGCTCCAGATTGTCGCTGTCCGGGGGCAGCAGGTCGGTCTTGTTGGCGGCCACGATCATGGGGCGGTTGCTGAGATCAACGCTGTAGTTTTTCAGCTCCGCGCAGATGGCGTGAAAATCCTCCACGGGGTCGCGCCCCTCGCTGCCGGACACGTCCACAACGTGAACGAGCAGACGGCAGCGGTCGATGTGCCGGAGAAAATCGTGCCCCAGACCCGCGCCCTCGGCGGCGCCCTCAATGATGCCGGGGATGTCCGCCATGACGAAGGACACGCCCTCATCTACATAAATAACGCCCAGATTGGGATACAGGGTCGTAAAGTGATAGTTGGCGATCTTCGGGTGGGCGTTGGAGGTGACGGAAAGCAGGGTGGATTTACCCACGTTGGGAAAGCCCACCAGACCCACGTCCGCCAGAAGCTTCAGCTCCAGAATCACGTCCCGCTCCTGTCCCTTAAGACCGGCTTTGGCAAACCGGGGAACCTGACGGGTGGGGGTGGCGTAATGGGCATTGCCCCAGCCGCCCCGTCCGCCCTTGGCGAGAATGAAATCCTCGCCGGTGGACATGTCTACGATGATCTGGTTCGTTTCGGCGTCCCGCACAACGGTGCCCCGGGGGACTTCGATAATCAGGTTTTCGCCCCGTTTGCCCGCCATTTTCCGACCCTGACCGCTGACACCTGCGGCGGCCTGATACTTGCGCTTGTAGCGGAAATCCAAAAGAGTGGACAGGTTGTCGTTGACCCGGAGAATGACGCTGCCGCCATGTCCGCCGTCGCCGCCGTCCGGGCCGCCGGAGGCCACATATTTTTCCCGGTGGAACGCCACCGCTCCATCGCCGCCCCGTCCGCCGATGACGGTGATGCGCACTTTATCCACGAACATAGTTGTACGTCCTCCTAATCTATGGAAGTACGGGTACTTCCCTTTATTCAGCCGATTCTGCTGGCCAGCTCGAAGGCCAGCAGGGCAATTTTTTCCTTGTCTGATAGCCGGGCGTGTCCGGACAGGCTTCTGGGGTCCCATTGGGGATGATCCAGATTGTCCCCGGCATAGAAATACTGAAAGAATTCCACACCCCGGAAATCGCACATGGCCTGCATGGCCGCGCACTCCATCTCCACGCATACCGCGCCCATACGCCGCCGGGCGGCAACCTTTGCGAGGGTCTCCCGGTAAAAGGCATCCGTCGTCCACGCAGCGCCCTGCGCATAAGGATACCCAAATTCCCGAAGAACCTCGATAAATTCGGGAATATAGCGGGTGTTGATGTCGATCAGATCGCTTGCCGGGGCATAATGATAGCTGGTGCCCTCATCCCGGATGGCTTTTGTGGGAATGATGATGCCGCAGTCCTCGATTCTTTTGTCCAGAACGCCGCAGTTGCCCAGCAGGATGAACCGGCGCGCGCCCATGGCGATGATCTCCTCGAACTGCCCCACACAGGCTGGCGCGCCCACCCTTGCTTTGCAGAAGCCCAGTCGGCTTCCCCGGTAGGTGACCTCATAAATGGGCCAGTCTCCGTCCGCGTCGTGGGTATGGGCGATGAGCTTACCCTCCAGAAATGCGGCCACGGAGGCAAAAAGCTGATGGGAAAAGACGGCGACCACCGTTTCCGGGAAATTCTCCACCGGCTTTATATAATCCGGGTTGATAACGGCGCGGGGTGTGGGATCAAATTCCGTTAAAAGCACGATGGGTGCCTCCTTCCTGCGGCATGCGCACAATGACGCGGTGTTATCTCAGAGTTTCCCCATTAAAAAAGGCTGCCGCAATTTATGCTGCGGCAGCCTTCCTTGTCCAGATGATCTTACTGCTCGGCGTACACGGAGCACTGCCGGCGATCCTTGCCCAGACGCTCAAACTTGACGGTGCCGTCAACCTTGGCGAACAGGGTGTCGTCCTTACCGATGCCCACATTGACACCGGGATGGATGTGGGTGCCTCTCTGGCGAACCAGAATGTTGCCGGCCAGAACGAACTGACCGTCGGCACGCTTCACGCCCAGACGCTTGGACTCGGAATCACGGCCGTTCTTGGTGGAACCGCCGCCCTTGTGGTGAGCGAAGAACTGAATACCAATCTTCAGCATGGTGTTACACCTCCAAAACTTCGATATTATCAGGATAGTCGTCCCGCAGCGAACACAGAGTCACCAGCATTCCGGCAAGCACTGCCTGAACGGTGTCCTCCTCGTCGCAGGACGCGGGGAGGGTCAGGGTGATGCGGTTATCTTCCCCATCCTTGACCCGAACCTTGGCCTTGGCGCCGCACACATCGTTGATGGTGGCTTCGGCCATGGTAACGACAGCGGAGACGGCGGCGCAGACAATGTCTTTTCCCGGCTCGTCATAATCGCTGTGACCCGAGACGGAGAATCCGGTGATCCTCTCGCCCTCGGTGTGAAATTCGCATCTTGTCATAAATTACAGAGCGATCTTGGTGATCTCCACCTTGGTGTAAGGCTGGCGATGACCGATGTGCTTCTTCTCGTTCTTCTTGGACTTGTAGCGGATGATGTCGATCTTCTTGCCCTTGCCGTTCTTGACGACCTTGGCCTCGACGCTGGCACCCTCCACAGTGGGAGCACCGATCTTGGTGTTCTCGCCGTCCAGAACAGCCAGAACCTGATCGAACTTGACGGTAGCCTCGGCTTCCGCACCCAGCTTCTCCACGAACACGACGTCGCCCTCGGCAACGGTGTACTGCTTACCACCGGTTACGATAACTGCTTTCATTTGTTTCACCTACTTTAATTGTGTAGTCTCGCTCTGGGGGCGCGGTGATTTTGGACGCACCGACTGAAAGCCCCTTCAATGCGGCTCGTCTATTCTAGCATTGCATACAGAAAAAGTCAAGAAGTTTATTGGACTTTTTCTTGCGTTTTTCTCTGATTTTTGCTATACTGCCAATGGAATCGCAAATCTTTCCCGACGAGGTGACTGCCCTGTGAAAACAAAAACGTGGATATTGCTCATTGCGGCCATTGCGGCCATTGCGGCGGTGTGCCTTGGATTGAGCATCTTCCTTCTGCTGCCCGGCGACGACGCCGTTTACGCCGAGATCAGCAGCGGGGGAAAGATTGTCAGAACCGTAAATCTGCGCATCGATCAGCAGTTTACCGTCACCGGGGAAACAGGCGGCAGCAACACCGTCACCGTCCGGGACGGGCGTATTGCCGTCACGGCGGCGGACTGCCCAGACCACTACTGCATGAAGCGTGGCTTTTGCAGCAGCGGCACGCCGATCGTGTGCCTTCCCAACCGTCTGGTCATCCAATTTCAGGGGGAACAGAGCGTTGACGCGGCAGCAGGATAATTTCTGGAAAAAACGCTTGACAAATGGCGAATGGTTGTGTATACTAATCAGGCATTCAGTTGAGTGCACTGACGGACGATTAGCTCAGCTGGCTAGAGCATCCGCTTGACGTGCGGAAGGTCATAGGTTCGAGTCCTATATCGTCCACCATAAACACCACCTGTCGGGTGGTGTTTTCTCTTTTTAGTGGACGGTATAGGACTTGAACCCATCTGAATGCAGGATGCCAGTGGCATCTTGCGGCAGCCAGTTCAGAAACTGGCTGCATCCATACGATTTTGCCCCACGGGGCAAAATCGGTGATCGAGTCCTATATCGTCCACCAAAACAAAGAAATCCGAACTTGTTCCAGACGGGACGGGTTCGGATTTTTTATTTCTATCAGAAATGCTCCATATTGACTTCCACGCTTGCGCCCCGCTGCCTGAACGGGGCGCAGGCGCTTTTTTCTTTGCTGATTTGCAAAATTCCAACGTGAAAAGACTTTCTTGTCAGATTTTTGACCCGCCGCGAGTATTTTGACTGCGGCTGTTCCATATTAAGTGATATACCACTGCCTCACAGGATACGACAGGGGCAGCAAATTGTACTCCAATTTATCCGAATACCGATAAATTGGAGGTTTATACTATGGAATATGGGTATATCCGGGTCTCAACAAAGGAACAGAACGAGCAAAGGCAGCTGATCGCAATACGGGAGTTCGGGATAGCGGAAAATCGGGTCTATATGGACAAGCAGTCCGGAAAGGACTTTGAACGAAAAAATTACAAGCGACTGATCCGGAAATTAAAAAAGGACGACACCCTCGTGGTCAAGAGCATCGACCGGCTGGGGCGGATGCGGATATGTTTGCTTTTTGCAAAAAGTTGTTTGTTTTAACGCTTTCTTTACGCGCGCGTCTGCTGTATAATATGGTCAAATTCAACAAACCATTTGCGCTGCGGAACATGCACATTGGCAATTTACGCAAAAATAATTGCGCTTTCTGTGCAATTCCGATGATAAACCCGGAACGGCACAGCGGCGGAAGCACTTTTGGAAATGTATAATTTCCGGTTCGGAAAAAAACTGCCGGCACGACGCATGACGCCATACCGGCAGCCGCGCAGCTCAGAAGGACTGCCGCTGGAGCCTGCGGAATTCGTTGGGGCTGCACCCGATCATTTTCTTGAAGGAATTTGAGAAGTACGCGGTGCTCTCAAAGCCGACCTTGAAGGCGATCTCCTGCACGCTCAGCTCCGTACATGTCAGCAGATTCTTCGCGGCGGTGATGCGATAGTTGATGAGGTACTTATGCACGGTCGTGCCCGTCGCGTTGCGCATAAGACGGTTGATGTGGTAGGCGTGGTAGTTGAACTGCTCGGCGATCATCTCGCTGGTCAGGTTCTCGTTATAGTGCTCCTGAAGGTAGCGGATGAGCTGCAGCGCGGTGCGTCCGGCACGGTTGTTGGAGACCATCTTGGTCTTCGCGACGGTGATGAGCACGGTCTTGAAGAGGCTCGAGGCTTTCTCGCGGTAGTAGACCTCCTGCGATTCATAGACGTCCAGTATGGTCTTCAGCTCACCCTCGATGAAATTCATGTCGCTGAGGACAAGCGGCTCGTTGAGCGCGGCGCAGTCGTCGATGTGGTCACGGTATACCTCTCCGGCGGACTCGCCGCCGCTGACGGGGATCGGCGGGATGAAGTTTACAATGTTCGAGCGCTCAAAGCTGTAATCGAAGTTGAAGACGATCATGCTCAGCGGTGCACCGGGCTGGAGCTGGTAAAGCTCCCCCGAGTTTATCAGCGCGAACGTCCCCGGGGCAAGCGGATAGCTGCTGCCGTGTACGGCAAGCGTTCCGACACCGGAGGTCACATAAAAAATGCGGTTGTCACCGGGACAGACCTGCCGCCCGACAGGGACGAAAACGATATTCTGGGCAAACCGGAGATTCGGGTTCATATCACACAGCAGCATAATAACAACTCCTTCTGGGATCGTCATGGCAGGGCGTGAAGACAAGGTGATTTATCGCGCAAACGCGCCCGTCGGCGTCTTCCTATCTTGCGGGAGACGGTATGGGGACGGTGCGCCCGCTCTTTCCATTTTTTATAAATTATAGCACAGCGGATGTAAATAATCAAGCGGCAAAGAAAGCGATTTGCCCGAAATTCAAATTACGAAAAATGTTTGCTTTTTATAAATCCGGGCGGGAAATTGTATTGCTATATCGAACGCGGAAGCTTATACTTAAGGCGGAAACGGACCTGAATGAGAAGACAAGAGAAGCAGTGATATGAAAGAAACGGTAATAGATGCTTTTGCGGATAAGGCCGTGTTGGAAAGGCTTTTTACAAATGGCCCGGGCGAGCTTCTGGCGGTCAATTCCAAAGCGAGCTATCTGAAAGCGGGGCGGGATGTATATATGCTCTGTTCCGCCGACCTTGGCATAACGCCCATCGGCATTGCCGTAGACGACTATGCCGCCGCGGCGGCGGCTCTGCGGCTTTCTGCAGGCGGGCGCTTCGACACGGCAGACAATGCGCTTGTGTTTCGCGGCGGGGTTCTGCGCGTGCAGCCGTACCCACAGTGCGCGCCGCAGGAACCGTGGGGCACTTTCCGCGCGGAGAGGATAGAGGCGGCGGCAAGACTGCTCAGCGCTCTTGGCAGGACAAGCGGACTTGTGCCGCTTGCGGATGCCCTCTGTCTGGGGGCGGCGCCGGAAAAAGGTATAGCGGCAAATCCTTTCTGCGCAAAGGCATACGGGCCGCTTGTCCGGCTGAGGGACGGACTTGCACACAATGACGCTGAGACCGTGCCCGCGGAAGTGAAGAGTCTGCTGGGGCTGGGCATCGGGCTGACACCGTCGGCGGACGATGTCCTGTGCGGCATGACATACACGCTGCTGCACGGCGCGCGGAAGCTGACTGCGGCGGATGTGGAGTTTGTGAACGCAGTGAGGCGCTATGCCCCGGAACGTACAAACCTCATAAGCGCGGCGATATTGAAGGCCGTCGCGGACGGCGGCAGATTTGAAATGATGGACAATGTGCTCCGCGGCCTTACCGGGGCCGGGGAGGACGGCACGCAGCGGCTTCTGACCATCGGCAGCAGCTCCGGTTCGGAGATGCTGCTGGGAATCACGATCGCGGCAAAGCTTATACATGGGAGGGGACAGTTATGAAACTGCTTGTCAGCAATGTCGGCAGCACATCCTTGAAATTCAAGCTCTTTGACATGCCGGAGGAGCGGGTGCTGTGCGAGGCGAAGATAGAGCGCGTCGGCAGCCGTGACGCGGCGATCATGTCGTACCGCAGCCATCTCAGCGGTGCGCGGTTCAGCGCGGAGGGGCTGTGCATCCCAAGCTACGCCGAGGGCATCGCGCTGTTTCTGGAAAAGCTGACCGGCGGCGAAACGGGCGTGATAAAGGGCGTGGAGGAAATAAGCGCCATAGGCTTCAAGACCGTGCTTTCCCGAGGCTACTACGGCGTACACGAGCTGACGGACGAGGTCATGGAGAACATGCGCGAATACCTCTACATCGCGCCGGTGCATAACGCCGCCTACATAGAGGCGATAGGGCAGTTCAAAGCCGTTCTGCCGGATGTGCCCATGATAGGCGTGTTCGAGACGGCGTTTCACCGGGAGATCCCCCTTGAGCGGGCGCTGTACTCCATCCCCTATGAATGGTACGAAAAATACGGCATCCGCAAGATGGGCTATCACGGTGCGTCCCACGGGTACATCGCCCAGCAGGCGGCAAAGCTCGGCAGGGCGGAGAGAGTCATCTCCTGCCATCTTGGCGGAAGCTGCTCCATCTGTGCGATCCTCGACGGAAAGAGCGTGGACAACAGCTTCGGCTTTTCCCTCCAGACCGGCGTGATGCACGCGAACCGCGCCGGGGACATTGACCCGTACATTGTGCCTTTCCTCATGAGCAAGGGCATGGAGCTTGACGACATCCTCCACGGGCTGAGCAAAAACGGAGGACTTCTGGGCGTGTCCGGCGTCAGCAACGACCTGCGCGAGGTCAGCGCCGCGGCGGCGGACGGGAACGCACGGGCAGAGCTGGCGATCAATATGTTCGTGTGCAGCATCGTGCGCTTCATTGGCGCGTATTACGCGGAATTGGGCGGACTTGACCAGCTCGTCTTCACCGGCGGGATCGGCGAGAACTCCGACCTTGTCAGAAGCAGAGTGTGCGCACAGATCCGGCACCTGGGCGTGGAGCTGGACGAGGAGAAAAACAGCGGCTGCCGGGAAGGCACCATATCCGGCGCGGCTTCGGCGGTGCGGGTATCCGTGATCCCCGCGAATGAGGAACTGGGGGTCGCAAGGCAGACCTATGGATACATAGAAAAAATGGAAGGCTGAGAGACGATATGGAACACTTTCGCGAGGTTCAGGACGGAATATTTTTGCTCAAGTCTCCTTTCCCACCCGTGTGGAGCGGGGTGACGCTGGTACGGGGCGAGGAACTTTGCCTCATAGACAGCGGCGCGAGCGCAGACGTGGTTGACGGGGTGATACGCCCCGCACTGGCGGAGCTTGGGCTGGGGCTGGGAGACATCGACTGGCTCGTCAGCACGCACTGCCACGGCGACCACATCGGCGGCCACGCCCGGATAAAGGAGCTTGCGCCGCAGATCAGAACCGCCTGCATCGAGCAGGCTGCCCCGGCGCTGAGAGACCCTGCGGCGAACGCCGTGCGCATCCGGACAAAGTACCCCCGGTTCAGTCCGCCGCCCCAGTGCTACCTGCGCGGTGTGGAGCCGGATCGTTTTCTCCGGGACGGGGAGGCGCTGGGGGACAGACTTACGGTGCTGCACACCCCGGGACATGACGGCGACTGCGTATGCTGGTACGACAGGAAGACGAAGACTGCCGTGACCGGAGACTCCCTGCAGGCAAACGGAACCGTGACGCAGGGCATCGCGTTCTATCAGGATCTTGACGCCTATCTCGGCTCGGTTGCGAAGCTCAGAACCTGCGACGTCGAGAATATCATCGCGGGGCACGATTATGCCGGAATGGGATACAACATCGAGGGCGCGGAGAACGTCCGGCGCGTTCTTGACCTGTGCGCTGCCTATACGGAGCAATATCAGCGCTTTGTTGACGAGGCGCTCAGCTGCGGCCTTACGGATACTTCGGTCATGGCCGCGCAGATGATAACGCAGCTCGGCTGCGGAATGCCGCAGAAACTGTTCCTCGCAATGTATACGACGGATGAGCATATCCGGCACAGCAAGTTTTATAAAGGAGAGTTGAAGTAAATGGGCAGGAACGTACTTATTTCGGGTGCATCCCACGGCATAGGAGCGGCGACGGCGATCGCCTTCGCGAAGGACGGCTGCAACGTCGGCATAAACTACCACAACAACAGAGCCGGTGCGGAGGAGACCGCGGCGGAATGCCGCAAATACGGCGTGGACGCACAGATTTACTGCGCGGACATCGGCTGCCGGGAGCAGGCAGTGGGGATGATGCGGGATTTCATCGAGCACTTCGGCACGGTGGACGTCCTCATCAACAACGCCGGCGGCGCGCTGAAAATGCCCAAGGGCGAGTTCTGCGACATGCCGCTGGATTACTGGGATTCCCAGATAGCGCTGAACCTGAGCGGCGCGGCCTATCTGTCCCATGAAGCGATCAAGAACATGAAGGAGCACAACATCCCCGGACGCATCGTGAACATCAGCTCGATCCACGGCAGCGTCACATGGGTCAAGAGAAAGGCACTGCCATACTGCGCTGGCAAGGGCGGCATCGAGATGTTCACGAAGACGCTCGCCATCGAGGTGGCAAAGTACGGAATCCGCGTCAACTGTGTCGCGCCCGGTCTGATCCTCACCGGCGTGATGAGCCGTTATTCCGATCGCGACGTCGAGGGCTTCCGGCGCAAGATCGCTGCGGGATACCTCGCAACGCCGGAGGATATCGTGCCGATGATACAGTTCTTCGCGGATGTGGAAAAGACAAAATACATCGTCGGGCAGACGATCGCGGTCGATGGCGGACAGAGCATCGACGGCGCGATCGACTGTATGCTCGAAGATGAATTTTGAGATAAATCAGTAAACAGGAAAAACAAATGCTCAGGAAGAAATTCCGGAAAGGTGAAAAAGACAATGGCAAAGGTAAAGTATGAAAACATGAGAAGCTGCTGGGAGTTTGGCGAAGCCTCCGAGTGCCGCCGCGGACTGATGTGCGGCATGGGCTATACCGAGGAAGAACAGAAGCGCCCCCTCATCGCTGTGGTGAACAGCTGGAACGAATATAACCCCGGCCATGTACATCTTGACAAGCTTGCCGAGCGTGTAAAGCAGGGCGTTCGTGAAGCAGGCGGCCTGCCGCTGGAGGTCATGACGACGGGTATCTGCGACGGCATGGTGCTCAAGGACCCCAGATATATCGAAGTCCCCAGCCGTAACTCCATCGCCGATCAGGTCGAGCTGACCGTTGACGGCAACTTCTTTGACGGCATGGTGCTGCTCTCCTCCTGTGACTCCGTCGTCCCCGGCCATCTGATGGGCGCGGCGAGACTGAACATCCCCGCCATCATGGTGACCGGCGGCTACATGCCTCTGGGTACCTTCCGCGGCAAGGAAGTCCTGCATATCCATGCGCAGGACAAGGTCGGCACGGCGAAGGCCGGCAAGATGGACATGGATGAGTACAACGGACTCATCGAAAACTCCTGGGGCATCTGCGGCGCCTGCACCTCCATGACCACCGCGAACAGCATGTGCATGATCGCCGAGGCTCTGGGCATGACCCTGCCCGGCAACTCCACCATGTGCGCGACCAGCTCCTCCATCTACAACCTCTCCTACATGGCCGGTAAGCAGATCATGAATCTGGTCAACGAGGGCATCACCGCCAGACAGATCATTACCGAGAACGCCATCAAGAACGCCATCATGCTGGACATGGCAGTCGCGGCGTCCTCCAACCTCATCCTCCACATTCCCGCCATCGCGAACGAAGCGGGCTACGACCTGCCTTGGTGGAAGTACTTCGACGAAGCTTCCAACGAGATCCCGCTGCTGTCTCACCTCGCTCCCAGCGGCCCCTACAACGTCAAGGACTTTGACCTTGCCGGCGGTATGCGCGCCATGCTGAAGGAGCTGCTGCCCAAGCTGCACGGCGACTGCCTGACCGTCACCGGACATACCCTTGAGGAGAACGTCAGAGACGCCGTCGTCTACAACCGCGACGTTATCCACAGCCTCGACAACCCCGTCATGACCGAGCCGGGCATCGGCGTGCTCTACGGCAACCTCGCTCCCGAAGGCGCTATCGTCAAGATCGCGGGCGTTCCTTCCCAGCTCATGACCTACAAGGGCAAGGCTCGTGTGTTCGACTCCCTTGAGGATGGCATTCAGGCTCTGCGCGCCGGACAGATCCATGTGGGCGACTGCTGCGTGCTGCGCTTTATGGGTCTGCGCGGACGTTTCGGCACCACCGCTTTCACCTTCCAGGAGGAGCTGAAGGGTCTGCACGAGCTGTATAACTCCTGCGCCATCATCACCGACGGACGCTTCTCCGGCGGCACCTCCGGCCTTTCCATCGGCTATGTGTCCCCCGAAGCGGCGCTCGGCAGCCCCCTCGGCGTCATCGAAGAGGGCGACGAGGTCGAGATCGACATCCCTGCGCGTAAGCTGCATCTGTGCATCAGCGACGAGGAAATGAACAGAAGACTAGCGGCCTTCCATTGGGAGTTCCCCAGCAAGGACTATCCGCGTTACCTCAACCTCTTCGTGCAGAACGTCGGCTCCATGGCAAAGGGCGGTATTTGGGAGACCAAATAAGCCGTGAAAACAGACCTGCTTATTATTGGAGGCGGTCTTGCCGGGCTGACGGCGGCATATGAAGTACTGAAAGCCGAGCCGGGACGCAGAATCACGATTCTGCGCCCCGGTGCGGGGTCATCCCCGTATGTACACGGCTTCAATATGCCGCTGAATCCGCAGGATTCGACGGAACTTTTCATACAGGATACAGAGGCTTCCGGCAGAGGTCAGGGCAACGCGGCGCTCGTTGAAGAGCTGTGCAGGGGCAGCCTTGAGCTTCTGCCGTTTTTCGATGAGCTTGGCCTGGACTTCAACCGCGAGGCGGATGGGAGCTATCAGCAGCTCAGACCCCTCGGGGCATCGTGCCCGCGGGTCATCAGCATCGGCAACGATGCCGGCGGCGCAATCCTCAGAAAGCTGCTTTCCGTCATGGAGCAGCACGAAAATGTCAGCGTCTGCACCACGCTCCATGCCCTGCGCCTGATAACGGAAGACGGCAGAGTGTGCGGCGCTCACTGCTTTGACACGCAGAGCAAACGCTGGATGCAGATCAAGGCGAAAGCGGTGATCCTCGCCGCGGGCGGCTTCTGCAGGATATTCCCGTTTTCGACGAACTCCGCCGACCTCGGCGGGGACGCCATGGCAATGGCGCTTGACGCCGGGGCAGAGCTGACGGATATGGAGTTTGTCCAGTTCGAGCCGAGCGCCGCCGTCTGGCCGCTGGCGATTGCCGGAAAGAGCGTGATCACGACGCTTTTCTATGAGGGCGCTGTGCTGCGCAACGGCAAAGGCGAACGGTTCATGTTCCGTTACAGCGACAAGGGCGAATGCGCGGATAAGGATGTTCTGTCCTTCGCAATCGCGTCCGAGATCGCCGCGGGACGGGGAACGGAGCACGGCGGCGTGGCGTTCGACGCAAGCGGCGTCGGGCGCGAACGGCTGGAGGAGGCTTACAGCGCCTACGTAAAGCGCTACCGCGCGGTGGGAATGGACATCGCCGAGCAGGCGATGGAGATAGCCCCGGCGGCGCACACCTCGCTGGGCGGCGTGTACGCAAGACCCGATTGCAGCACAAGCGTGGAAGGGCTGTTCGTCTGCGGCGAGACCCTCGGCGGACTGCACGGCGCGAACCGCATCGGCGGCAATGCCGGACTGGAAACGATGGTGTTCGGCCGCAGAGCGGGCTGCAGCGCGGCGGCGTATATGGACACACTCAGCGGCGAACCGGCGGACTGCACGGACGAGATAAGCGACGCGGCAGCCACGGGCAATATCGATGCGCTTCGCGCGGAGCTGACAAAGATCGTCGGCGGGGCGCTGGGCGTGATCCGGGAGGCCGGTAAGCTGGAGCAGGCGAAGACGGAGCTGGAGCGGATGCTGGAACAGATCCCGGAGAGCGGCTGCTACGCGCAGCAGCGCCTGCGCAACGATACGCTCACGGCATACGCGGTGACGCTTGCCGCCCTTGAACGGAAAACATCCACCGGCTGCCATGTCCGCACGGACTCCGCCGGTGAACCGGAGAAATACCGCGTAAACATCCGCTGTGAAAACGGCAGGGCAGTGCCCCGCCGCACCGAAATCTAATATTATTTCCTGATTAAAATCTTTGATTTTAATCAGGAAGGCATCGCCTGATGGCGCT
>ERZ827528.3476-NODE-3476-length-12810-cov-3.399451_pt1 | contig 12810 bp, 10 predicted proteins | sample MGYA00519768_ERZ827528 | MGnify/ENA primary metagenome ERZ827528 (study PRJEB31778, sample SAMEA3449343) | human gut metagenome | biome: human gut; feature: human-associated habitat; material: faeces | place: United Kingdom | collected 2010/2012 ...
GGCGCATCCTGAAAGGATGCGCCCGACGTGCGGCCTTGGCCGCACTCCGTTTTTGCCATATAAATGTTTTGGAGGTTCCCTCCAAAACATTTATATGGCCGTCCGGCGTTAGCCGGACGCGGGTGGGTTAGCCCCCGCTGCTAATTGTTTTTTTCCATTAGCTTTATAAGTCTTAAAATATCATCTATAGTATTGCTGAGATTTTGTGGGCTTTTATTTTTACTGATAGAAAGGTCTTCAGGAAGACGGTTTATAGAAAAAACAGCGGAAACGCCTAAATTATATGCTTTTGCTATATCCCCTTGTATGCCGCCGGTTAAGACAATAACAGGCACGTTTTGTTTCTTCGCACGGTATGCAACGCCTATAACTGCCTTACCGCCAAGGCTTTGGCTGTCCATTCTTCCTTCGCCTGTAAAAACCATATCAGCACCTTTAAGCAGGTCGTTGAATTTTATGGCATCAAGCAGCACTTCTATACCCATTTTAAGCTCGGCATTTAAAAATGCGCTGATACCGGCGCCCATACCTCCCGCTGCTCCGCCTCCAGGTAATTTGCTGATATCAATTCCTAAATCCTGTTTGATTATATCACTTATATGCTTTAATCCCTCGTCTAAGAGTTTGCACTGCTCATCATTGGCGCCTTTCTGAGGTGCGAAAATGTAGGCTGCGCCGTTTGTTCCGTATAAAGGGTTATTTATATCGCACATAACTGATATCGGGATCTCTTTTAGAATAGGATTTAATTCCTCTGAGTCAATATGATATACGTTTTTTAGTGTTCCGCCGGTTGGAATAAAAACATTTCTGAATTTGTCAAAAAATTTGACGCCTAGAGCCGAAGCCATCCCGCAGCCGCAGTCATTTGTGCAGGAGCCGCCCAGGCATACAATTAGTTTGCTGCAGCCATGCTTTAGTGCATCCAGCATTAACTCACCTACTCCGTAGGTGGTAGTCAGCATAGGGTTCTTTTTGTTTTCTACAAGCGGCAGCCCGCTGCAAACAGCCATTTCTATAACTGCCGAGCCATTGTCTAATATACCGTACTGCCCGGTCATAGGTTGGAAAAACGGGTCCGAGCAACGCGCATTGATTATTCGGCCGCCCATAGTCCGCAGAAAGCATTGGATACTGCCTTCCCCGCCGTCGGCAATAGGAATAGCGATTATCTGACATTCTGGGAAGTGGGTTTCTATTCTTTCTGATATTATATCGCATACTTTGGAAGCTGAAAGGGTGCCTTTAAATGAGTCGGGAATAACAATTACTTTTTTCATAATTATTTAAGACTGTTGATATAGGCCAGCTCGGTAGAATTCAGTTCCCGGTATGAACCTGACGGCAATTTACCGAGATTTATCCTGCCAATGCGTATTCGCATTAGGCTTAAAAGCTCTTTATCTATTGCTTCCAGCATTTTGCGTACTTCGCGGTTGCGCCCTTCGTGTATTGTAATAGATAGGGTGACAGTGTGCTGAGTACCTCCGGCTATTTGCACTTTGGCGGGTGCGGTAGTAATATTTTCTCCTATTTGTACGCCGCGCTCCAGTTTTAGAATGTCACGGCGGTCAATTTCTCCTTTTATTACGGCAAGATATTCTTTTTCTATTTCATATTTGGGATGAGTTAGCCGGTATGCTGCATCGCCGTCATTAGTAAGCAGGATTAAGCCGCTGGTATTGTAGTCAAGACGTCCGACCGGATAAAGCCTGTAGGGTAAGTCTATAAGCTGCGTTACAGTAGGGCGGCCCTCCGGGTCATTAGAGGTGCTCATTACTTTTTCCGGCTTATTGAGCATTATATATATGTTTTTTGACTCTGCCTGCAGCAATTTGCCGTCCAGCTCAACTTTATCTGAAGGAGAAACTAAGGTGCCCAGCTGGGTAACGGTTTGGCCGTTGATTTTGACTCGTCCCTGCAATATGTATTCTTCGCATTTTCTTCTTGAGGCAACGCCGCAGCGGGCCATGTATTTTTGCAGTCGTTCCATGGATATCCTTTCGGGAAGAAGTTTTTTATATGATTAAAGTTTGGCTAACGCACTAAGCCAGCCGCGGGTGGGTTTATATTAAAAATGCGCGTGTATAATAGCTGCTAAAATATATTTAAGGCTGGAGTTTATTTTAAGCTATATAGAAATTATATAACTTTGCGCGCATTTTTGGGCGCCTAGATGAGGCTTGGAGGGCAGTAGGAGTGGGGTAAGGCAGTCTGTTGTATGGGCTGAAGCAGTCGGGGCGCCCTCCTTTAAAGGGTGGGGCGGCGTTTTGTTACTGCGATATAATAACTGCGGGGGGGCTGCCCGCCCGTTTTTCCGGCCGTAAAGGCCGGAAAAACAACAAGGAGGCCGTGCTGTGCGCGGCCAATTTCTGCGCGGCCCATATCCGCCGCGCAGAAATTCTCTATATTTCCCGCCCGCCCCCTGGCGCGTCCTAGTCTTTTTTGCCGTATTGCTGCTTGTCTCTTTCCCTAATATCTTTTCTTTTCAGCTTGCCGCTGATGGTCTTTTCTATATCGTCAACAAACTCAATTATTCTTGGATATTTGTAAGGAGCCGTTACCCGTTTAACATGGTTTTGCAGTTCCTTTTTGAGCTCTTCGCTGGGCTCATAGCCTTTAACCAGAGCGACAGTTGCCTTTACAAGCTGTCCCCTGTCCGGGTCGGGCACGCCGGTAATTGCGCATTCCAAAACGGCGGGGGGTTCAAGCAGAGCGCTTTCCACTTCAAAGGGCCCTATTCTGTAGCCTGAGCTTTTTATAACGTCGTCTGCGCGGCCAATGAAATAATAGAAGCCCTCTTCATCTCTCCAGGCAACGTCGCCCGTATAATAAAGCCCGTCGTGCCAGGCGGCGTTGGTGTTTGCCGGGTCGTGATAATAACCGCAGAATAATCCCGCAGGCTTGCCTTTATCAGTGCGTATAACTATCTGCCCTTCTTCTCCCGTGCCTACGCTCTTTCCGTTATCATCCACTAAATCCACCCGCAAGAGGGGATTGGGTTTGCCCGTCGAGCCTTCTTTGGGCTGCATAAAATAGCATGTCGCTAAAATGGGCGTACCCTCGCTCTGGCCGAAGGCTTCGTATATTTTGTGCCCAGTTATCTGCTGCCAGCGCCGGAGCACCTCTGGATTGAGAGGCTCGCCCGCGGTCGTGCAATGAGTTATGGAGGAAAAATCTAAATGGGAAAGGTCCTCTTTTATTAATGAACGGTATATCGTAGGCGGAGCGCAGAAGGTATTGACCTTGTGCCGGCAAACCGCTTCAATAAGTTCCAGAGGATGAAATTTGCCGTCGTAATCGTAAACAAACTGCGCGCTTCCGGCTATCCACTGACCATAGCATTTGCCCCAGCCGCATTTGGCCCAGCCTGTATCGGCAACCGATATATGCAGTCCGTCGTCAATTACCTTGTGCCAGTAGACTGCCGTAAAAATATGTCCCAGCGGGTAATTATAGTCATGCAGCACCATTTTGGGCATGCCGGTAGTGCCTGAAGTAAAGAACATAAGCATAGGGTCGTCCCCTCCGGCACGTTCGTTGGGCGTGAATTCCTCGCTGCCGCTCTCCAGTAATTCATAAAAATCCAGCCATCCGGGCAGCTTCTGTCCTAATGCCACTTTAAACTGCAAAGACGGGGATTCGGATTCGGATTGGTCTACATGGTCGGTTATAAACGGATCCGAATCGGCTATTATCATGCGTACCCCAGCAGCGTTGTTGCGGTATATTACATCCTTTTTGGTCAGCATGTGAGTGGCAGGAATTATTACCGCGCCCAGCTTGTGCAGCGCCGGATAGGTTATCCAGTATTCTGCGCGCCGCTTGAGTATTACCATTACAAAATCGCCCTTTTTTATGCCCAGCTTTTGAAGGGCGTCGGCCAGCTTGTTGCTTAAAATGGAAATATCCTTAAAGGAATATTCGCGTTCCTCTCCTTTATCGTTGCACCAAACCAGAGCTCTTTTATCAGGCTGAAGGCGTGCGTATTCGTCTACGACGTCAAAGCCGAAATTAAAATTCTCAGGTATGTTAAGGGTCAGCCCTTTTTTCATGCTTTCATAGTCTTTAAATCCTGCGTCTAAATATTTGTCTGTTAAATTCATAATATGTATCCCTCACAGCTTATAGTATAATGGCCAGGAACGTGGCGTCCTCTTCTCCTACCGAGCGCATGCCGTGAGGCTGGCTGGAATCAAAGTAAATGCAGTCTCCCTCGTTCAGAATAAATTCTTCGTCGCCCAGTACCAGCTTCATTTTGCCGGAGAGTACATATTCAAACTCCTGTCCCTCGTGTATGGAAAGACTTATAGGCTCGTCGTCCTTTTCGGGCGGCGCGGTAACAAAAAGGGGCTCCATGCGCTTGCCGATAAATTTGTAGGCAAGAGAATTATATTTATAGGCCTTGCGGCGGTCTATTTCCACTCCGTCGCCCTTGCGCACCAGCGTATATTTATGCAGGTGAGGGTCGCCGCCGGTGAGTATAGTAGTAAGCTCTACCTTGTAAAACCCGGCCAGGGCATAGAGCACGCTTATGGGAATGTCCGCCCGGCCCTCCTCGTAATCCAGATATTCATTTGTTGATACGCCGGCCGCGCGCGCCGCCTGTTCGACGGTGCATTCGCAGATTTGGCGCAGTTCTTTAATGCGTGTGGCAATTTGCATTACCTGCTCGGACATATTTGACATATTTTTATTCCTCCTTGCCATAGCGTTGGTATATTATTAACGGGATAATACCGTTTTAAAGCTGAATTTGCGTTCCTTATATGTTTTTTACTGCCCGCCCGGTGAATGGCACAAGCTGTCCGGGCGCCTTGCCGGGTCTTGGCGCGGCACATTTTGCAGCTGCGGCGTTATCCTTTAAAATTTGCCTGTTTTAAGCTTGCCAGACTAAGGATAAGGCATAAGGCGGCAGAAAACAGGTAAATTTTCCGGCGGAAACGCACTATTTTTTTTATACTAATGCCAGGATATCCGGACTTATCTATCCGGTACTGTATTTTGCATTAGCTTTTTGAGCCGCTTAAGCTTACAGCCCGGCATTTTACCTCAGCTTTGTGCGGATACCGGTTTTTTAAGCGGCTCGGAAACTACTGAAAGCATATTAAAAGTTTAGGGCGCAGGCCTTTTTGGGGGCCGGCAGAATCAGCGCCGGGGCGTTTTATAATAGCGCAGGCTACTGTTTTTCGCTCAAAACGGCGAGCTGCTCCAGCAGGCTGGCACTGCGCTTTAAGAATGCGTCCATTCTTTCGCCGGTTAACGGTTCGCTGGTCATATAGGCTAAATCGTAAAGCTGCTCGGCCAGCGCCTGGCGCTTGTCCGCTTCCATATGGTCCATAGCCTGGATTAGTCCGCTTTGGCTGTTCAGTACAAGAGTATGCTTGCCCGGCATGGCATTTTCCATGCCTATGCCGTAGTATTTGCTCATATCCCTGAAGCGGCGGGTCTGTTCATCAGTAAGAAGTATAGCGGGAGGGCCGGCTTTAAGAGGCTGGGCAGAAACTTCGGTATTCTCTCCGGCTATAACCTTAAACTGCTCGCAGAGGGAAGAAAAGTCGCCTTCTCCTTCCCCTTTGAGGGCAGAAGCTATATCCGCGTCTATGCGCGCCATTGTCAGACCCTGTTCTTTAGATTCAAGAAAATTAACAAAGGGCTGGTCTATTACTCCATCCAGAATTACGGCATTAAGGCCGTTTTCCTTAAACAAGCTGATATAGCCCGCCTGCTGCACCGGGTTGGTTACATAATAAATCTTTTTATCGGGCGCAAATTTTTCTGTAAATTCAGAGAGTGTATAATAAGCGTCGTTTATATCCAGGAAAATTACGTCGCTGTATATCCGTTCGCAGAATTTTTCTTCCCGCATACAGCCGTATTTTATAAATACGCCGATATCAGGCCAGCATTTTTCGTATTCTTCCCGTTCATTATCAAACATGCCGCAAAGACGGTCGGACACCTTTTTGGTAATATGGTCGCGTATCTTTTTGAGGGTGCCGTCATTTTGCAGGAAGGAGCGGGAGACGTTAAGGGGCATATCGGGACAGTCTATAACTCCTTTAAGCAGCATCAAAAATTCAGGTATTACTTCCTTGATATTATCAGCTACATATACTTGGTTGTTATAAAGCTTTATTTCTCCCTGCATATTGTCCATGCGGCCCGAGAGACGGGGAAAATAGAGTATGCCCTTGAGATTGAAGGGGTAATCGACATTCAGGTGAATCCAGAACAAAGGCTCGGAGAAATCTGCAAATACTTTGGCATAAAAATCCTTGTATTCCTGTTCAGTGCAGTCGGCGGGTTTCTTGAGCCAAAGGGGAGAACAGTCGTTTATCTGCTCCTCCTTTTCGCCGCAGAGGAATACGGGACGAGGCAGGAAGGAGCAGTATTTGGTCAGTACGCTCCTTAAGCGGGGTTCCTCTAAAAATTCTCTGGAATCCTCGTCTATGTATAGTATGATATCTGTTCCCGGCTGGATCCGGCTGCCGCTTGAAAGCTCGTATTCGCTGCTGCCGTCGCTTTCCCAGCGCACGGCTTCCGCTCCCGGCTGATATGATTTGGTTTGTATAACTACTTTTTCCGCAACCATAAAGGCCGAATAGAAGCCCAGGCCGAAATGTCCTATTATATCTTTGCCGTCCGCCTGATTCTCATATTTTTCCAGAAAATCATATGCGCCTGAAAAAGCCACCTGGTTTATATATTTGCGTACTTCATCCGCCGTCATGCCCAGGCCGTTGTCCGAGACGGTAAGCGTGTTTTCGCTTTTATTGGCGCGGATTTCCACGCGGCTGCTTTCAGGCATGGCCGCTTCGCCCATAGATGCCAGCTTGTCCAATTTGCTTATAGCGTCGCATGCGTTGCTGACCAGCTCGCGCAAAAAGATATCTTTATCGCTGTACAGCCATTTTTTTATAATGGGCATAAGATTTTCGGTATTTACCGAAAGAGTACCTTTTTCCTGCATATTTTATTCCTCTTTTCTAATGGGCGCCCCGCAATATGCGGGGCGCCGCGTGATTGCATATTTTTTGTACGGCTGATTTAGCCAAAGCTGGCTTGGCTGAGTCAGCAAGCCGGTATTGGACGCCGCGCCCCTTTAGAGCCGTCTGCATTATGAATAAAAAACTGCTGTATTTAAAAATCTCAGCGTTCTACCCGGATGATGCTGTTTACCTTTACCTGGTCCAGCTTGGCCAGTTCTTCAGCCGCCTGTTTAAGGGAAAGCTCCTTTGAAGAATGGGTAAGGAATATCAGCGGTACGCCGTCGTCGTTGGAGGCGGGCTTTTGCACCATAGAGGCGATGCTTACGCCGTATCGGGCAAATACTCCGGCTATGGCGGCGAGCACTCCCGGCCGGTCGGGGCAGGTAAGCCGTACATAGAAGCCGGTTTCCCAGTTATAGCTGAAAGAGGCCTGGCTCTGCTCTATATTGGGGAAGGTTGTATATTGATGCGCGTCCTGATGGGCGGCGTAAATTATATCTGATACTACGGCGCTGCCCGTAGGAAGGCCGCCGGCGCCCTGGCCGGAGAGCATTAATTCGCCCACGGCGTTGCCGCGGATAAATACTGCGTTGGTTGCGCCGTCTATGGAAGCGAGGGGATGTTCTTCGGGAATAAATGTGGGATGGACGCGCACTTCTATATGGCCGTCCTGCTTTTTGCCTATAGCCAGCAGTTTAAGCACCAGGCCGAATTCCTGGCCCAGGCGGATATCGGCGCCGGCTATGTTGGTTATGCCCTCTACATATACTTTATCCACCGGCACTCTTGTATGGAAGGCCAGGCTGGAGAGGATAGAGAGCTTAAAGGCGGCGTCCATGCCCTCTACGTCCAGCGTTGGGTCGGGCTCGGCCAGGCCCAGGCGCTGGGCGTCGGCCAGGACGGGCGCGTAGTCTCTTCCGTCTTTGCTCATGGCGCTGAGAATATAGTTGGTAGTGCCGTTTATTATGCCCATAATACGGTCTATATCATTGGCCTGCATGCTGCTTATAAGGGTGCGGATTATGGGGATACCGCCTGCGGCCGAAGCTTCAAAGTACAGTCCGGCGTTATGCTCGCGGGCGCATTCTTCCAGCTCGGGCCAACATTGGGATAATGCAACTTTATTAGCTGTTACGACTGTTTTGCCATTTTTAAGCGCCTGGAGCATATATTCGCGGGCAGGCTCTTTACCGCCGAGGAATTCGGCTATTATTTCTATTTCGGGGTCGTTTAATACGTCCTGGGGATTAGTAGTCAGGATATCTGTGTCAACGCCGTTGGGCCGTGCTTTATCAAGAGAGCGAACCAGCGCCCGTTTAACAATAATGCGCAGTCCTTCCCTTTCTTCTATGAGCGGGGCGTTGTTCTTTAATATTGCATAAGCGCCTGAGCCTACGTTTCCCATTCCCAGGAAACCTATTTTTACTGTTTTCATAAATTCCTCCTAGCGGTTTGCGTATTGCGCCTTAATCGGGCGGAAAAAATTTATTTTTATTTATGCGGCTGTATGCTGGTCAGCCTGCATTCAATTTATAGAGTATGCGCAGGCCTTCGAGAGTGAGCAGGCGGTCGGTTATATTAATGCATTTGGTCATGCCTGCGATGATTCCGCTCATGCCGCCTGTGGCTACTACTTTTGCCTGGGGCGCGTTCATTTCCTGCTTAAAGGCATTGATGAGGTATTCCAGCTGGCCGACATAGCCGTAGAGCAGGCCGGACTGCATACAGGCGACAGTGTTGCGGCCTATAACTGTTTTAGGCAGCTCCAAATCTATTTTAGGCAGCTTTGCGGCGCGTTCAGTGAGCGCGTCTACAGCTACGCGGACGCCGGGCAGAATGCAGCCGCCCAGGAATTCGCCGTGAGCCGTTACTCCGCTCATAGTGGTAGCCGTACCGAAATCTATGACTATAAGGTCGCCGCCGTAGCGATTAAAGGCGCTTACGGCGTCGGTTATAAGGTCGCCGCCTAATTCGCGCGGGTTATCCAGCTTTATGTTAAGGCCTGTTTTTATACCCGGACCCACCAGCAGGGGGTACTGGCCCAGATAAAATTCCAGCATATGGGTGAGGGTATAATTGATTCCGGGCACTACTGAAGACATGATTGTGCCCGTTATATCCTTTTTGCCCACGCCGGCATGGGATAACAGATTCATAATTATCAGGCCGTATTCGTCGCTGGTTTTTTTTAGGTCGGTTGAGAGGCGCCAGCTTGCCGCCAGATGTTCCTCGTCATAAAGGCCCAGCTTTATGTTGGTATTTCCTACGTCAGTTACCAGCAGCATTTGAATCCTCCTTTACGGGTGTGCGTTTCTTTCTGTCAGCGCCGGTTATAGCCAGGGTCACGGGGGTGCCTACGGCAGTTATTACTACCATTTCCAATATACCGTTTATGGCCAGAAGCCCGAAAAGATATTTTATAAAGCCGGTGTTTGTTGCTAAGTCTCCAGCAAGGATTTCCGGGAAAAATATCGGAACAAAGATATAAAATGCCAGCAAAGTGAAGATGGTATTTGCCAGGCTGCCGGCGGCGCAGCCGAAAGATACGGCTGAGCGCTCGGGGTCTTTAAATTTGTTCTTTGCAGCTGCGTACAGGCCTATTCCTGCCAGGCAGCCGAAAGGCGAAGCTATAAGCGCGCACAACACGGGAGAAATAGCTAATCCGGCGCTTAGGGAGGAGAATATAATAATTGTTATCAGCATGCCGATAATGGTTCCTGAAATACCGCCTATGAAACCGGCCGAGCTGTCTGAGCGCTTTGCCATGCGCTTGCCGGCGCTTGTGAACAGCTTTTGCATAAGCTTATAGACGCCGTAGGCGCCGGGCGCGATAAACAGGCGGGGCAGTATGGCAATCAATGGATTCTGGAAAGTGACGTCAGCCACACCCATAGGCGTAAAGGCCCTGATAAAGGAAAGTATGCCGAATGCCAGTGAAAGGATCATGCCCTTTTTAAAACCCAGTACCAGCGTTCCCACTATGGCGGGCAGATGCACTATTGACAGGGAAATTGCCGGCGTAAGCGGAATAAATCCGATGTTGGGAACAAACGCCAGTACTGCCATCAGCGCTATGAACAGGCCCAGAATTGCAATGTCTCTTGTGTTGTTTTTAGTTTTCATTTTTTTACCTCCATTTCGGCTCTCTTAGGATGCCATATTTTGGTTTGATTTATGCCAGCCTTTTCAGCATGCGGGCGTTTCCGTCCCGCTGCAGGCTGATTTTATTTATTATATATCTTACGACGCTATCGCGCAAGCGGTTTTTGCCTAAAGCGGCGGCACTGCCGCGAAGCGCGGGGCGGGTGGGGTTATATAGAAAAGGCTGGGGGAGCGGCCGGCGCGGTGTAGTGCCGGCTGCGGAGCAGTAGGGAGATGAAAAGTGAGGGTGATAGGGCAGTTTGTAGGAAAGTATAGGATTTTGCCTGTCCCCGACGAAGGAGGGGACTCCTTATAAAGGGTGGGCGCCCCGCCCTCAATGTGGGCGCAGTCAGTTTCTATTCTCAGACCTATAACATCATTTTATATTTTTCTTCTCATCTTAATTTTGATCCGTTTGCGCCCTGCCTGCGGCCCAAAGGCCCGCAGGCAATATATGTCTTCCCGCCCGCGCCCATGCGCGCTTCCGGAACTTCAGTCAATAAAACCGCGGCACATTTTTCACTATCTGCTTTTAACCGGTGATACACTTTTAATGAAACATGAAGACCACATCCCGCGTGTTAAAACAGCGGAGGGTTCATTTTAACTATGCGGAAGCTATTGCCGGGCTGCCGCTTAAGGGGGTGTGCATTTGCGGAAAAAGAAACTTGAAACTCATATCAGCCCGCGCTTGAGCGAGATATGTCAGGCAAGGATGCAGGGAGCGACGAAAAAAGAAATAGCCCAGCTGCTTGGAATATCTTTAGCAACCTTAAACAGGGCTCAGCGCGAGGATAAGGATTTAGCCTTTGCGCTTAGGCCTGTGCCTATGCAGGAGTTAGAGCGCGAAAAAATAAAGGAAGCGTTTCTTAAGCGTGCCTGCGGTTACATAGCTCGCGAGGAAGTACATGAAATGCGTGAAAAAAAGCTGCCTGACGGCCGCATCGAGCGTGAGCTTGTTTTAACAAAGCTGGTGAGCAAGGAGGTTCCGCCTGACCTGTCGGCAGCTAAATGGCTGCTGGAAAATCAACAGAAGCATGCGGTTGCAGAACGGCCGGACGAGGATGATTTAAATAAAGCTCTGGAAACGCTTAAACTGCGCCGGCAGCTTTTGGAGCAAACAGAGGAGGAATAATATGGCCAAGGAAGCACTTTCGGTGATTGAGCGCCGGATAAGTCAAAATCCTCCGCTGTATAAACTAGCGGGCTATAATGCCCTGGATAAGGTGCATAAAAAGCAGATGGAGTTCCATAAATGCGCTAAACGCAACCGCTGGGTATTCGGCGGCAACCGCACGGGCAAAACCGAGTGCGGAGCGGTTGAAGCAGTGTGGTTTGCGCGCGGGATACATCCGTATCGGGAAATAAATAAGCCAATGGACGGCTGGGTGGTCAGCCTTACAAGCGAGGTGCAGAGGGATGTGGCTCAGGCTAAGCTGTTAAGCTATCTTCCTAAAAACTGGATAGAGGAAATAGTCATGAAAAAGGGCCGCTCGGACAGCCCGGAAAACGGCATTATTGACTTTATCACTGTGCGCAGTGTGCACGGCGGCCTTTCAACAATAGGATTTAAAAGCTGCGATCAGGGCAGGGGCAAATTTCAGGGCACCTCCCAGGACTTTATCTGGTTTGATGAAGAGCCGCCGCGGGATATTTATGATGAATGCCGCATGAGGCTTATGGACAGGCGGGGTGAAATATGGGGCACTATGACTCCTCTTATGGGATTAACCTGGGTATATGATGATATATATATGAACTCCCGTTCGGATTCGGAGGTTTGGTATATTACAATGTCCTGGCAGGACAATCCGTTTCTGAATCCTGAAGAAATCCGGCTTATGGAAAGCGTGCTTCCTGACAGTGAATTGGAAAGCAGGCAGTACGGCCGTTTCCGTGCTTCAGGCGGTATGGTGTATCCTGAATTTGACGAGCATTATCATTGCATAGAACCGTTTGATATTCCGCCTGAATGGCAGAGCTGCATTTCCATAGACCCAGGCTTTGTTAATCCTCTTTCCGCGCATTGGTACGCCGTAGACGGAGACGGGAACATATATGTTATTGCCGAACACTATGCCGCAGGCCTATCGGCGGAGGAGCATTGCGCAAGAATCAGGGAGATAAGTGAAAAACTGCATTGGAAGAAGCTGCCTTCGGGGCATGTTCAGGCGCTGATGGACAGTGCCTGCCTGCAAAAGACTCTTTCTGGGCCCAGGTCGGTTGCTCAGCTTTTTTATGAAAACGGCGTAAGCGTCAATACGCGGGTAGATAAAAACGTGTGGACGGGCGTGCAGCGGGTTAAAAGTTTTCTAACCAAGAGGGAAGGCAGGCCGGGCCTGTTTATCTTTAAAAGCTGTCCCGAAATGATAAGGGAGATTAAGGGCTATCGCTACGGTGAAGGGGAGAGCCCTGTTAAAAAGGATGACCACGCTATGGATGAATTGAGATATTTTATAATGTCCCGGCCTGAACCGGCTGTGTTCAAGCCTCCTCAAAGCAATATCGTGCAAAAGGATTTGCTGCGTCTCATGAAGAGGCGGAGACGCTGAAAAAAGATTGGTTCAGCACTATGCTGAATCAGAGCACTGACGCTGCACAGGGGCGCGGGCGGGTAAGGGCAAGGGGCAAGCCGCGGCGTTTGGCAGGCTTATTTGAGCCTGCCCCTCCGGGCCGG
>ERZ827528.3496-NODE-3496-length-12742-cov-3.233861_pt1 | contig 12742 bp, 8 predicted proteins | sample MGYA00519768_ERZ827528 | MGnify/ENA primary metagenome ERZ827528 (study PRJEB31778, sample SAMEA3449343) | human gut metagenome | biome: human gut; feature: human-associated habitat; material: faeces | place: United Kingdom | collected 2010/2012 ...
AGTTGAGGCTGTGGTCGTACTCCAGCTGGTCGAGCGTCCAGTCGTGGAGCCACAGGGCGCGGGCGTAGTCGGACCCGTCGGTATCGGCGCTGCATTTGTCGACTGCGGACTTCACGATGGCGCTGACCGCCGGATAGGCGTCGTCGTTCGCGCTCGCAAACACGTTTGAGCGCAGATAGTACACGCCGGCCGCCTTATCCATCAGGTAAAAGCGCAGGTAATAGGTGCCGCTAGCGGTCATTTCGAACTGGTAGTCGTGCGATGTGCATTCGCCGGTGTATTGCTGCCACTGGTTACGGCTGGGGTCGGCAACGCTTTCGCTGCTACCGTCGGGATCCATATACGTCGGTGCGTCCATGCGGAATTGGTACGCACCGCTTCCGCCCGTCGCAGTCACATGGAACGTGGTCTCCTGGCCGAGCCTCGGGTCGTTCCATTGGACGGTGAGCGTGATGTCGCCGCTTTGCGCGGTGGTGCTGTGCTGGTAGTTCGCGGCCGCGTTCGCCGGTTTGATTTCAAATGGGATCGCGCAGGTGGCGCTGTAGTTCTGGTCGTCGGCGGTCACAACGGCGGTCGCCTGACCGATGGCTACGTTGTTCTCGTAGGCGACAGTGTACTGGTCGCTCGGCACGGTCGACGACGTGACGGTGGGCATCACGGGATTGCCCGTGTAGCGAATGTCGGTGTCCTCGATACTGAACATGCTGGCGTCGATCGGCTGCGTTGCGTTGGCCGTTACATTGGTGCCGGAGGCGGCGCTGATTTGATCGTTTGCCCGGGCTTGGCCCGACGTGGTTTCGGCTGGGCTCTCGTTAGGTTTGCCGGCGCTTTGCGCGGCGGGTTCTGGCGCACTGGCGATTTCGGCAAGCGCGGGTGACGGGATAAAACCAACCGTCATTACGAGCGAGAGCGCGATGGAAAGGACGCAGGAGGCAGGCTTACGCATGACGGCCCCTTTTCTGTAATCGGAACAGGTACGATTCTGCAAGCGTACCGGCATTTCAACGATTGCAGTATAAACGAAAAACCGCAGGTTGTAGACGAGTTTGGCGTGTTTCAAGGGCGCGGTAAGCATTTGCCGTTCCAAGCGATGTTGCGAACGCAGACTGGTGATTGCTTGCTGGCTTGTGGTGGTGTTTGGGTTGCTAAGCGAGGGCTGCTTGTTGCGTGGGTTGGTTTTATTGGTGTGGGTTTGGACACTGTATGGAGATGACGATGGCTGGAGCGGGGTAGGGAGTTGTGGTGCGGATTGGGGATGCTGGGTGGCTGGCCGATTGCGTGCAACGGCCTAACGCGTTGTTTGCGGTGCACGGCCAATAGATCTCTGTAGGGGGCCTACCCAACGTAAGGCGTCTGAAGGCATTTCCCTGGAAGCTCGGGCTTCCTGGATATCTTGGCGATTAAGATGCGCCCCATGCTCAGCCGGCATATAGAATGGACTGTGGACGTGACGATTGCCTGCTGCTGACATGTTGGTTAATCGACGATGATGGCAGCGACGGAGATTGATTGGGGCAGTCGGCATGTTCGCGAGCGAAAAGGCGGCCCTGCTCGGCGATGTGCCGACTTTTATTGTAGCGAAGGCGTTGGTGACGCCGAGAGGCGGCAAGGCCGACAAAACTATTGCGAAGGCAAGGGATCAACATGGCATTTGAAGCACGTCAGAGTACGGTTGGAAAGCTGCTTAATGACTCAATCTATAGAATCCCTCGCAATCAGCGCGCTTACGTGTGGGATGAGCATAACTGGAAAGATCTATTCGAAGACATCAAGCTTGTGACAGAGGAAGTTGCTACGTCGCATTTCATCGGTTCGATAGTGCTGATGGAGGAAGAAGAAGAAGACAGCCTCGGGGTTTTTACAATAATTGATGGTCAACAAAGAGTTATTACCCTAACGCTCTTGCTGTCTAGCCTCATGTTCGCTTTCAAGAAAAGGAATATGATTAACCACGCTAATGGCACAAAAAAATATCTAGTGGCGATAGATACTAAGGATGTTGAGCACGCGATCGTCGCTCCGGAGAATCATTTATCATTAACGAGGATCGTCGAAGGAGTAATTGCTATCTCTCCTGAAGATGCGGCTGCCATGTCTGCTGTGGCTTTCTCGAAGAGCAAACGCGCGTCCGGATCAAAAGACGAACTGATCGTTAAAGCCTTCCAATATTTCAGTGCAAGTTTCGCCAAGATGAAGGATGAGGAGTTGCTGGCCTTCAGGGATGCGGTCATTTCTGTCGCATATGTAAACATCAAATCATCGTCTGAGGAAGATTCGTACACAATATTCGAAATATTGAATGCGCGAGGTATCGAGCTTGAGGACCATGAGCTTCTGAAGAACTATATTATGCGCTATATCCATCCTATAGAAAAGCGCGATGATGCAAAACAGGTATGGTCGGAAATTGAAGCAACAGTCGGCTCGAACATGAAAGCTTTTTTGCGTCACTACGCAATTCAAAAATATCGCCTAGGTCAAGGCGACAAGGATGGAGCATATAAGAAAATAAGGGATTTTACGGATCCAAAGAAGGCTGCTGATCTTCTCTATGATTTAAGGCTAAAAGCCGGATATTATGCAGAGATTGTCGAGCCAACCAGCGATGACAGAAATGCGGAAATCTTGAGTTTCTTAAGAACACACAATGTCCGCGTCTTCAGGCCGCTTCTTATGAGTTTAATGCACGCTCGCGAAATAGAGCAGCTAACGAGCGAGCAGTATGATGATGCGATTGGATTTATTTACCGGTTCTATATTTGCTATAAGATAATCGGGGGAATGGAGTCGAACCACCTATCGGATTCGATCGTGAAACACTCATACGCAATCGAGTTGAACTGCACCCAGCAAGTGTTAGATGAGTGGAAAAATAGTTTTAACGAAAAACTGCCTTCAGAAGAAACATTTCGAATTAATCTCCTTTCGCTTGGATGGTCTCATTCGTGGCCGTTGTATAGCGAAACAAAGTTGAAGGATCGCTGCAAGTTGGTCCTTGCCTTGCTCGAGGAGCTTAAGTCTGGTGTTAGGGTTTCTGAGGCATTCACAATAGAGCACATTCTTCCGGATTCGCAGGCTCAGGAAAACTCGATTATTGGGAACTTGCTCATGCTAGAAGAGCGACTTAACGCGAAATGTAAAGACAAATCGCTTAAGGAAAAGCTGCCCATATACGCTGAATCGCGTTATGCCACTACAAGAGCTTTTGCTAAACGCTATGCGAATGGTTGTTTTGACGTTAAGAAGCGCGTTGATTTTATCGCGAAAGATTTGTTTGAAATGGTCATCCACTAGCTTGCACCGCGCGGCCGCGGCGCTTGAGCTCGTCAAGAAGTGCATCGACCCGGCGATAAGGCGGCAGGCCGAAGGGTTCGAATGGGATCCGAAAGCGCTGGAGTAGGCTCTCGCGTGGCCATAGGAAAGGTAAGGGTGGAAACCGATGGCGGACAAGGAGCGACCAAGGTGAACGAGGATGACATCATCGGCGTCGTGAGGGAGTACCTCGAGGACAAGGAGAACTCGTACGCCCTCATGCTTACCGGGGAATGGGGATGCGGGAAAACCTACTTTGTCGAGCACGCACTGACCGAGAAGCTGGAGGAGGATGAGAGCCGGCATCCCGTCGTGGTGGCGTCCGCCTACGGCGCCAAGGACTTAGCGGAGCTCTGCGGGGCGATTGAGTCTGGTTTCATCTCGAAATACGCCATAGGGTGCGCGGCCGGCGGGGAGAGGGGCAGGTGGGATTCACTCGTCGGGTTCGCCAAGGACACGGGAATATCGTTCCTCGGGAAAAAGATCAGGGAGCTGGAGAAGAAGGCGGGCGTCGATCTCAAGATGGCGCCGCTGAATGCCGTGAACCTCATCATCGGCCCCGAGACCCTCCTCGTCATAGACGACGTGGAGAGGTGCGACATGGGCATTCGCGAGCTGCTCGGGGCGGTCGACCACCTCGTCGTCGGCTGCAGGAAGAAGGTCCTCCTCGTCTGCAACGAGGATGAGTGGAGGAAAGGGCTAGGACCGAAGGGGGAGAAGGGGACGACCAGGGAGTACGAGAGCCTCATCGAGAAGACCGTCTGGCGGAAGTGCCGGTTCAGGCCCTCGGTCGGCTCGGTTGTGGAACGCGTTCTGGGAGGCGTGCTGGGCGGCATCTACCCAGGCGCGCTCGAGGACGCCGTTTCGGCGATTGAAGGAAGCGAATCGCCGAACTTGCGATCCCTCAGCAAGATGCGCCCCGTGCTGGTCGGGATGAAGGAATCCGGGTTCTTCGCTGAACCCACCGACCCGGAGTCTGCCAGGGCAGTTTTCAAAGAGGCTTTCGGCTTTGCAGCGGGGGCGGCGAAGGGGATGCGCATCGGGCCTCCGTCAAGCCGGGAGGATTCCATCCTTAGGGGTGGCATTTTCGAGTCGCGCCGGCTCAAATACGCCGCTCTGGACTTCATCCCCCGCTTTTTCGAGAGGTGTGAGGGGGTCGATTCCAAGCATGTTCGTTCCTGCCTGGAAGATTACCTTGCGACCTTTCATCCCGACGGGCCGGCCGCGCGGAAAGCTATTGAATGTATCGACGGCATCAGACACGCCACTTTCCGCGATGCCGATGTCCCTGGCATGGTGGAGACTATAGTCGCCGGGATTGTCCCCGGGGACGGGAGCCGCGGCTTGTCGTTCGACGTCTATCCCGACGTCCTGCGTGCCGTCAAAGGCATTGCGGGGGAATTTGCTGACGCCTTTCCCGAAGGGGTCGCGCCGCTCGTCAAGGCGATGGAATCCTCCATTGGACGGGATCCCGAGTCTGCAGTGAGGTCAATCGGAAAGAATCGAGTCGAATGGCAGGAGATCCCTTTCGACTCGAGCGAAGCGCATGAGATTCCGGCTTTGGAGGAGGTCGACAGGCTGAGGGAGCTCGCCTTGACGACGCTACGCGAACGGGAGTCGGAGTCTCTTGGCAACGTCCTGAAAAACGCCCCCGACCAATTCGCGACGAAGCTCTATCTGGCTTTCTCGAAATCAGATGACTGGTCGGAACCCATCCTGTCGCTCATTTCCCTCGACACTTCCCTCCTCGCGAGGGCGATGGAGAAGATGCCTCCCGAAGATATTCGGCTTGTGCACAGTGTCCTTTTTCCGGGCGACCACATGAGGTCGTGCACGGCCTCGCTCGAGGGCGAGGACAGGAAGGCCCTCGTAGCTTGGGCCAAGAGGCTCGGATCGGAGATCGGCAAGGTCGAGACCATGGAGTATTACCAAAGGATCTATTTCGACGCCATATCCAAGAGTCTCGAATGTCTTGCCGATATCTAGGATCCGCAGCTTTTGCCAAGTTGAAACGTGGCTTAGGATTTGCAGAAGATCTTCTAATGGCAGTCTTACGACAAGGACGAGGATGCCCTAATGCCTTGCCCAGGCTCCATCCAGCTCCGCCGCGCAGCTCTCGAACACGCACCTAACGGCGGCCATTTCCGACGGGGTCACGCGCCCTCCGCTCGCCTTATCCGAGGGCCTATGCGGCGGGGCTTGACTTCGAGGACGTCGTCGACTCGTCCCTCGAGCTTGTAAGGCTTGCTGAGGTAGGCGGACTAGAGTAAGAAAAGAGAAATCAAAAGGCGAATTTATCGCGAGGAGCAAAATGTCCCAAATAAATCAGATCCAAGAAGAGCTAAGGCAGATCGAAGGCGGGCGTTTTCAAACACTAGCAAATCAGTATCTATATAGGAGATATTCGCTTAACAACATCATTGAATTAGGATCCCAATGCGGCACGGATAAAACCACGACCGGAGTGCCAGACATGTACTCCGTAGGAGAGAATGGACACTACCTCTTCGCGGCATACACAACCTCTAATTCCGACATCCGCAATAAGCTGCTAAATGATGCTAAAGACTGCCTCGACAGGAGCAAAACCGGAATCAATCCGCAACTCATAGATCGAATCATCCTGTGCCACACATACTTTCGCCTTTCACCTCTGGTACTCGAGGAGGTCCGTGCCATCGATCCACGGATAGAAATAATCGGGCCAGAGACAATTGCGAGCGACCTTGATGGAAAATACCCTGCGCTAGCGCATACGGTATTGGGCGTTCCACTCGGAAAGGGATCATTCATCGCCCCAGACCGCTTCATCGAGCGAAGCCTGAACGACCGTTTCTCAACCGACCTGTCGAAGCTCCTCATGCACAGGGATTCCGAGTTTTCAGTCATCGTCGAATCGATAGAGCAAAACAAGGCAGTGGTGATTCAGGGGCAGTCTGGATCGGGGAAAACCAAGATCGCCCTCGACGCATGCCTCTCATTCAGCAAACGGCATCACTGGGATCTTCTTATCTTAGACTCTAGGTATTCATCGCATCTCGACGATGATATCGAGCTGATTTTGTCGGAGTCGGAAAACATTATCCTTCTAGTCGATGATGCAAACGGCAACCTGTCACTTGAGCACTTGCTGGGAATCTGTTTGGAAAACAAAAAGCTAAAGATTGTCCTCACCTGCAGGAAGATGCACCGAAGCGAGTTTACCGCAAAAATCGGCAGTTATCTAAATTTCAGAGAAATAGAGCTGGAGCCTCTAACCGCGGAAAATATAGAAGCGATACTCGAGACCGAATACAACATAAAAAACATAGCACTGAGGGAGAGAGTATCGGCAATCGCAAACGGAAACCTGCGCTTGGCTATCATGGCAGCAAGCCCCATAGCAGACGGCAATTTCGAAGCCATCCAAGAGCCATACGATCTTCTGAACATCTATATGAATTCCGCCTTAGCTGGGTACTCCAGCAGAGAGCAACGTCTCGCAGAGATCCTTGCAATCTACGACTGCTGCGATCTTATTGAAGGAGACCCTTGTTATGAGGATCTCTTGGGCTTGGGGTACGACGACGCCGAGATTCGGGATTTTGCATCCAGATTGAACGACCAGGAAATCGTCACGATCCTTACCTCAGCCGGTGGCGTGCTAGCCATAAGGATGGAAGAGCAGAATCTTCGCGACTTCTTGATATGCCGCCACTTCGCAAAAGAAGGGAACGGCAGTTTTGCAGATTTCATTCTGCATACCGCAGAAATGCCGAACGCGCCGTATCTCAAAGCCGCCAAGTCAATGGCTGAAGTATGCGGAAGTGCGAGCGTGTACGACTATCTTCGAAGGGAATGCGAGAAAGCTTGGGATGAAATAAAGAATCGGGATGAGCGAATTGCCGATCAGTTCATAATCACATTCAATCAACTCCTCCCCGTACAGGCGCTCGCCTTTGCCTCAAACCGCATCGAAAGTGCTGCTTGCGCTGACGTATCGGAAGAAATTCTCGGCATGAATTCGACATCGGACGGATCTATGCCCCTGCATATTTCCGTATCCCTGATGAACTCGAGCGAGTATTCGCAAACAGCCTCCGAGTTGTTCGTGAAGTGTGTAGAAAGAGGCACAGAGCGGGCGGCCGAGTACAACTGGGCATGCGGGCAAGACGGCGCTTTCGCTTACGATTTCGATCGTACGGGATTCGATTTGGAAAACAGCAAACTCGATGCCCTCGCTCAAAAATATCAACAATCGCATTCTCGCAATGTTGCAGCATGTCTGATCGTCTTGACGAGTTCATACCTCTCTTCAAGGGTCCAGCGCGTTCGGCAAAACGGCATAACGTACACATACAACACCCTGATCTTTAATTTCACATCAGAGCTGGCCGAGCTCCACGCCCATTGCTTCCGGGCGCTCTCCGTTCTAGTCGAAACCGAATTCAGCAGGCAAGTTAGATCCACCTTTCGGCAGCACTTCTCGTTCTATGGCAAAGAACCTGAAGCGGAGCATGCAGAAAACATGCATTCGGTGCTCTCGATGATCGAAGATCTATTCCCCAAATATATAAGCGAAGACTCGACAATCGATCTCTCATGCAGCTTAAGCATCAACCAGATTTACGAAACATGCGCGCAGAATCCCCCTCTGAGCCTCGATGGGTTCCGCCAGAGCACATTCGACGCACTTGGCCTGGAGAACTCCGAGTCTCTCGTAGAGAAAGAACCGAGGATATCCGCGGAAGAGTTACCGCTAGAACGACTGACCGAAGCCCTGGGAAAGCTAGCCGAAGATTATGAGATTTCCGATAAAGAGTGGGAGTCGGGCAGGGCTATCGGAAAAGTCCTTCTGGAAATCGCCAAAAGGACCCCAGATACTGCCTCAAGCATAATCGCACGCAATATCGCTTCGTCGCCCTCGACGATCCCCGTCCCGTACGAAGCACTTGACCATCTTGCTGAAACCATCGGCAGGAAGGTCCTTAGAAACGAGCTGGGCGCGGTGATCGACGTGAGTGACCATCCGGCCCTGTTTGACTATCTTGATTTGCTAGCAATAAAGAACGGGCCCGACAAGGAGGAGCTCGACGAGATCCTCGCAAGACTCGATGACGGCAGAACGCATCTCTGCTTGGAAGATTTGGAGATAGTCGAGCCAAAGCATCCTGGCTATATCCTCAAATATGCTTCTAGGTTTTCCGAACGCACTCACAATGATGGGGTTTGGCGGTTTTTCGGCAACTGCGGAGACGAAAAGCGCGTCTCCGCTCTAGATTCGTACTTCGGATCCAATCCCTTACCGGCTATCAACCTGTATTTTCTCGCACTTGAAGGACGCCCTTCTTTCGACTATAACCTCGCTTTCCTACGCTGCCTTTTACGCCTTGACAGTTCAATGATTGACCGTTTTTTGGAATACGCTGCCAGCCTCGACTACCGACAAAGGCACGATCTCCTGCGAAGAATCAGCTCGTTTGGACCGTCCAGGACAATCGTGCTTGGAATCTGCTGAAAGCATTGATCGATGAAGTGCTGAGCGAACCACTCGGTAGGTTTGAAATAGCCGCTTTGTTTCCCGTTCGTGACGCAAATGCGCTCTCGAGCGATATTTTTTGGGAGCGCCTGGAATATATCATCCGCGAAAGGATCGCCGACGCAAATAGTCTCGATAGAATTAGCTGGGCCTTGTCCGATTGCAATGACGAGGCGAGGGTCAGGGCTATCACCCTCATTCTGTCGCTCGATAAAGACGGGATATCGATCAACGATTTGGATCTCCGTCGATCTTCAATGAGCGGGTCTCCAGAAAAAGGCTTTATTCCAGCAAAGCTCAAGGAGATTGAGGCGATTGCTGCTCAGCTGCCCGCAGGTGTTGAATATTTAAAACACAGAGAATGGCTGTTAAAAGTGAGGTCTTCAATTGAAAGAGACATCGAAGACGAAAAGTGGAGGCTATTCCACGGCAGGCAGTAATCGACTTTAACACCTAGAATTAGGAAAAGCCTCGGGGGCTCCTGCCTAGCCCTTCGACCTGCACTGCGTGCAGAAGACAGTCGAGGACGAACCGTGGTGCAGCTCCATGAGCTCGAGCTGCATCGCCCTGATCAGGTCGTCGAGCTTGTTCAGCAGCCACTCGTCGATGTTTGTGTCAACGGCCAGCTGAATACTGTTCAGTTTTACGCTACCACTGACAGCGAGGCCGAAGTGGCTCGTTGCCATTTCGAAGCCGCGCGCGCGGCGCGGAAGGGCGGCGTGGACCCCGAGTCCACTGCCTGCAAGCTCGACAAGATGATTTGGTTGCTCTGCACAGGCGACTTCTACCGCGAAGGGGGTCTAAAGCTCTTTTCAACCAATGCACTTGTTGAATCGAACCTGAGCGCCTATTCGGGGGATGGCATTTAAATTGGAGCCACTTTCAGAAAAGCGGCGCTGCAAACGCATGCCAAAACTGGCAAATTATTATGAAAGGTAATCTTATGGTAAACGCAGAGGAATCAACTAAGGCCGGTCTATCGCGCTTGCAAGACGACGCAAGGCCGACTATTTGCAGCGACTCTCTCGAACTTATTTCGAATATCGCAGAGGTTGGCCTGGACGAAATTCTCCAAAACGAGTTCTTGAAGGACATCCCCGTCATCTCAAGCCTAGTGAGCATCTACAAAATCGGAAACAATATCCACAATGCGCATCTGCTGAAGAAGTATGCGTGTTTCCTCGATGAGTTCAACCGCGACTCTTTTGAAAATGGCTCATGGAACAAGTACAAGCAATACTTTGAAGAGTCAAATAGGAAGCGCGATATTGAGTACCTGCTTATCCTGCTCGAAAGATACATTGAGGAGGACAAAGCGCGGCGACTAGCAAAGATTTATGAGGCCTACCTAGATAAAGAAATTAGCTGGGACGATCTTCGTTTGTTTGCAGAGACTTTGGACAGATTTCTACCTGGAGACTACGAAATGCTTCGAGAAAAGGAAACTTTTCAGACGCTCAGAGGCAGAGATGCAGAAGTTCTTCTTCGATTAACCGGGCTGGGATTGCTGATTGAGGATATCCATCGGCAGCAGTGGGACGTAGTAGATACGACGCTCATCTTCGACGATCCCGACGAAATTGAGAAAGAAGAAAGGGTTTATCGTAGGACCGAATTTGGAAACAGGATGGTATCTATACTTGGCTAGCTACTGCAGACAACAATCTGAGCGCGCTCTTGTCGTCTTGGTTAAACTGCTCGGATCTACCAGTGATTTTTACTGCATTAGGCATTCGGAAAGGGAATCGGTTCTTCACGATTCGCATCCTTTCTAGTGCTGCCTTTATTTAATGATCGAGATATGCTCGGCGACTGCGGTGTTCTGCCCCTTAGGTTACAGACGGTTGTTTCTATTGAGCTTCCAGAGGAAATACATGGGGTTCTCTTTTGCCTTGGCTTCTCGCAAGAAATCTGCGGATTGAGATGCAACGGCCCCTATGCCGGCAGCCCCGAGGAAGGCCATGGCATCAGAAGGTGATGCGATTTCGTATTGCCCCAATGTAAAGCTCGCAATTCCGATAGCGGCTTCAATTCCTGCGGAGGTGACTAATCGGGATCGCTCGTTTTTCATCACTAAAGATATCTTGTGAAGCTCGGGCTCTATTAGGTCGTTCTTCAGGTCAGCTAATGTCGAGGTGTCGATGGGCCTTTCGCTCAGGCCTTTGGACAAGGTATCCCTAAACACAAGAAACGACTCTTCGTTTCTAATGCGGCAATCAAGGATGCTACGCAACGTTGCATTTTCAGCAATGGGGAGGGGGCAAGATAACCGGCGAATGGGTATGGTCTGATCTTTTCGAGGATAAAGGGTGGAAGTTGCGGACTCGAGGAACTCAATCTGAGCTGGACGAGTGGTTAAATACGAGCTATTCGAAAAATAGGGATTGACGAGGGCTTGAAAGCAATCGTCCAACAAAGGCAGTAGGATAGTCGAGATGCCGCCTTTCTCCAGCATGTCTCTATCCAATCGCGTTTCGCCTTGGCTTGCATAGAGCGATTCGTATTCAGACGGGATTACCAGGAAATCGACATCCATCTCATCATGGGACCCATATGCATCCATTCCCTCAATCGCTACACACAGATTCCCATCTGGTGCTTGTTTTAAAGTGCACGAGGTAGAGGAACAGAATTGTCGTACGAGTTCATCCCAATAACTCGATATCAATCCTTTTGCTTTTGATTCTCTTTCGATTTGTCGCGCTAGGCAATCTTTGCAAAGAGGAATGTAATTGCTCGAAAATCCGAGTATTCCAGCTTTGACTATGTCTTCGACTCGCATGGTCAAATAGATCCCGAATGCAAGTTCATCGACTGAGGCATAATCATCGTGCCCCATTTCGAATGCCGATTCTATAGGGCAATGAATCAGTGTTTTATCTGCATACAATGCTGAGAACTTTGCCAAATGGTAAATGTTTTGCTCTCGACAGGCATAGTCAGTGCAGGGGAATTTGCCTCCTTCAAGGGTGGAGTCAACAGAAAAATTGAACTGGGATTGATTTTCGATTTTTTCGATTGGGATAAGGGGTGCAAGGCCCCTAATAAAGGCGTCGAACCTCCTTTGCCCCAGTTCTTCTAGGTACGCAATTATTTCGGCAAGAGAGCTGTTCTTGAATGCGGCTAGATAAGAATAAAGGTCATCGTATGCATGAGTCGCCATTTCGCTCACCTACACTTTCGGAAAGAGTTTTGCGTCGTTATTTCCGAGGCGTCGTTGGGCTCGCAATCGACTCTAGTGTGCAGCTGCTTCTCGACGTACTCCCTCATGTTCTGCCTCCACATGTAACTAATTGATTTGCTATGTGCCATTATGAATGGTATATAGCAAATCAATTAGTTACATTTAATGGAGCATTGCGAGCGTGGCGCGCGCAAAGAAGAGTCGTTGTATGGAGGCTTCCGGCAACGGCCTTTTGTACGTCCGTGACTGTTGGGTGCTATCGCGGATGACGTCATTGTTGCCTGTACTCTCGATCCAAGGATGTAATTACGGAAGTGCGGGGAAAATCGAGAACCTTCGAGCACAACGCGATTTTTAGCACCAAAACCGCAGTTCGCGGAAGCGAAAACTGGGGCCTGGTTAGCATTTCTTCGATTTTCCCCGCACCTCCGAATTTGACCCCTTGCCGCACCTTGATCACGTCTTCAAGTGGCTGGTTCATCGCTAATGGAGTTTTCTGCGGTGCTTGAATTGCGGTGTTGTGATTAGGGCAAAAGGCTCTTGGCTCCGGGGAGGCTCATCGCACGAAAATTCAAGTTGCTGCTGAAGTAGGGCTTGCTTCGGCAGCGCTAACAATAAGGGCGGCTCTGCTAGTCTCGGGAGACCGCGGCATTCGGCGGGCCTGCCGAATGCCGCGGTCAGTAGCGGTCAGTAGCGGTCAGTAGCGGTCAGTAGCGGTCAGTAGCGGT
>ERZ827528.3504-NODE-3504-length-12724-cov-8.579683_pt1 | contig 12724 bp, 9 predicted proteins | sample MGYA00519768_ERZ827528 | MGnify/ENA primary metagenome ERZ827528 (study PRJEB31778, sample SAMEA3449343) | human gut metagenome | biome: human gut; feature: human-associated habitat; material: faeces | place: United Kingdom | collected 2010/2012 ...
AACTTGGCCTCGTACATCTTGCCAAAGTACGAACGGACGCTTTGGTGGGGAAGGCCGATAGAACAGTTAAGGAACCGAACCCGGGGATACTCAACGGCAGCCCTAAGCGTGTATTCCATCAAGCGGTGCGAGGTCGAGAAGATAACGTTTGCTCCATGTTTGACAGCCGTTTCTACGGCGGCGTAGAACGAGTCCGGATCATGACAGTCCTCGAATGCCTCGGTGCGCACGATACCGCCAAAGTGTTCATCGAGATACTGACGCCCTTGGTCGTGCAGGCTGTCCCAGATTGACGTCGCACAGGGGAACTCATGGATAAAGGCGATGCGCAGGGGGTTGGCCGCCGAATAGACAGTCTTGCCCATAAAGAAGTTGAGCACGCCGGAGGTGGACTTGGCGGGCGTTTCCTCCTCATTGACGCTCGGTGCTTCGACAAGATCGACCTTGTCCTCGTCACTTTTGCCGGCAATGACCAGCTCGCGCCAGATCTTGCATAGGCGGTTTACGACGATATCTGTCGGCGTATCCAGCAGGCGGTCCTGGTTGTACACATTGAGGTAGACGAGCATGGCGTCGGCGGGCGTAATGTCCAGGTGGTCGCCGCCCGCGCGAAGGTAGGCGCGTTTAAAGAGAAGGAAGGTGTGGCGCAGGTAGTCGACCTTTTTCTGCGGCCATTTTTCGATAAGGTTCTGACCGAGCATCTTGGCGAGTGTCTCATAGCTCCCCTCACGCGAGAACTCGATCTCGTATAGGGGGCAGACGCGCCAAAACGCGCAGAACTCGCCGTACAGGCGGCTTTCGACGGAATCCCATGTGCCGGGGTAGAGACGGGTGACCCTGGCCGAAACCGTTGGAGCGTCCAGGAATTTGAGGACACTGACGCGTTTGTTGCCTTCCTGGACATAGAACCGATGCATGAACTCGGTGACGATGATGGGGTCGCGATAGCCCTCGGTTACCTGGATGTCGTAGAGGTTGGACCACTTGCGGGCGAACTCGGTGTTAAACGGCAGCAGGGGCATAAAGTTGCATGAAAAGGCGGACTGACGGCCCTTGGTGACCGTGCCGACGACCATTTCGAGCGGAATATCCCGCAGGCCGACGCTCACTCGCTGACCTAAGGGGAGCTGAGCAACCAAGCTATCGAGGTCCGTAAGGTATGGATGCTCGCTTTGGCTAATGGCGCGACGGCGTCCCTGCTCGCCGCGCTTGCGTGCTTGACGATAGGCCTCTTCCATGGTGTCTACTCCCTTAGTCGTTTAAACAACGATATGAACCATGGTACCACGAATGAAAACCACTACAAAGATGCCTGTCCCCTTTGCGGTGGTTTAGGCGATGATGGGGGCGATGGCGCGGATGCAGGCGTCGGCTGCCGTGAAGGTGGTGCTGTCGTCGCTGACGATAAAGATGATCTTGCCCTTAATGCCAAAGTCGCCGATCTCGCTAAAGAGCACGTAGGGCTCCTTGTCAAAGTCCGAGATGGGAAGCACGGCGGCCTTGGTGGCGCTGGTCAGCTCGTCTGCCAGTGCGTCGAGTGAGGCCCACTTGGACGTGTCCTTTACGGCAACGGGCACAGCCACACGCCCAAAGGGCATGAGGTGCACAAGCGTGTTCTTGGAGATATTTGAGTTGGGGACGATGATGGTCTGCCCGCAGGCGTCCTCGATGGTCGTATGACGCCAGGTGATGTCTTGGACCACGCCCGATACGCCACCGACCTCGATATTGTCGCCGGGCTTGATGATGCCCATAAAGGTTACCTGCATGCCGCCGATGAGGTTTGAGAGAGTGTCCTGAAAGCCGAGCGAGATGGCGATGCCGCCGACGCCAAGAGCGGCGACGAGGGCGTTTGCGTTAATGCCAAAGCAGTTGTCGAGGATAAAGCTGCCGCCGATCATCCAGATGACGGCGCGCGCGATGTTGATGAAGATGCTCGATGCCGGAAGCGGGTTGTCGTCGCGGTTGAGCAGGTGGCGCAGGGTCTTGGATACGACCTTGGTGGCGATGGCAGTGCCTATTACCAAGATGCCGGCCCAGATGATGTTGTGGACCCATCGTTGCGCAAAGAAATGAAGAATCGGCTCAAACAATTCCATGTAGGGAAAACCTCCTCATGATCGTCCAACCATGATACCCACCAAAAGCCCGTCCGATCACATTCGGACGGGCTTCTGTGCTCGATATAAGGTTTGCACGGCGGGGCTGCAAAGCCCGGCGGTGTAGCTTAGCGGCGACGCTTCCAGATAATGCCGAGGATGATAACGATGATGCCGCCGATAAGGCATGCACCGACCACGACCAGCGTGCGGTCTCCCGTTGCGGCAAGCTTGCCAGTGGTCTTCTTGGTAGTGACCTGCGTGGTCGTCGTGCCGGGCTTGGGTGAGGGTTCAGGCGTTGGGGTTGGATAGGGTGCGGGGCTCTCAGCGGAGCCAAAGCTGATGGTGCCCGCGAGCGAGGCCATCTTGTGCTCCCAGTCGTCCTGCCCGATCAGTGCCCTCAGCGCTGCCTCGCACGTACCCCACTCGGTGAGCTTGGTGGCATGTGCGAAGGTGGGAAAGTCGGCCGTGTTAGTGATGATGTAGTTGTTGGTGGCGACGGTATAGGTCTTGGCGGGGTCGAGCGTGCTGCCGTCTTTGGTGAGCGTGGCACTCACGATGCGCTTGCCTTCGGGCTGTGTCCAATCAATCGTCACGTTGATGCCGCCAAAGGAAAGAACGCTGCCGGAGTCGTCGGGCCACTTGTACATGTCCTGGGCTTCCTGCTCGGTGTGGCCGGCTGCGACGTAGGCTTGCTGCTTCTCGTAACTGTCATTGCATTCGTCGCTAATTTCCAACGAGTGCTCAAGCGCTGCGAGGAAGTCCGCGCCGGTCATGGTCCAGGTCTCCAAGGTGTTGCCGTAGGGCGAGATGGCGATGACGTCGCCGGCGGTCACGTTTCCCGCCGCGATGCCGCCGCGGATGCCGCCAGCGTTCTCAATAGCAAGGTCCGCGCTCGTCAGGTCAGGGTCCGCGCCCGTCAGGGCAAGATAGGAGCCGCAAATCACGTGGCCGATGGTCTGGGCCTTGGTGGTATCGCCCTCCTTGCTGGGGCGGAAATCGGTGGTGCGCACCATTTCCCAACCATGCGTGCCTACGGCATCCTCGCCGTAGAAATAGTCGGCGGCGGATGTGCCGAGCACCTTGTTCGACTCGATTTCAAAGGCGTCGTCGAGTGGCTTGATTTTGTTGTTGTGAACCTCATCGAGTTGACTCTGGTAGAAGGCCCCCTTGTCGGGGTCTGCCAAAAGGTCGCTCACGTCCTTGACGGTGTAGAGCTTCTCGTCGCTGTCGTCTGCGAGGACCGTGACCGTGTCATCGTCGGTCGTCTCGGTGCCATTCATGTCGTACTTGTACGGAATGGAAAGCAGCCCCACCTCGGCAAAGGCACTGCCTGCCTCGACAACGTGGATCGTCTTGCCGTCGGCTCCCGTCAACTTCTCGTTAAGGTTGATGTGCTCGTGGCCTGCGATAAGGGCATCGACGCCGGCGAGTTGCGTGGCAAAGGCCTTGGCGTTGAGTGTGTGCGCGATACAGACGACAACGTTGCAGCCCTCTGTCTCGCGCAGTCGCTTGGCCTCGGCATTGATGGCGTTCGCCGCACCCGAGAACGACGTGCCCTTGACAAGGTCCTCGCGCAGCGAGGATCCCAGCGACTCGTCCATGGCACCCACGACGCCGACCTTGAGTTTGTAGTCGAATGTGGAGTGATCTTCGCTGTCCTCCCAGGTACGGTCGAGTGTCTTGGTGATGCTCGAGCTCCATACGCCGCTCGTAGACTTCGCGTTCGCGCAAAGCATGACGAAGGGCGTGCCGGTGGTGCTGTAGCCGGTCATGGTGCGGAGCTTGTCCGCGCCGTAGCTCCAGTCGTGGTTGCCCGGCGTGGTCGCGTCGTAGCCGTCTGCATAGAAGTTATCCATGAGCTCGGCGATGCTTTTGCCCTCGCTCATGGTGGCAAAGGACTGCCCGTGGAAGGTATCGCCTGCATCGAGCAGAAGATCTGGGGCGCTGCTTTGGGCGCTATAGAGAACCGACAGTCCGTCAAAGCCGACAGTGCCGGTGCCCTTGCTTGCGTTGTAGCTGTACTTGTAGCCGCCGTGGATGTCGTTGGTGTGCATGACGGTCACAGAGCCGTCAATAGCGGCGGGTAGGTTCCCCGCGAAAGCGAGACTTGGGATGCCTGCGAGCGAGCCGGCAAACAACGCGGTGACTAACGCAAGGCGGGGGAGTCTTTTCATGGCAGTCTCCTTAGTCCTTAGCCAGAATGTCTGGTTGAATATCGGATTATCGACATAATATGCGAAAACCGCCGCAAGGGTGTCTGTCCCTTTGCGGCGGTTTTGACGTTTGCGCAGGTAAAACCTGCCAAAATAAACCTGTTCCTTTTTGGCAGGTTTTAGCTCAGCAGCATGCGGTCGTTGGCGAGCTCGCCGCCCGAGACCTCCTCGAACTTCTGCAGCAGGTCGGCTACGGTGAGCGACTTCTTCTCATCGCCCGCCACGTCGTAGATCACGTGGCCCTCGTGCATCATGATCAGACGGTTGCCCAGACGGATGGCGTCGTTCATGTTGTGCGTGACCATGAGCGTGGTCAGGTGGTTCTCGTCGACGATCTCCTCGGTCAGGTTGAGCACCTTAGAGGCCGTCTTGGGGTCGAGGGCCGCAGTGTGCTCGTCGAGCAGCAGCAGGCGCGGCCTGGTGAGCGTGGCCATCAGCAGGGTGAGTGCCTGGCGCTGGCCACCCGAGAGCAGGCCGACCTTGGCGTTGAGACGCGTGTCCAGACCAAGGTCCAGGCGCTTGAGCAGCTCGACGTACTCATCTTTCTCGGCCTTGGTGACGCCCCACGAAAGGCCGCGACGCTGGCCGCGACGCTTGGCGAGGGCCAGGTTCTCGGCGATCTGCATGTCGGCAGCGGTACCGCGCATGGGGTCCTGAAACACGCGGCCCAGGTACTTGGCGCGCTGCGACTCGCTCAGGCGCGAGATATCGGTGCCGTCGAGCTCGATAACGCCCGAATCGAGCGGGTACACGCCGGCGATCATGTTGAGCAGCGTGGACTTGCCGGCGCCGTTGCCGCCGATCACGGTTACAAAGTCGCCGTCATTCAGGGTGAGGTCGACGCCGGTGAGCGCGCGCTTCTCGGTGACGGTGCCCTTGTTAAAGGTCTTCTTGACGTGCGAGAGCTTAAGCATCTGCCTCATCCCCCTTCGTGTAGGAGCTGCGGAGCTTATAGCGCTCCCAAACCACGGGCACGCACAGGGCCACGGCGACGATCACGGCGGAGAGCAGCTTCATGTCGTTGGCGTCCATGCCCAACTGCAGCACGATGGCGCGGATAAGGAAGTACACCACGGAGCCAAAGACGGCGGAGGCAAGACGGACGCTAAACTGCGTGAGGCCGCCGGGCAGCAGACGGCCGAGCACCTCGCCGATAACAATGGCGGCAAGACCGATAACGATGGCACCGGTGCCCATACCAATGTCGGCATACTTTTGGCTCTGGCAGATGAGCGCGCCCGAAAGGCCGATGAGGGCGTTGGAGAGCACGAGGGCGATCATCTTGGTGGAGTTGGTGTTGACGCCCAGAGCGCGGATCATGTACTCGTTGTTGCCGGTGGCTCGCAGCGCCGAGCCGATCTCGGTGCCAAAGAACCAATACAGGATGGCAACGATAGCCACGGCGAGCAGGATGCCCAAGATGATGGCAACGGTGGACTGCGGCAGACCGGTCATATTGCTGACGGCGGAGAACACGGTGCCCTTGGCAAGAATGGGCGTATTGGACTTGCCCATGATGCGCAGGTTGATGGACCACAGGCTGATCTGGGTGAGGATTCCGGCGAGGATCGCAGGAATCTCAAAGACGGTGGTCAAAATGCCCGTGACGGCGCCCGCGATGGCGCCGGCGCACATACCGGCCAGCACGGCGAACAGCGGGTCGACGTTGTTATTGACGATGAGCACAGCGCAGACGCAGCCGCCGAGGGCAAAGCTGCCGTCGCAGGTCATATCGGGAATGTCGAGCAGGCGGAACGTGATAAACACGCCAAGCACCATAATGCCCCAGAGGACGCCCTGCGAAACGGCGCCCTGCAATGCAATGAGCATGCTTCATACCTCCTAGGATAGGGTGGACACGTGATTCACCATAATAGCGGTAACAATGCATAGAAGAGCTGCGGACAGACGTTTTGTTTTACCTGAAACAAGCAGGGCGGACGCCGGTCTACAGCGCCCGCCCCTGTGGCTCAGATATTGAATAACGCGGCTAAAGCGCGAGCACGGGCTCTAGACGCATGCCGCGTATGGCATTACGCGTCCAGAGCGGAAAGGTCGATGCCCAGAGCCTCGGCCATCTCGTCGTTCTTGACGACGACCAGGTCCTTGCTCGAGAGGTGCTTGATCGGCATGTCTTCGGGCTTGGCCTCGCCCTTCAGGATCTTAACGGCCATCTCGCCCGCGGCGTAGCCCAGGTCCTCATAGTTGATGGAGAGGGTGAACAGGCCGCCGGCCATGCACATACCTTCCTCGCCGGTCACGAAGGGAAGCTTGTTTTCCTTGCAGATCTGGCCGACCTGCGAGGCACCCGCGGCGATGGTGTTGTCGGTGGGGGAGTACAGCGCGTCGACCTTGCCCACGGCAGACTCGACGACGGACTGAATCTCGTTGGAGCTCGAGACGGTGAAGTCGGTGTACTCGAGGCCCAGCTTGTCGAGCTCCTTCTTGGCGGCTTTGATCTGGACGTCGGAGTTGGACTCGGCGGTGCAGTAGAGCAGGCCGACCTTTTTAACGTCGGGCAGGACCTTCTGCATCATCTCGAGCTGCTCGGCGACCGGGGTGAGGTCGGAAGCGCCCGTGACGTTGGTGCCCGGCTTGTCGTTGTCCTGTACCAGGCCGGAGGCGGCGTAGTCGGTGATGGCACAGCCCACGATGGGGATATCGGCCGTGGCGCCGGCGGCAGCCTGCGCGGCGGGCGTGGCGATGGCATAAATCAGGTTGACGTTGTCGCCCACAAACTTGTCGGCAATGGACTTACACGTGGACTGGTCGTTCTGGGCGTTCTTCTGGTCGATCTTGACCTTAAGGCCGCTCTCCTTGATGGCCTTGACAAAGCCGTCGTTGGCGGCATCGAGTGCGGAGTGCTCGGTGAGCTGCAGAACGCCGATGGTGTAGTCGGAACCGGCGGCAGCAGAGCCGGAGCCAGAGTTGCCGCCGCATCCGGCGAGCGGGGCGAGTGCGAGCAGGCCGGCGGAGACCAGAAGGCTCCTGCGGCTGATGGTGATGTCCTTCATATCATTACCCCCAGTATAAAAATGGCTGGAAACACTGCACTGGGACAAAGTGCAAGTGGAACTATAGTAGCGCTGATGTCCATTTTTACAACAGCCTGGCGGGTTTTTTAATACAGAATCGGATGGGCGGTACGGGTAGTCGAATGGGCGGCGGAGGGTCTTATGCGGCGGAGGAGGCGTCGTCCTCGTCTAGGGCGGCGAAGAGCTTCTTGCCGTCGAGGAGACGTGTGGTGACGTTTCTCATTCGGCCAATCTCTACGGTGCGCAGCGTGTCATCGGCACCTCGGGCGTCATAGACCGTTCCCAGCAAATACGAGATGCCGTCTCGTTGCTTGATGGCAAAGGGACGGAGTGTCATCCTTGCTACTTCGGTTTCTCCGCGGGCGAGGGTGCTCGAGATATCAAAGCTGACGGTCGTTCCGTGGTCGATGGCCTGCTCGACGAGCTCGCACGTGTCGATGCGCTTGATGGGCGTGCGTGTTGCCTTGGTAGCCTTGCTGCCTGCGCTTGGAGCGGGTTCGGGTGTATCGAGGTAGCCGCGAACGTCGGCGCTCGCCATGGCAACTAAGTGCTGCGCCATGCTCTTGCGGATAGCGATAGGCGTGGAGCGGTTGCGCATGACCATACCGTGGAGCCGGATGATCTCTTCATCGGTGAGCGGGCGGGTAAGAAGTTTGTAGCCCACGCCGCGTTTGTATTCAATTTCGTATCCGGCATGGCGAAGCGCGGAGATGGCGGTGTAGATGCTGCGCCGCGCCGCCGAGATGGGCATGCGGGTGGGGTCGTCGGGATGGGCGAGGCGCCGGATCAACTCATCGGAAAGCATGGCCTTGTCCTCGCCGGTGTTTTCGCTTAATAGTTGCAGGATGCGAACGGCGCGATAGGCTGCCATCGAGGCGGCGCCTCTAGTCGTGGTGTCGTAGGTTTCAACAGCGGCTTCGGTCATGGTGTCCACGTCCTTTCCGTTTTGGGTGGCGACGGTATGGAGCCTAGGACGTGGGGCTTTCCCAGGGGCGCAGGGCGCTCTGGGCGGTCGGTAGTCGTCGGCAAACGGCGGGTCGAGTTTTCAACAGCCCTGCTCAACTGACCAAAAACTTGCCAAAAGCTTGACGGATGCTGTTGAAAAAAGCGTCTCTCGACCGATGTCGAGAGACGCTTATGCGATGAGCGTTGGCGTGTGGCGACGCGAGCTAGCGTCCGACGATTAGAAGTCGGCGTTGCCCACGGTGCGCGGATGCGGCAGGACGTCGCGGATGTTGCCCACGCCGGTCAGATACATGACCAAGCGCTCGAAGCCCAGACCGTAGCCGGCGTGCTTGCAGGAACCGTAGCGGCGCAGGTCAAGGTAGTACTTGTACTGCTCGGGATTCATACCCAGGTCCTTGATGCGGGCCTCGAGCAGATCCAGGCGCTCCTCGCGCTGGGAGCCACCGATGATCTCGCCGATGCCCGGCACCAGGCAGTCGGCGGCGGCGACGGTCTTGCCGTCCTCGTTCATGCGCATGTAGAACGCCTTGATCTCGGCCGGGTAGTCGGTCACGAAGGTCGGGCGCTTAAAGTGCTCCTCGGTCAGGAAACGCTCGTGCTCGGTTTGCAGGTCGATGCCCCAGCTCACGGGATAGTCAAACTTGTGACCGGCGGCGACGGCCTGCTCCAGGATCTCGACGGCCTCGGTGTAGGTAACGCGGGCAAAGTCGGAGTTGGCGACATGGTCCAGGCGCTCGAGCAGACCCTTGTCCACAAACTTGTTGAGCATATTGAGCTCGTCGGGGCAGGTTGCCATGACGTCCTTAAGGACGTACTTGAGCATGGCCTCGGCGTTATCCATGTAGTCGTTAAGGTCGGCAAAGGCCATCTCGGGCTCGATCATCCAAAACTCGGCGGCGTGGCGCGTGGTGTTGGAGTTCTCGGCACGGAAGGTGGGACCAAAGGTGTACACGTCGCCAAAGGCCATGGCAAAGTTCTCGGCATTGAGCTGGCCGGACACGGTGAGGCTTGCATGCTTGCCAAAGAAGTCCTGGCTCCAGTCGACCTCGCCGGACTCGGTGAGGGGCGGATTTTTGGGGTCGAGCGTGGTCACGCGGAACATCTCGCCGGCGCCCTCGCAGTCACTCGTGGTGATGATGGGGGTGTTGACGTAGACAAAGCCCTGCTCCTGGAAGAAGCGGTGGATGGCGGCAGCCGCGACAGAGCGGATGCGGAACACGGCGCGGAACAGGTTGGTGCGCGGGCGCAGGTGCTGCTGGGTGCGCAGGAACTCGACGGTTGCGCGCTTCTTCTGCAGCGGGTAATCCGGGGCGCTGACGCCCTCGACCTCGATGGAGGTGGCAGAAAGCTCGAAAGGCTGGGGCGCATCGGGGGTCAGCTTGACGGTGCCGGTGCAAATGAGTGCGGCCGAGACGTTTTGATGGGCGATCTCGTCGTAGTTGTCGAGTGCCTCGCGGTTCATGACGACCTGCAGGTCGCGGAAGCAGCTGCCGTCGTTGAGCGTAACAAAGCCAAAGTTCTTCATGTCGCGGACGGACTTAACCCAGCCGGCGACGGTGACAGTCTGGCCGCCGAGCGACTCGGCATCGGCATAGAGCTGCGCGATTTTGGTGCGGTTCACGTATCCTCCCATAACGGTTGAATGATAGTTATCCATACAGTTCGATATTCTAGCAGCTCGGCTCATTTGGGCTATACAGATAAGGCATTGGCGGGATGGTTTTTCAAACGAAAAGCGCCCGCGGCCAAATGGTCGTGGGCGCTTGACGAGGTGCCTTTTGGCTGTGTGGCGTGGGGCCTGGCTACTTGGTCTTGGCAACCAGCAGCGGGTCGCCAAGCTTGACGAGCGGGTTGCCGCCGATAAGCGTTCCAGACTCGCCGACATGGTCGATGCTCTTAAGACGATCGAGCTCGGAGACGATGACGGTCACGATGTCCTCGTGACCAGCGGCCTTAATGGCCTCGCGGTCGAAGCTGATGAGCGGCTGGCCTGCCTTGACCACATCGCCCATCTCGACAAAGCGGGCAAAACCCTTGCCGTTCATTTCCACGGTGCCCAGGCCAACATGGATGAACACGCGAAGACCGTCCTCGGTGATCATGCCAATGGAGTGGTTGGTGACGGTGGTGGCACCGATGCGGCCGTTGGCGGGCGCATAGATGGTGCCGGTAATGGGCTCGATGCCATAGCCCTGGCCAAGCATGCCCGAGGCGATCGTCTCGTCGGGAACCTCGTTCAGGTTGACGAGCACGCCGTTGACGGGGGCATAGATGACGCCTTCGCGGGTAGCGAAGCTTGCTGCGGGCGGAACGGACGCCTCGCCGGTCGAGGTGAAGGTGGACTTAAGCGAATCGAGCAGACCCATAGTTGCCTCCAACTTAAATAGGCGCATATCGCGCGTTTGGTTTGCCGGAAACGTTTCATATGTGTTTCGCGGCTTGGTCAACGCCCCTATTCTACGCTGCTCAAAGATACCTCTGAACTGGGATTATGTGATATATCAGTTGAAGGGAAACTTATTGCCGGAGTGTTTCTGCGCCACGGGTTCAAGTGGGGTACGCTTGAAGGCAAAAAACAAGGGCGCTTAATTTGCGCGAAGGGAGCACATATGATTGTCGAGAACCATGCGCTGTGGGGCGAGGAGCCGACCGAGGAATATCCGGCGACCTTTACGTATTTGGGTGCCGAGTCGCTGCCCGATAAACCGAATGGCCGCCGCCCTGCCGTGATTATCTGCGGCGGAGGTGCGTTTACGCATATCGCTCCGCATGAGCAGGATCCCGTGGCGTTTGCGTTTTTGGATCACGGCTACCAGGCCTTTGTGCTCAACTATGTGACGAGCGGCACGGGTGACGTAAGTTTTCCGCACCCGCAGGCAGATCTTGCCAAGATGGTCGCCACGGTGCGCGCCAACGCTGACGAGTGGCATGTCGATCCCAAGCGCGTGTGCGTCGTGGGCTTTTCTGCTGGCGGCATGATTTGCGCCTCGCTGGCAACACAGTGGAAGACCGGCCCCTTCGCGGCACTTGCCGGGGCGCGTCCGGACGACATTCGTCCCGATGCCGTGGTGCTGGGCTATCCATTGCTCGACTTTGCCTATGTGCGTGACATGCAGACGCGCGATCCGCGCATTGACTTGCGTGTGCCCAAGACGGGCGGCAAGACGGGACGCGATTTGCTCAACGACTACCTGTCGATGGTGACGGGCGGCGAGGCAACTGACGAGCATCTGGCCGACATCTGCCCCACCACGCATGTTTCGCGTCAGATGCCACCGACCTTTGTGTGGGGCGTGTCCGACGACAAGACGGCGCCGATCGCGCAGGTATACCCGTTTGCGCAGCGCATGGCCGAGGAGGGCGTTGCATGCGAGATGCACGTCTTCGACCAGGGTGGTCACGGCCTTTCGCTCGGCAACGCCAACACCGCGGTCGACAACGAGGACAAGCAGGTGGCGGTTCGCCCTTGGATTCGCCTAGCCTTCCGCTTCCTGGAGCGCCACGGGTTTTAGTTACGGCGTTTTACCAAACGCCGTAACCACTTGACGCTGCAAGCCCGCCAGAGCGAGCAAGGTGCCTTTCAAGACATCGGCATCGTTCTAGCTGTCAAGGGCTTGGTGCAAAGTAATCCGTCCCCCTGCACCAATCTGCCGATTGAACGTTGCTGTATGTTCGCGCTATCATGCATGGATAAATTGGTTAGCCATGGCAAACGGTTAGCCATGGTGAACATAAATGCAACGCCCTGTGGGCGCCGGGGGAGGAACACGGACGTGAAGCTCGATACGCTCGAGATCGGAAAAGACGCCGTTGTCGCATCGGTGGCATCGGACGATCAGGCACTCCGACAGCATATTTTGGACATGGGCCTAACGCCGGGCACCGAAGTCACCATGATGAAGTACGCCCCCATGGGCGATCCGCTCGAGATCCGCCTGCGTGGCTACGAGTTGACACTGCGTAAGGACGATGCCGCTCGCATCGAGCTCGTGGGTATTCACGACACCGATACGGGTCCGCGCGCTAACGCCGCAATCGGCACGACGGAGCATCCGGCCCTGGGCGAGGGGACGTATTCGCCCCGTGCGGCAAAGACGGCCGTGCCAGAGGGCGCGCCGCTGCACTTTGCCCTCGCCGGCAACCAAAACTGCGGCAAGACCACGTTATTCAACCAGCTGACGGGCTCCAACCAGCACGTCGGTAACTTTCCCGGCGTGACGGTCGACCGCAAAGATGGCACCATCCGTAACCATCCCGAGGCGAGCGTTACCGACCTGCCCGGCATTTACTCCCTGTCGCCGTACACAGGCGAGGAGGTCGTGAGCCGTCAGTTCATCCTCGACGAGCGTCCGGACGCCATCATCGACATCATTGACGCCACCAACATCGAGCGCAACCTGTACCTGAC
>ERZ827528.3513-NODE-3513-length-12690-cov-6.885873_pt1 | contig 12690 bp, 13 predicted proteins | sample MGYA00519768_ERZ827528 | MGnify/ENA primary metagenome ERZ827528 (study PRJEB31778, sample SAMEA3449343) | human gut metagenome | biome: human gut; feature: human-associated habitat; material: faeces | place: United Kingdom | collected 2010/2012 ...
AATCAGATGACGCAACTGACGCGGTAAATAATGACGTGATAAGTCTGAATTCGTTTTTTGCTGCATAAGATTTACTCTTTTCTGTAAACCTTTTTCAGGACGGGACAAACTTTTTCAGGACGGGACACTGGCACCGGGCCGCCCCTTGCCGACAAACAAGGACAGAAACAGACAAACAAAGAACTGGGCAAGTCCGACTAAGGCTTGCCCGGTTTTCTATCCGGCAACGGGTTCCGCAGGGATGACGCTATTTCCGGAATTCGAGACGCACGACGACCGGAAAATGGTCCGACGGCGTGCGCGCCTCGTAACTGTGCAGTGAAACCTCCTTGGGGAAGGCGCCCGACTTGATCTCCTCGCCGCTGGCGGCGGTCTCCGTACGGTAGGTATCGGTCAGCACCCCGTAATCGTGCACGCGAACCGACGGCGTCACGAAGATATGGTCGATGCGGCTGTCGGTCTTCAGCGAAGGATTGAAGTTGTTGAACGTACCGTTCGGGGCGTAGCGTCTTCCGGCGGTCTCGTACGAGTCGGCCAGAATGCCCGACGAGACAAAGGTCGTATAGATATGATTGTTCTGGTCAACGTTGAAGTCTCCGGTCAGGATCACGAACTCTTTGGGTTTGCACATTTCACGGATCTTCGCCACCACAAGCTTGGCGCTCTCCTCACGGGCCTGCACCCCGATATGGTCCATATGCAGGTTGAAGAACCAGAAGCGGCGCTTGGTCTGCAGGTCGAGGAAATGCCCCCACGTGCAGATGCGCGGCAGCGCGGCGTCCCAGCCTTTGTTCGGACGGTCGGTGATCTCCGAAAGCCAGAAGTGGCCTTCGTCCAGCAGGCGGAAACGCTCCTTTTTATAGAATACGGGCGCATATTCGCCTTGCGTCTTTCCGTCGTCACGGCCGACGCCGATATAGTCGTAGTCGGGAAGCTGCGCCAGCATGTCGTGCAGCTGGCCGTCGAGCACCTCCTGACTGCCGAAAATGTCGAAGCCGTGGAATTCTATCAGGCGGCACACCCACGGGCCGCGACGCTCCCAGCCGTTGCCGCGTTCGGCGTCGCCCCGATTGGCGTTGCGGATATTATAGGTGGCCACGGTCAACTCCTGAGCGGCGGCACAAAAGGTCACGGCGGCAAACAGCGCGAGAATCAGCAATTTCTTCATTTCAAAGGATCGTTTAACGGGTTAGAAATCGAACAAAGATATAAAAAACGCACGAAATCCCCTCCGGCCGCACTTCCGCAAGTAAATTTTTCTGTCGGATTAGTACACTTTCGGACTTGAGGATACGAGGTTCGCCATATTTTTACTATCTTTGGGGTGCAAAAAACCAAACTTATGGAATCAGCCCGTAAAACCTGCGTAACCAAAGTAATGCCCATCCTCTTCAGTTTCTTCGTGATGGGGTTCTGCGACGTGGTCGGCATCTCGACCACCTATGTCAAAAACGATTTCAACCTCAGCGAAGCCCTCGCCGGATTCATTCCTTCGATGGTATTCCTGTGGTTCCTGCTGCTCTCGGTCCCCGTAGCACTGGCAATGAACCGCGTCGGACGCAAACGCACCGTCCAGATCAGCAACGTCATCACGATCGTCGGCATGCTGATTCCGTTCGTATCGTATAATTTCGCGACCTGCATGGTGGCCTTCGCGCTGCTGGGAATCGGCAACACGATCCTGCAGGTGTCGCTCAATCCGCTGCTGACGAATGTCGTGTCGGGCGAATCGCTTACCAGCTCGCTCACGGCGGGACAGGTCGTGAAGGCCGTCTCGTCGTTCATGGGTCCGATTATCGCCGTCTTCGCGGTGAACGTCTTCGGCAACTGGCAGTACCTCTTCCCGATCTTCGCCGCGATCACGCTTCTCTCGTCGCTTTGGCTGATGATGACCTCGATTCCCAAAGAGGAGGTTTCCCTACAGTCGGGCAGTTCGGTCGGCGCAACGTTCTCGCTGCTGAAGGACAGCCATATCCTGCTCTTCTTCATCGGCATCCTCTGCACCGTAGGTCTCGACGTGGGCATGAACACGCTGACGCCCAAACTGCTGATCGAACGCTGCGGACTCGAAATCACCGACGCAGGACTCGGATCGAGCGTCTATTTCTTCTGCCGTACGGCCGGCGCATTCATCGGCGCATTCCTGCTGGCGCGTCTCTCGGACGTCCGCTACCTGCGCGTAAACCTCATCGTGATGCTCGCGGCGCTGGGCGTGCTCTATTTCGCCAACAGCTACATCGAGATACTGATTTGTGTGGGCGTCTTCGCCTTCGCCCTCTCGTGCGTCTTCTCGATCGTCTACTCGCTGGCATTGCGCCGCCGCCCGGACAAGGCCAATGAAATTTCGGGCCTGATGATTACGGGCGTCTGCGGAGGCGCGATCATCCCCCCGCTGATGGGGCTGCTGACCGAAACCGTCGGATCGCAGGTCGGCTCGCTCATCATCCTGACCGTCTGCGCCGTATACCTGACCTTCTGCGCATACAGCATCAAAGCCAAAGCCAACAAATAACCAAAATACCATGTACAGATACGACAACCGTGTGGTCATCACACTCGACGCAGGCGGCACGAACTTGGTGTTCGGCGCCATGCAGGCCAACAAATTCATCGTCGATCCCATCACGTTGCCGTCGAACGCCGACAACTTGGACAAATGTCTGGCAACGATGGTCGAAGGCTTTCAGGCCATCATCGACAAACTGGAGGAGAAACCCGTCGCCATCAGCTTCGCGTTCCCCGGCCCGGCCGACTACCCGAACGGAATCATCGGCGGCTATCTGCCCAACTTCCCCTCGTTCCGCGAAGGCGTGGCGCTGGGGCCGTTCCTCGAATACAAATTCGGCATTCCGGTCTTCATCAACAACGACGGCGACCTCTTTGCCTACGGCGAAGCGCTGGGCGGCGCACTGCCCGAAGTGAACGCCCGGCTCGAAGCGCTGGGAAGCCCCAAACGCTACAAGAATCTGGTGGGCTACACGTTCGGCACGGGTCTGGGCATCGGTATCGTGGTAAACAACGAACTCAACCGCGGCGACAACTCGTGCGTCGAGACCTTTTGTCTCAAGCACAAGAAGATGCCCGACATTATCGTCGAAGACGGCGCCGCGATCCGCGCCGTGAAGCGCGTCTACGGAGAGTTGACGGGCAACCCGAACCACGGGCTGGAACCGAAGGACCTCTGCGATATCGCCGACGGCAAACGCGAAGGCGACACGGAAGCCGCCCGCAAGGCTTTCGCCGAGATGGGCGAGATCGCCGGCGACGCCATGGCTACGGCCGTGACGCTGATCGACGGTCTGATCGTCATCGGCGGCGGCATCACGGGCGCCCGCAAATGGATCATGCCCAGCCTGCTCAAAGAGCTGCGCAGCAAGATGCACACCATCGCGGGCGACGAGCTGAACCGCGTGCAGATGAAGGTTTACGATCTGGACAGCGAAGAGGAGTTCAAGGAGTTCGCCAAAGGCGATCAGCGCACGCTGAAGGTCTACGGGACCGACCGTTACGTGGCTTACGACCCCCAGAAGCGCATCGGCGTCGCTATTTCGAAACTCGGCGCGAGCAACGCCATTTCGGTGGGCGCATACGCGTTCGCCCTGAGCCAGCTCGACGCGCAAAAAGCACAATAAAACTATTATGTATAAGTTCCAACCCATTCTCAAATCGACGATCTGGGGCGGCGAAAAAATCGTCCCCTACAAACAAATCGCATCCGGCCAGACGCAGGTCGGCGAAAGCTGGGAGCTTTCGGGCGTCAAAGGCAACGAATCGGTCGTGGCCGGAGGTCCCGAAGCCGGCACTACCCTGCCGGGCCTGATCGCCCGCCACGGCGCCGCACTGCTCGGCAAAGCCAACTTCGAACGTTTCGGCGAGGAGTTCCCGCTGCTGATCAAGTTCATCGACGCGCGGCAGGATCTCTCGATTCAGGTACACCCCGACGACCGGCTGGCGTGGGAGCGTCACAAGTCGAAAGGCAAGACCGAAATGTGGTACGTCGTGGACGCCGACAAGGGCGCACGGCTCCGGTCGGGATTCGCCAAGCAGGTGACGCCCGCCCAGTACGAAGCCAGCGTCGAGGACAACACCATCACCGACATCCTCGCCGAGTACGAGATACATCCGGGCGACCTCTTCTTCCTGCCGGCAGGCCGCGTCCACAGTATCGGCGCGGGCGCGTTCATCGCCGAGATTCAGCAGACTTCGGACATCACCTACCGCATCTACGACTTCAACCGCAAGGACGCCGACGGCAATACCCGCGAACTGCACACCGAGCTGGCGAAGGGCGCCATCGACTACACCGTGCTGCCCGACTACCGCACCAAGTACGAGCAGGTGCAGGACCGCGAAACGGAACTGGTGTCGTGTCCCTACTTCACCACGTCGCTCTGCGACCTGACCGCTCCGCTGACGCTCGATTACGCGGCGCTCGACTCGTTCGTCGTTGTGATCTGCGTCGAAGGCAAAGGCATGATCGCCGACGACAGCGGCAACGAAATGCCGATCCATCAGGGCGAGACGGTACTGCTTCCGGCTACCGTGAAGTCGCTCCGCGTCGTCCCCGAAGGGAAGCTCAAAATGCTGACCAGCTGCATCAAGTAAATGGAATGCACTCTGACAGATAAATCCGGCGGTTCCGACTGCCGGATTTTTTCATTTTCCGCGGCAACCCCGATAATAAATTTTATCTTCATCGGCTCATTGCATCGTAAAAATAATCGCCCGCCTCGGCAAATCGAGGAAAAAATTTTCTTTTAACAAAATTCCGTTGCAGGACTCCGTTCTTTTTAGTACCTTTGGAGGTGCAACCGGAACACTAAAAAACAGAGAATCTTACGACATGGAGAAGAAACTGCAAGAGATCGCATCGCACTTCGCTTTGGAGGGAGGCATCGCGGCCATAGACTCGCTGGGCGAGGGTTTTATCAACGATACGTTCATCATCCGCACCGAAGGGGAGGCCCCCGATTACATTCTTCAGCGCAAGAACAAAAACATATTTCCCGACGTTCCGGCCATGATGGACAACATCCGCCGGGTTACCGACCACATCCGCCGCGGAGTCATCGCGGCAGGCGGCGATCCCCGGCGCGAAGTGATGACCGTGGTCCCGACCAGAGAGGACGCGCTGTACCACATCGACGGCGACGGCGAATATTGGGCCGTCTCGGTTTTCATCGACGACACCGTCGCCTACAACAAGGCCGATTCGCCCGAACTGGCCCGCAAGGGCGGCGAAGGAATCGGCAAATTCCAAGCCCAGCTGGCCGACTTCACCGAGCCGCTGGCCGAAACGATCAAGGGATTCCACAACATCCGCCACCGCTTCGTGCAGTGGGACGAGGCGCTGAAGCGCGACGCCGCAGGCCGCAAAAAGGAGCTTTCGGAGGAGATCGGCTGGATCGAATCGCGGCGCGGGGATATGCTCGGCTTCTGGTCCAAGGTCGAGGAGGGCACGATTCCGACGCGCGTGACGCACAACGACACCAAGATCAACAATATTCTCTTCGACAGGCAGGGCGAGGTGCTCTGCGCCATCGACCTCGACACGGTGATGGCCTCCACGTCGCTCAACGACTTCGGCGACGCCATCCGCTCCTACGCCAACACGGGCGACGAGGACGACCGCGACCTTTCGCGCGTCGGGCTGTCGCTCGAAATGTTCCGGGCCTACACCGAGGGCTACCTCTCGCAGCGGGCCAAACAGCTCACCGACTCCGAAATCGACCATCTGGCTTTCTCGGCCCGATACATCACCTTCGAACAGGTCCTGCGTTTCCTGATGGACTACATCGACGGCGACACCTATTACAAAGTCAAATACCCCGGTCACAACCTCGTGCGCACCCACGCCCAGTACCGCCTGCTGCAAAGCATGGAGGAACATTACGGCGAAATGTGCCGCATCGTACGGGAAACCGTGGACAAATACCGCAAGGCATGACGGAAATACGCAAAATCACGGGCATCGTCCCCACGAACAAGGCTGCCGTCGAAGCGGCTTTCGCCGGCATCGAACCGCAGGCCATAGCCTGCTGCAACTGGCCGGAACAATTTCCTTACGCGCCGGAGGTTTCGTTCCGCATGTTCCACACGGGCGACTACCTGATGCTGCGCTTCGACGTCGCGGAACGCTGCACGATGGCCCGCGTCACGGAGGACAACGGCGAAGTTTGGACCGATTCGTGCGTGGAGTTCTTCATCGCCCCCGACGACAGCGGCTATTACTACAACTTCGAGTGCAGTTGCATCGGACGCCTGCTGCTGGGCTTCCGCAAGGAACGCGAGCACCCGGCGCACGCCGCGCCCAAAGTTATGGCCGCCATCCTGCGGAATCCGAGCCTCGGACTGCGGCCGTTCCCCGAACACGAAGGAGACAACCGCTGGTCGGTCGTGCTGGCCATTCCCCCGCAGGCGCTGTTCATGCACGAACTGACAGACTGGAGCGGTCTGAAGGCATCGGTGAACCTCTACAAATGCGGAGACAAGCTTTCGCAGCCCCATTTTCTTTCGTGGAAGCCGATCGAGACGCCGAAACCCGACTTCCACCGGCCCGATTTTTTCGAACAAATTAAATTTTCAGAGATATGAACAACAAATATTCACTTCCGAAAGACGGCGGCCTGATCGCAGAATCGACGCCGCGCGACATCATCCATCGTTACGAGAAAATTCACACGACGGTCTATGAAAACGAATATCTGGGCGTTCAGTACGTTGCCGACACCATCGTCAAGGCGATCCGCACCTACAACGAACTCCACTGTTCGAACGAAGTCTACGAAGAGCAGCAGCCCTTCGTGCTGGGCCTTACCACGGGCCGCACGCCGCTGGGACTCTACCGCGAGCTGGTGAAACGCCACAAAGAGGGTCTCGTCAGCTTCCGCAACGTGGCCGTATTCAGCCTCGACGAGTTCTACCCCATCCGCTCGACCGAGCAGCAGAGCCGCAACTTCCGCATCCACGAGGATTTCCTCAACCACATCGACATCCTGCCCGAAAACATCCACATCCCCGACGGCACCATCTCCGAGGACAAGGTTTCGGAGTACTGCGCCTCGTACGACCACTCGGTGCGCAAGATCGACCTGATGATTATCGGCGTGGGCGAAGACGGCCAGATCGGTTTCAACGAACCGGGTTCCTATGCCAAGTCGCGCACCCGGCTGGTGCAGCTGACCCACAACACCCGCAAAATCCAGTCGGGCGCATTCTTCGGACTGGACTACACCCCGAAGCTGGCCATCACGATGGGTATCGACACGATCATGCGGGCCGACAAGATCATCCTGATGGCTTGGGGCGAAGAGAAGGCCCAGATCATCCAGAAGGTCGTCGAAGGCGAGATCACGACCCAAGTGCCGGCATCGAACCTGCAGGCCCACCCCAACATCGAAGTCGTAATCGACGAGAACGCCGCCCAGCTGCTCACCCGCGAGCAGACGCCGTGGCTGGTAGGCCCCTGCAAATGGACGCCCAAATTCACCCGCAAGGCCGTGGTGTGGCTCTGCGGCGTGGTGCAGAAACCGATCCTGAAGCTCACCTACAAGGATTACATCGAAAATTCGCTGGGCGAACTGCTCGAACAGGGCCGCGCCTACGACCAGATCAACATCGACGTATTCAATGACCTCCAGCACACCATCACCGGCTGGCCGGGCGGCAAGCCCAACGCCGACGATTCGACGCGCCCCGTGCCGTCGAATCCGTATCCCAAACGCATCGTGATTTTCTCGCCCCACCCCGACGACGACGTGATTTCGATGGGCGGCACGTTCATCCGTCTGGTGCAGCAGGGACACGACGTGCACGTGGCGTATGAAACTTCGGGCAACGTCGCCGTACACGACGACGTAGTGCTCCAGAACATCGACACGGCCCGCGAACTGGGCTACGGCAACCACTACGCCGAAGTCGAGAAGATCATCGCCGGCAAGAAGAAAGGCGAACCCGAACCCCGTCCGCTGCTCGACCTCAAGGGCGCCATCCGCCGTGCGGAGGCCCGCGCCGCCGTGCGCTCGTTCGGGCTGAACCCCGACACCAACGCCCATTTCCTCAACCTGCCGTTCTACGAGACGGGCGGCATCAAGAAGGGACTGCTCACGGAGAAGGACATCGAAATCATCGTCAAACTGCTCCGCGAGGTGAAGCCCCACCAGATTTACGCCGCCGGCGACCTCGCCGACCCCCACGGCACGCACCGTACGGCCATGGAGGCCGTGCTCGGCGCGCTCGACGTGGTGAAGGACGACGAATGGCTCAAGGAGTGCCACCTCTGGCTCTACCGCGGCGCATGGATGGAATGGGATCTCGGCATGGTCGACATGGCGGTGCCCTTGTCGCCCGACGAGCTGATCATGAAGCGTCACGCCATCTACCGCCACCTCTCGCAGAAGGACATCATGCCCTTCCCCGGCAGCGACCCCCGCGAATTCTGGCAGCGCGCCGAAGAGCGCACGCAGAACACCGCCAAGCTTTACGACAAGCTCGGCATGGCGGAGTATCAGGCGATCGAGGTATTCGTGAAGATGTTCTGACGAGACCCCGCAAATGAAAAACAATCAATAACCCAATAATTCAACCATTCAATCTATGCGACTGATTATCGAAGACACGCAGGAAAACGCAGGCCGCTGGGCAGCGCGCTACATCGTAGAGCAAATCAACAAGAAACAGGCGGCCGGAGGCACCTTCGTACTGGGACTGCCTACGGGTTCGACCCCGCTGACGACATACAAAGAGCTGATCGCGCTGAACAAGGCCGGAAAGGTCTCCTTCAAGGATGTCGTTACGTTCAACATGGACGAGTACGTCGGGCTTCCCGAAGAGCACCCCGAAAGCTACCATTCGTTCATGTGGAACACCTTCTTCAACCACGTGGACATCAACCCGGCCAACGTCAATATCCTCAACGGCAACGCCCCCGACCTGCAGAAGGAGTGCGACGAATACGAGGAGAAAATCCGCAAGGCGGGCGGCATCGACCTCTTCATGGGCGGTGTCGGCGAAGACGGACACTTGGCGTTCAACGAGCCGTTCTCGTCGCTCAACTCGCGTACGCGCGTCAAAACGCTGACTTACGACACGCTCGTCGTGAATTCGCGCTTCTTCGACAACGACGTGAACAAGGTTCCCAAGCAGGCCTTATCGGTAGGCGTCGCCACGGTGCTCGATTCGAAGCAGGTGCTGATCCTCGCGCTCGGCCACAAGAAAGCCCGCGCCCTGCAGCAGTGCGTCGAAGGTCCCTACTCGCATGTCTGCACGATTTCGGCCATGCAGGTACACCCGCACGGAATCGTCGTATGCGACGAACCCGCGACCGTCGAACTGAAAGTCGGCACGTACCGCTATTTCAAGGACATCGAGAAAGAGAACCTGATCTGATAATGCCGGAGCGGCCCTTCGGACGGTCGTACGACCGTCCGAAACCGTATCCGTACATTCCGGAGGCCCGGATTTCCGGCGGGATTTCGCCCCTGCATCCGGACGCTCCCATACAGATAAAATTCCCCGTACGGCAAGGCAGTCCGTACGGGGAATTCGTTTGAGCTGTACTAATCTCCAAACAGCGCGGCTCAACTTATTTCGTCTGTTTCACCAAAGCGATCTCGTCGATGCAGAAATAGGAGGGGCAATTCAGAAATCCGCCGCTCACATCGTTCGACATCACACCGAAACGCAGTTCATCGACAGCACCGAGCGACGAGCAATCGACCTTCACCCAATCGGAAACGATGGATTTCCCGCTGATAAGCACCTGCTCGATCGTTTTTCCTTTGACACCTCCGCTATATCCGGTCACCGAAACCTTGAACCAGTAATCGCTCAGGGAGGATTGGGACTGTCCCGTTACGGTCGCATTGGCCATATACAGATGGGCGACTTCCCGCGTCTCGCTGAATTCGATCTTCGGCGTATTGTAATCATAAGCGCCGTAATCGTTGAAATAAGCGAGGGCGAATGTCGCGGTATTGTTGGCTCCCGACTTGGTCCACGCCGAAAAATGGCTCCCTTTGTAATCTGGCGACCCGTCGGCCGTCGGAGTCTGCGAATAGTTCTTCGAAAGCGCAAAACCGCCCCAAGTGTCATAGGCTCCGAACTGGTTTTTCGACATGTCGCAAAAATAGGAGCCGAAACCGATCTTTCGGTCAGCAGTCGTGAAGAGGAGTCCGTCGAAAAAATTACCGTTGGCATCCTCTTCGTTCATGTATTCCCTGCCGCACAACACATCGTCGAAGGAACCGCCGGCCCATTCTCCGACAATCGTCACGGTCCGGGGCGCAGCGGCGTTGCCTTTGAAATCGAGCATCCCCTCCGCGGGTTCGAAAGAGATCACATCGTACTCGACGGGCGGCGTCTTGGGGCCGTCATCGTCCGAGCAGGCGGCAAAAATGCAAGCAGCTATAAAAATCCAAACTAAATTTTTCATCACGATTCTATAAATAAAAATTATTCCGAATAAACAAGATCATCGATACAGAAATACGTCGGAGCCCTCTCGTCACTACACTCGACAGAAAAAATTATTTTTGTCACCACTCCCAATTTATCCAGTCCCACGGTATTCCAATCTGCAACGATTTTGTTATTCGCAGCAAGGGGGACATCAACTTTTCCGGTCTGGGTTTCACCGTCGAAGCCAATAATCGACACGCTGTAATCACTATAATCACCCTTAAGGTAGAGATAGGTCCACGTATTATTGGCAACACGAACCGAAACAGGAGAAACAGGCGTCGAAAACTCAACTGCAGGATTAAATGTATATCCGGGGCCCATTCCCTTCATATCGTATGCAACGGCAAATTTATTCTGACCGTCATCGACTGTCGTATAAACACTAAATTGATTATCTGTCCCCTCGGTCACCTTATCATGGCAGCCGGATATGGCAAACTTGCACCAAGTATCCCATACGCCGCCGAAATCTGAAAAATAAGACAGGAAGGAAGCCTTGCCTTCTTTATAAATAACCCCTTCGAACTCCAACGAGCCATCCTCATCAGAAGCCAGCGTCTTACCCCACAAGTATCCGTCAGCACCAAGTTCGGCATCACTGAAAGTTATTGTTTCAACATGGGGGGGGGTCGGCGTCTTGTCATCGTCCGAGCAGGCCGCGAATGCAAGCGCCGCAAAAGCGATCAGTAAAAGTTTTTTCATCTATCAATATCCTCCGTTTATTATTATACCATTTATCAGCCAATAAAAAAACCGCCTTTTCATCAACTCCAGCAGACTACTAATGAATAGTCCTACTATAAAAAGCAGCCGTAGAATAAACTACGGCTGCAGCAGGCTTTATTGATAGATTTATTTGCTAAAAGCTAGTCTCTTTTACCAGGCATCATGATCCCCAGGAAAATCGTATCGATACCGGTAAAAATAATGCTCAGGCCAACCAGCCAACCAACAGTTACTATGGTAACCAGCGGATGAATGCAGGCATAAACACCTAAAATTGTTGTCAGGATACCGATGCTCAAAGCCCAAAGCCAAATATGTCCACGTTTCTCCAGCGGTAAATCCTTACGCAGCTGTTTCATCTTGAAGGCCACAACAATATTGCCTATGCCAAAAATGACTGTCCAAAAGCTAATCATATATGCGAGAACGGTATCGGTGAAAAATAGCGCTCTGCCGGAAAAAAGGATAAACAAACCAATCGCGGTCGAGACAATACCGCCAAAAAGCGTCCAGCCGCTAGCGGTACCATATTTATGGGTTCTACTATAAGCACAAATAAGGCCAATACCGCCAATAAAAGCAGCAAAACCAATGATCCATCCTAAAACAGCAAAGGTCATCGCTGAATCGGCAACGCAGAAAACACCACCAATCACCATCAAAACACCTAATATTATTGATAAAGCTTTCATACGATACCTAACTCCTTTAATAAATAAGATCATGATAAAAGCTGTGATCAAGGATAATAGCAAAAATACGCCCCTGCCATTATGACAGCGGCGTATTAGCTATCTTGCAGTAATTATATTTTACTCTTTTTCTTATGGTGAAGCAAGACTATGGCAATAATAAATATTAGGGCTATGATACCAACCACTAAGAGAATAGTCCCATATCCCCATTCTGCTTCACTAGCTGATAGTTCCTCTGCAGCATCTGCAGCATCAGCTGTGCTATCAATATCATTAACCGCATTATCGCGTGCTTCATCAGCACTTTCACCGCTGATATCATTTGCAGCAGCGTCTTCTGATGCCATATTCTGACTACCATATGCTTGTTCATCGACGGCAGCTTCATCAGAGCCAATAGTTTTGTCAAGAATATATTCTGCGCTTTGGGGAGCTGCTGAGTTTTCCTGTGCTTCTTGATAAACACTCCCGCCGTGATTCACAATCACACCAACTGCGCCCAAACAAATCACTAGGCAGGCGGCGACTGAAGCCATCTTAAACCATGCCCTTTTACGCAAGGGAATCACTTTATCTGGCATGGTTTTCTGCTTAGATAATTGCTCTGTCACGGAAAAATGAAAATCTTCCGGTAAGTCTTCCGCTAAAGAGGACAAGGAAAAAGAAAGGGACTGCAATTCTGCCAATTTTTTCCGGCAAGATTCACATACTTCCAAATGCTCAGCAATCTGCTGTCTCATGTCAGAAGCGGTCTCATTATCGAGATATTCGCTCAAATGTTTTTCTACTTCAGCACAGTTCATCAGAC
>ERZ827528.3519-NODE-3519-length-12659-cov-10.142177_pt1 | contig 12659 bp, 12 predicted proteins | sample MGYA00519768_ERZ827528 | MGnify/ENA primary metagenome ERZ827528 (study PRJEB31778, sample SAMEA3449343) | human gut metagenome | biome: human gut; feature: human-associated habitat; material: faeces | place: United Kingdom | collected 2010/2012 ...
CGTGCTGGCCATCGACGCGGAAAAATGCAGCAGGAACAACTGATATGAGTGAAAAGAGACCTTTGGCGGATGAGATCCGCCCGCTGACGCTCGACGAGGTCGTGGGTCAGAAGCACTTGCTCGGAAAGGGCGCGCTGCTGCGCCGACTCATCGAGTCCGGCTCGAGCGCGAATATGATCTTCTACGGCCCGTCCGGCACGGGCAAGACGACGATCGCGAACATCATCGCGAACCGCACGAATAAGACCCTGTACCGCCTGAACGCGACGACCGCGAGCCTTCAGGATGTCAAGAGCATTATCTCCGATGTCGGCACGATGATGGCACCGGGCGGCATTCTGCTCTACCTCGACGAAATTCAGTATTTCAACAAAAAGCAGCAGCAGAGCTTGCTCGAATTCATGGAAAACGGCTCCATCACGCTGATCGCGTCGACGACGGAGAACCCGTATTTTTACGTTTACGGCGCGCTTTTATCCCGTTCGACGGTGTTTGAGTTCAAAAACGTCAGCGCGGAGGAGACCATCCCCGCGGTCGAGCGCGCGCTCGGCATTTTGAAAGAGCGCAGCGAGCTGCCGCTTTCCTGGGAGGACGACGTGCCGCGCGTCATCGCGCAGCAGTGCGGCGGCGACGTGCGCAAGGCAGTGAGCGCGTGCGAGCTTTTATACGAGGCGGCGGACGTCACGAACGGCGAACTTTTGCTGAAAAGTGAAGACGCCTTACAGGTCGCACAGCGCAGTGCCATGCGCTACGACAAGGGCGGCGACGCGATGTACGACTGTGCGAGCGCGCTGATGAAGTCGCTGCGCGGCAGCGACCCCGACGCGGCGCTCCACTACCTCGCAAGATTTTTAGAGGCGGGCGATCTGGTCACGCCATGCAGGAGATTACTCTGCTCGGCGAGCGAGGACGTCGGCATGGCCTATCCGCAGGCTGTCGCCATCGTCAAGGCCTGCGTCGACACCGCGATGCAGCTCGGCCTTCCCGAAGCGCAGCTGCCACTGGCGCAGGCGGCGGTGCTGCTCGCCACCGCACCGAAGTCCAACAGCGTGATCGAGGGCATCGGCGCTGCTTGGGCGGACGTGAAGGCGGGCAAGAGCGGCAATTTCCCGCGCTGCCTCCAGAATGTCCACGCCGATTCGACCGGCGGCGCGCAGGGGCAGAACTACAAGTACCCGCACGCCTACCCGAACCATTGGGTGAAGCAGCAATATCTGCCCGACGAGCTCAAAAACGTGCAGTACTACCGCTACGGCGACAACAAGGTCGAGCGCGCCGCCGCGCAGTACTGGGAAGCGATCAAGGGGTGAGCACATGGATCTGAGGTTGAACGATATTGTCGAAATGAAGAAGCCGCATCCCTGCGGCGAAAAGCTCTGGCTCGTGACGCGCGTGGGCATGGACATCAAGCTCAAATGCACGCGCTGCGGCCGCGAGGTGATGCTCCCGCGCGCCAAAGCAGAAAAGGGCATCAAGAAAATCGTAGAAAGGGAGGAACCCCATGAATAAGAAGACGAGAGCCGTCGCGATCCTGCTGGTCGCGGTGATGATCTTATCGCTCGTTGCATCGATGGTTATTCCGTATTTATAAAATACAGCGCGATAGCGCTGCACATAATTCCCTGCGCCGCGCAGGGGAGCGAGTCAAAGGGGCCATTCTCTTTCGTGAAAGAGAATGGCCCCTTTGGAACCCCAAGAGAAAGACTTAGATTGGCAGTCTCAGGCTTGGATGACTTTTATGCCTCCGGAATGAAAATGCCTGCGCGCGGCGTTGCCGCGTTAGCATTGCTATACGATTTGAGTTGCTTCTATTATCCGCTGCCGCTCTGCCTATCTTGTAGAAGTGCGCAGTAATCACCGTCTACCGGAGTGCTAATCAATGCGGCGAGCGAAGCAATGCCGCATTCCGCACGCAGTCTGCCGCCAGACAAACGTCACTCGCGCATCACGGTAGTAAGGCGCGGTTGCAAACGGAAACGACTCGCAGAAGATTCATGGCGAAGCCATGTACACTGCGCCCGATTGCGCAGCGCGTGCAGTTCTTCAAGATAAAAACTGCCAATGTGCGGGGTCGAGGGGGAAGGCCCCTCGTTCTTTCTCTTGGGGGTGTAAGGGGGATATTCTCTTTCGAGAAAGAGAATATCCCCCTTATTATCCGTGCAGCACTGTGTGCTGCAATTTTCTGAAATTACTTCAGCTTTATCGGCGTGAGCTGGAGATAATCGTCCAGCGTGCCGTCATGCAGGCAGCAATCGATGATCTCGCGGCCCAGCGGGTCGAGATCGTCGGAAACGAACTGCTGGAGCTGCTCTTTGAAGAAGTCGGTCAGGATCTTGGCGCCGGCGTCGTAGCCCGCGTTGCCGAGCTTGGACTGCGTCTCGGGGCGCAGGAACGTCTGACGGATGAACTGGCCGTCGAGCTTCATTTCATCGAGCGCGTAGCCGAACAGCGGGCAGCGCGCGGGGACCAGATGCTTTTCGCGCACAAAACCGTTGTGGCGCGCAAGGTATTCGCGCGAGAGCCACTCGCCCATGAATCCAACATGATAAGCGCCGATGTGCTGGTTCGGGATCAGCACGTTCGTCGTCTTAGGCGCAGACATGATCTGCTCGAGCAGCAGATTCGCCTGCGTGACCTTGAGGCCCGTGGCGAACGGCCAGTAGGAGCCGACGCCCTCGGCCTTCAGGCCGCTGCCGGCGTTCGTATCGGCGATGGACGGGTTCTTGAAGCCGCGTGGAGAGATGAGTCTCCACAGCCAGGCAATGGACTGCGGCACGACCTGCAGCATGCCCATGACGCCGTAGTTCGGGTCTTTCGCAGTAGAGGGCGGCATACGCACACCGAAGCTGCGCACGTCGACCTCGACGGGCTCGGTATCAGGCACGATGTTGTCAACCATCTTGCGCGGCAGGATGACGCGCGGGTTGGAGCAGGGCTTGCCGTTCGACTCGATCACATGCTCCCAGATGAGGCAGGTCGCACCGGGGACGCCGTCCATGTTGAAGAAGACCAGCGGCTCGCTCGGATGGATACAGATGCGCTCATAGAGGGGGCTGTTACCGTAGGCATTCATGCCGTCCATACGCAGAAACCAGCCGTCCTCGGCATCGAGGATGCGCAGCTTGCCGCTCTCGGGATCCTGGAAGCTCTTGAGTGCGCAGGCCATATCATCGGCGATGGGGTGGATCTTGCAGCTCTCGCCGAGCGTCATGTAATATTTTTCGCCCGTGACCGTATGCGTACCGATGAGCAGGCGGTCGTCCTCTTCGCGGTGGAAGTCCTCGAGCATTTCGCTCTTGCCGCCGCCGGACGCGCCCTCGTGCATGAACACGACCTCGCACTCATACGGCGTTTCGACCATGGCCGCGCTCGTATGGCAGCAGACCCAGCCCTCCTGCTCGCCGATGTCGAGCAGCAGCGAGAAAACGCCCTTCTTGGCGCTGGGGCCGGGATAGAGGTTGTAGGCCCAGACCTCGTGCATCTCCTTGGAGCGGTTGTGCACGACGACCTGCTTGCCGTCAAAGTGCGTGTGGCGGAACGGCGGCGCAACGAAGATGATGGCGCGGGGCTTATAGTGCTCAGGCACATCGACAATGCTCGTAAAGCCCTGCATGTTCGCCAGCGACAGCGCGAAGAACGCGGCGTTGAGCGGACAGATCATCAGGCTCGGATAACCGTGGCCGCGCGGACCGGCGGAAAACGGCAGCATGATGACCTGCTGCGTCGAGAGCCAGTCGAGCGTCTCCTGACGAAGGGACGAAAACTCATAGCCGAAGCGATCCTTAAAGCGCGGCTTGTCGGAGGGCAGATCGTCGCCGATGGCCATGCTGTTCGGGTCGCGGCGGCGCATGTAGTCTTCCATGAAGTTGACGACGCAGCCGTTCTTGCAGCGCACGACCTCCGCTTCCTTGACCGTGCCCTTGCCCTCGATGGGGTAGACCACGTCATAGCGGGAGGTGTGCGTGGGACCGTAGGCCATCTCCTCGAGCTCCGCCTTCGTTTCGGCGTAGGCGATGCACTTGCACTTTTTGAGTGCTGCGGCGACCTCGGGGGCTAAATCAAATTTTTCAAAATACTGGTCAAACATGAAAAGATCCCTCCACATCTCATTGGGGTTTGATGATTGTTTATTCGCTGCGGGACTTTTTCATGCCGCGTGTCTCCGGGGGAAGAACACTGCTGCGGCATAATAAAAGATTGAGGTAATGCTATCACGATTGATAGAAAAACGCAATAAAACATCCTTGAATGTTTTAGAAAACATGGATGATTTTTCAAAATAGTTAAATAAACAAAAAGAAGACGCTCTGCTGCGCAAAGCGTCTTCGGGGGAAAACCGAAAGGATTTACGAGATCTTTCTGAGAAAATTGCCGCCGATGCGCACGCCCTCCTGCACGATGAAAAAGGCGTGGGGATCGAGCTCACGCACGGTCTCCTGCAGCTCCGCGACCTCGAATTTCGAGACGCAGACGCACAGCACGCGCATGTCGCTCTCCGTATATGCGCCCTTGCCCTCCCAGTACGTTACGCCGCGGCCAAGGCGCGACATGATGCTGCGCGGGAGCTCGGGGTCTGCGTCCCTTGTGAAGATGAGCACCTGCACATTGATGTTCTGCTGGTGCCCGCGGTCGATGAAGAGCGAGCAGAACACGGTGTAAATGACGGAGTAGATGGCCGTCTGGATGTCGAAGAGCAGTGCGCAGGCGATGTAGAGCACGATGTTGAAGCCCAGCGAAAAACGTCCGACGGTGAAGCGGCTGCCGCGCTTCGTGAGGCACAGGCCGACGACATCGAGCCCTCCGGTCGAGCAGCCGCAGGTCAGAGCCAAGCCGAGGGCAAAGCCGCACAGAATGCCGCCGACGAGGCACGAGGCGAGAGGATCGTCCAAGATCGGCACAGCGGGCGACTGGATCACGCTCAAAAAGAGCGACGACGCGCCCACGCAGATCAGCGTGCGGATCAAAAACGCGCGCCCGAGGTCGCGCCACGCGAGATACAGCACCGGAATATTGATGAGAAAGTACAAAATACCGGCGATGTCCACCCCTGCGGGCAGCTCAACGGCCTGCGCGAGCAGTGTTCGGATGATCTGGCTCAATCCGACTACGCCGCCGGAGTAGAGGCCCATCGGTACGACGAAAAGGTTCACGCCCAGCGCGTAGAGGAATGTTGCGAAAACCGCGATCAGGACGCGCGCCCATTTGTTTTGCAGCGCTTTGTGCAGCATAGCTCTTGCCCTCACTTTTCTCCGCACTGACCATTATTCTATGTACCCGTGCGGGTCTTATTCGCTTGTTACCTTTTGATTATAGCCCATAGCGGAGGCACTTGTAAAGCCTTCTCCGCGCGCGGGAGAGCGTGCGCGACACCGTGGACTTGTCCCGCCCGATGGCCGCGGCGATCTCCGTGACGGTCATGTTTTCCTCGTACCGCAGGCGCAGCAGCTCGCGCTGGCGGGCGGTAAGCTCCTCCTCGCGGGCAAGGCGCAGATTGCGCTTGAGGCGCATGAGGTCGCTCTCGTTGTCGCCCGCGTGCGCGGCGATCCAGGCGGTCATATCGCCGTAAACTTCATTGTTGCGCATACTATAAGGTGTACTTTTCATTGCGGCAATAGCCCCTTTCGTAATAGTGCCGCGTCAGCTCGGCCAGCTCGCGCGACTGGCGCTGAAGCTGCTGGAGCTCCAAAATGCGCCGCTTGAATCGCTCGCGCTCCTCCTTCGTCGGTGCGGCCTTGGCCTGCTCGCGCAGGACCGTGATGCGCATGCGGAAGCGCAGCGCGTCCTCGCGGTAGACAAACGACATCTGATACAGCGTCATAGCGTGCTCGCCTCCCCTGATATGTATTCAAACGACCGGAGCGCTTCGCGCGCAAAGCGCGGAAAGCAGTCCGCGCAGACGGTCACGCCGTTCCGGTACCACAGCGTTTCTCCCGCGTAAATGTCCTGCGCGCAGAGTGAGCAGACCGCGTGCACCGAATCATGGTGTCTTTTTCCTGCGTACAACAAAATTCCTCCTTTTTTCAAATTCCCTGTTGACAAACGAATCGAAGTCTGGTAATATACAACCTGTTCGTTGCTGAGATGCTGGTATAGCTCAGCTGGTAGAGCAGCTGATTTGTAATCAGCAGGTCGGGGGTTCGAATCCGTCTACCAGCTCCACCGACAAGCAAACAATTTCAGATGGGGGAATTCCCGAGTGGCCAAAGGGGGCAGACTGTAAATCTGTTGTCAGTGACTTCGGTGGTTCGAATCCACCTTCCCCCACCAAGAACGAGTTGATGAAAGTCAGCTCGTTCTTTTTGTTTTGTAGTGGTTTGGAAAATGTAAGCGATACGCCAGTGGCGTATCAGAGCCGCTCTGCGGCCTGCGTCGAGATCACACTTTCGTCGTTTTACCACAAAAGCAAAAATATCGAGCTGCCCTTAGGCTGGCTCGATATTTTCTTTCTCTCTATTTTTTCGCGTCCGCCCTTTTCAGGGCGGTGCGTTTTCTTTTTCTGCTGCGGGGATCAGCCGCCGTACCGGTATCGGCGGCGTGCGCCGCGGGCAAACTGAGGAGAACGCTCGCCGCGGCATGCTGGCAAGTACAAAGAACTTGTCAGCAAAATCAAGATATCACAAGAATCTTGCTATGTCAAGAATAAATTTACAAGATTCTTGTTATAATTGATTGACAGTTACAAGCTTCTGCGATAGAATACAGTCAAATCTTGTCGCAGCCTGCGTTTTCTGGGGGAATCTTGATGAGTTTTGGCAAACAAATGCGTCTACGGCGTGAGGAGCTTCATCTCTCGCGCGCGGCGCTGGCGGAGGAGCTTGGCGTTTCGCCCTCTGCCATCAGCAACTATGAAAACGGCGTCAGCTCGCCGAAGGAGGAGGTGCTGCTCCGGCTGTTCGATGCGCTTGAGATCGACCCGAACTACCTTTACCGCGATTCGTTCCGCTCAGGCAGCTTCGTCTGCTCGCGCGCAGAGCAGGATTTGATCGAAAAGTGCCGCTCGCTCTCGCCGCTCGAGCGCGAGACGGTGGGCAGCCTCGTCAGCGCCCTGTGCACGATGCACGCGAGACAGGACGGTGCGGGCGCGCCGCGCCGCATCCCGCTCTACCGCTCGATCGAGGCGGCGGGCTACGCCGCCCCCATGCTCGGCGAGGATTTTGACTACATCGTCGACCACGGCGACGTGCCGCCGGGAGCGGAATTCGCCGTGCGCATCCACGACGACAGTTTAGAACCCGTGCTGCACGGCGGCAGCGTCGCCTACCTCAATCACGACCCGCTGCATGCGGGCGACGTGGGCATCTTCTGCGTCGGGGGCGACATGCTCTGCAAGCAGTATTACCGCGACCCGCTCGGCGTTTCGTACCTCTTTTCTCTGGGGCGGGACCGCAGCGCGGACGTCGTCTGCGGCCCTGAGAGCGGAAAGCGCTTTATCTGCTTCGGACACGTGATCTTAGATCATCGTGTGCCGCTGCCCGGTATGGGCCTGTGAGCGGGAAAAAGGCGCATTTTGCGTGGAAAAAGACTTGAATCGTTCACAAATTCTGCTTATAATGTAGGTTTGGAAATCAATAAAAAAGAAGGAAGCGTATTTCTTATGACGAAAATTGACATTTTCTCCGGCTTTCTGGGCGCCGGCAAGACCACGCTCATCAAAAAGCTGATCGCGGAAGCCTACAGCGGCGAAAAGCTCGTGCTGATCGAGAACGAATTCGGCGAGATCAACATCGACGGCGGCTTTCTGAAGGAGTCCGGCATCGAGATCTCCGAGATGTCCGCGGGCTGCATCTGCTGCTCCCTCGTCGGTGACTTCAACAAGGCGCTCAAAGAGGTCGTGGCGCAGTTCCACCCCGACCGCATCCTCATTGAGCCGAGCGGCGTCGGCAAGCTCTCTGACGTCATCGTTGCCGTGCAGCGCACGGTGGACGAGTGCCCCGAGCTCAAGCTCAACAGCTATGTCACCGTGGCCGACGCCAGCAAGGTCAAGGTCTATATGAAGAACTTCGGTGAGTTCTACAACAACCAGATCGAGGCCGCCGGCACGATCATTCTTTCCCGCACGCAGAAGCTCTCGCAGGAAAAGCTCGAGGCTGCCGCCGCGATGCTGCGCGAGAAGAACCCCGACGCCGCCATTCTGACGACTCCGTGGGACGAGCTGGACGGCAAGACCATCCTCTCCGCCATCGAAAAGGTGTCGCTGAGCGACGAGCTTCTTGAAAAGATGCGCCGCGAGCACGAGATCGAAGAGGCCGAGCACGAGCATGAGCATCACCATCATCACGATGAGCATGACGAGCACGACGAGCACGACCATGAGCATGAACACGAGCATCACCATGACCACGATGAGGATGAGCATGACCACGAGCATGGGCATCATCACGACCATGACCATGATGAGCACGACGAGCACGAGCATCACCACCATCACCACGACGGTGAGGAGTGCGACGATCCCGAGTGCGAGTGCCACCATCACCATCATCACCACGCCGACGACGTCTTCTCCTCCTGGGGCAAGGAGACGCCGAAGAAGTTCAGCAAGGAAGCTCTTGAGGACATGCTCCACAAGCTGGACAGCGGCGACTACGGCCACATCCTGCGTGCCAAGGGCATCGTGAACGGCGAGGACGGCTGGCTCGAATTCGACTACGTGCCCGAAGAGCATGAGGTCCGCGCGGGCCATCCCGACTATACGGGCCGTCTGTGCGTTATCGGCGCGGAGCTCAAGGAAGACGGCCTTGCAGAACTGTTTGGAGTGTAAGGCATGGATATTCCTGTTTATCTGGTCGCCGGATTCCTCGATTCCGGCAAAACGAGCTTTATCAACGGCATTTTAGAAGACGGCTTCGCCCGCGAGGACAGGACGCTTCTGATCTGCTGCGAAGAGGGCGACGAAGAATACGAGAAGAAGGCGCTCGACAACGTCACCGTTGTCACGGTAGACGACGAAGAGGAGCTGACGCTCGCTTTCTGCAAGGAGCTTGAAAAGAAGCACCGCCCCAAGCAGGTGCTCATTGAGTACAATGGCATGTGGCAGATGGAAAAGCTCTACCGCGAGGTGCTGCCCGCCAACTGGGTGCTCTATCAGATTATGACGTTCGTGTATGCGCCGACGTTCGAGCTGTTCGTCAAGAACATGGGTCAGCTCATGATGGAAAAGATCACGAACGCGGACATGATCGTCTTCAACCGCTGCGACGACAAGCTCAAAGAGAGCCTGCGCGCGCGCAATCTGCGCATGGTCAACCGCCGCGCGGACATCTACCTTGAGGACAACGACGGCAACAGCGAGGACTACCTGACCGGCGACGAGTGCCCGTTCGACATGACGCCCGACCTCATCGACATTCCCGACGACGACTACGGCGTGTGGTACGTCGACGCGATGGATCATCCCGACCGCTGGGATGGCAAAAAGGTCCACATGAAGCTCATCATGTGCCACTCGAAGAAGTTCCCGGGCATCCACTGCCCCGGCCGCTTCGTGATGACCTGCTGCGAAAACGACATCCAGTTCGTCGGCATCGTCGCCAAGGGCGACAGCCTGAAGGCCTACAAGAATCGCGACTGGGTCGATATCACTGCCACGGTCAAAAAGGAGCACCTCGACGCCTACGAGGGCGAGGGCCCCGTGCTGTACGTCGAGCGCATCACCACCACGTCGAAGCCCGCGCAGGAAGTCGTGTCGTTCTGACGACGCGATTTGCGGAGGTAAGGTGAATCAGCAGCGCGCGCAGCGCTGCGGAGTTTTCTCCTGCTAACCCGCAGGGGAGAGCGAATAAAGGGGACATTCTCTTCTCGAAGAGAATGTCCCCTTTTGAATCCCAAGGGAAGGATGAGGGGGAACCCTCTCGCCCCCCGACATTGCGGTTTTGAGGCTTGAAGAGCTGCTCAGTCTGCGGAATCGGGTACCTGCCGGGTGATGGTTCTAAACGATTTGACTTTTTTCTATCTTCGCTGTCGCTCCCTGATCTGAATGCAGTCTTGGTAGAATCCCCTGCCGTCGCCAGATTTTGCCAACCTTGCTGCCCCCCCAAAGCGGCATCGTTGCGCTCGCCGCACTTTTAAGTTATCGTATATTTTTTACGATGGCCATGTGGTCATATCCGCGGTGCGCCGCTTGCGCTGTGCGCCTTGCCGTCACCAAGCTTTACACGCAGCGGCGGCAGTTCGATGCCGAGCATCAGCTTGACGAGCCAGGCAAAAAACAGCAGCACTAAAATCGGGATCAGGCACGACGTGACGAGCATGACGGCGAGGGCCTCGATAAAGCGGTTCAGGACCGTTTTGAGCTGCCCGACCGCGGCGGTCGCCGCTCCGGTGATGCCCTCAGTCACCTTGGAAAAGAGGCCGGAAAGGCCGCTCTTTTCCCCCTCGTCCGTCTCGCCCGAGGTGGCGGACTGGATATCCTCGGTCGTCTGCTCGGCGTTTGCGATGGTCTCTTCGATCGAGGCGCGGTATGTGTCCTCAATCATGCTCGAGACTTTGACACCCGCGGGAATGGCAAACGCGATGGCGAGCGCGAAGAGCAGCAAATGCCACGCGAGCTTCCCCAGCGCGGCGCGCAGCTTTTCGGAAAAGAGCGCAGCGATGCCAAGCGCGCAGGCTGCGGGGATCAGGATCGTGAACGACACGTAGGATGTGATCGTCAGCAGATACTTTTCCAGAAAGATGGCGCAGAGCACGATGAGGAAATAGCCGCTCAGGTCGGCGAGCTTTTCGGCGATGGGCGTCGCGGTGTCGCCCGGCAGGAGCGTGATGGCTGCGCTCGCGGCGGCCGACGCCGCCGTCAGCTCAAGCACCGTCTCCTGCTTTTCCGCGAGCGCGTCGATGGACGCTTGATGGTACGCGGGGTCGGACGCTCTCTTCCCTACCGCGAAGATGGAAAGGAGCGCCGCCAGAACGAGAAGCGCCGCGAGCGCGGCCTTCTTAGTTGTCACTGAATGCATAGTTGCCTCCAAAAAACGGGATGGTTCTATCATACCGAAACGGCGGAAGATGTCAAGAAAACGCGGTTTCGGTCGCATCGCCGCGCGCGGTTTCAGACCTCTCCATCACGTCAAAAACATAGAGAATCAGCATAAAAACGCCAATATTTCGTTAATTTCTTTCAGATTTTTTCAAATTTTATATCACTTTTCCGAATTCTGTCTTGTCACCTGCCTTGTTTTTACGGAAAGTTCGTGATAGAATACAGATATAGCAGGATCGGCGAATCTTTTTTCATTGATTCTGTCAAAGCGGAAGTTTTTTCTTCCCCGTTTCCGGCGCGAAAGCGCCTGTACTGATCTGAACAAGCAAAGCAATGTTTGGCAAACCTGCTGAAAAGCAGGGACGCAAAGCCAGAGGGGGCTAAGGCCGCCGTGTGCGGTTATGACAGCCGGTTGCAAATCATTCGGAAGGGCATCGCCCTTCCTGCACCGCCCGGCCCTCTCTGAAAGCAAGGTACAGGCGGGAAACCTTTTTTGCCGAAAAGAGGGGGATGAACATGCGACAAACATTTTATGAGTTCTGCATGCTGCATGAAAGGACAAACTTACTGAAAGAATGGGACGAATCGCGCAATTTTCCGCTCACGCCGGACACCGTTTCCTACGGCAGCAAGAAAAAAGTCTGGTGGACGTGTGAAAACGGCCCGCTTTCGCCGCGCGACGTCTCCACGGGCTCGAAGATCCGCATCTGGTGGCGCTGTCCGGAGGGGCACTCGTGGCAGTCGCCCGTCGCCTCGCGCACGGCGTGGGGGCACGGATGTCCCGTGTGCGCGGGCAAGACGATCGTCACGGGCGAAAATGACCTTGCCCACCTCCAGCCCGAGATCGCCGCACAGTGGGATAAGCGCAAAAACGGGTGTCTGAAGCCCAGCGATGTCGCCGTCAGTTCCAACCGTCCCGCTTGGTGGCGCTGCGAGCTGGGGCATTCCTACCGCGCCACGGTCTCGTCGCGCACGCAGCGCAAGACCGGATGTCCCTATTGCGCGGGACGCAAGGTGCTCAAAGGCTTCAACGATCTGAAAACGCTCTGTCCCGGCGTTGCCGCGCAGTGGCACCCGTCGCTCAACGGCGCGCTGACACCGGAGATGGTCACGCCCGGCAGCAACAAAAAGGTCTGGTGGCAGTGCTCCATGGGACACGTGTGGAAATCCGTCATCTATCCGCGCACCGGCGCGCAGCAGTGCGGCTGCCCCGTCTGCGCCGGAAAGGTGAGCACAACACACGTGCGGCGTTACGCCCAGCTCGACGAAATTCGCACCTTTACCGAGCTGTGACAAGACCAATTCTATAAAAACGATCAAGGCCGTGGGAAGCGATGTGCTTTCCGCGGCCTTACTTTTTGCCTGATTTGGACGCACTGTCAGCACTACGTTTAGTGCTAACGCGTTTTCTTTCCCGCTTTCGCCAAAAAGCAGCGCCCCTCTCTCTTGCGGCGAGGGGCGGTACAATCTGTTCAATAAGTCAACTTGTTGCCGCAGGCAAAACAAATGATTGTTATATGTGGACACTTGCGCCTGATTTTTCCCTGTGCTATAATGCAGTTACTTTAATCGGATAAATTACCTGTAAAGGAGAATCATCATGGATTATATGGCTCTTTCCGCTGCCGAGTGGCAGCAGGAATACGACAAGGTGTCCGCCGAATACGAGAGCTGGAAGGCCAAGGGC
>ERZ827528.3535-NODE-3535-length-12623-cov-2.780236_pt1 | contig 12623 bp, 14 predicted proteins | sample MGYA00519768_ERZ827528 | MGnify/ENA primary metagenome ERZ827528 (study PRJEB31778, sample SAMEA3449343) | human gut metagenome | biome: human gut; feature: human-associated habitat; material: faeces | place: United Kingdom | collected 2010/2012 ...
TTGCCGGCCTCGTCCTCGGGAGCCTGGATATTGAAGAAGCCTTCCCCATCCAGTGCGAAGTCAAAGGGGCTGCCGGTTTCCTGCAGCGAATTGGTATCGAACTTCACCGGAACTTCGGATACCACCTGCATGGGCGCGCTGGAACCGATCACAGCGGAGTTGCTGCCCTCCATCCGGGTCAGCAGTTCCTGTTCAAAGGAGCTGGTCACCACCCGGGAAGCCCGGAAACCCGGTGTCCGGACATTGGCAATATTGTTTGTCAGGACATCCAGTGTGCGCTGCTGGGACAGAATTCCCGACGCCGCCGTGTAAAAACCTCTCAACATATCCATCTCATCCTTTCGTATAATAAGCCAGCTTCTCCCGGAGTTTCCGGATCAGCTTCTGGTTGATCTGTCCCACACGCTGTTCACTGACCCCCAGCACCTGTCCGATCTCCCGCATGGTGAGATCTTCATAGTAATAGAGGGACAGAACCGTGCGTTCCTGTTCATTGAGTTCATCAATGGCCTTCATCAGCTGACTGCGCAGCTCCTGCTCGTCCATTTCATCTTCCGGATCAAAGACCCCTTCCAGAGTCAGGGAACTCTGGGTCCGGCCGGGTGTGGTGAGCAGTGTTTCCAGAGAGTAGATATTCTCCCCGGACATCTCCCAGACACAGCGGTCAAATTCTTCCGGTGTGATCTGCAGCCGGTCTGCCATCTCCAGACGGGTCGGCGGACGGCCCAGCTCCAGGCTGAGTTCATCTTCGGTTTTCAGGATGCGGATATCCATCTGCCGCACCCTGCGGGACAGCCAGTCCTGTTTTCGGACATAATCGATAATGGCGCCCCGTACCTTGGTAAACGCATAGGTGGAGAATTTCACCCCTTTGTCCGGGTCAAAGCGCTCCAGACTGTTGATGAGTGCAATCACGCACTGATTGACCATCTCTTCGGTGGTGGCATACTTGTGATAGGTACTGCTCATCTTCACTGCCATACTCCGGGCAATGTAGCTGTAATACATCACAAGCTGGTTGCGCACTTCCAGGGAACCGGTCTGCTTGTACTCCCGCATCAGCGCATCCGGATCAATATCGGTTGTTTTCTCCAGTTCCTCCGCAGGCACAGCGGTCCCCTCCTTTCCGAATTGTATAATTGAGTCAGGTTATGACAAACTGATATTTCCCAACGCCTGGATCTTCACATCCGAATCGATCTCGTTGAAAGAGAGCACCACAGCATTGAGATAGAACTGATCCACCAGCTTCTTGAAGTAGATCCGCACCACCGGAGAGGTGAGGATCACCGGCACGGTCACCAGATCCCGTACCTTTTCCAGCTCCCGGGTGGTGGAGTTGATAATATCCTGGATCAGCTTGGGTTCCAGCGCCAGATAGGAACCGGTATCCACCTTCTTGACTGCCGCCATGATCTGATTTTCGATGTTGGCATCCAGGCTGATGACCTTGAGCTGTCCGGCCTCGGCGAACCGATGGGTGATGGTCCGGCGCAGCGACTGGCGCACATATTCGGTGAGCATATCCAGATCCTTGACGGTGGCGCCATAGTCTGCCAGAGTTTCCAGGATCGCTTCAATATCCCGGATGGGCACTCCTTCCCGCAGCAGGTTGCACAGCACCTTCTGCAGTGTACCCACCGACACAATGGCGGGAATGGTATCATTCACCAGAGCCTCATTGGTCTTGCGGAGATTTGCCAGGATATTGCCCACTTCCTGACGGCTGAGCAGTTCATAGGCATGGGCCTTGATGACCTCAGACAGATGGGTGATGATCACCGAAGTGGGATCGATCAGGGTGTAGCCAGCCAGTTCCGCCTTGATGCGGCGGTCCTCACTGATCCACTTGGCAGCCATACCGAAGGCCGGCTCCACAGTTTCAATGCCCTCGATGGTATCATGCTCCGGGTCGGGCGCCAGTGCCAGGTAGTGATCCACCAGCACTTCACCCTGAGCTACCTGCTCTCCTCGGATACTGATGGCATACTGGTTGGGATTGAGCTGACCGCTGTCCTTCAGGCGCACCGACGGGAATACCATGCCCATTTCCAGCGCGAACTGCTTACGGAACATGACAACCCGGTCGATGAAGTTGCCGCCGCTGGACTCGTCCACCATGGGGATCAGGCTGTAACCGAATTCCATGGAGATCTGGTCCACATTGAGCAGGTTATAGACATTGTCGATATTCTTGTAGAAGGCCGCCTCACTGGTGATCTCCTCAGTGACAGCCGGGGCCGCACCGTCCTCCAGGGCAGCCGGAACCGCAGCCTGACGGCGCATGAGGGTCACACCCAGCACCATCAGGATCGCCGACATGGTCAGCACCTGAAGAGCCGGGAAACCGATCAGACAGAGGGAAGCCATTGCCAGTGCCGACAGGATCAGAACCATCGGCTGGGCCGAGAGCTGATGCACCACATCTTCATTGAGGTTGCTCTCCGAAGCCGACCGGGTTACGATCATACCGGTGGCTACCGAAATCAGCAGCGCCGGGATCTGGGACATCAGGCCATCACCGACGGTGGAGGTGGAATAGATCTGCACGATCTCCTGGAAGCTGCCCACATGGTTGATAAAGCCCATGATGATACCGCCCACCAGGTTGATGAAGGTAACCACCAGCGACATGATGGCATCGCCCTTGACGAACTTGGTAGCACCGTCCATAGCGCCGAAGAAGTCCGCTTCCCGCTGGATCTTGGACCGGCGGATACGGGCGGTTTCCTCATCGATCAGGCCAGAGCTCAGGTCCGCGTCGATGGCCATCTGCTTACCGGGCATCGCATCCAGGGTGAATCGGGCCGATACTTCCGCTACTCGTTCGGAACCCTTGGTAATAACGATGAACTGTACCAGAACGATAATCAGAAAGATTACCAGGCCGACTACCACATTGCCCTGGATTACAAACTCACCGAAGGTCTTTACCACTTCACCGGCATAGCCGTTGTTGGTGAGGATCTTACGGGTGGAAGATACATTCAGAGCCAGTCGGAACAGGGTGGTGATGAGCAGCAGCGAAGGATAGATGGAAATTTCCAGGGATTCCTTGATATACATGGTCATCAGAAGGATCACGAACGAGATGGTCAGGTTCGTGATAAACATAAAGTCCAGCAGCCAAGTGGGCAGCGGGATTATCAACAGGAAGATGATCAGTACCACAAAGGCGGATACTGCATTGTTGAAAAATTTCACTTACTTCAATTCCTTCTTCTTAAGACTGTATACAAATGCCAGCACCTCTGCGACCGGCTGATAGAACCGGTCGGGGATCTCCTGATCCAGATCCACCGCCTCATAGAGGCCGCGGGCCAGCGGTCGGTTTTCGGTGATGAATACGCCATGTTCCTCTGCCACTGCCACAATGCGCAGTGCCAGGCTGTCCGCGCCCTTGGCGACCACCACCGGGGCATTGTTGCGGGACGGATCATACTGGATCGCCACAGCGTAATGGGTAGGGTTTCGGATTACAACATCGGCAGACGGCACCTTCTGCATCATACGCTGCCGTGCCTGAGCCTGCTGGCGTTCCCGGATCTTACCCTTGATCTGGGGATCGCCTTCAGTCTGTTTGTACTCCTCTTTGAGTTCCTGCCGGGACATACGCAGATTCTTTTCGTAGTCCCACCACTGATAGAACAGGTCAAATCCTGCCACAAAAGCCATGGCAATCGCCACCGGCTGGACTATGGACAGGATCATGTCGCCGGTATAGGTCATGGCCTGGAACGGTTCCATATCCATCAGCCGGGAGAAGTTCCAGAAATCCTTCTGGAGCGCGTTCCAGATGATGGAACCCAGAATGATGATCTTGATCATCGCCTTGAGCAGTTCAATGACGCCCCGCAGGGAGAACATCCGCTTGAGGCCCTGCAGCGGGCTCAGGCGGCTGAACTTGGGCGCCAGGGATGGTAAAGAGGCCCCGGGTCTGTGCCACAGTGGAGATGATCGCCACCAGTGAACAGATCAGCAGCATGGGGAAAGCGGTCATCAGGAAGGTGATGCACCCCTCCACGAAGTATCCCCGGGCATCCGCCACACTGACCTCCTTCATCGTTCCGGCCAGACCAATGAACTCAGTCAGGCTCTGTTCGATGGTGGTGAGAATGGACGGAGCCGGCAGCTTGAATCCGAAAAAGGTCGCCAGCAGGGAAAAGACGATGGTCACTTCCTGGCTCTGGAATACATGACCTTTCTTTCGTTCGTCCTGTTTCCGTTTGGGCGTTGCTTTTTCAGTTTTCTCGGAAGCCATGGTCTCATCCCCCCTTTTCCGGCAGCCAGCGGGTCATCAGGCGCCCATTGCGGAAAACGCCCACTGCATATTTTCCAGCATCACCCGCATGTAGTTATCCAAAAACGAGGCGATGGGCCCCGAAAAGGCGAGCAGCAATACAAATCCCAGCATTACTTTCATCTGCATATTGATGACAAACACATGAATCTGCGGAATCAGCTTCATCAGGACACCGATGGTTACTTCCAGAACCACTTCCGCTGCCACAAAGGGCAGTGCCAGCCGCAGCACCATGGAAAATGCCGCAATGAACAGTTCCAGGAAGAACTCAGGTGTTTCAGCTGTGAGTGTCACAGCGCCCACCGGCAGAATCCGGAAGGAATCAATGAAGATCCGGATCAGCAGAAGATGGCTGTCTGTGGCAAAGAAATAGAGCAGAAACATGGTATTGAACAGGTTTCCGGACATGGAAGCCTGAATGCTGGTGCCGGGATCAAAGACCTTTGCCATGGACATGCCAAAGTGCATATCCATCCAATCCCCGGCGAAAAAGAGCATATAATAGTAAACCTGAAATACAAATCCGCAGGCCAGGCCCACAAACAGTTCCCGGAGCAGTGCCATGGCAAGATCCAGGGAACCGGACCCGGTCACAGCAGCGGCAGACGCACCCGGCGCCACCAGGGCTGTGAACAGGAAGGTCATGCCGGCCCGGACCCCTGCCGGAACATTGCGGCGGGAAAATACCGGATTCATACCCAGCATTCCACCCATCCGGGCAAAGACCAGCAGCCATACGGCTGTATTTGTAAGCAACCCGTCCAGCATACGCTATAACCCCGCCATCAGACCAAACAGGGATTGGATCAGATCATTGATCTGTCCCAGCATCCAGGAACCCAGTACCACCATCAGCAGTGCGGTTACCAGGATCTTGGGAACAAAGGTCAGGGTCTGTTCATGGATCTGGGTCGCCGCCTGGAAGATTGCCACGATCAGTCCCACGACAATACTGGCAATCAGGATCGGGGCTGCCAGTTTGGTAGCCACCAGCAGTGCTTCCCGGAACACATCCAATACTTCAGCCTGAGTCACAGTTTCACCTCACATTTGCTAATGGAAACTTCGCACCAGTGTCCCGATGAGAAGTCCCCAGCCGTCCACCAGTACAAAGACCATGATCTTGAACGGCAGGGAGATCATCGACGGCGGCAGCATGACCATACCCATGGACATCAGGGTACTGGACACCACCATATCAATGATCAAAAACGGGATATACAGCAGGAAGCCCATGGTAAAGGCCCGCTTGAGTTCACTGGTCACAAAGGCGGGAACCACCACTTCCATTCCCAGATCCTTGAGCTCCTCCGGATCGGTGCTGAGCTCGATCTCACTGCCGGTCTTTTCATTGGCAATGGTGACAAACAGGTTGATGTCATTGGTATAGGTCTGCCGGAGCATGAACTCCTTGAGCGGGTCCTCTGCCAGTTCCAGTGCCTGCTGCTGGGTAATGGTACCGGCCCGATAGGGCTGATAGGCTTCCTCATTGATCTGGGTGAACACCGGCCACATAATGAACATGGTCAGGAACAGCGAAAGACCGATCAGCACCTGGCTGGGCGGCGACTGCTGAGTACCCAGGGCATTGCGCAGAAAGGAGAGCACAATGACGATCCGGGTAAAGCTGGTCATCATGATCAGAAGGGTGGGAGCCAGTGCCAGCAGGGTTACAACCAGCAAAGCCTCCAGCACGCCGAACTGGGCGCCGGCATTGCCCGCACCCAGATCCACGGTCACGGACGCGGCATAGGAAGTCACACTGCACAGTACAGCAATCAGTCCCGCCGTCAGGACCCCGGTCACAGCCAGAATTTTGGCCTGCCGGGAAAGTTCCCGTTTCTTTCTTGCGATTTCATTCATTCGGATTGTTCCCTTTCCCGCCCGGGGTGAAATTCTTCTTCAGAACTGCTTCCAGCGCGGCAGAAAATTTATCATTTCCCACCGTGGGAACCGGTTCATCCGGAAATTCTTCCGGGTCCAGTTCCGCGATTTTCTCAATATGCTGCGAGGTCACACCCAGCAGCAGTACCTGTCCCCCGGCCCATACCACCAGCAGGCTGCGGTCCGGTGCCAGAGCGATCCGCTCCAGAACCTTCACCCGGCTGCCGGCGGTATTCAGACGGTACTGACCGCCCAGCCACCGGACACAGAACCAGGCCAGCACCAGGATCAGTACAAAGAGCGCCAGGCTCCCAAGCAGGGACAGCACTGTGTATGTATTACCGGAATTCATCCGCGTTCACCGGATCAGCCCAGGATCTTGGTGACAGTCTGCAGGATACGGTCCGGCTTGAACGGCTTGACAATAAAGTCCATAGCGCCTTCCTTGATAGCCTGCACAACCATGGCTTCCTGACCCATAGCAGAGCACATGATCACCTTGGCGCCGGGGTCCTTGGCCTTGATGGCCTGCAGAGCCTGGATGCCATCCATATTGGGCATGGTGATGTCCATGATTACCAGATCCGGATGCTCCTTCTCATACATCTCCACAGCCTGGGCGCCGTCTGCTGCTTCCAGAAGGTTGGTATAGCCCATCTTTGTCAGTACATTCTTGATGGTCATGCGCATAAAAGCCGCATCGTCTACCAGCATAATTTTCTTCTCCATGTTCGGACTCCTCTACTTTCTTGTTGGTCTGTTTGTTCAAAAACTATTACAGTGCTTCTTCTTTCAGGCTTTCCATCAGTTCCTTGACACCGACGATCTCTGTGATGCGGACACCGAAGTTATCATCAATCACCACAACATCGCCCCGGGCCAGAAGCTGCCCATTGACTACAATATCCACCGGTGCGCCGGCCTGCTTGTTGAGCTCGATCACAGTACCCTGACCAAAGTCCACGATGTCCTTGATCTTGCGCTTGGTACGGCCGATCTCCACCGATACATTCAGCGATACGCCCATCAGTAGATCCATATTCCCGTTCTGGTTGGGGTCCACAGCGCCCTGGGGAGCAAACTGCGGGAACTGGGGAGTCTGGACGCTCACCGGTGTTTCAGCCGCGGGAGCGCCATAGGGCATGGGCTGATTGGGATAAGCCGGATAGGGCGGATAACCGCCATAATAAGGATAACCCGGATAGGGCGGCTGATTGGGATAGGCCGGATAAGGCGGATAGCCGGCAGGCATCTGCTGGGGCATAGCGCCCTGCGGCTGGGCCGCGGGCTGCGCCGGTGCGGCAGACTGCTGCGGAACAGCGGCTGCGGCGGGCTGCTGAACCGGAGCGGCAGCAGCGGGCTGGGCAGCTGCCGGAGCGGCGGCAGGCTGGGCAGCGGGAGCGGGCTGAGCCGGAGCTTCCACAGTTTCCTGCTGACCCATGACCTGATCCACGATCTCCTTGGCAAGCTGAATGCCCAGGATGCTGGCAAAGTTACTGTCCATCACGCCATCGATGGTCAGGCGGAAGGATACCGATACGATCTCTTCGCCCTCCTGAACCTGGACGGCCTTGGCATAGTCATTGTCCGGGCCAACCACCATGGCTTCCGGAGTGGAAATATTGATGGGTCTGCCCAGGAATTCGGACAGAGCGGTGGCAGAGGCACCCATCATCTGATTCATGACTTCACAGGCTGCGCTCATGCTCAGTTCATCAAAGGTGAAATCATCGCTCGGCGGGTCATCATTGCCCATCAGAAGGTTGAGAATGATCTGCATATCCTTCTGACGGAAAATCATGACATTGGAACCCGAAATTCCCTCCACATAGCTGATCTTCACCAGCATAGCAGGTTCCAATGCGGCATAGTCCAATGCGTTGAACTTACGCATGACCACAGTTGGGGTGGAGATTACCACCTGCCGATCCAGCATGGTGGAAATGGCAGTGGCAGCGGAGCCCATGCTGATATTCAGGATTTCTCCGATGGTATCAATCTCCAGGCTGTTCATGGTTATTGATTCTGTGTGCTGCTGGGTGCGCTCGTCTTCCATTGTGTTCCCTCATCTCCGTTACTTAAAAACTTATTGAGCTTGACTGCTTTTTTCTGTTTGGATTCGCCCAGTTTGGCTGTATACCATGGGATCTTGTCCACTGTAATCAGCACATCGCTTTCAATGGGCTTATTCAGCGGGATCACATCATCCGGCCGCAGCTGGATAATCTCCTGCAGCGGCATCGAGAACTGATCGAATACGGCTTTCATTTCCATTTCCGATTCAGCCACTGTTTCCAGGATTACCTGCCGCTTAGTCTTTTCCTTCAGCGGGTCCTGCCGCTTGGGGGTATGGGCAAACCGGATATTGAATACACCGATTACATCTTCCAGGAAAGTAGCCGGTATACACAGGCTGATTGTGCCTTCCAGCCGGTTGCCCAGCTTGACATTCAGGATTACCAGCACTACTACATCTTCCGGCGCAAAGATCTGCAGCAGACGGGTATTGGTTTCAATGCCGCGGAACTCCACATTGGTTTCCAGATGATTGCGCCAGGCATCCTCATATCGTTTGGAGGCTTTTTCCAGGATATTGCGCAGGATTGCCAGCTCAATATCGGTATAATCCCGGGTCAGGCTGTATTCTGTACCCGGACCACCCAGCACCCGGTCGATGAAATAATACCCGATGCTCATCGGCATACTCATGGTTACAGCTGCTTCGCCGTAATTGTGATTTTCCGGCTTCATATTCAGCAGGGTAATCAGAAGCTGATCCGGCAGGGCGTTGCTGTATTCGTAATAACGCTGTTCTTCTATCTGAACGACTTCAATTTCACAGGCTGTACTGAGCAGCCCGGAAAAATAGGAAGCTACCATTCTGGAAAATGTTTCATGCAGGCTGTCCAGTGCCTTGAGCTGTTCCTTGGTAAACTTCTTCGGGGAACGGAAATCATATTCCCGGATTTTCCGGGTGGGTTCCTGGACATCCATTTCCCCGGAACTCATTCGTTTCAGCAGCGCATCAATTTGGCTTTGTGAAAGTTGCTCTGCCATGCTTTATACTCCTTCTCCGCTTGATTGGGCAGTTTCCGGTTCCGTCTGGGAGGAGGATACACTGCCCTCAGGTGTGAACAGATCACTGACTCCGCCGGTGGTGGGGAAACTGGTGGGATCAAACAGGCTCTGCAGAACCTGTTCCATATCCCCGGCAACGACTCCTTCGGAATTCTTGACGATTGCTATATCCACACGACGGTTTTTCTGCCGTCCTTCCGGAGTATCGTTGGAAGCGATAGGATAGTTCTTGCCATATCCCATAGGACGCATCTTCTGCGGATCGATCTGTTTTTCTTCCTCAAAGTAAATGGCAACACTGCTGGCCCGTTCACTGGAGAGCATCCAGTCCGATACAGCATAGTTGGGATCATCTACCTGAGCGGTATGTCCATTGATGCTGATGATATAGATCTCATCCTCCACACTGTGGATGGCATCTCCGATCACATCCAGGACCGGATAGGCTGACTGGCGCAGATAGTATTCATCCGAATCAAAGAAGATATCATCCTGGAACCGGATATAGACTACGCTGTCACCGCTCCCCATCACTTCAATGGAGCCGGCATTTCCGCTGTCCTGCACATACTGTTCCAGATACTGATAGAGCTGATCGAAATCCTGAGGCAGTTCTTCTGACCCGGGATCTCCCGCGGCAGCTGTGGAACCATCCGGCACAGGGCTGTTGGCACCCGGGTCCGGATTTTCCACACCCAGGACAACCTGGGAAGTTGCGTCACCTGGTGTTCCGAAGGCTTTTACAAAGGCCTCCCATTTTTCCGAATCCACCGATGAGAAACTGTAAAGCAGTACAAAGAAGGTCAGCAGCAGTGTAACTAAGTCGGAATATGTATTCATCCATGTACCGGTATCTTCGGCTTCGCGGTTCCGGCGTTTCATCGGCACAGACTCCTTTCCATTGGTTTCATATCAGCTGCCGGATCAATCCCGGCCGCGTCCGCTCTTCCGACCGGACTTTTCAGCCAGGAATGCCGGAATCAGACGGGTGAGCTTCTCCTCAATAAACCGGGGATTATCACCGGCCTGGATTGCCTGTACACCTTCCGCGATCAGCATTTTGCAGAGATATTCCTCTTCATGCCGGGTACGCAGCTTATTGGAAATAGGGGTAAATACCAGGTTGGAGAGAATGGTACCATAGAATGTGGTAACCAGGGCCAGAGCCATGGCAGGTGCAATGGCATCCGGATCATCCAGGGTTTTCAGCAGGTTGATCAGACCCATCAGGGTACCGATCATACCGAAGGCCGGCGAATAAGCCGATGCCTTATCATAAAACGCCCGGTCCTGGGCATGGCGTTCATCGAGATATTCCAGTTCGGTTTCCAGCAGAGTCTTGACCTTTTCCGGTTCCACTGCATCCACAACCAGCATCATACTGTTGCGCAGGAACACATCCTTGGTATCCTTGAGCTTTTCTTCCAGGGAGAGCAGACCATTGATACGGGCTTCCGTAGCCAGTTCCACGATCTGGTCGATATATTCCTGGGGATTATACTTGGTCGGCAGAAGAATGATTTTCAGATGCCGGGGAATCCGGGTAAAGCACTTCAGCGGGAAGGATACCATCAGAGCGGCGATAACACCACCCAGTACAACCACGATACTGGGCAGGTCAAAGAAGCTCTTCAGGTTTATTACAATAAACCCGCCTGTTCCGCTGTCGAACATGATGCCGAACAGGATTACAAAGATGGCAAGAACCCAACCCAGAATAGACATTAAATCCATTGCAGTGTCCTCCTCATTTACCGATTCTTACTCATGACCAATCGGTGGTACTCGATGGTTTTATCCACAACTTCCTGCATGGTTTCATGGACGATATAGATCTGTCCGTTTACCAAGCGGATCGTGGTATCAGGGTTTTCCGTGATGGTTTCGATCAGGTCGCAGTTGAGTACAAAAGCTCCGCCGCGCAGATTGTTGAGTGTGATCATACTTGTACTCCTTTCTATTTCCGGTCATCCGCCGGAGGGAGGCGGAAAAACTACTGGGTTCTTCTGCACCCCTCCGGCGGCTGAACGCCGCCGTTTAGAAATATTTATCGCTTGAGGTTAATCAGTTCCTCGAGCATGGTATCCGATACCGTAATCAGCCGGGAGCAGGCCTGGAATCCACGCTGGGTGGTGATCATATCCGAGAATTCCTGGGACAGATCCACATTGGACATTTCCAGCGCGCTGTTCCTCAGGCCGCCGGTGCCGTTTTCACCAGCGATTGCCAGCTTGGCATCGCCCGAGTTGGAAGTGGCGGTGAAGTAGCTGTTGCCCGACTGCATCAGGCCTTCCGAGTTGGCGAAGGTAGCCAGGTCGATCCGGCCCAGTACCTGCAGACCGGCAGCGGAAGTACCCATGATGGTGCCGTCCGCACCGATGGAAATACCGGTGAGGTTGCCCACATCCTGCTCGGTGAACTCAGTACCGCCGGTGAGGGTGAAGGTACCCTTGCCCCAGCCCAGCTCCTTGGAGGGCTGGCTGGCTGTGGCTGTACCGATAGTGACATTGTTATTGAGGTTAGCCTCAATATCGGTGGTATTGGGATAGGACAGGGTGATGGTATCGTTGGCATCGCCCGAGGCATTCTTCAGCAGAACCTGACCGCTGCCGCTGGAGATGTCCGCACGCTCCTGGCTGATGAAGCCGGTGTAGGTTGCGCCGCCGGCGGTGGTCACAGTGACATTGTAGCCCTCCGGGTCAGCCGAATCGGTAACCTCTACCGATACATCGCCTTCGCCCGAGAAGCGCAGGCCGGTCTCCACGATCTTGAAGCCGCCCAGGAAGCTGCCGTCTGCCGATACATCAGTGCCGGGAGCTACCAGGTCGATGCTGCCGCCGTCGTAGTCAGCGGTGGCGGTATCGATGATCTGGGCGCCGGTCAGCGGGCCGTCGGCGAAGGGATCGGGCTGCATCGAGAATACGAAGTCACCGCCGGCATGGGCGCCGCCGTTGGCCTCAGTGATGGCATTGTTGATGGCCTTCTGCAGATCTGCCATGCTTGCGAAGCTGGAGTTGGCATTGATCTGGATGTTGATGGCAGAGCTGGTGCCGTCCATGATGGCTACCACGTCCTTGCCGTCAGGCAGTTCTGTGGTCTTGGTGAAGGTGAAGCTCACATTGGCGGACTTGTTCTGGTTGGTGGAGGTGATGGTCAGCTTCTTGCCGCTGATCTCAGTTTCCACCTTGCCCACACTGGCCTGTACCGGAGCAACCTGGATCAGGATCTTGTTGCTGCCGGGCTCAGTGCTGTCCAGCTTGCCGTCGGTTGCCGATGTACCCAGTACAAAGTTACCGTTGGAGTCGATGAGGGCTCCGGTAGCCGGGTCAATATCCAGCATACCGGCCTTGGTATAGTA
>ERZ827528.3537-NODE-3537-length-12616-cov-3.025874_pt1 | contig 12616 bp, 6 predicted proteins | sample MGYA00519768_ERZ827528 | MGnify/ENA primary metagenome ERZ827528 (study PRJEB31778, sample SAMEA3449343) | human gut metagenome | biome: human gut; feature: human-associated habitat; material: faeces | place: United Kingdom | collected 2010/2012 ...
GAGCAGATATAACCGATCATAATGCCGCCGACGAGAAGTCCTGCCATATTTTTGATCCGTCGGGACATCAGCAGAATGAAGCCGACGGAGAGAAGGGATCCTAAGAATGCTGCAACAATCATCGTGTAAGATGTGATATTGCGCGCCCACTCCAGATAAAAGATCATGGTCAGCGCCACGACCATTTTGGCTCCCGAGGAAATTCCAAGAACAAACGGACCGGCAATCGGGTTTTCAAAGAAAGTCTGTAAAAGGAAGCCCGACAGGGACAGAGCACCGCCCAGGATTGCCGCCATCAGAATACGCGGAAGGCGGATTTTCCAGATAATATTGTACTCTTTCCCCTCTCCGGTCCGCCGCAGCAGAATCCGGAAAATTTCCGGAATCGAAATATTTACGTTTCCGGAATTGATATTCAGCACGGTGATGGCAGCGAACGCCAGAATCAGCACCAGAAACACAGCGGCATACCGCGAACGGCGCCGGAAGTTTTCCATATGGAAACTGTTCTCTTTTCCCGTCATATTTTTTTTCTCTGACATACGTTCCTCCATCAGGATAATTTTCTTAAGAATACCATCTGATCCGGATCGCCGCCCGTTACCAGAAGGTTAATGTCGTTGGTAAACTGTGCAATTTTATCGGTTGCCTGATACATCGATTTCTCGGTTGTCCAGACGTTGCCCTCTTTGACTGCTTTGTAATCGGCAAACATGGAATCCTTTGCCAGCAGGTCGTCCAGGGTTTTGACGGTGGAATCGATGCTTGCGTTGTAGATCAGGTAGTCCGCATCTTCGGCCGTATCGTAGAACTGCTCCATCGTGATCGGCACGGATGTTTTTCCGCTGTCGTCCTGGAGATCACGGAAGGCGTTGCGCGCACCGCCAAGCTCGATCATATTGGAAATATAGTCCTCCGGGTTCCGCACAACGGCAGCTCCGCTCGTATTAATATAGAAGAAAGCGACCGTTTTTTCGGTATTCTGGAAATCCTTCAGATTTTCCACAATACTTGCCTGATTTGCAAAGAAGTCGGCTGCCTCCTCCTCTTTGTCCAGCATGGCACCGTAGAGTTTGATCCATTCGGTTCTGCCAAGAGGCTGGGATTCGTAGCTGGAACGGTCGATGAAGACCGGAATATCGAGCATCTCGATCATCTCCTGTACCTTCGGGGAATGGAGGATCATCGTGGATTCAATGGCCAGATCACAGTTCTCACTGACCAGAAGTTCGTAATCCGGCTCACTGTATTTTCCGGCGAAGATCATCGTTCCGGCATTCATCGCGTCAACGGCATCCTGTACGTACCAGTTGTCTGCGGTTTCACCGGAGAGACGAATCGTATCGAGGGAGTCGATGGCATCGAACAGCGCCATCGGAGAGGTTGCTGCCATGTAGATGCGTTCCAGCGGCTGATGGATTACAATTACGTCGGAATCGAGGTCATCCGGCGCCTCTTTTCCGTCCGGGACGAGCAGATACTGCGCGCCGTCTTTGACATCGAGCAGTTTATAGCCGTCTGTGCAGTAGTATACGTTAAAGCACTCGGCGTAATTCAGGACCATCTTGCTCTCGATGGTGATTCCGGTGATGTCCGGTGCGTCGCTGACATCGTCTGTCGTTGCGAAACCATCCGCGGATGCGGTATCACTCCCGGAGGTGCTGCTCGCAGCAGTGGCTTCGGAGGTGCTTTCACTTTCAGCCGTACTTTCCGAGACGGATGTGCTCTCCGTCTGGCTTTCGGAAACGTCTGCTGCGGATGCTGTGGATGTGCTGCTCTCAGAAACTGCCGAAGTGCCCGACGCGGACGATGTGCTGCTTCCCGTTGATGCGGTGCTGCCGCAGGCCGTCAGTGACATCGCTGCTGCAAGAAAAAGTGCGGCCCATTTTTTCAGCTTTCTTTCGTTTTTTCCTGTCATTTGATATTCCTTTCTTAAAGAAAAAGCCGCTGCCATATGGCAGCAGCCCTTTCTCATTTTTTGCTGCAAATTATTGTACTTATTTATTCTCTTCTGCCTTTACCATCTGCTGGAACAGCTCGTTTGCCTGATCCTCGCATCCGAAGATCACGCCGTAGACTTTCAGCCACTCTGCTTTCGCAAGATCGGTCTTCTCGTCTGCGGAACGGTCAACCAGCATCGGAATGGTCAGGGTTGCCAGACGCTCTGCGGTGTCGGACAGACGCTCATTTTCCTCTTTCAGAAGTTCTTCCGGAGTCTTGTCTTCGTCTGCTTTCTCATCCGTTGTCTTATCGTCTTTATCGTCCTTCTGATCCTCAGCTTTGGTATCTGCGGTCTCGTCGGCTGCATCAGCATCTTCCTCATCTTTTGCATTTCCCGGAAGGAACTCAGATGGAAGAATTGCAAAGTCGATTTCGTCTTTTACCAGAGCTTTGTAGTCCAGATCATCGAATGCTCCGTCGAAGGAGATTTTTTTGTCTTCCATTGCTTTTGCAATGTTTTCGATCTGGCAGTCTTTCTGCTCCATGCCGACTGCTTTGATGCTCTCTGCTGCGTCTAACTGCTCGTCGAGAAGTTTCAGGGCATCCTCAGATGCTACGTATGCTTTCTCAACCGGAAGCTGGATCACGATCATATCTTTGTCCAGTCCTGCCGGAATCTCAACATCTTTCGGAACGATCAGATATTTGACAACATTGCCTTCGTACAGCTCTTTTGTCTTTTCGGTCAGATCTTTCGCTTTCTCAGTGCTGGTCTTTTTGGAATCGGATGCTGCTGCCGCTTCTTCCTCGTCGGTTGCTGCCGCTTCTTCCTCGTCGGTTGCTGCTGCGGTATCGGTATCTTCTGCTTTCTTGTCGTCCTCGGTCTGTTTCTCCGGATCACGCTCGGTATCTTTTGTCATATCGATCTCCAGCAGGGTGATGCCTTCGTCGTAATGATACATCTTGAAGTACTCTGCGTAAGCAAGTTTTGTCTCTGCTTTGTATTCCAGTCCCATGATCTCTGGAGCGGTGGTATCCAGCTTGGAGTTATCGGTGCTGATCGTGGAGATTGTTCCGTCTGCTTTTACAAATCCTGTGCTGGAAGAAGTGCTGCCGCCCTTCTTTGCTGCTGCCAGGGAGATGAAGATGTTGTAGGAAATCTCATGGGCAACGGACATTCTGGTGGTCATACCGATGATGGTATTGTTCTTGTTCAGCTCAACCGGAATGGTGAAGATGCTGCTTCCGCCGCTGACATTTGCCATGTATTTATTTCCGTTTGCTTTTACATATCCGTAGTACGGACTGCTGAATGCGATCGTTGCATAAGCCTGTCCGTTCGTTACAGTAATCTTGCTGCAGGAGATGGTTACCTTTCCGGATCCGCCGGAGAAGGAGAATCCGTCTGGTGTGTAAACGCCGTCTGCCAGTGTGGTTGCACTGTCTACTTTGGATGTGCCGCCGCTTAAGTCAGACTCATATTTGGATTCCTGCTCCGGTTTGGTATCGGCCGGTTTCTGGGTCGGTGCCGGAGTCGGGGTGCTGGTCGGTTTTACAACCGGTGTCTCAGATGGAGATACGGTTGGGGTATTGGTCGGAACGAGGGTTGGTTTCGGAGTATCGCCCTTGTTGTCATCCGACGGAAGGTCTCCGGTCTTTTTCAGGCTGGAAGATGCAATCGTGATGGCTCTGTCGTACCATTTGCCGCTCTTTACTGCATGAGCTGCTACAGCAAGTTCCTGATCCAGTGCTTCTACCGGGATTTCAAACTGCATTCCGGTTTTGGTTTCACCGTCTAAGGTGTAGTCCACTTTTCCGGTGGAAGCGATCCATACGCCGCTCTCTGCTGCCGCATCTTTTCCGGTTCCCATATACAGATAATCATAGCCGCTTCCGCTTAAGGTGATAACTGCTGTCATTTTTCCGTTTTTCGCGGTCAGTTTTACGCCGACTACCTTGAACATTGCTGCATTAGTTGTTGCCTCTGCACTGTAAATACCATCTGCTACTTTATTGGTCTCATCTGCCGGAAGATCTGCGGTCTTTTTCAGACTGGAAGATGCAATAGTAATGGTTCTTGCATACCATTTATCCCGTTTTGCAGAATGGGAAGAAACAACAAGTGCCTGATCGAGTGCTGCTACCGGAATATCATACTGCATTCCTGTTTTCGTCTCGCCGTCTGCTGTTGTGTAATCAACGGTGCCGACGCCTGCAATCCATGCACTCTTGTCTGCGGCAGCTGCCTCTTCCGGTGTTCCCATGTACAGATAATCGTAGGCAACACCACTTAACGTGATGCGTGCTTTCATGTCGCCGTCTTTTACGGTCAGCTCTACGCCGACTACTTTGAACATAGCTGCGCCGGTCTCCGCGGTTCCGCTGTAGATACCGTTTTCTACTTTCGCCGGTTCCGGAGTTGGAGTTGCGGTTGGAACCGGAGTCTCACTCGGAGTCGGGGTTGCAGTCGGGACCGGAGTCTCGGTCGGCTCCGGTATCGGAGTTACTTCCGGTGTTTTACTTCCCGGAACTGCAAGATAAAGCTGCTGTTTGGTGTACCAGGTTCCGTCTTTCTTTCCAAGAACGATCGGAACGGTTGTGCCGGCTTTGTCCGCATCTACTTCAAATGTAAAGGAATAACCGCCGTTTGCTTCCTGCATTCCCTGGATAGCCGGTGTTTTTGCAAGGTCATCGTTCTTTCCAAGATACAGTTTATCAAATGATACGTTGTTTGTTTTCAGTGTAAGAACGAGTTTATCGCCCTTGTTGATCATTGTTGCCTCGGAGATGACGAACATTTTGAATACGCTGCCGTCCTCTTTGGTAACCGGTGCTTCTACACTGGCTGGCTTATTCGAGGAATCCTCACCTGGATTTTCGCTTGGAGTCTCGGTTGGTTCCGGTGTTACCGTCGGGATTGCATCGGTGCTGTGGATCGTAACGGTTTTATCAGCCCATGTTTTTTTCTTGGCTGAGCGAACGGCAACATCCATCTGTTTGTCAAGCTCTTCCACCGGAATTTCAAAACGATATCCGGTCTTTTCTGCACCGGTCTTCGTATCCGTATAGGTTTCGCTTCCTGTCGGAGCAATCCAGCTCTTTTCATCTGCTGCGGCAGCTTCTGCTGCTGTTCCCGTATACAGGTAATCATAGCCGGTTCCACTCAGCAGAATGGATGCTTTCAGTTTTCCATCTTTTACGATGAGTCTGGAAGAAATCACACGGAACATGCTTCCGGTTGCTTCTGCAGAAGTCTCATACTCACCATCTGCCGGTTTTGCTGCTTCCGCTGCTTTTGTTTCTTTCTTCTCGGCTGTATTGGATGCCTCATTTTTGGTCGTTTCTTTTACTTCCGTTTTCGGCTGTTCTGCCGCCGGACTGGTATTCTCTTTTACAGCATCTTTGGTTTCTTCTTTTGCCGGTGTTTCTTTTTCAGCATCTTGGGAAGTCTCATCTGCTGCTTCCGGCTCTTTTTCTGTGGTATCGGCAGTCTCTTCACCGTCTTTTGCAGTGTCCTCTGCAGTATCTTCCGAAGCATCCTCATCTGCGGATGGTGTCTCGGTCTCGTCAGATCCTGCCGGTGTCTGATCCTCTGCAGGCGCGGCCGGTGTTTCCGTCGGCTCTTCTGCCGGAGTCTCTGCAGTGCTTTCACTGCTCTCGGTTTCTGCCGGTGTTGTTTCCGGTTCTGCCGTCTCTGCTGTTTCTTCGCTCTGCGGCGCTTCCTCTGCGGCTGCGCTGCTTTCTGTCTGTGCTGCTTTTTCCTGCGTATCTGCTAATACGCTGGCAGTCGGGCTCATGATCATGGACGCCGACAGCAGCAGTGCCAGAAATTTGCTTGAATTTCCTTTCATAACTTCTCCTTTTCTTCGGATATCCTTCGCGCATCTGCTCCGGATTCCGTCTGACTTTTTCAGGCAGCTGGGCGGTGCCTGTCCCCGTCAATGATGTCTCCCTGCAAGTAATCTTGTTTTTGAGGACACATTTTTTCTGCGAAAAGACAAACAGACATCTGCTTTTTCTGCAAAAGAGTTTCTCCACCGGAGCTCTTTTTCGGACGCATGGCGACAAAAAAGCAGATGTCCGATTTTACTTCGTACATCTTTCCATGAATATATGCTTTCATCGGAAGCGATTCACTAACCTTTCCAGCAGGTTTCCTGACTCGCAGATCTTCACGGCAGCCGCGCCTTCTCATGCATTTCGCACAATGGCATTTCTGCAGCTAACACTCCCTGCTTACAGTGACCGGATCGCTCAGGATTTCCACCTGATTCTCTTTTACCTTCGCGGATTCTTTTTCAAATCCGTTCTGCACTGAAAAGTCCCTTATTTCATTCGTTACTGATTATAGCAAAGCCGTTTTGGAAAGTCAAATGAAAGGCCACGGAAAAAGCGCATAAAATCAGCATTTTTTACATACTTTATGATAACTGTCCGCACCGGAGCCTATTCTATGAAACCAGCTTCTCTGCACCGCCGCATCCTGTTCCCTCTGCTTCTGTGCGGCGGACTTCTTTTCGCCCTGCTGTTCTGGTATTTTTCCCCGTTCTTTTCCCCTGGTGAGAACCGCCGGTTTTCCGCGTATGTGGAGGAACGGTTCCACTCCGAGGTAACCTCTTCTGCCATCACGCTCCACTATACCCTCGCCGATCCGGCTTCCCGCGGAATTGCCCCCGGCACCGCCTCGTTCGGCACGGTTTCCATCCCTGACCGCACCTCGTATGATGCCCTGCTGCAGAGTGTGGAAACAACGCTCACATCCTTTCATCGCAACCGCCTCTCCGCGGAAAATCAGATCACGCTCGATCTTCTGCTCTACGAGCTGGACTGCGAGAAAATGCCGGGCAGCACCAGCCTTCTTGCGGAACCGCTCGGTCCGTCGCTCGGGATTCAGGCACAGCTTCCCATTCTGCTCGCAGAGTACCCGTTCCGCACACAGCAGGATATCGCCGACTACCTCCATCTTCTGCAGGATCTCCCGCGCTATTTCTCCGACCTCATCGCACTCGAGCAGGAAAAATCCCGGCAGGGCGTGTTTCAGAATGACCTTGCGGTCGATGGCATTATTCGCCAGTGCAGTGCTTTTCTCGCCGACGCGGATACACCGGAAAGCCATCTGCTCCACACCGTTTTTCAGAATAAACTGCAGGCGTCTTCACTGTTTTCTGAGGCGGAAAGGAATCTCTGTCTGCAGACGCATGAAAAACTCCTTACCTCCTGTGTTTTTCCCGCCTACCGCTCTCTTTCCGATGCGCTTTCTTCACTCCGCGGCAAAGGAACGCAGAACGCCGGCGGTCTTTCCCGGCAGGAAGGCGGACTTTCCTACTATGCGTATCTTCTCCGCAGCCGCGTCGGTGTTGACGCTTCACCGGAGGAGCTGACCCGCCTTTTAACACAGCAGCTTGCGGACCAGTGTGCCGAAATGCAGATCATTCTCGATCAGAATCCGTCGCTCTCCCTCTCCGAGCAGGCGCTCGTGCTGCCGTTCTCCACGCCGGAGGAAATGCTTGCCGATCTGCAGAATGCCGTTTCTGAAGATTTTCCCGTTCTTTCGGGTATCGCATACGAAGTAAAGACCGTGGATGACTCCCTCAAGGATTTTTTAAGCCCCGCCTTTTATCTCACACCGCCCGCCGATGTCAATTCACCCAACTCCATTTACCTGAATCCCGCGGATGAAATGACCGGCATCGAGCTGTATTCCACACTTGCCCACGAGGGCTTTCCCGGCCATCTGTACCAGACCGTCTCGTTCTCGCGCTCCGACCCGCTTCTGATCCGCCATCTCTACGCGCCGTCGGGTTATGTGGAAGGATGGGCAACCTACGTTGAATCATATGCCTGCCGCTACGCCGCACGTAATCTCGATGCAAACACGCAGGCGCTCTGCCGTCTCTGGTATCTGAACCGCTCGGTGCATCTTATCCTCTGCTCGCTGCTGGATCTCGGAATCCACAGCCAGGGATGGCTCCTCGCGGATGCGTCAGCCTTTCTGGCGCAGTTCGGCATCACGGATGCGTCGGCCGCTGCCTCTTTATATCAGTATATTCTCGAGACACCGGCGAACTATCTGAAATACTGTGTCGGATCGCTCTCGTTTTCGCAGCTCCTCTCGGAAGTGCAGAAACAGGAAGGTGACTCATTCTCATTGATCGGTTTCCATGAAAAACTGCTCCGTCTCGGGCCTCTGCCATTTCCGCTCGTAGAAAAATATCTGTAAACGGTTCGCCCTGCTGAAAAAAAGATCCCACAGACTTTCTTCTATAAATAATAAAAAGTTCTGTGAGATCTTTTTCATTTTCAAAATTCTTTAACCTAAATTGTAAAGAGATGGATCTGTCGGCCGCTGCGGATCAATAACAGAGGCAGAATCAAACAGATCGCTTGTTCTATCCTCGCCGCCTCCGTAGAGGTTCTGGTACAGACGGTATCCATCCAGGTTTCTTCGTCCCATACGCAGGTAATTGTCTCTTACCTGAACGAAATACTGGGAGGAATCTACGTTGCAGTAGATGTTGAAGCCCTGACTCTTTAAGTAAGCAAACTTCTCATTGTCCATCGTGTAATCGTGCCAGTCGGAAAGATCCTGTCCATGTGCAAAGATGATGATATCGCTTCCGCCGATGAGCGGTGCAACATACGTCAGCCATTTCTCGGTATCCGCCTGGATCGTCTCGATCGGTTTGTCGCCGACACGGATATGGCCCCAGGTATGGCTTGCGAATGTCCAGCCGTCTGCTTTGATCGCATCGGCTACTTTTTTCGCCTCCTCGCACTCTTTATCCCAGTCGAAATCCGGGTGTGCATCAAGCCATGCTACCTGATCATCCGTCAGATCTTCTCTTGTCTTGTAATCACCGTCGGTGCGGTATCCGAGGATTCCGTCGTAGCCGGTCAGTGCTACGGTTCCGCGCGCATTATGGTATACGGCATCCGGATGCGCTTCGATAAACTGATCCATCAGCGGGATGCAGTCGTAAGCACCGGTCACAACAGTTCCGTCATCCTGAATGTATTCGCAGGTCGGTTTTCCGTCGTCGCCGACTACCATCTTGCTGGCAATGCCGCGTCCGTCGTAAGAGTGGTAATAGGAAAGGTCATCCAGAGAAAGAACGAATGCTTTCTTGCCCTCCGGCAGGTAAATGTCCCCTTCCTCGTAATGAACGGTTCCGTCATCATCTACGGTCTTTTTCACGAGATCGTTGATCGAAACCATGACATATCCTCTGTCGTACATCTGCTGGGTGATCGCGTTGAACTCATCCACGGTGGTCATCCACTGGCAGAAGCCTGCGGTCTGTGCGTTGTCCTGATAGAAAGCTTTCTGCGGATCGACTACAAGAGAATGATAGAAAATGTGGGTTACTTCGTTGACGTTGACGCGCACACAGGCATCTCTCGTGCTGGTGTACTCTGCTACTTTTGTGATGATATCCGCGTCGGTCGCTGCGCCCTCTACGCTCTGGAGCTTTTCAATGGCTCCATCGTAATCGTATGTCTGCGCAAGTGCATCGGCTTCCGCCATAATCTGTGCTTTCGTTGTCGGCGCTTCAGCACTTCCCGTGCTGTCCGACGATACGGAACCGTCCACCTCTGCTGTTTTCTGATCCTCTTTTTCCTGTGCTTTCTGCTGGATTTTTTCTGTTCCTCCGGCCAAAGCCCAGATTCCAATGCCGAAGATGACAAGCAGAACACATAGAATTCCTGTTTTGATCATCAGCGCACGCTTCCGCTTTCTTCTTCGGAGCTCCTTTTTACTGATGTTTTTTTTCTCACTCATTTTTCCTTCCTCCCAAAACAGCTTTTGCTTTTCTGGCAAATATTACAGTTTTACCGGACTGACAGAAATTCAGCCCGGACTCTGCTCTTTCTATTTTAGCTCAAAATACCGGTTCTGTCGAGTAGGTTTCCGGCAGGTTAAGAGAAATGTAAGAAAACCGGTAACGCTCTTTCTTTTATGCGCGCTGGCCGTGTGCCTCATACATGAGAACGGCGGATGCAATCGCTGCGTTTAACGATTCCACTTTTCCTTCCATCGGAATACGGATCAGGCACTCGGCGGCCTCTGCCATTGCATCAGTCAGGCCGTTTCCCTCATTTCCGATCAGGAATGCCGTTCCTTTTGTGTAATCCTCCTCGCGGTAGGAATGCACGCCGTGCAGATGTGCCGCGTACGTACAGATCTTCCGCGCTTTTAAGCCTTTTACAAATCCGACCGCATCGTCGACGATCAGAAACGGCATACGGTAGATCGAGCCCATCGTCGAGCGGATCGTTTTCGGATTGAAGATATCCGCGGTACCGCGGCTCATGATGATGCCGGTGACTCCTGCGCCCTCTGCGGTGCGGATGATTGTTCCGACATTTCCAGGGTCCTGCAGATCCTCAAGTACCATCAGAAGCGGTGTCTTTCCGTTGTCCATCACCTCCTCTTCGGTGTAGTGCGGCATGCGGATCACACTTAAAACACCCTGCGGCGTCTTCGTGTCGCACATGGACTGGAACACGCGGTCGTCCACTACTTCGTATTCTGTCCCGTCGGACGGTATTTCATGCATTTTGCTGCCGCTCTCAGACACATATACTTTTTTCAGCCATTCCCGCGGCGCTTCCTGGAACATTTTCCAGCCCTCCGCCACGAAAACGTCCTGCTCCCGGCGTTCTTTTGCTTTTTTGTTCAGCGCAATAATGTTTTTTACCTGTGCATTGCTGCTGCTTGTAATCATGAATGGTCCCCTCATTTCCTGTTTTTCATCAATTTGGCAAGTTCTTTGTTTTCGCCGATCAGAATCAGCACTTCCTCTGCGCGGAGCAGCGTCTTCGGATTGACCGTGACACGGATGTCTTCCCCGTCCTTGACGGCGATTACGTTGATACTGTATTTCTTCCGCAGATCCAGCTCCTCGAGGTTATGCCCCGTCCACGCTTCCGGCACGGGAAGCTCTACCATGGAGAACGAATCCGACAGCATGAAGAAGTCCTGGAAGCCGCCGGAAATCAGGCTTTTTCCGAGGCGGATGCCCGTCTCACTCTCCGCCATCACGACGCGGTCCGCGCCGACTTTTTTCAAAATATTGGCATGCATCTGGCTCATGCACTTTGCGATGACGAGCGGCACGCCCGCCTCTTTTGCCTGCAGGGTGGCGAGGATGCTCGACTCCATATTTTCGGAAATGCCAACGATCACCACATCCATATTGCTGATGCCAAGAGATGCGAACACACGACTGTCCGTGATGTCTGCACGCGCCGCATAGGTAACAAGATCGGCAATTTCCTGTACCGGCTCAGCGTCTTTATCAACGGCAAGCACTTCTTTTCCTGCCTGCGCAAGTGTCGTTGCTACAGAAAAACCAAACTTTCCAAGTCCAATGACTGCATACTGTTTACTCATTTCTTTTCCTCGTTTTCTGAAATCTGTCCTGTTTTTTATTTTCCCAACTATCCAATCAGAATCCGCTGCTCCGGTCTCTGAATATCGACATCTTTTCTTCCTGTTCTGCGGCGCAATGCGACAGCCAGCGTCACCGGCCCGATTCTTCCCATAAACATAACCAGAATAACAATCACCTTTCCCATAAAAGGAAGCGTCGGCGTCAGGGAACGGGTGAGGCCCACCGTTGCAACCGCAGAAATAATTTCATACGTACAATCCAGCAGCGGGCTTCCGGTTACGGAAATCAGCAGCACGGTGGCAGTAAAGACTGTCGTCAGTACAAAAAAGAAAATGACGACAGCGGTACGGATATTTTCTTCCATCACTTTCCGCCCCCAGGCCACCGTATCTGAGTCTCCGCGAATATAGGAGGCAACCAGCACAACCAGAATGGCAACCGTTGTCGTCTTAACACCACCTGCCGTTCCCATCGGGGAGCCACCGATGAACATGAGAACCATACTTACCATTGCAGAGCTGTCCGAGAAATCAGCCTGCGGGATCGTCTCAAAGCCTGCCGTTCTTGTCGTCACGGACTGAAAAAAAGCCGCCATGACCTTCTGCGCCGGTTTCAGGCTGCCAAGTGATGGCGCGTGATTCCAGTCCAGTGCAAGAATCAGCAGTGCTCCACCGAACACCAGAATCATGGTTGTCGTTAAAACCAGTTTCGTATGAAGCGTGAATCCTCGCACAAAATTTTTACGGGGCCGTTTTCCCTTCACAAGCTCCTGCACCCGCTCCATAACTTCCCACCAGACGGGAAAACCAAGACCGCTCAAAAGAATCAGTCCCATCGTCGTAAAGTTTATCAGCGGGTTCGTTACAAACGGAGCAAAAGAGGCTTCGCCAACGAGATCGATTCCCGCATTACAGAAAGCGGAAACGGCGTGAAAAATACTGTAGCCGATTCCCTTCCAGAAGCCATACTCCGGCACAAACCAGAAGCTATACAGAACCGCCCCCGCAATCTCTACGGTTGCTGTTCCAATCAGAAGCCGGCGCACGATGCCCACACTGCCCTTTAAAACCGGCAGATTATAGGTATCCTGAATTAATTTCCGGCTCTGCAGACTGATTTTCCGGCGCAGGATCAGAAACACCATCGTCAGGCACGCCATGATGCCAAGACCTCCGAACTGAATCAACCCGAGGATCACAATTTTTCCAAAGGTACTCCATGTCGTCGCCGTCGGAACGGTGACAAGGCCCGTCACGCAGACAGATGTCGTTGCGGTAAAC
>ERZ827528.3540-NODE-3540-length-12603-cov-7.174928_pt1 | contig 12603 bp, 6 predicted proteins | sample MGYA00519768_ERZ827528 | MGnify/ENA primary metagenome ERZ827528 (study PRJEB31778, sample SAMEA3449343) | human gut metagenome | biome: human gut; feature: human-associated habitat; material: faeces | place: United Kingdom | collected 2010/2012 ...
ACAGAAAAATCAACCAATCTCAAATTCTGACATACTATATATGAGAAAGTTGGTGAGAATCGGAAGCAACGTAAAAATCCCAGGAGATTCGCACTAGAAAAATAAAAATATTGTTCTTACTCTTCTAAAAAAAATAGAAATGCGAAAGATGACAATGCTTAATTTTTGTATAAACTTTCTAATAAAGCAGCGAAATTGTTACCAATTTTATATGATTTCGCTGTCGCATCCCTCACGGATGCGTGGATTAAAATTGCTATTTGTTTTCACGATATATCATACTAGAAAGTCGCATCCCTCATGGATGCGTGGATTAAAATTAAAACAGGAAGAGAACCAGATATTGACTGGACACGTCGCATCCCTCGTGGATGCGTGGATTAAAATAGAGTGGGAAAATTTACAGAGTGGTAAGCGTGAGTCGTCGCATCCCTCGCGGATGCGTGGATTAAAACAGGGGAATGGAAGCGTGGGTGGAACAGAGGAGCGTCGCATCCCTCGCGGATGCGTGGATTAAAATAAATAATTGTACCCAAAACTTCTAAAACTTTATCTCTTGTCGCATCCTTCACGGATGCGTGGATTAAAAAATTCCTAATCTGTCATACTATAAGGGAAGGGATAATATCCCTTTGTTTGCGGGGCAGGCAACGGTCCAGTCTGTCCCGTATACTACCAATTAAACAAATCTTTTGCAGAGCAGGAAAGGAGTTTGCTATGATACGTTTTAAACAGGTCGTATCCGGTGTACTGACAGGCTTTTTATTCTGTGGTTCTGCCATCAGTGGAGCACCACTTATTGCAGCAGCTAAAACAGAAACCACATACAGCCTTACATTGGACAAGACAGAAAACGGTTCCGTTGCTATCTTTGATGCAGACAAAGAGGCAAAGAAAGATGAGAGCAAGGAGCAGCAGAACACAGAAGCTACTACAAAAGAGAAAGCTTTAACCAAAAAGGTGAAGGCAGGTGATACAGTATCCATTAAGGTAAAGCCGGATGCTAAGTATATCATCAAAAAGCTGTCCCTTATTGATCCTGAAACAAAAAAGAAGCTGGATGTTGAACTTTTTGCTGATGAAAAGCATGAAGACGTTGTAACATTCACAATGCCAGCACAGGATGTCCTGGTAACATCCTCTTATGAAGAAGGAACAATGGAAAAAGGGCAGACAATTGCCTCCCTTGTTGGTGCAAAGAGGAAAGAAACAGAAGATAAAAGTGAGGCAGCAAGCACTTTTGCCAAAAGTGAAACAACAGAAACCGGAATCTCAACAGAGGCCACTACAGAACCGGCTAAAAGCAGTGAGAACACAGAGGCAGCAACAGAAGCTTCCACAGCGACAGATGCAAAAGCAGAAGAACCAAAAACGGATGCTGATGCAAGTAAAGAGCAGGAAGCTACAGAAAAAGCTGCGGAAACAGCAACTGCCACCGAATCGGAGGAAAAGGCTTCGGAAGTCTCTGAGAGTACCGAAAGTACTGAAAAATCAGAGGAGGCAAATGAGCCGGTAAAGGTCGTTGGTGATGAAGGTAAAGAAGTTGTTGTTAATGACACATCCTCCAAGAACAGTAAAGAGAGTGATAAGACAGAAGAAACAACAGAAGCGGAAACAACCTCCGATGAATCTTCTGAAAAACTGACAACAAAAGAAGTCGCACAGGATGCGGTCGATGTTGAAAAGAAGATCGAGGAGCAGACAGAGAATAAAGACCATGTGGACCGGAAGATGGTTGTAAAATATACTCTGGCAGATTCTTCTAAAACAGAGAAAAACATTACTCTTGATAAGCTGATGAAGGATACAACGGTAGATGCTGGTGCATTTATCGGTCAGTATCAGCAGGAATTACCTGTTTATGAGAGCAAATCCGATGGGGAATTTTATTATATCTATCCAGATATCACTTCCCAGAAGAAAAATCTCGAACTGGTTTCCTGTGATGTCGCTTATAACAACAATGATGGCGAGATTATCAAAGATGCAACATGGGATGCAGAAAAGGGATGCATCAAAGTCCCAGTAAGTTGTTTCTCTGATGAGAAAGTGAAAGAAATGGGAAATGCGCCTGTTCAGGCACAGCTTTTCTTCCGCTATGACAGCAGTATCTCCGATAAATCTGGTGTGTCTGTACACATTGATAACCAGAACCCGGATGTAAAAGTAAAAGCTGCCGATCAGGTAGTTGTAGGAGATGACCTTGATGTACAGTTTGATATTCCGGTAGCCACAAAAGATACCGCAGAGAATATCAATGCATCTTATTTTTCCATTAAAGTAAATGGAAATGAAGAACCGATCGAACTGACAGACAATAGTGTTGCTTATGATGAAGACAATGGTGTACTGACTCTGGCATCCAATGCTATGACAACCACCAGTGTTGATATCACTATCAAACCAAAGGCAGTAGCTGCTTATGCTGCAAGTACAAGTACTTCCAAAGCAGATTTAAAAGCTGTCCCTGGTGTAAAATTAAAAGAAAATCTTACAAAAGAAAATGAGGGTACATATTCTACTTATAAGTCCACTTTATACTGGGCTGACGAACCGTATCTGTATAAACATCAAAATGATCCAACAAGTGTTGTTGATAAAAAATCCTGGTTACGTAAGAATCTTGGATTGATGGACGATTATATGTGGGGAGCCGCTATTTCTGAAAAATCAGGCCATACTTATAATGCGATCAAAAAAGCGGATAACACATATGATTTTAACCACAAGACGATCAAGGATGAAAGAAACGGATTTGATACCCATGCGGATTGGACATATTATATGAACTACCGTTTTGGTGTGGATAAGGATTTTGTAAAATACAAGGCAGGAAAAAGTTCCAATACAGGAAGAGAACCAGATATTGACTGGACACAGCTTGCGGATAACTCAAGATCAGAAGTTTATGCATTAAACTGCTGTCATATCGGCAATGGTACTGTTATGAAACCTATCGGAACAGTTTCATACGATACAAAGAAGATTGATGGGGCACAGGTTCGTCAGAGTAAGACACGTTCTCCGATTCGTATCAGTGTTATGTTCGTAAGTGAAAAGGAGAATTATGCCATCTTTGGTATGGTTACTCCTCAAATGAACTCACAGGCCGGATTTGGTATGTATAAAGTAAAATTCTCCGAAGCTTCCGGTAAGATTTCTATCAATAAGAGTTCCGCAGACCCATCCATTACAAACGGAAATAACCTGTATTCCTTAAAAGGTGCTGTTTACGGTATCTTTAAGACAAAAGCAGATGCAACAGCAAAGAAAAATGCTGTCGGCAGCATCACTCTTGATGCAAATGCGAAAGGTTCTTTAGGTGGACTTGAAAACGGTACATATTATGTACGCGAGACAAAGGCTCCATCGGGATATAAAGAGGATGCAACTGTTTATACAGCAAAGACTTCCAGTGGTGCGACTACGGTGGTAAATACAAAGGATAATGCAGAGACTTGTGACCTGCGGTTGAAGATTACGAAAAAACTGAGAAAAAATGAGCAAAATAAAGTAAATGCGACAACATTAAGAAATACTGAATTTACTCTTAGCTTTTATCCGGGTGGATATTATAATGCAAATGAGATAAAAACAAAACAGGCAACAAAAACATGGAACATCAAAAATGGTTCAACTAATGCTGCGGTAGATATTAAGGATAATGGAGATGGAACGGTAACCTTTATTTGTTCTATCAATAAGATTCCATTAGGAACATTAGGTCTTAAAGAAACAAAATCTGGAGCTGGTTTCTCAGCAGTACATTATGACGTGGTTAATCCGGCTGGAAAAATTCTTGCTAATGATGCTAATCCAACAGTAATCATGTATGCAAAAAAAGGACAGGCTGTGCAGGATGTGTACGGTTCGTCTACTTATATTGTAGGAGATTCTCTGCCAAGAGCTGATTTTGAGTTCGTGAAAAAGAATGATAAAGGTGCTGCATTGGCAAATATTCCATTTACGATTGAGAACCTGGATACCAAAGAGTCTTATACAATAACTGCAGGTAAAGATGGAAAATATTCTTCCGCAACCGATGATTCCTTATGGTTCCACAAGTCAGCTATTGGAGATTCTGAAGGTAAAACAGCTGGCTTAGGTAAACTTCCGGTAGGACATTACAAGCTGACAGAGAAACGTTGTGCGAATAATACAGGATATCAGTTAGCAACTTCCTCTTTTGAAGTGACGACAGAAGATAAGAAGATTACCTTTGAGTTAACTGACCCACCTGTAACAATCGGTACAAAAGCAATCGACAGTGCAACTGGCAGCAATTATGCAAAACAGCAGGATGCTTTATCTATCACAGATACGGTATCTTATGATGGATTAGCATTAGGCAAGACTTATGTTATAAAAGCCGTACTCATGAACAAAAAGACAGGAAAAGCCGTTACAGCAAACGGAAAGAATGTTACAGGCGAGACGAAATTTACGGTAGAAGAAAAAGGTACAGAAAAGAGCAGTATTGCGAATGATGATGCGCTCTGGAAAGATACACGCAAGGGAACGGTAGATGTGAAACTTTCTTCCTTCCCAACAAAAGATTTCAATGGAGAGGAACTTGTTGTCTTTGAAAAGGTATATCTCGTTGGGGATGATGGAAAAGAAGAAACTGTTCCAACAGCAACCCATGAGGATATCAACGATGAGGGTCAGACGATTCTTATTCCAGAAGTGAAGACTTCCGCAGTAGACCAGAAGACTGGTTCCAAAGACACTTCTTATGAAGTAGATGAGAAGACAGACCAGAACAGTGAAGGATACAAAAAGATCACAACTGTGATCGATACGGTATCCTACAAGAATCTGGAGCCTGGTAAAGAATACAAAGTAGTCGGCACACTGATGTCTAAAGAATCTGGAGAAAAAGTAAAGGATAAAGATGGAAAAGAGATCGTATCTGAAACAACCTTTACTCCAAAGGAAAAGGATGGAACAGTTGATGTGACATTTGTCTTTGATGTGACAGGACTTGAAAATACAACAACCGTTGTATTCGAAAATGTTTACCATAAAGACGAACTGTATGCCGCTCATGCGGATATCACAGATAAGAACCAGACATTCTTTACGCCGGGTGCAAAAACAACTGCAAAAGACAACGAGACTGGAAACCATACTTCTCCAGTTAAGAAGTCCGTAACGATTAAAGATACTGTTGTTTACACAAATCTCCAGAAAGGAAAGAAATACTCTGTAAAGGGTGTCCTGATGGATAAGGAGACTGGAAAACCATTTGTTGTTAAAAACGAGGATGGAACAGAATCCGAAGTGACAGCAGAGAGAGAGTTTGTTGCTGGACAGGATGATACAGAAGAAGTTGGAAAGGAATCTGTTTCTGACGAACGGGTAGATGGAGAGATTACATTAAGCTTTACCTTTGATGCATCTGCATTGGAAGGCAAAACTGTTGTAGCATACGAACATGTATATCGTGATGGCAAAGAGGTAGCAACCCATGCAGACATCAACGATGAAAATCAGAGCATTCACTGGCCATCTATTGGAACAACTGCAACCGACTTCGACGGAAAAGGTCATACGGTAAAAGTTGGTGAAGCTGTTGTTATCCGCGATACGGTAGCTTACAAAAACTTAGTGCCTGGCACAGAGTACAAGGTAAGCGGGGTATTGATGGATAAAGAAACAGGAAAACCATTCCTTGATGCCAAAGGTAACCAGATTACAGGAGAGACTACTTTCTCTCCAGAACAGGCAGATGGAAGTGTGGATGTCTTATTCACAGTAGATACTTCCTTACTTGCCGGAAAGAAATTTGTAGCCTTCGAAAAGCTGTATACAAATGAAGTAGAGATCACATCCCATGAGGATATCGAAGATGAGGGTCAGACAGTATATGTTCCTTCCATCAAGACAAAGGCAGCAGATGCCAAAACAAAGATCAATACTTCTTGTGAAGATAAAGAGATCACAATCATTGATACGGTAACCTATAAGAACCTCCATGTTGGAGAAACGTATCAGGTAAGCGGTGTGCTGATGGATAAATCTACAGGAAAACCATTCCTTGATGCCAAAGGCAAAGAGATCCGTTCAAAATCCGAATCCTTTACTCCAAAGGAAAGCGATGGCACTGTAGAAGTAACCTTTACTTTCCCTGCAACCGGCTTAGGTGGAAAGAGTACTGTTGTATTCGAAGACTTAAAGCAGGGAGATGTTACATTATGCAGCCATGCGGATATCGAGGATGAAGCACAGACGGTATATATCCCTAAGATCGGAACAAAAGCTACCGATGCCAAGACTGGAAAGCACAGTGTTAAAGCTGGCAAAGTTACAATCAATGATGTAGTGAAATACCAGAACCTTGAAAAAGGTAAGACTTATACATTAAAAGGAACATTAATGGATAAGAAGACTGGAAAAGCGATCAAAGTCAATGGCAAAGAAGTAACTGCCACTGCAAGTTTTGTAGCTGGCGGAGATGCTGTATCAAATGAAAAAGATACCGTGGTAGGTGATGTGGATAAGGATGCTGCAGAAGATGCTATCCAGAAGACAGAACGCGTCAGCGGGGAAGCAACGGTAACCTTTAAGTTTGATGCATCCGGTCTTGGTGGAAAGACCCTTGTTGCTTTCGAGCATCTGTATGAGGGGGAAGCTGAGATTGCAAACCACACAGATATCAAAGATAAGGCACAGAGCGTAGATATCATCAAAGTGAAAAAGCCTGTAAAAGGATCAAAACGTGGAAGTTATTCCCGTGGAAAGAAAGTCCAGACGGGTGACAACATGAAGATGTACATCTTTGCTGGTGTAGCAGTGATCCTCGTGATTGCCGGAGTTGCATTCCTTGTAAAAGGAAAGAAAAAAGAAGAAGAGTAATCTTCTGAAAATTGATCAGACAGCCATCGGGTGACCGGTGGCTGTTTTTGTAAAAGGAGTGAAGTAAGAATGCATTATGGTTTTTCTGAGGGATATAAACCTCATTTGAATGGCGATTATCCTATCTATACACAGACATCATTATCTGATAAAATAACAGAAAATACAAAAGAGAAAGGTAGAAGGGAACATATGAGTTTTGTAGGTTTGACGTTTTTTAAGGATCACATTATTGGTTATGGGGATACGAAAAGTTCTCGGTTTGTTGATGGAGCATTTCAAGATGATAAAAAGAGGCAAAGAGTTCTCAAGATATTTAAAACAAGAGATTATATTGTTTGTACATATGATATTAACTCATTTAAAACTGTTGGAGAAGATTCAAAAGAAATATTCATTGAAGACTGGTTAAAAGAAAATATGAATGAAGTGACTTATCCGGAAGATCTCTTTAAGAGGTTTCATGACTATCTGATGAAGCATGAAAATCTTTTGGCATTGAATGAGTATGTGCGTTTCTTTGCCGGATATATTGAGATGGGACAAAGGGTGTATGTGAAAGCTGCAATTAATAAAATGGAATTATCTATTAAAAGACAATATGTTGTAGAACCATTTCCTGTCTATGGAGGAGCAAATGAATATGTTGAATATTTTAATAAAAATCCAATGCTTCTTATGTCAAATGAGCAGGATATTAAAGAAAATATTAAGCAAGCAGTCAATAAATTTGATGAAGAATTGCCATACAATCCCGTGGGCGGAGATATTATAGTAAAGACTTGGAACCCACAAAAATAGAGAATGCATATTGCAAATAAGAAATGCATATGATATAATGCCAATAGGCAAAATGATGAAATGTGTTCAAAGGAACGCAGTAAAAACCCCCCGGAGCTTTCACCTCCGGGGGGTTTTATCCGTTTTGGCGAGGTGGATTAGTCCCCAGGCTGGCTACCAGATATTACCTTCTATCCAGCCATTTGCAAATATAATAGGCGATTATACTTGCCAGAATAGAAAGCATAAATGATGAAATTAAATTCAAAGGAACGCACCCCCTTTCTGTACCTGTCTAGGGGCGGTAGCTCTCTTATTCTAACACGAATTCGTATTTTTGTGTAGGTAACATAGGGATTGATTGTCCTGCCTTTTTGCATTTTTTCAGATTTATGATATACTCCTTTTTGAGAGGGAAAAATTTTTTCTACAGAAAAATCGTGATTCTAAATTTTCTATCATACTAATAATAAAAGAAATCATGGTTAATAAGAAAAGGAGAAAAAAATTATGATGAAGAAAATGAACAAAAAAAGTATCATGGCAATATTATTCGCATTGGTGTTCGCATTTACTGCGATGTTTGTTCCGAAATCAGCATCCGCTGTTGGCAAACGAGGAAAAATCCGAACAATCAAAGTAACATCTGTAAAGAAACTTACCGTAGGGAAGAGTTCAAGAATTAAAGTAAAAGTAACACCAAAGAAAGTAGCTGCAAAGGTTACTTTTAAGAGCAGCAACAAAGCAATCGCTACAGTTAATCGTAAGGGTATTGTGAAAGCAAAAAGACCTGGCCGAGTTACTATTACCGTAAAAGCAAAGTCTAAAAATACAAAGATAAAACGGATTAAGATCAGAGTGATCCCGAAGAAAACTTCTACAAAAAAGAAAACTTCTAAGAAAAAGAAGAAACAGACTACTTCCAAGAATACAACAAAGAAAAACGATACATCCAGCGGTAATAACGGAAGTAATAATTCTGGAAAGAATGATAATGATGGAGAAGATGTAACCCCTTCATATGAAACTGCATTAGATAAGAAGACTTCTGCGGATGGGGTATTAACCCTTTCTAAGAGTGATTTAAAATATGATAGCTTTTTTGAGGCATATTATCTCCCAACAGATTTTACAAAGGCAAAAACAATTATTTTACCAGAGGGAAATTATAGATTTTATGATGAAGATGAAATAAAAGAAAATAGAACATATGTATTAAATGGTCAGTCTTATATTTATTCTGGTATAAAATATACATCCAATCAGGAAGTACTTAATAATTTAGATTGTGACCAAAAAGGAACGGAAAATTCGCTTTTAACTCCTAAAACTGTAGGAAATGGAACTACGAAAGTAACATTAAGAAATGGAAAACAAATTACTATAGTTGTGAGAAATTTTAATCCGACAAATACTTTACGATATCAGTGTCGAAAGGTTGTAAATGAGATTACAAATGATTCTATGTCAGATAAAGAGAAAGTATCAGCAGTATTGAATTATATTTCAAAACATAGCACTTCTCAGTATATCTATGATATTGGAACCTATCATGTAAATACAGATTGTACCGGATTCTCTGCAACAGTAGCACAGATGCTTAATTTTGCAGGAGTAGATTGTTGCATGAGATTAGCAGGATACGATCGTTCTTATGGACAGACTCCGTCTCATCAGAACAATCTTGCTTGTATTGATGGAAAAGCATATATTGTAGAAGAAGGTGGATGCTTCTTATATAGCGATTATTTCGATAAAAATAATTGTTATATTGGTTATAACAGCTATTATGATAAAATTTATCCAGAATTAGGGCTTAAAAATCGAGAGGGAAAATTAGATGTTAATTTAGATTATGATCATTCAAATTTGAATTACATTGAATATTCTTTAGTTTTAAAGAAAGCCGGTCGCCTTTAAATAATAAAGCTCAGAAGAGAAATTCTTTTCTGAGCTTTATCTATGAAGAAAGCAGGGAAATGAAAAGACCCCGGGCCCGAAGGTCACCGGAGTACGTTCCACAATGCTTATTAACAATTGTATAATACCATAATATTACCTGAAAATCAACAAAAATAGATAAAAAATATTCCAGCTTTTGAGAGAAAAACTTTTGTTCGGAGTCTTTTTTTGCTCTTTTCTGGCATACTATTAAAAAGAGAGGAAGGTGAAAAAATATGGTAAAAGAACTTCCAAAAGATTTCCTGAATATTGGCCAGTTAAAAACCTATCAAGAAGAAATCTGGAACATGTATAAGTATTTGGACGACATAGTTAATGAACTGACTCCAGACACTTCAGCAAAATCATTTGAAAATTTCGATAAAATATTTAATATTCGGACAAAAGATGTAGAATTTAATGATTTTCGAGATTTGTATTTTTCCTTACAGGATATCCACAACAAAATTTCTGTTTTAATTGCTTTTCTTGACAAACAGAAAACAGAATAGGAAATACGAGGTGATTTCACTGAGAGAATTAATGGTAAATACAGTGTATTATTATGGAATACGACCGCTTCAGGTGCTTAAAGTTATTTCCCAAGTACACATGGCCAAGATCCGTTTTTTGGATACGCAAGAAGAAACTTTTTTGGATATAAGTGGGATTAGAGAGATTCCTTCTACTGATAAATATATTACAATTAATTGTTAGAATTTTTCTTTTGCAATAGTTAAATTTTACTCATTCCATCATACTAATACAAGAAAAGAAAAATAGATGAATCCAGTGAGAGGTGATATAATGGTAGAGACTTGGAAATCGAAGAATAACAAATGATTATTCAAAAGAGGAAATATTTATGAGTGATATAAATTATGATTTTAAGGATTTATTAAATGTAGGAGAAAATTTTAATTTACTCTATACACAAATGCTGAATGGAAAAAGGATAAGATCGGAAAAAACGGGGGTTGTCTATGTCTTTGATGAAGTTGGATGTGGAAAAACGGTATCTGCAATTATTGCAATAGCAAGTGTCATCAAAGAAAAACAAATGGAAAACGAAGGATATAAAATACTTGTATTGACTCAAAAATCCGTTTGTTTGCAATTTGAAGAAGAAATAAAAGAAAAATTAAAAATAGATAGTAATGTTATATATAATGTTGCCTATGATACAACAAATTCATTAGAGGAAAATATTCCTACATATATAGAAGAAAAAAGTTGCATTATCGTGTCAAATCCACATAAAATCGGCTATTTAAATGGAAAAGAAAAAAGATGGGATTTAGTTGTTATTGATGAAGCGCATGATTTGATTTGTAATAACCAGAAACAGACAGAGGCATATTATACAGATAAGATTAATAAAGCATATGATGAATATTTGAATGATAAAAATTTTTCTATTGAAAGAAAAAAATATATTAAAGATTATCTAAACAATATTGATAAGGAAAGTTCATTTTATAATGCAATATATCAATTTGTGCAACAAATTGCTGTAGAAGAAAGAAACGAACATTTACAGACAGGTAGGATATCTGTTCCGGAATCTCGTTCAAAGGAGAATGTTAAGTTTAGAGAACTTCTAAATTTAAAATCAAATAAGCTTATGTTTTTATCCGCAACTCCATATAAAAATAGTCGGGAAATGGATTTTATAAATTATGCATTTGTAGCAGCTCATATATTAACGGACCATACTATATTTGCAGCTCGTTATTTGCCAGAATTGGATTGGGTACAGGATGTTTATTCAGCAACAGAAGGCGGAAAACAAAAAATGGAAGCTGCCAATACATCCTTTATGTTTAAAGAAATAGCACAGGCAATTCCTTTTGATAGCAAAGATACAAAGATAATCAATGGTAAAAGAAGGATTGTAGAAATCTGGGATTCTAAAGAAGATACGGATATACTCCGAAAAAACATTATTAGTAAATTAGATAAAAAAGAAGAAGTAAAAAATAGATTTCTTATATTTGTGTCTAATAGCCAGGAAGGAGCACATGTTTTTAAAAAAATATTTCCGGAAGAATCTAAAGGGTTCGATATAAGAGAAGATAATAAACACTATTATAAAAATAAAAACGGTATAACTTGTCAATTTATTATGAACAAATTTGATAATACATTAGAAATGAAGAGTTATTCAAAAGAAAATGAAAAAATTCCAGACATTTTGATAGTAACATGGCAGGTTGCTCAGGTAGGGATTAATCTTCCAACATTTAATTATGTGGTAAATTATCATATTCCTTCTATACCAGGCTATCTTGAACAGCGATATGGAAGAATTGATCGGTTAAATTCTACTAATGATCCGCTTTATAATATTTATTATTTAGATAATAATGGTATGTCATTTATATATCGATTAAATTTGTTTACTGCATTAAATCATTACATAGAGATGGTAGTAGGAATTCCACATAATTTACCAACAAAAAATCTTCTTTTTTGTGATAAATTAAAACCAAAAAAAGTCAATATCAATGAGGAAATGGAAGAGCTATACCAAGTATTGGCATATTATGTAGCAAGTTATCTAAATGAAGAAGATGACAAAAAAAATACAGAAGAAGATAAACAAAAAAATGTAAAACAATGGGTTATAAAAACTAATACTTGGGGAAATAAGGATATTGAGTGGAATAAAGAAAAGAGAAGGTTGCTAGTAGGAGATAGAGAATATTTTATAAGAGAATTACGAGAAAATGATGAAACTAATTCGGAAAATGACTTAGTGGAAGAAACAATGGAACATAATATTAAAAGTATATCTTATTATATTTTTCAATTAGAGCAAGGTAATAAAATGGTAACTCAGATTAATAGTGCGAAAGGATTAGAGAAATTGTCAGATGCAGGTTCTATAATTTACTGGAATGATAATCATGAAACTATCGTAAGCAACATAGAGGAAATAGTAAAAAAATTGTGTTAACAAGAGCCAAATGATAAATATCCATACGGCAAACCTCAGACCGACGAAGTCGCTCGGGGTTCGGG
>ERZ827528.3564-NODE-3564-length-12559-cov-3.989363_pt1 | contig 12559 bp, 11 predicted proteins | sample MGYA00519768_ERZ827528 | MGnify/ENA primary metagenome ERZ827528 (study PRJEB31778, sample SAMEA3449343) | human gut metagenome | biome: human gut; feature: human-associated habitat; material: faeces | place: United Kingdom | collected 2010/2012 ...
CGCGCTCCACGCTCATGTCCATGGCCTTTGCCAGCTCTTCCGGGGTGGGCTCGTGACCGTTCTGGTACACCAGCTGGTTGGTGGCCTGACGCATCCGGTTGATGGTCTCCACCATGTGCACCGGGATGCGGATGGTACGGGCCTGATCCGCGATGGCGCGGGTGATGGCCTGACGGATCCACCAGGTAGCGTAGGTGGAGAAGCGGAAGCCGCGGTCGCAGTCAAACTTCTCCGCAGCCTTGATGAGGCCGATGTTGCCCTCCTGAATGAGGTCAAGGAAGGCCAGATTATGGCCGACATGCTTCTTGGCGATGGACACCACCAGACGCAGGTTTGCCTCGCTCAGGCTGCGGCGGGCGTTCAGGCCGTCGCGGCGGGTCTTGAGCAGCTCCTGACGGCGTTCCTCGCTCAGGGGGCCGTTCTCCACGGCTTCCATGGCCTTTTCCTCGTCTGCCTTCTCCTCGGCATCCTCGGCAGACTTTTCGCCGTCCTCGTCCAGATCCTCGGTGTAGCTGCGGCTGTTCTCGTCCTCTTCAAAGGAGAAGCGGGCGCTGTTCTTCTTAATGTACTCCGGTGCGTCGTACTTCTGGCGGTCTGCCTGCAGAATGTGGGCAGCCTCGGCACCCGCATGGATGCGGCGGCTCAGCTCCACCTCCTGCTCGGCGCTCAGCAGCGGGATCTGACCGATCTGCTTGAGGTAGTTCTTCACCGGGTCGTCCAGCAGCTCATCCATGGCGGCCTTCAGGTCTGCCGGGTTCTCCTCGGCATCCTCTTCGTTCTCATCGGCAAGGCCCATGTCATCGTTGTTGTTCTCGGCGTTCTCCACCTCAGCAATGATGCTGTCCACGTCCAGACTCGGCTCGCTCTCCTCCTCCAGGATCTTGATGCCGCGCTCCTCCAGCAGGGTGTAGAGGGTGTCTACATCCATGCGGCATTGTGCCGCCAGCGCCTTGGCCTCCTGTGCAGAGAGGGTGCCCTCGCCCTTAGTCAACAGTTCCTTCAAAGTCATGCCCATTTTTTCTCTCCTTCCCACTCCGGGGAAAATTCTGTAATATCGCCCTGTGCATCAGATCACAAGGCCGCCGTTCACCCCGAACACCTGTCCGGTGATGTATCCGGCATCCTCGCCGGCCAGAAAGACCAGCAACTTTGCAACTTCTTCCGGGGTGCCCAGCCGCCCCACAGGGGTCTCCTCGGCCAGCGCCGCCTTGTCCTCGGCAGTAAAAGCCGCCATCATGTCGGTCTCGATGACCCCCGGCGCTACACAGTTCACCGTAATGCCGCTGGGGCCTTCCTCCTTCGCCAGTGCCTTGGTCAGGCCGATGAGCCCGGCTTTCGCGGCAGAATAGTGCACCTCGCAGCTGCCGCCGGTCTGGCCCCACATGCTGCTCACGGTCAGGATGCGGCCCTGCTTGCGGCGGATCATGCCGGGCAGCGCCAGCTGGCACAGGTGGAACGCACCGCTCAGGTTCACGTCCAGCATCCGCTGCCACTCCTCCGGGGTGATGTCGGTAAACAGCTTCTGCTGCGCGATGCCAGCGTTGCACACCAGTACATCCACCCTGCCCATGGCTTGCTCCACTGCATGGAACGCCAGCTCACAGCTGGCGCGGCTGGCTACATCGCACTGGATGGCGATGCACCCGGGCAGCTGCTGCTCCAGTGCAGCGGCGGCGGCGGCGTTCTGGTGGTAGAGCACCGCCACCTGATACCCTGCTGCCGCAAAGGCGCGGGCAGCGGCAGCACCGATACCCCGGTCGCCGCCGGAGATCAGCACCCGGCGCGCCGCAGCGGGTGCGGCAGGGGCAGGCCGTTCTTTTACAGGCTCCGGCGCAGGCTCTTCGGGCTGCGGCGGCGCAGGCGGCTGCGGCTCTGCGGGCTTTTCCAGCGTGATCACCCGGGTGGGCTCCTCCACCACAGGTGCTGCCGGTTTTTCCAGCGTCATGATGCGGGTGGGTTCATCCACCACCGGTTCCACCGGCGCTGCCGGCTTTGCAGCCGGTACGGCAAGGGGCTCCGGCGCGCTCTCTTCCTCCGGCACCTGAAAGGTCAGTTCAAACTCATCCTCGTACAAGAGTGTATCCCTCCTGTTCGGTATTCTCGGCTTGGCGTAAGTGCGCCCAGCCGGAAAAACCCTGTGCCCATCCCCAGACAGCGCAGCGTTCCGTTTATGTGTCCGGCAAAGGTCCGGTGCTTTGGCGTGCCTGCCTGTACTTACGATGGGTTTCGACAAGATTCCATTGAATAATATACCACAATCCAGTCCAAAAAGAAAGTGGGAACTGCAATTTTTTACGCAGTTCCCACTATTTTTCCTTATTTTCCCCTGTTTTCGGGCACCGGGGACTTCCAGCGGGGTCTGCCCGCCCGCTTTTCCCGCAGGGAAACAAAAAACGCCTGCAAAAGCTGCTGTGCCTCGGCCTCCCGCAGCCCCTTTTCCACCACCGGATGGTGGTTGAAGGGCAGCGCAAACAGGTCGGTCACCGAGCCGCAGCACCCGGCCTTGGTATCGGCAGCGCCGTACACCACCCGGCGCAGACGGCTGTTGATGATGCCGCCCGCGCACATAGGGCAGGGCTCCAAGGTGACGAACAGCTCACACTCCCACAGCCGCCAGCCGCCCAGCGCCTTGCAGGCGGCATCAATGGCCAGCAGTTCCGCGTGGTGCAAAGCGTTTTTCTCGGTCTCCCGGGTGTTGTGCGCCGTGGCTACCACCTCGCCGTGCCGCGCCACCACCGCGCCCACCGGCACCTCGCCCAAGGCGGCGGCTTTGGCGGCCTCCTTCAGCGCAAGACCCATCAGTTCAAAATCGGTCATGTATCCCATCCTCTCATCCCATCGCCAGCACCAGCAGATTGTTTGCACTGTGCAGCAGCATCCCCGGCCAGAGATGTCCGGTGCGGTCTGCCAGCCACCCCAGACCCAGCCCGCACACCAGCGCATAGACCATGGCGGCGACGCTGCCGTGCTGCAAGGCAAACAGCACCGCCTGCAAAAGAATGGCCTGTCCCCTGCCCAGCGGCTGCGCCCGGCGCTGCACCGCGCCCCGGAACACCCCTTCCTCCGCCAGCGGAGCCAGCAGACAGACCCGAAAAAGCCGCGCTGCGCCGCCGGGCGGCGCGGGCAGCAGCACCGCCAGCGTCTTGCCCACCAGCAGATACCCCACCGCCCAGCCAAAGGCTGAAAGCAGTGCAGCGGTGCGGGGGTTCAGCTTGTGCATGGTCGGTCTCCTCCTGCTATGGTTCGTTCCCGGTTATAGTACCATATCTGCCGCCGGGTGTGCAAGGTTTCGGCGTTCTGTCGTGGCAAATTTATGCAAAATATTGACATATCGCCCTAAATGGTGGTATAATAATTTCCAACCTTTTTAACAAAAGCGTTGCGTATACTGTATTTTACCGGTAGACCGGAGGTATTATTATGATCCGTATCCTCACCGATTCCGCGTGCGATATTCTGCCCGCCGAGGCGCAGCAGCTGGGCGTGACTGTGATCCCCCTGAATGTGACGCTGGAGGACGGCACCGTCCTGCGGGACGGCATCGACATGACCCCCAGCGAATACTATACCCATCTGGCAGCCTGCCGCAAGCTGCCCACCACCAGCCAGCCCAGCCCGGAGCAGTTCGAGCGGCTGTATCTGGACGCTGCTGCCGCCGGAGACGAGGTGCTGGGCATCTTTTTGTCCGATGCGCTGTCCGGCACCGGTCAGTGCGCCAGACTTGCTGCCGACCTTGCCAACGTGGATAATGTGGTGTTCGTGAACACCGAGAACGTCTGTCTGGGGCAGTCTTTGCTGGTGCGTCTGGCGGTGCAGCTGCGGGACGCCGGCAAGACCATCACCCAGATCGCTGCCGATCTGGAAAAAGCCAAGCAGCACCTGCATCTGGTGGCCGCTGTGGACGATCTGAAGTACCTGCGCAAGGGTGGCAGACTGTCCGCCGCCGCAGCTGTGGCGGGCGGTATGCTGGGCATTAAGCCCATCCTCGCCGTCATAGAGGGCAAGGTGGTACTGGCCGGTAAGGCGCGCGGTCTGCCCGGCGTGTATGTGGCGCTGTTCAAGAAGATCGACGAGATGGGCGGCATCCACCCGGGCTACACCCCGCTGCTGGGCTACACCGTCAACCCCCGGGAATTGCATCCGCTGCTGACCTATTTGCAGGACAACCTGCATCTGGACGCACCGTTGGTGCGCCAGATCGGCTGCGTCATCGGCACCCACACCGGCCCCGGCGCATTCGGCATCGCGTTCTTTGATAAAGAGCTGGTGCTGGAATAAAACCTATTAGCAAAAAACAAGACGGGCAGCCCGCGGGCTGCCCGACTTGTTTTTTTTTACCCGCGAAAATGTCCCGCCTTGCCCTTACAGCACCGCGTCCGAGATGAGTTTGCCCAGCAGCAGAACCAGCACCACCAGCATCATGGGGCGGATGAAGCGGGCACCCTTTTTCAGAGCAAAATGGGAGCCCAGCAGGTTGCCCAGAATGTTGCTGACGGCGCAGGGGATGCCGATGTGGAACACTACCAGACCGTTCATCAGGTAGGTGAACAGGCTGGCGTAGTTGCTGGCCAGATTGAGCACCTTGCCGTTGCCGTTGGCGGTGCGCAGATCAAAGCCCATCAGGGTGGTAAAGGCAATGATGGCAAAGGTGCCGGTGCCCGGGCCCATAATGCCATCGTACAGGCCGATGCCCAAACCGATGGCCAGCGCCAGTAAAATCTTTTTCAGGTCCAGCGTGCCGTCGTCCCGGTTCTCATCCGGCAGGTTGCGCTGCCACAGGATGATGACCGCCGCCACCGGCAGGATGATGAACATCATGGTGCGCAGCATCTCGTCACTGAGCAGCAGCACGATGTGCGCGCCCAGCGCACTGCCCGCAAAGCTGCCGATGGCTGCAAGAACACCCACCTTCACGTTCATGGCACCGCTTTTGAAAAAGCTTGCCGTGGCAAAGGTCGTGCCGCAGGCAGCGCTGAACTTGTTGGTGGCATAGGTGTAGTGGGGCGGCAGCCCGGCAAACAGATAGGCCGGCAGACTGATCAGCCCGCCGCCGCCGGCTGCCGAATCCACAAAGCCTGCAAAGCCGGTCATCAGCATGAGAAACGCCATCATCCACGGCGAAATCGTGATACCCATTGTTATAATTCCTCTTATCTTTCCAAGTCGTTTGTTCTTTTTTCAGGGGACGCGCGCCTCAGACCATATAAAACCTCCCCTCGCAGGGCAATACACAGCCCGGGATACCCGCGCACAGCAGGGCATCTCCGGGCACTTTTTGCAATTTTTCGACTTGATATTACAGATTGTTTTTAAAGAAGCGGTATGCGTTGCGCCAGTAGATGGCCTCCACCTCGTCCTCGGTAAAGCCCTCGCGGCGCAGTGCCTCGGCCAGCAGCGGCATATCTGCCGCCGTTTCCAGCTCGCGCTGACCGCCAATGCCGTCAAAATCGCTGCCAAGGCTGATGACCTCAATGCCGCCCACCTGCTTGAAGTGTGCCGCGTGCTTTGCCAGCCGCTCCACCGTGCTGCGGCAGAGCTTCGGGTGTGCCGAGTCTGCGTCCACAAAGGAAGCGCAGTAGTTCAGCCCTGCAATGCCGCCCTTTTCTGCCAGTGCACGGATCATCTCATCGGTCAGGTTGCGGTTGTGGGGCGACAGGGCACGGCAGTTGGAATGACTTGCCGCAAAGGGGCGGGTGCTGTGGTTTACGATATCCCAGAAGCCCTTATCGGAAAGGTGGCTCACGTCTGCGGTGATGTGCAGCTTTTCCATCTCTTCCAAAAAGGCAAAACCCCGCTCGGTCAGGCCGGTCTCGGTGTTGGCCACCAGCGGCCCGCCGGGGTTTGCGTTGGGGGCTGCCAGCTCGTTGGGGTAGTTCCATGTCAGGGTCATCATGCGCACGCCCAGTTCCTGCAGCCGCCGCAGCACGCCCAGACTGCCCTTGCAGCAGCCGCCCTCTTCCACCGTCAGCATGGCGCTGAGCTTGCCCTCGGCGCGGTTGCGCTCAAGGTCGGCGGCGGTGTACACCGGAGCGATCTTTTCCGGGTAAGCTGCCATGAGCCGCTTGAAGATGTCGATCTCCTCCAGCACGCTTACCAGCGGGTCGGCCCCGGGGGCGGGGTCGGCCAGATCCACATAGGCCGCAAAGCATTGCAGCAGATAATCCCCCTGCCGCAATTTTTCAAGGTCGATATGCAGATCGTTGTGCAAAAAGCTTTTGGGTGCGCCCGCCTTTTCGGCGCGGCGCAGCTCGGACAGGGTATCGCAATGCAGATCCCAAACCTTCATGATGGATCCACTCCTTTATGCTTCTTCTCCCAGCAGCTGCAGCAGCTGTTCGGGGTTCATGGACAAAATCGCGCCGTCTGCCCCACCGGTAACGGTGTCGGCCAGCGACTGCTTGGCCTGCTGCAGCTCCACGATCTTTTCCTCAATGGTGTCCTGCGCGATCAGCCGGTACACCTGTACCGGGTTGCGCTGACCGATGCGGTAGGCGCGGTCGGTGGCCTGATTCTGCGCGGCAAGGTTCCACCACGGGTCGTAGTGGATGACGATATCAGCGGCGGTCAGGTTGAGACCTGTGCCGCCCGCCCGCAGCGAGATGAGAAAGACATCCGCCTCGCCCTGATTGAACCGGCGCACCTGCTCGGCGCGCACCGGCTTCGGGGTAGAGCCTTGCAGGGTGAAGTGGCTCACCCCGGCTTCGTCCAGCCGCTTTGCCAGCAGCTCCAGCATGGAGGTGAACTGGCTGAACAGCAGAATGCGGTGCCCGCCCGCCACTGCCTCGGTGACAAGTTCCAGACAGGCTTCCAGCTTGGCGCTGCTGCCCGTCCAGTTGTCCGCCACAAGGCGGGGGTCGCAGCAGATCTCCCGCAGCCGCATCAGCACGGCAAACACGGTCATCTTGTCCTCCGGCTTTGCCGCCCTCAGCTTTTCGCGGGCGTCCACCACCGCTGCCAGATACAGCTTGCGCTGCTCGGTCTCCAGCTCAACGCGGCGCACATTCTCCGTTTTGGGCGGCAGCTCCCGCAGCACCTCGGACTTCATGCGCCGCAGGATGAAGGGGCCGGTGAACTGGTTCAGCCGCCGCACGGCGTTGGCATCCTCGTCCTGCACGATGGGCTTTTCAAACCGGGCGCAGAAGGTCTTGTAGGGGGGCAGATACCCCGGCATCAAAAAGGAGAAGATGCTCCACAGTTCGCCCAAGCGGTTTTCCACCGGGGTGCCGGTCAGGGCAAAGCGCACCCGGCTGTTCACCCGGCACACCGCCTTGTATTTCTGGGTGGTGTGGTTTTTGATGGCCTGTGCTTCGTCCAGAATGCAGGCGTAGAAGCTTTGCCCGGCATACAGTTTTTCGTCCCGGCGCAGCAAATCGTAGCTGGTGATGACGAGATCCGCCTGCGCCCACCCATCGACCAGCGCGGCGCGGTGGGCGGCATCGCCGTCCATGGCAACGCTTTGCAGCTGCGGGGTGAACTTCTGGCATTCCTCCTGCCAGTTCAGCACCAGCGATGCCGGGCAGACGATGAGGCTGGGCAGCTGCTGCCCGCCCTCCTTCATGGCCAGCAGGTAGCTGAGCACCTGCACAGTCTTGCCCAGACCCATATCGTCGGCCAGAATGCCGCCCATGCCGTAGCCATCCAGTGTGCGCAGCCAGCGGTAGCCGTCCCGCTGGTATTTGCGCAGGGTCTTTTGCAGCGAGAGCGGCGGGGTATATTCGCTGTCCCGCACGGCGTGGAAGCTGCGGCTGATGCGCCGGAAAGCATCGTCCCGGTCGAACCGCAGACCGTTCTGCCCCGAAAGCGCCCAGTCCAGCGTAGGGGCACGGTAGAGCGGCAGGGCGGCGTGGCCGTCCTTCAGCTTTGCACCGGAAAGTTCCAGTGTGTCGTTCAGCTCGTCCAGCCCTTCCAGACTGTCGTCCAGCCGCAGCAGACTGCCGTCCCGCAGGCGGTGGTAGCGTTTTTTCTGGTGCAGGGACTGCAAAAGCTCCCGCAGTTCCTCCACCGGGAACGCGCCGGTATCCACTTCCAAGTCCAGCACGCTGCCGTGCACCGAAACCCCTACCGAAATTTTAGGCGGGGCGACCTGCAGGTTGCGGAAGGCATCGGTCTGGTACACCTCGCCCATGGCCAGCAGGGCGGGAATGCCCTCCTCCAGCAGCTGGAAAAGCGCCTCCTCCCCGGAAATGCTGTAATGCCCCGGCTTGCCGGGCTCGGGTTCCAGATAGGTTTCCAGCAGCCGCTTTGCCCGGTTCTCGGTGCGGGCATCCCGCAAAAGATCCGGCGGCACCGGCTCGCCGGGGGCTACCCTGTCCTCGCCGTAGAGAAAGACCGGGTACGCCGTAACGGTAAGCCCCCGGTCGGCATCCAGATAAAACTGCACCACCGGTTCCAGCGGGATCTGGTTCAGCAGCAGCCGGTCGGGGTCCACGATGTTCACCCGGTTGCCCAGTTCCGGCAGCACATAGCTGCAAAAGGCGGCGGCATCCGCGCTGGTAAAGAACAAACTGCGCCCGCCAAAGGTGTCCAGTACCGGCAGCACCCGGCGGCACTCCTCCCGCTGCATCCGCCAGAGGGTGGTTTCGCCCAGCAGATAGGCATAGTCCAGCCCCTGCACCCCGCTGAGCACCGGCGTACAGCTCAGCTGCACCCCGCCCTTGCGGCGCTCCACCTTCAGGCTGATGACCGGCAGTCCCTCTTTAAGGGTGTAGCCGCCCACAACGCCCTCGGCGGCGTAAAGCTCCACAAGGGCATCCAGCCCCTCGCCGGTCAGCGGCAGACCGCCCGCCGGGCCTTTATCCCAAGCGGAGCGCACCGTGCCCTCGGCTTCAAATGCCTGCCGGGCGCTCACCTGACGGCGCAGCAGCCGCAGCAATTGCTGCGCATCCGGGGCAAAAGCGTCCCACCGGTGCACAAAGGCCAGCGATTTGCCGTAGCTGACACTTTCGCCATGCTCGATTGCATCCAGAAACTGCGGGATGCTTTTTACCAGATACTGCCGCCTGCCGATGCCATCCGAGACCCGCAGCCGCAGCCAGATACGGCCATTGTGCGGCGTAAGCTCCGGTTCCAGCAGGGCAAAGCCGGTGCGCTGCAATGCAGGCTGGGGCAGCTGCTGCGCGTCCTCCCGCTGGTAGCGCTTCAGCAGCAGCTGGGCCTCATAGTCGGTCTCCGGCTCCTCGCCCCGCCACTTGCGGCCGAACAGCATATCCAGCCCGGCGCTGTAACTGTCCTTGCGGGGCTCCGGGTTCAGCCCGGCAACGCCCCGCTGCACCCCGGGGATGCTCTCCGGCTTTTTTTTCGGGGCAGGCGGGTTCTTTTCCGCATCCTGCAGCAGCAGCGCGCCGATGTGCTTACAATAGGTGCCGTCGCCGTTTTGATTGTAGGGGCAGTCGCAGGAGGCACTGACAAAGCTGCCGTTTTCCCGCAGCCAGACCTGCGTATAATAGCAGTCCGGCCCGCTGCCCTGCACCAGTGCTGTCAGGTGCCGCACCCCGTCCTCGTTGGTGGTGCAGCTGCTTTGCAGGATGCGCTTGCGGTACTTCTGCGCCCGCTCAAAGATGCTTTTGCCCAGCAATGCGCGGATCTCCTGTGCGTCCATGTGTTCTCCCTCCCCTGTGCTGTCGCGGTTCCGGTCTATTCTATAAGAATACCGCGTTCCACCCCGGGATGCAAGGGCAGAAGGGTAAAAAACGTTTAGAAAGCGCGGGGCGGGACGATTTTGAATGGCCTCCGCTTTGCTTTGGCCATCTTCAGCGGAAAAATTATTTTTATATAGAGCAATACCGGAGCGTCTGCGGACGCTCCGGTATTGCATTTTTCACGGGAAAGGCCGTAAAGGCAAACGGCATTTATCGTGTGATAGTAAGTTCACAACTGTTCAGCCCTGTTTTTCTGCGGGGGCTGTGCCGTGCTTGCGGGTCTTGAGGTGGTACATCTCCTGATCGGCTTTATCGATCAGGTCGTGCACGGTGGCGATGTCCGGCTCAAGGCGGGCGCAGCCGATGCTGATCTCGATCTGATAGGGCTTGCCGGAGGCTGCGTTGGCGGCGTCCAGCTCTCGCTGGATGGAGGCGATCAGGGTGCGCACCTCCACGCTGTTGCAGCCGCAGGCGATGCAGAATTCATCGCCGCCGTAGCGCGCCAGCACACCGTTATAGTTGGCGCACACCTTTTTCAGGATGCCCGCCAGCAGCACCAGTGCAGCATCGCCCTCCAAGTGGCCGTATTGGTCGTTGATGTGCTTGAAGTGGTCCATGTCCATCATGAGGAAATGCAGCGAGCGGTTGGGATGGCGGCGGTAATAGGGCAGCTCGCTTTCCAGATAGCGCAGCGCCACGATACGGTTGCTGACGCCGGTCAGGGTGTCCACCGTGAACTTGGTCTGCAGCACCAGCACATACACGCACACCAGCCCCAGCGTAATGCCGCAGCACAGCAGCCCGCGCCCGGGCAGCCAGCCTTGCAGCAAAAAGCCTGCCGCCGGCGCAAGCGCGAGCAGCAACAGGGTTTTCAGTTCCTCTTTGGGTGTTTCCTGCTTCCAGTGGCTCAGCGTCCAGCTGCAGCGGAGAAAGGCTGCTGCCAGATAGGCAAGCCCCACCAGCTTCGCCCCCCAGAACAGGGTGCTGCCCCGCAGCCCCTCTGCGTCCAGATAGCAAAAGCCGTTTTCGTCCCGCGCTGTCAGCAGCACCAGCAAAAGCAGTGTCACCGGTGCGGCGCTGAGTGCCAGCCTGCGGCCGTCCTCCATCCATGTACGCCCCAGCTCTGCCTCCACATACAAAAACACCAGCAAGCAGCAACACGCCGCCAGCAGATAAAACAAAATACTGCCCCCGGCGTTCAGCCGGTAGGTCAAGGGGATGCCCAGATCCTCCCACGCGCCCAGCTGCGCCAGCGCACTGCCATGATCTACGATCGTCAGCGCCCCGGCAAACCACAGCAGCGCCGTAAACAGCCGCCCGGGCAGACTTTTATCCCGCATTTTCTGCTGCGCCCGCAGCAAGACCGCCAGTGTGACCAGACAGAGCCCACTGACCTGAGTATGGGCAATCGCATCCATGCCGCAACGCTCTCCTTTATCCTAGGGCAGCTTTACGCCGTCCCGACCCTTTTCCGCTCTTCCAACGTTCCTTTTTCGCACAAACCCATTGTACCAAATCCATAACAAATATGCAACACAAACCGAAAAAATTCGTACAAAAAAGACACCGGAACGTCTTTCGGCGTTCCGGTGTCTTTTGAACTCAAATCACTTTGCCTGCGGATGGGCGGCATCGTTGCGCAGGGCGCTTTCGCGGATCTTTTCCAGCGTCTGCTCACTAAGGATATGCTCTGCCTTGCAGGCGTCCTCGGCGGCGGTCTGCTCGTCCACGCCCAGCTGCACAAAGAAGTGGGTCAGCAGCTGGTGGCGGCTGTAAATGCGCTGAGCGATCTCCAGCCCGGGCTCCAGCAGGGTCAGGTTGCCTTCGCCGTCCACCGCGATATAGCCGTTTTCCCGCAGCTTTTTCATGGCGATGCTGACACTCGCTTTGGTATAATCCAGCTCGTTCGCAATATCAATGGAGCGCACGAAGCCTTTGCGCTCTTTTAACATTAAAATGCTTTCCAAATAATCCTCGGATGATTCATGGATTTGCATGCGTGTGCCTCCCTTTGACACATTATTGATAATTAAAGAGTAGCATAATCCCGAACTTTTAGCAAGTTCGGGAAAAATGGAGCAAAATTGTGGGGTTAGCTATTGACAACTTTGGTTAGTCGTGGTAAACTTCATGCTGTTGAAAGAGGTTAGTTAAAGCTAACTTTTGCGCTTGAACAGCGTTTGGGAAGGAGGCAAAGAGAGTGATGCCTTTGACGATGGCAAAACCGGGCGAAACGGTGACGATTCGAAAAATTACCGGCAAGGACGAAGTGCGTCAGCATCTGGCGGAGTTGGGATTCGTAGTAGACGGTTCTGTCACGGTGGTGAGCGAGATTGCGGGAAATCTGATTCTTCAGGTGAAGGAAAGCCGTATCGCGCTGGACAGAACATTGGCGAACCGTGTGATGATTTAAAGGAGGAACCGAAATGAAAACACTGAAGGACGCAAAGGTGGGAGAGACCGTAAGGGTGAAAAAACTGTACGGCGAGGGCCCGGTAAAGCGGCGTATCATGGACATGGGAATCACCAGAGGCGTTGACCTGCATGTGCGCAAGGTAGCCCCGCTGGGTGATCCGATGGAGCTGAACGTGCGCGGATATGAACTGAGCGTACGCAAGGCTGATGCGGAAATGATCGAGGTTGAATGAGTGCCCGTTTCTGCAAAGAGGTTAGCGTAAACTAACAATTGCTGGCGGCTCATGAATAAGAGGAGGCAGAGAAATGAGTATCACCATTGCGCTTGCCGGAAACCCGAACTGCGGCAAGACAACCATGTTCAATGACCTGACAGGGTCAAATCAGTACGTTGGCAACTGGCCTGGCGTTACCGTGGAAAAAAAGGAAGGCCGGTTGAAGGGGCATAAGGATGTCGTCATCCAGGATCTGCCCGGCATTTATTCCCTCAGCCCCTATACTCTGGA
>ERZ827528.3568-NODE-3568-length-12555-cov-2.655600_pt1 | contig 12555 bp, 11 predicted proteins | sample MGYA00519768_ERZ827528 | MGnify/ENA primary metagenome ERZ827528 (study PRJEB31778, sample SAMEA3449343) | human gut metagenome | biome: human gut; feature: human-associated habitat; material: faeces | place: United Kingdom | collected 2010/2012 ...
TACACCGAAACAGCTCTACCTGTGACCACTCATTGACGATCGTTTTCGCCGTCAGGGTCTGGCGCTGATCCATCCGCATATCCAGTGCGGTATCATAACGATAGGAAAATCCTCTCTCGGCGTTGTCCAGCTGATAGGAGGATACACCAAGATCTAACATAATGCCATCTACTTTGTCGATGCCGAGGCTGTTTAATACTGCCGGAAGGTTACAGTAATTGTCGCGCACCAGCGTCACATGCTCCTGCCACGGCTCCAGCCGCTTCGTTGCCGCTTCGATCGCCTCTGCATCCTGGTCGATACCGATCAGCCGACCGGTCCTAAGGCGCGCTGCAATGTGGCTGGAATGTCCTGCCCCGCCCAATGTGCCGTCCACATAGATGCCGTCCGGTTTGATTGCAAGTCCTTCAATTGTCTCCTCCAACAGGACGGATGTATGTGCAAATTCCATCGATTTTTCCTTTCTTCGTTACAATCCGAGGTCGTCCATGCGCTCTGCGATATCCTCCATGGATTCCTCCGCCTCTTCTTCCAGGGCATCCCAGCGCTCCTGGCTCCAGATTTCAATATGTCCTGCAGCGCCCACCAGCACAACGTCTTTGGTCAGCTCTGCAAATTCTCTTAATTTGGAAGGGATCAGGGCACGTCCCTGCTTGTCCACCTCCACCTCCGCGGCGCCTGCCAGAAAGTGACGGACAAACATACGGGTGTCTTTTCTGCTGATGGGCATTGCCTGAAGCTTTTCTTCGAAAGCAGTCCAGCCAGCATTGTCGTACACAAATAAGCAGCCGTCCAGTCCCTTGGTCACTACAAATTTCTCACCGAGCGTCTCTCGAAATTTGGAGGGAATGATCAACCTGCCTTTTGTATCCAACGTATGATTGTATTCGCCCATAAACATGTACAATCACCTGCCATTCATGGAAAAGGTCTGCCACCTTACTCCACTTCGTACCACTTTCTACCACTTTGAAACCATTTTAGTATAAAATGCCCTCCTTGACAAGCGATTTCAGAAAAAAAAGACAGCCGGACCGTGAAAAGTCCAACTGCCTTTTTCGTCATTCGTGACAACAAAATGCCCTAAAAGCGTACCTTTTGTTGTATTTATAATTTTTTTGCGCTTTTGCGAATGGCGCGTGTGAACAGTAACGATTTTCTCAGACATTGAAGCGGAACAGGATTACATCGCCGTCCTGTACCACATATTCCTTACCCTCCATGCGGACAAGTCCTTTTTCTCTCGCTGCCGCAAGGGAGCCGTTTTCCAGCAGATCTTTGTAATTGACAACCTCAGCCTTGATAAAGCCGCGTTCGAAGTCGGTGTGAATCTTGCCGGCCGCCTGCGGTGCCTTCGTGCCCTGTTTGATCGTCCATGCTCTCGTCTCATCCTCGCCGGAAGTTAAAAAGCTCATCAGGCCAAGCAGATGGTAGCTTGCGCGGATCAGTTTTTCCAGACCGGATTCTTTTAATCCAAGGTCATCCAGAAACATCTGACGTTCTTCATCGTCCAGCTCGGAAATTTCTTCCTCGATCTGTGCGCAGATCGCAAATACCTCACTGCCGGTTTCTTTTGCATATTCTCTGACTGCCTGTACGCCTGCGTTGTCTGCGCCATCGTTTGCCAGATCCTCTTCCCCGACGTTCGCCGCATAGATCACCGGCTTTGCAGTCAGCAGGTTCAGGTTCTTGAAGTATTCTTCCTCGTCTTCATCCTCTGTCTCGAAGCCGATTGCAAGCTTTCCGTCCTCCAGACGCTCCTTGACACGCTCCAGCATCGCCAGCTCTTTTGCCTGCTCCTTATCCATTCTCGCGCCCTTTGCCACTTTGGCGATTCTGCGTTCCAGAATTTCCAGGTCGGAGAAGATCAGCTCGAGGTTGATCGTCTCGATGTCGCGCAGCGGATTCACGCTTCCATCTACATGGACAACGTTGCTGTCCTCAAAACAGCGAACAACGTGCACGATCGCATCCACTTCGCGGATATTGCTCAAAAACTGGTTGCCAAGACCTTCGCCCTTAGAAGCACCTTTTACCAGACCTGCGATGTCTACAAACTCGATCACAGCAGGCGTTACCTTTTTGGAATGATACAGATCACCCAGAAGCTTTAAACGCTCGTCCGGAACGGCTACCACACCTACATTGGGGTCAATGGTACAGAACGGATAGTTTGCAGACTCCGCACCAGCTTTCGTCAGAGAATTAAATAAGGTACTTTTACCAACATTCGGGAGACCAACGATTCCAAGTTTCATTTTACGATTTACCTGTCCGAAAACCCTTGATTTATCGGGGTTTTCGCCTTTCTATGTTTTTGTACTGCACAATTACCTGCACATTTTCAGGACGCTTTCTATTTTCTCCAGCTCTTTTATTTTCTCCCTCTCTCTGCCGTGTAAGCAAAAAGTTGGATACAATCTAATAATATATCATATTTGTTTTCTTTTTTAAACCTCAAAAATCAATTTTCCAAAGATCATAACGCATAACCCGCCGTCCCAAAATCCACTTCCGTCATTCCCAATCCGATGGCTTGTTTTTTTTTATGCTTTCCGCTATACTTCTCTCTGCAGGCTCTGTTTTTCTCCTAAACAGAGCTGTATTTGGGAAAAAGAAAAGAGGGAAATCAACAACAATGGAAAAAAGGGAACAACTCGGCAGCCGTCTCGGATTTATCATGATCTCGGCGGGATGCGCCATCGGCTGCGGCAATGTATGGAAATTTCCGTGGATGTGCGGACAAAACGGAGGCGGCAGCTTTATGCTGATCTATCTGATCTGCCTTCTGATTCTCGGTCTGCCTGTCATGACGATGGAATTTTCCGTCGGGCGTGGGGCACGGACAAGTCCGCTCTACATGTATCAAAAGCTTGAAAAGCCCGGCCACAAATGGGGGATTTTCGGTATCGTCAGTCTGATCGGCAATATCGCACTGATGGCGTTTTACACCGTCGTATGCGGCTGGCTGATCTATTACTTTGTGAAATTTTTAACCGGGCAGAATCAGTCTTTCGGCTTTACACAGATGATTCAGAACCCGTCCGTCAACGTGTCCTATCTGCTCATTACGGTCATCGTCGCTTTTCTGATTCTGAGTTTTGACTTACAGGGCGGTCTGGAACGTATCACAAAATATATGATGACCTCGCTGCTCGTTCTGATGCTGGTGCTGGCACTTCACAGCCTGACCCTTTCCGGCGCAGCAGACGGGTTGAAGTTTTATCTGGTTCCGGACTTTTCCAAAATCGACGGCTCCGTCATCGTCGGCGCGATGAACCAGGCGTTCTTTACGCTGTCTGTTGGCATGGGCGGCATGGCGATTTTTGGAAGCTACATTGATAAAAACCGTTCGCTGATGGGCGAATCCGTCACCATTATTTTACTGGACACCCTCGTTGCAATCCTTGCAGGCATCATCATGTTCCCCGCCTGCTTTACCTACGGGCTCGAGGTCAATGCTGGACCCAGCCTGTTATTCGACACCATGGCGGACGTCTTCAACCACATGGCTGGCGGACGCATCTGGGGCACACTGTTTTTCCTGTTCCTGGTATTCGCCGCCCTTTCCACTGTCCTGGGCGTCTGCGAAAATATTCTCGCCATGATCCGTGAACTCACCGGCTGGTCACGAAAAAAGGGCTGCATTGTCTGCGGCTCCGGCATCTTTGTCCTGGCTCTGACGACTGCCCTTGGCTACAGCGTCCTGCATTTTCAGCCCTTTGCAGCAGGCACGGCATGGCTGGATTTCTGGGATTTTATCGTATCCAACAATGTATTGCCCCTCGGTTCCCTGGTGCTTACCCTGTTTTGCTGCAACAGCTTTGGCTGGAGTTGGGAGAATTTCGTACAGGAAGCCAATACCGGACACGGCTTAAAGGTGAAGGCATGGATGAAACCCATCTTCCGCTTCGTCGTCCCGATTGCCATCGTGTTTATCTATCTCTACGGCATGGCGACATTTGCGTGGCGCTAGACACAAACAATAGAATGCACGCTCTGCGAGCATTCTATTGTCATGAAAAATAAGCTGCCCGGAGGATTTTTTCATTCCTCCGGGCAGCTTATTTTTATGCTCTGTCTAAATCCGTCTCCGTCAGGTGTCCCTGCGCCTTCCGTATCCCGCCGTTTTTTTCAAATCTTCATAAAACAGCTGATAATTCTCGTATCTTCCCTTGCTGATTTCGCCGTTATCCACCGCTTCCTTCACCGCACAGTCCGGCTCCGCCAGATGCGCGCATCCCCGGAACCTGCAATTTCCGGCATGTGCTGCGATTTCCGGAAAATAGCCGCCCAGCTCTTCTTTCTCAACGCCGAATAACTCAATCGAGGAAAAGCCCGGCGTATCCAGAATGTAGGTATCCTCTTCCACCCACATCAGCTCCGTATGCCGCGTCGTATGCCGTCCCCGTTCAATTTTTTCACTTACTGCGCCTGTCTGCATCTGTACACCATCCTGCAGCAGGTTGATCAGAGACGATTTTCCGACTCCGCTGGGACCAGCAACAGTCGTCGTCTTCCCCCGAAGATACTCCCGGATCGCTTCAATACCTTCTTTTTGTGCCGCGCTGACAAACAGCAGCGGATAGCCACTGGTGCGATAGCGTTCCCTTACTTCCGCGATCATTTCGTCGGAAGCCAGATCCGTCTTGTTCATACAGATCAGTGCAGGAATTCCCTGTTTTTCCATTAAAACCAGAAACCGATCCAGTAAGTTAAAGTTCGGTTTGGGGCTCACAAGTGCAAAAATGACAAGCGCCTGATCCACATTTGATGCCATCGGACGAATCAACTGATTCTGCCGGTCGGATCAGGCTGTTTGTTCTCGGCAGGATTTCATCCAGATTTCCCTTTTTTTCTGTTTCGTCCAGGACACTGATTGAAACCAGGTCGCCCGGCAGGGGCTTTTCCTTATCTTTTCGGAAAATGCCCCTTGCACGGCATTCGTATACGCCCTGATGGGTGTGCACATAATAAAATCCACCGATTCCCCTGATGATTTTTCCCTGCATCCGCTTATCCTTCCGATGTAAACATGACCTGGCGCTGCACGGTCTGTCTTGTTGTCGTTCCGGGCACGGTTACAAGGTTTCCGTCCTCGTCCGTCGTCGTGGTTGCCTCACCGGTCACCGTATATTCGTAGGTAATCAGTCCTGCCGGATCTGCCATTCCATGCAGATTGACTGTCGTGATCGGGAAAGAACGAACTGTCGTCTTTAAATATTCCGTACCGGACTGTCCGGTGATCGTTACTGTACACTCGGTTCCTTCTTTGTACTGAGGATCCAGATCCGCCGGGCTTGCAACCGCTTCCTGATATGCGTAGGTAACCGCTTTGGGTCCGACGCTGATTCCGATGTCGATCGTAGAACCGGGCTCTACCGCAGCACCTGCCGTATAGCTTGCATAGCATACCTTTCCGGCAGGAACCGTGTCATCGCTCATCTCTTTCTGGTCCCCGATCAAAAATCCGTTTTCTGTCAAAATTGCAACCGCTGTCTCCACATCCAGACCGATGATAGCCGGCATCGTATTTTTACTGCCGGTATCCGGTCCCTGGCTGATCACGATCGTCACGGCAGAGCCGGAGGCTGCACGGGAACCACCGACCGGATTCTGGGAAATAACCTTTCCCTTTTCAATCGTATCGGAGTAGCCGTCCGCTTTCGTCACGGTAAATCCGCTTCTGGTCAGCGTTGCGGTCGCATCCGCCTCCAGTGCTCCTAACACATCAGGAACCGGGATTGTGTCCGTATCGGAAGCAGGTGCCGTGCCGCTCACGGTCAGCTGTACCTGCGTACCGGAGGAAACCGTCGTACCGCCCTGTACATCCTGTGAAATGACATTGCCCTCCGCTACCGTATCGGAAGTCTCATAGGCAAATTTTACCTTCAAACCAAGGTCTTCTAAGATCTTCTGCGCCTCTGCCGCGGATTTACCGGTCACATTCTCCACCGTCACCTGCGCAGACGTCGCACCGAAATTGAAAATACCAACTGCCCTGCCGACTAAAAAGATCACGGCACAGCCGATTAAAACAGCACCGATGATCGCCAGCAGCGTCGTGATTTTTTCCATTCTGGAATCGTCATCGTACTCCTCATCCTCGTCATCTTCTTCATCCTCTTCCGGCTCTTCATAGACGGGCTGTTTTTTCTTCTTGGGCTTCTGGGGCGTCTCGTTCTTTTTCAGGCGCGTTCCCTCTGTCGCCTCTTTATTTCTGCTTTCGTTGATTTCCTTGCGTTCCCTGGAAGTCACGGTACGGGTCGCCATCGCCTCATCCGGGTTCTCGATCTGGACAAAATCCTCGTCCGGGGACATCAGCGCCTTTTTCAGGTCAGCAATCAGCGCCGCCATACTGTGATAGCGGCGATCCGGACTTTTCTGGGTACATTTTAAAACAATCTGTTCCACGCAGACCGGAATTTCCGGCACGTATTCTCTCGGAGACGGCATTTCTTCCTGAATATGCTTGATCGCAATCGCAACCGTCGTCTCACCGTTGAATGGAACGCGTCCGGTCAGCATTTCGAAAAGTGTAATACCCATCGAATAAATATCACTCTTTTCGTCGCTGTATCCACCTCTTGCCTGCTCCGGAGAAGTGTAATGCACAGAACCCATGACGTTTGAGGTGATCGTGTTGCTTGTCGCCGCTTTTGCAATGCCGAAATCCGTCACCTTTACCTTGCCGTCCTTGGAAATAATGATGTTCTGCGGCTTGATATCCCGATGGATAATATGGTTGTTATGCGCTGCCTCGATGCCCATGCATGCCTGAATGGCGATACTTAATGCCTCCCGCACAGACAGACGCGCCTTTTTTTCGATATATTTTTTGAGCGTGATGCCGTCTACGAGTTCCATAACGATGTAGTAAACCCCGTTATCTTCCCCGACGTCATACACATTTACAATATTCGGATGCATCAGACTGGCTGCTGCCTGGGCCTCTACCCGGAATTTAGATACGAAATTCGTATTTTCGGAAAATTCCTGCTTCAGCACTTTCACCGCTACATGCCGGTTCAGTTTGTGATCCTTTGCCTTATAAACATCTGACATTCCGCCCATCCCGATGCGCTCGAGCACCTCGTAACGGTCGCCTATCATTGTTCCTATCTTAATCATCCGCTCACCTCATCTGAAAACGGCTCCATAATAATCACCGCGATATTATCTCTTCCGCCGTGGTCGTTTGCAGCCTGCACCAGCCGCTGCGCCCGCTCTTCCACGTTGCCTTCTCCTTCCAGAATCTGCAGGATTTCTTCATCCTCCAGCATTCCGGTCAGGCCATCCGAGCACAGAAGCACCCGGTCTTTTCTTTCCAGCGGAACCAAAAACAGATCCACCTGCAGATCATCCTCTACGCCTACGGCACGGGTAATGATGTTGCGATCCGGATGGATCCTCGCCTGTTCCCGACTGATTCCGCCAAAGCGCACCATTTCCTGTACCAGGGAATGATCCTCGGTAATCTGACGGATGCCGACATCATCTGCAATATACAAACGGCTGTCCCCGACGTTTGCAACCTGAAGCTGCCGGTCTGCGCAGGTGGCGGCTACCACTGTAGTCCCCATTCCACTCAACTGTTCATCCTCCGCTGCCGTCTGCCGGATACACTCGTTTGCATGACGGATCGCATCCACCAAAATTTCTGCCGGGCTGTCCGCCTGGCTTTGCCGGATCTGCTCCAGAATCGTCTCCACTGCAAGGCGCGATGCATAACCGCCGCCCCGGTGACCTCCCATTCCATCTGCTACAATAAACAGGTTGGGAAGCTTTCCGATCTCATCGGTGGTCATCCACGCATAGTCCTGGTTGAAGGATCTCTTTTTTCCAATATCTGTAATCGCGTAAGCTTTCATTCGCTCACCCTCTCTGTATTCGGAATTTCACCCATTATCTTTACCATACTAGCACAAAAATACAAAAAGGACAAGCTGTTATCCGGCATTGTCCTCTTTCGAGAAGGTTCACTCGCTCTGCTCTTCCATGTGTCTGCGGCGCAGCTGTCCGCATGCCCCGTCGATGTCCCTTCCCATCTCACGACGGATTGTGACGTTGACGCCGCCTTTTTCCAGACGCTTCTGGAACGCCGCAATCGCGGCATGGTTGGACTGTACAAAATCCCGCTCCTTGATCGGGTTGACCGGAATCAGGTTGACATGACTGCCCAGCGGCGCTGCCAGACCGATCAGCTCTTCCGCGTCCTCTTTTGTATCGTTGACGCCGCCGACCAGACTATATTCAAAGGTCAGCCTCCGTCCGGTTTTGTCCGCATAATTGCGGCAGGCGTCCATCAGCTCCTTCATTCCGTATTTGTTAGCGATGGGCATCAGCCTGCGGCGCTTTTCATCTGTCGTCGCATGCAGGGAAAGCGCCAGCGTGATCTGAAGCTTTTCCTCCGCCAGCTCATACATTTTCGGCACAATTCCGCAGGTCGAAACCGTCACATTGCGCTGGCTGATATTTAAACCGTTTTCATCCGTCAGCATCCGCAAAAATACGAGCAGATTGTCGTAATTATCCAACGGTTCCCCGCTTCCCATCACGACGACATTACTTACCCTCTCCCCGGTCAGCTTCTGAATCCGGTAAATCTGATCCAGCATTTCCGCAGGCGTCAGTCCCCGTTCCAGACCGTCCAGCGTAGACGCGCAAAAGCGGCAGCCCATCCGGCAGCCAACCTGAGAGGAAATACAGACCGAATTGCCATGCTTATACTGCATCCACACACTCTCCACCAGATTTCCGTCCGGCAGCGCGAATAAAAATTTCTTTGTCCCGTCAATCGCAGAGGTCTGCTCACGCACTACCCTGAGGGTTGTCAACGGATATTCTTCCTTTAACCGGTTTCGAAGCGCCGCCGAAAGATTCGTCATTTCGTCATAATCTCCCGCCAGCTTGACATGCATCCAGTCGTACAGCTGCTTTGCCCGAAACGGTTTTTCGGAAAGCTCTGTCATTTTTTCTTTCAGTAAATCAAGCGGCAGGGACTTTAAATCCCTGCTTTCTCTGTTTTCCATCATCTATTTCTTCCTTCTCAGTCTTGCCATAAAAAATCCGTCGGTGTCCCACTCGCCCAAAAACAGCTGCAAAAATCCTGCTTTTGTCTGTTGGCTGTGGAGACATTCCGGCAAAAATGGGTCGATGCTCTCTGCTTCAAACGGATACTTTTCGGTCACGTACCGCACCATCTCTTCGTTTTCTGACACATCCAGGGTACATGTCGAATACAGCAAAATACCGCCCGGCTTTACATACTGCCAGCATGCGTCCACTATTCTTTTCTGCAAAGTGACAAGTGCTGCCAGATCTTCTTTCGTTACCCGATAACGGATTTCTTTTTTTCTGCCGATTACGCCAAGCCCGGAGCACGGAACATCCAGAAGCACCACGTCCGCGCTTTCTTTATACTGCTCCATAAAAACTGACGCATCCCAGACATTGACCGAAACGTTGCTGCACTTCATCCGGTCAGTATTTTCCAGAATCAGCGCAGCCTTTCTTTCGGAAACATCTCCGCAGATCACCTTCCCGCTGCCCACCTTTCTTGCTGCAAGCGTTGTTTTTCCGCCCGGCGCGCTGCAAAGATCCATGACCGTCATTCCACCTGAAATTCCTGCTGCCTCCACCGCGAGCATGCTGCTGACGTCCTGCGCATAAAACAGCCCTTCTGCAAAGCCCGGCAGATGACCGATGCCCTCACAGCCTTCCAAATTCCACGCATCTGCATACAACTGGTGCTTCTGCACCGTCACGCCTGCTACTTCGATCGCTGCGATTTCCTGTGCCTTTTCTTCTTCCGTCAGACGGCTGTCCAGACGGATCGTCAACGGACGCCCTTTTTTCAGTCTCTCCAACATAGGCTCCGTCTTTTCTTCTCCATACTGCGCTTCCCAGAGAGAAATCATCCACTCCGGCACGCTATAGCGCACCGAAAGTGCCTGCACAGGGTTCTTTTGAAGTTCCTGCCAAAACGCACTCTCCGAATTCAAAATTTCTTCTTTGTTCCGTGTAATTGTACGCAGTACACCGTTCACAAAACCGGACAGCCGCTCAAAGCCCTTTTTCTTTGCCAGACGCACGGCTTCGTTGCATGCCGCAGAATCCGGCACGGTGTCCATATACAAAATTTGATAGACCGACAGGCGCAGCAGACTGCGGATCAGCGGTTTCATTTTGTTCGTCGGCGTTTTGGAATACGCGTTGATGACATAGTCCAGCGTCAGGAGACTTTCCAGCGTTCCTTCCGTCAGACGTTTTAAAAACGCTTTTTCCCGCGGATCTTCGTAATCGTATTTATTTAAGGTATCCCGGATCAGGCTGCTGCCGAAGTTTTTGGTCTTCTCCATCTCCACAAACAGGAGCAGCGCTGTTTCTCTTGTATCCATTTTCTGTTCTCCATGCTCAGGGCGCGGTGCCCGCTGTTTCAGGCTGCGCGGTCAGTCCCTGCGGTCGTCCCGCCTGGACAGCATCACCAGCCGCAGCAGGTTCAACAGCGCCGCCGCTGCTGCCGCAACATAGGTCATTGCAGCCGCCCGAAGCACTCTGCGGCTTCCGTCCGCTTCGTTTTCCGATAAAATTCCGTATTCTGTTAAAAATCCCATCGCCCTGTGACTTGCATCGAATTCAACCGGAAGCGTCACGATCTGGAACAGCACCGCTGCCAAAAAGACCCAGATACCAATCTGCATCAGCAGCTCGTTGGAGCCCAAGAACAGCCCCAGGACGAAAATCGGCAAACCGAATTTCGAGCCGAAATTTGCAGCCGGAACGAGGGCCGAACGGAATTTTAACGGTGCATATCCCCTGGCGTCCTGTACCGCGTGGCCGCACTCGTGCGCTGCAACTCCCACCGCTGCAACACTCGTCGCATTGTAGGTCGCATCTGACAGACGCAGTACCTTGGAGGACGGATCATAATGATCTGTTAAGTTGCCACTGATATGCTCAATCCGCACATTCGTCAGACCGTTCCGGTATAAAATCCGCTCCGCAGCCTCTGCTCCGGTCATGCCGCAGCTGCTTCTGACGCGGCTGTAACGTTTAAACGTGCTGTTGACCTGAGCGCTCGCGATCATCGAAAGCACCGCGCCCAGAATTACAAGAAGATACGTCACATCATAGTAATAATATCCCATGTATGCCAAAACGCTCATCCAAGCACCTCTCCTTCCTCTACCTTACAGCCCAGCAAAAAGTCGTGCACCTTCATGCGCTTTTTGCCTTCCAGCTGGACTTCCTGCAGGCACAGTACGCCATCGCCGGTCTGGACAAAGATTTCATTCTTCGTCACCTTGGCAATACTGCCGGGCATAGAGTAAGCGGCAATGCCTTCTTCCTCCACAGGCTTTGCCTGCCAGATTTTCAGCATTTTCCCTTTACAGGAAGTGTATGCACCCGGCCAGGAATACAGTCCACGCACCTGTCTGTCGATGGAAAGTGCGCTCTGGTTCCAGTCAATTTGTCCCATCGCCTTGGTCAGAAGCTTTGCGTAGCAGCTTTTGGAATCATCCTGCTTTGTCGCAGTCAATGTGCCCGCTTCCAGCTTTTGAAGCGTTTTCACAATCAGCTCTGCGCCTACTTTGGACAGCTTTTCTTCCAGCGAAAGGTCGGTATCAGTGTCCTCAATTACAACTTCCGACTGTGTCAGGATATCACCGGTATCGATTCCTGCATCCATCTGCATGATCGTCACGCCGCTCTTTTTCTGTCCGTCCATAATTACACGATTGATCGGTGATGCCCCGCGATAGGCGGGAAGCAGAGAGGCATGAATGCACAGGCTTCCATAATGGGGCAGATCCAGGATCTCCTGTGATAAAATCTGTCCGAATGCTGCTACCACATAAACATCCGCTTCATACTGCCTGAGACGCTCGATTTCCTCTGCTCTCTTAATCTTAATCGGCTGCAGCACCGGAATATCATGCTGCAGCGCGCATTCCTTAACCGGGGACATCTGCAGTTTTCCACTGCGCCCCTTCGGCTTGTCCGGCTGTGTCACAACCGCTGTTACCGTATGTCCTGCCGCAAGCAGTGCTTCCAGCGGAGCGACTGCAAAATCCGGCGTTCCCATATATACTATCTTCATCTTGTCCTCCATTCTGCAGGCGCCTGGCACCGTGGAAATTACAATTCAAACCTGCTGATTGGCTTCTGCATTGCATTCCAGGCTGCGCTGTACTGCCCTTATTCTTCGTCGAGTACCTCTGTCCCGTCCATTTCTTCGTAATATTCTTCGGTATCCATCAGCTGTCCTTCTACCTTGGACACATACAGCTCACCATCCAGGTGATCTGTTTCATGACAGATTGCACGCGCCAAAAGCTCGGTTGCTTCGATTTCATACGCTTCCATGTTTTCGTTAAACGCAATCGCCTTGACGTAATTGGGTCTTGTCACTGTGCCTGTCTTGCCGGGAACAGAAAGACAGCCCTCACCGCCGGTCTGCTCGCCGGATGTTTCGATAATTCTGGGATTGATCATGACAATCGGATCTTCTCCGGTCGTATCAATTACGACGATTCTCTTTAAAATGCCGAC
>ERZ827528.3587-NODE-3587-length-12481-cov-7.584339_pt1 | contig 12481 bp, 13 predicted proteins | sample MGYA00519768_ERZ827528 | MGnify/ENA primary metagenome ERZ827528 (study PRJEB31778, sample SAMEA3449343) | human gut metagenome | biome: human gut; feature: human-associated habitat; material: faeces | place: United Kingdom | collected 2010/2012 ...
GATAGTGTTTGTGATTATTTAACAAATTATTCTGGAAATGCACATCGTGGAGATTATGACTTATCACATGAAGTAGATACAAAATTTGAATATGTAAGAAGTATTGTTGCTGATTTTATTCATTGTAAACCAGAGGAAGTTGTTTATACTTATGGTTCTTCAGATAGTTTGAATATGGTAGCTTTTGGTTATGGAGTGACACATTTAAAAGAAGGAGATGAAGTATTGATTACTCTTGCTGAACATGCAAGCAATACGCTTCCTTGGTTTGAAGTGGCTAAACATACAGGAGCTATCATTAAATATATTGATCTAGACGAAGAAGGAAAAGTGACTTTAGAAAATGTCAAAAAAGCAGTGACTGAACATACAAAAATTATTTCACTTGCGCAAATTACAAATGTTTTAGGATATTTAGCACCAATTAAAGAAATTTGTAATTTTGCTCATGAACACGATATTATTGTTTGTGTTGATGGGGCTCAAAGTGCACCTCATCATGCTGTTGATGTTCAAGATTTAGATGTTGATTTCTTTGCTTTTTCAGGACATAAAATGTGTGGACCTACAGGAGTAGGTGTATTATATGGAAAATATCATTTATTGGAAGAAATGACACCAACACGTTTTGGTGGAGGAAGTAATGCAAGATACAATAGCTGTGGTTTAGTAAAGCTTAAAAATGCACCAACAAAATTTGAAACGGGAACACCTAATATTGAAGGGGTCATTGGTCTTGGTAGTGCTATTGAATATTTACAAAATATTGGTATGAAAAATATTGAAGAACATGAAGCAATGCTTAGAAAATATGCCGTTGAAAAGATGAAAGAATTAGATAACATTGAAATTTACAATGAAAATGGTGTTGGAGCAATTGCTTTCAATATTAAAAATGTTTTTTCTCAAGATGGTGCATCTTTATTTAATACGTATGGAATTGCCATTCGTGCTGGTCAACACTGTGCAAAAATATTAGATGAATATTTACATGTTTCACAAACGTTAAGAGCTTCATTCTATTTCTACAATACAAAAGAAGAAATAGATCAGTTTATTGAAGTATGTAAGAAAGGGGATGACTTTTTAGATGCCTTCTTTGGATAATATGATGCTTCGTCAAATTATTATGGATCATTATGAAAATCCACGTAATCATGAATTAGTTGAAGACGATAGCTATAAAAAAGTCAATATGGATAGTGAAACTTGTATTGATAATATTGATATAATTATACTTTTTAATATATAATTTTTCTTTTTTTCTACTATTTGTTGTGCCGCTATTATATTTAGTAATATACTTACTGACATTATAGCACATTCTGCAAATTGCAGATTTTCTAAATATGCAAAATTGAATATTATTATATATGCTATTGCTAATATTATATATTCTGTTTTTTTGTTTTTTTCTTCAATATACTTTACTGTTATATTTTTTAATTTTATTACACTTATATTTGAGACTATTAGTGCTATTGCCGTTAATATTATAACATAAACCATTATTGGCATATTTAGTTTTTGTGCTATTAATGATATTAAACACATTATTGGTCTTCCATCATTTAACGAATATGTTATTGCATACGTTTCATATCCTTTATTTATTATGTTGTATGTGTCTGTTGCATAATGTCCTTTTAATAATGGAAAATATATTGCTGATGTTATAGTAAATATTATTACGAATATTATTATATTTACTTTATTTTGCTTTAAATAATTTTTCATTTTATTTTTCATAAGCACTCCTTTATTTTCTTACTAATACACACAATAAAAAACTGTATCACCCTTAAACACAAATTGTTCTTTGTCTAACTTATCCCAATCTTTGCCTTTAAAATAAGCGTAATAAATATTTTCATCCATTTGCACCGTTTCTAACTTTCTTCCAGTATAATAATTTAAGGCATCTATATTACACCACCATACCATTAACGCTCTACTTGTATATGATGTATCAAAAAACAAATTATAATTCCATGTTATATTTTTATCATAAGTAAACGCTATATTTTTTACCTCAATATTATTATTTTTTTCATATTCCAAAATATATTCATTTACCTGTAGTGCTTCTTCTTTATCCATTTCATTTGCCATTTTATTGCAATACATTTGCAACGTATAATTTAAAAAGTTCATGACTATATAAATTGATAAAACAAACAATAAAAAATATTTAAAAATCTTACTTTCACCAAAGATATTCGTACTACAATATAAATACATAAAAATTAATCCTATTAATGCTCCTATTGAAAATACCATTCTTCCTAATCCAAAGCTTGACAACGATACAATATTTATTGCTACAGAACTAAATATTGCAACTATACTAATTAATAGCAAATTAAAACTATTACTATATTCTTTTATCTTCACTAAGTCATATATAAATGTAGTTATATACAATATTAATAAAAAAATTAAAAATCCATACTTAGGGAAAAAATTACATGTATTAGTCAACAAATCTCCTATATGTAACATTATATAAGTTATGTTCGCTGGAATTTTTTGTATTCCCCCTAGTCTAATTTGTTCCAATCCAAAGATTTTTCCACATATTTTTATTTGAATCAAATTAATTCCTACTGATATTAAACAAAATAGTCCTGAAATTATAACTTTTTTTATTACCTCTTTATCTATTTCTTTATTTTTTATTATTAGTAGTAAAAATGTAAATGTTATAAAGAAATTTATTGTTCCCTGATAGCATAACTCTCCAATTATTAAATATGCTAAACTTTTTAAATATTTACTTTCTACTAATTTTTCACTTGATTTTATAAATAATAAAATTCCCAATGCCATAATTGGTATTTCAGCAAAATACATATTTTCCAAGTACATAAAATTAAAAATTATACAATATGAAATTCCCAATACCAAAACTGTTTCTTTAAGATTTTTTTCTGGTTTTATTTTTGTAATTATATTTTTTATTTTTATTACACATAAACATGATATTAATATTCCTATGTAAAATAATCCTTGTATAAATACTTTTATTGGTAAATTCCAGTATCCCGCTAGTAATGTAATTACACTTGAAAATACTCTTCCATCATTTAAAAATTTTTCTATTCCGTATTTATAATAACCATACCCAATTATTGTATAATCATCTGAGGAATAGTGTTCTGTTAAATATGGAAAACACATTATAATTGTAATCAAAATCAATATTAAATATATTATTAAATTTCTTTTTTTCTCTTTCATAATTCCCCCAAAATATGATATAATTCAATATTTTCTGGAATTATATCATATGGATTTCTTTTTTTCTACAATAACAAGAACATTTTTTCCTTATCTTTTTTTATCTTTTTTGAATATCTATCTTCTTCAGAAAAAATACAACCACAATACTTCTGCATATATAGCCCTAATTCTCTTGCCTTATTTTGTCCTTCTCTGAAGCCAACTCTAAAATCTCTATATAAAAATTCTATTCCAAACTCTTCGCTTAACTTTTCCATATATTCTTTTATAAAATCATGATTTTGATAAATACTATATAAAAGTGTTGTTGTAACCGCATCATATCCATTTGCTTTTGCATATTCAAAAGTTTTCCTCAATCTTACTGGATAACAATAATTTTTACATCTATTTTGTAAATCTCCAACTACATTTTTGCAAAATTCATCTAATCCATAATCTTCTTCAAATATTGCCTTTAATTTCAAACTTTCTGCATATTCTTTTAAGGTATCTCTTCTTGCTTTATATTCCATATATGGATGTATATTGGGATTATACCAATATATTGTTGGCTCTATCCCTTCTTTCTTTAATGTATCTATACAGTAAACACTGCATGGTGCACAACATGTATGCATTAATAATTTCATTTTTGTTTTTCCTTTCCAAAGGCATAAATCATTTATATTTATTTTTATTCCTTTTATTTATAAATTTCGAATATATTTATTTTCCCTATTTTTTCTAAATTTTCTCTTACATATTTTACTACTTCTTTAGGTGTTTGCCAATTAGTTTTTAAATTAGACTTTCTTACCAATATTATTTCATTATCATTTTTTTGCTTTATTTTTTCTATTTGTCCCTGCTCACCATCTTTGCCAATATTTCCTTTTAAAAACATATCATAGTCTTTGTTATATCTATCTATTGGAATCATGTATATAGCCGCTTCTGCATCCAAAATATGTACTCTATAACCATTTTGCTCTGCCTCTAAAATGTAATTATCAATACTCTTAATTTTATCTCTTAATCCTTGTGAGATTTCAATATATTTATAATGTTTTATTTCTGTATTTTTTTCATTTTTTGCATAATTGTATAAGTTTATTAATCCAATACTTAAAATAATTGCAAACATAACTAACCATATTAAACTTGTTACCATCTTATAATTTTTAAGTTTTTTTTCACCATTTATCTTGTCATATACTAATTTTCCCAATAAAAAGAACATATATAACATTCCAATAATTGCTATTAATCCACCTATTAAAAAATGAATCTTGTCCGAAATTGGATACATTACAATTATAATTGCTAAACCATATACCAATAAAGTTGTTAAATTATCAATAATTTCATTTTCTTTTTTCTGTATATTTGTTATTATCAATACTATAGACATTACAAGAATAGAAATAGGCACCCATAGTGCTAATGCTCTTATTTCTATTTTATCATTACTAAATAAGGATATATAATTTATTTTATTTGAAAATGTTTTTATTCCTAATATAGCATAATTTATAAAATCTACTAATGAGTGTGTAACAATAAGATATACTATAAAAATTAAAGTAGGTATTAGTATTCCTATTATTCGAGTAATTGCTATTTTTACATATTCTTTAAATTGATCTTTGCTATCTACAAACATCAATTTATATCCTACAACTATAATTGCTAATGTTACGCCTATACTTTGTTTTGTACAAATAGCAATTCCTGCAAGCAATCCGCATCATAAAATCTCTTTTTTTGTCATATTTTTTTGCGTTTTCTATGTTTTTTAACTCCTGATATAATATAATTAATGTAATAAATAACACTGCTACATTATAGTCAATACAATAAATATCTCTACAAATAATTCCTATCAATGCTGTAAATATTAGAGATATATTTTCTTCTTTCATTACTTTGTTAAATATTTTATATATTGTAAAAAGTATCCCTGTCCATAAAATTGCTGCCAATATTCTTGAAACAATAATTTCATTTGCTGTAACTTTTAAAATTATCGCTGTAAGCATTGGTAATACAGGTGTTGTAATCATACTTATATCTTTGTATGGTATTAATCCTTGCGATATTGCTCTTGCAGTGTTATAATTCCATATTTCATCTAAATCACTTATTGGTTTTATAATTATTATTGAAAATATTGCAATAAATATAAATAGTATTTTTAATATATCTTTTTTTTTCATCCTAATCTCCCAGTATCCTATATATAATTATTTTTTGTTGCACTTTTAAGCAGAAATTTATTAACAAATTTGTTTATTTCTTCAAAAGACTCTTTTACATAACGATTTTCTAAAATTATTTTTGCTATAATTTTGCTTATAATAAAATCTATAACTGTACAAACCACAAAAATAGCAACTCCTATTCCAAGTGTATAAATATAAAAATAATTTGTATAGTACATTTTTGGTATATTTAATCCATTTACTATAATATTATCTTCCACATATTTGTTATCATGTATTAAATATACACCTAAAGTATGTTTTGCAACATTATTTATAATCTTACTTTTTATTTTTATATTAGCAAATATTGTAAATAAAGTAATTGCCGTTACCCATGTCGTAATTGAATTTTGTGCTAATTCCATTCTCTTTGCAACTATAAAAACATATAATATTATTAATATTAATATATTTAATTTTTGATTATCAAATTCTTCAACAATTTTGTGCAAAAAATGCCTACCACATAAGTAAAAATATATAAATGATTGTATATCATTCAAGTGTACATTTGGCAGAATAAATAATATTGTCATCCAAACAAATATTATCCTCTTTATTGTTTTAGGTAATTTATTTTCGCATATTTTAATTATCGGTTCTATCATAAATAAAAGTAGCCATACATTTATAAACCAATACTGCATAAATTCTTTTAATGAAAAACTTTTTATATTTTCAAAATTAAATATACACATAAAAATTATTGAATATATTATAACTTTTATTATTATATTTATTGGTCTAACTATATTAAATCTTGATTTTTTTGAGTAATATCCCATTATTAAAATATATACCACAACAGCAATTTTACCACCACTTAACATTATTGATATTATGAAATGCTTTTCTCCTATAATTTTATATACACCTGTATGATATACTAAATGATGCATTATAATCATCATCATTGCAACTATTCGTAATAATTCTATATTGGAATCACGTGTTTTCTTTACAATAATCATTTCTGTATCTTTTTTCATTTGTTAATCCCCTTTTATATATTTGTCTTATTTTACTTTTTATTTACACATGTTTCACATAATCAATATATTAATACATTTATATAAAACTTTGTTGTCCTAAATCACCATTATAATTATATCCTAAATGTTTATATGCTGGTGGCAAAACAACTCTTCCTCTTAAAGTTCTTGATATAAAACCTATTTGGATTAAGTAAGGTTCATATACATCTTCTATTGTATCAACTTCCTCACCAACAGTTACTGCCAAGGCCTCTATTCCAACAGGTCTACCCGCATATTGTACTATCATTGTATCTAACAATTTTCTATCAATTTCATCTAGTCCCAACTCATCAATTTCAAGTTTATTTAATGCATGTTTTGCAATTTTTAAATCTATATCTCCATCACCTAAAACTGCTGCATAATCTCTAACCCTTTTTAACAATCTATTTGCAATTCTTGGTGTTCCCCTTGACCTTCTTGCAATCTCTTCTGCCGCTTGGTCATCAATTTCAACATCCAAAATCTTTGCAGACCTTTTTACAATTTTCTTTAAATTTTCTACTGAATATAATTCAAGCCTGTTTACAATTCCAAATCTATCTCTTAATGGTGTTGTTAAAGAACCCGCTTTTGTTGTTGCACCAATTAATGTGAATTTCGGTAAATCTAGTCTTATTGACCTTGCACTTGGTCCTTTTCCAATCATAATATCAATTGTATAATCCTCAAGTGCAGGATACAATATTTCTTCTACATTTTTGCTTAATCTATGAATTTCGTCAATAAATAATACATCATTTTCCGCCAAATTTGTAAGCAAAGATGCCAAGTCTCCTGGTCTTTCAATTGCCGGTCCAGACGTAATTTTTATATTTGCTCCCATTTCATTTGCAATTATATTTGAAAGTGTAGTTTTTCCAAGTCCCGGAGGTCCATATAATAAAACATGGTCCAATGCTTCTCCTCTTTTTTTTGCTGCTTCTATATATACCTTCATATTTTCTTTTACTTTGTCTTGTCCTATATATTCATCCAAAGTTTGAGGCCTTAATGTGTTCTCTAGCCTTTCTTCTCCCACATCTTCTAACCCTGGATTTATTAATCTATCCTCATTCATTCTTTTATCCTTTCGGGATTTAGGGACGTTCCTTAAAACCCCTTTTTTAGGGACATTGGGACACTCCTTAAATCTTTTTAAATATTTTCTATAAAATTCTCTATTATTTTTAGCATTTTGCTATTATTAGGTTGATATTTTATAGGTTCAAATGTTTTTGATTTTATAATTGCATCATGCAAATCTTCAACATTTTCAATTCCTATTATATATCCCTTATCTGTAAAATCTTTTATTATTTGTATTTGATGGTTGTTTACATGTTCTCCATATTCATGTTTACGTGGTACTGCGATTACTTTTTTTCCTTTTTCTATTGAAGATATAATTGACCCAACACCACCATGTGTTATTATTAAACTTGCTTTATCTTGATATTCTGCCAACTCTTCTTTTGACATCAAATCTATAATTTTCATGTTTTTTGATTCAAATTTTGTATATCCTGCTTGAACTATTACTTCTTCTTGTATTGTTTTATTTTTTATATTTTTTTCCACTTCTTCTAATAATCTATGGAAACTATTATTTTGCGTTCCTAATAATACTAATATCATATTTCCTCCATTTTAAGCATCTATTTTTCGTTATCCATTTGGCTTTCCGTTTGAGTTATCCATTTACAGTATTCAATGCATTGTAATTTTATATATTAGGAAAGTTGCCTAAATTTCCTAATATATAAAAATTAATAAATTGATCCTCCATACACTGCTTTAGGATATAATTTTAACATTTCTTCCCATTGCACAATAAATAAATCAGCAATTGGATAAATCAATCTACCTGTAGCAGTTTTTTTATTTTTATTTGCAAATGTTTCTATATAAATTATTTTACTTCCAAATATCTTTCCTAAATAGCACATTGGCCCTGCTGTGTGTGTTCCAGTTGTTACTATCACTTTTGGTCTTAATTTAAAATAAAAATATACCGTTTTTAAACATAAATAAAAATACTTGAATATGTATGTGAATAATTTTGCTCTTGTTCCATATGGCAAAAAGTCTAATTTGTTTCCATATTGTTCTTTTAACTTTTCATTTGATTTATCTTTTTCTGTTATTATATGATAATCATATTTTTCAAATAATGGTGCTAATTGTAATAATTCGCTTAAATGACCACCAGTACTTGATATGAATAATACTCTTTTTTTCATTCTGTTTTTGTCCTCTCGTTTAAATTCTTTTCTTTGTCTATTATACATTTTATTTGCTTTTCTGTCTATTGTTTTTTTTAATTTTATACAGTATAATATAGATATGAAAAAATTAATTGTTAATAAAAAATATGATGGAAAAAAATTAAATAAATTTTTATTAGATAATGTTCCAAATTTGACTTATGGTCTTTTTTGTAACACCCTACGAAAAAAAGATATTAAAATTAACGGAAAACGCGTAAACAAAGATATTTCTGTTTTTGAAGGAGATGAAATTTTAGTTTATATATCAGATTCTTTGTTAGACTCAAAATCTTCTATTAATTTAAATATCATTTTTGAAGATGACAATATTTTAGTTATAAATAAACCCTCAAATATCGAAGTTACTGGTGAAAATTCTTTAACTACTGTAGTTCATAAAAAATACTCAGATTATGTTTTTAAACCTATGCCATGTCATAGATTAGATAGAAATACTACTGGTTTGGTTTTATTTGCAAAAAATGAAATGTCTTTAAATATTCTTCTTGAAAAATTTAAAAAACATGAGATTGAAAAACATTATCTTGCTTTAGTGTATGGAATTCCTTCTACAAATTTTAAAAGAGATGAAGCGTATTTGTTTAAAGATAATAAAAAGTCTATGGTATATATTTCTAATGCTCCCCAAAAAGGGTATGTTAAAATTGCTACTTCTTTTTCTGTTTTGGAAAGACGTAAAGACAATACTTCTCTTTTGGATGTTGAAATTGAAACTGGAAAAACTCATCAAATTAGGGCTCATTTGGCTTATTTAGGTTTTCCTATTGTTGGTGATGGTAAATATGGAAAAAATGATATTAATAAGTTGTTTAAGAAGTCTCAGCAAATGCTTTGTAGTTTTAAATTGAGGTTTGCTTTTTCTTCTGATAGTGGTTTGCTAAATTATTTGAATGGTAAAGAGTTTGTTTTGAAGGATGTTAAATTTTAAGTTTTTATATCAATAACTTCCAATTGAATATTGAGAAAAATTTGTATACTTTTTAATATTATCGAATATAATAATACTGTCAAATACTTATTTGACAAGTTAAATATTATATGTTAAAATATATCTAACTTAACCCTCTATCACTTATGTGATAAGACGGGAGCCAAAAAGATTTTGGAGAGTTCTGTAGCAACTCTCCTTTTTATTTTGTGAAATATTTTATAATTTGCTTATCTATTAAATCCAATGAATTATTAGATAGTTTTACATTTCTTCTTAATGTATCCTTGAAAATTCTTTGTTTACTAATTGTAGTTATTTGATTTATTAGTGCAATACTATCTTGTTTCATTTTTGAAATTTCATCTTTCATTTTTTCAATATATTTATTTTCTTTTTCTATTATTTTTTGAATATTAATTGGAATATCTTCTATTTTCTCTAATTCATCCAAAATTTGTTTTAATTTTTTCTTCTCTTTATCAAGTTTTTCTTGCAACAAAATATATAATTCATTTCCAAGATTTACAGTAGATGAATCATATTTTTTATTTGGTTTCTTTGATGTCAAAGGAACAACATTTAATGTTCCATTTCTAGTATTGTCGTATTTACCTAATACAACACAGTAATGTAGTCCTCCTAACTCATTTCCGATATTAAAACCTAAATTAACTTTTATAATATCTCCACGAGAAAAAACTCCGGATCTTGAAATATTAAAATTTCTTTCTTCATCATGATAAACTGCAAAGTCATTAATCCAATAAGCTAACAATTCACTTTTTTTATATTCTTCTAATTCTATATGTTTCAAAAAAGATAAATCAAGTCTATTTAATGAGTTATCTTTATGAATTATAGCATTATTTTTTATTTTAATATTATTTTCATTCATATTTTATTTTCTCCTTAATACATTAAATTAAAAATATTATATCATGTTTTGTAAATATTTACTATATCTTTAAAAATTATTTTATAAATTTTTATTTGCATATTTGTTATATTTGTTGTATAATGAATATGTTGATGCGGGTATAGTTTAGTGGTAGAATCCCATGCTTCCGACCTGGTTGCGCGAGTTCGATTCTCGCTACCCGCTCCAACGACGTATCTGTTCGAACTAATAGAACAGATAGATATGAAAATCAATCAGTAAAATGGTTGATTTTTTCTTTTGCAAAAAATCATCCTAACTTTAAAATGGAAGGATGGTGAGAAAAATGAAGATAATTAAGCAAAAACTAGAATTTGAGGAATGTCTAAAACAACGACTTGAATTTATATGTGAATTTTCAAAAGTTACTCATACTTTTATCAATGGTAGTATTAGAAAATTAGATAAAACTAATCTTACATATATTGAGCCACATAGAGTGATTATTAAAAATATTACTCTTTTAGTTTTTAACTATTCAAATGATGTGTATATTTCAAATTTGACTAAAAAGATTAAATTATCAGAGTTAGAAGAATATTTGAAAAACATATAATTGTAAATAATTGACATTTCTTTAAATCGTGATATAATATAGACAATAAATTATGTATAGCTGTCTGTCAAGAGCTATATAACTATGAGTACTTTGAAAAAATTATATTATATTGCATTATTATATTTTAGTTTATGATAAATGGATTTAAGAGATGTCAGTAGTACTCGTGTACTTTGATGTCTCTTTTTTGTTAGATTGGAGGTTTGAAAATTGAACGAAGAAAAGAAAAAGTGTGGATTGTATATGAGAGTTTCAACAGAGGATCAAGCTAGAGAAGGCTTTAGTCTTCCAGAGCAAAAAGCAAGATTAGAAACTTTTTGTAAATTCAAAGGTTATGAAATAATAGACTATTATACAGATGCTGGAATAAGTGCTAAAACTGGTAATCATAGACCAGAGTTTGAAAGATTAAAAAATGATATTAAAGCTAAAAAGATAAATACTATTGTTGCTCTAAAACTAGATAGAATAACAAGAAGTATTTACGACTGGGAAAATCTAATGACATTCTTAGATGAGAATGATGCCTACCTCGATTGTGTAAATGATGAAATAAATACAACAAGTGCAAATGGCAAAATGATTTCAAGACTTTTAATGAGTGTAAGCCAAAATGAAATTGAAAGAACTAGCGAAAGAACTAAAATAGGTTTAGCAGGTGCAATAAAAAATGGACATATTCCTCACATCGCACCATTAGGCTATAAAAGAGAAGATAAAAAATTAGTAATAGATTATTCTACTAAAGATATTGTAGTTAGAATATTTGACTTATATTATAATGGTTACTCTTACCAAAAAATTAGCAACCTATTCAATAAAGAAAAAGTGTTAGGAAAAGATAATTGGCGAGATTCAACAATTATGGGTATTTTAGAAAATGAAATATATAAAGGCGATTTTGTTCATGGTAAGAAAACTAAACACCCTACTTACTATGAAGATGTAGTTGAACCAATTATTTCAAAAGAAATGTGGGCTGATTGCCAAGTACAGAAAAAGAAAAACTCGAGAAGTTATAAAAGAACATTAACTTATTTATACTTGCAAAAACTAAAATGTCCTAAATGTGGCAGAGTCTTAGGTGGAAAAGCAACTACGAAGAAAAATGGTAATGCTTACTTTTACTATTATTGTAATGATTGCAAAATCGAAATTAAAGAAAAGGTTATAAATGATTATTTCAATCAATTTATTAGTGAGTTAGTAGAATATGACTCTGTTGTAAATCAATTCTTCTTGCCTATGATAAAGCAAA
>ERZ827528.3589-NODE-3589-length-12477-cov-4.845436_pt1 | contig 12477 bp, 9 predicted proteins | sample MGYA00519768_ERZ827528 | MGnify/ENA primary metagenome ERZ827528 (study PRJEB31778, sample SAMEA3449343) | human gut metagenome | biome: human gut; feature: human-associated habitat; material: faeces | place: United Kingdom | collected 2010/2012 ...
GCCAACCCCTTTCCCGCGTCAGCCGGAAGCAAAGGTATAACACACTAGACTTTGCAAGCAAAATCGTGTGCCAACAGGGATGCTACGCGCCCCTATTGGAAACCCCGCGCCAATGGGATTGCATCCCTCTGGACACCTGCAATTTTCTTCACACAGCGGTACCCAAACTGAAAAAATACAGTTTTCCACCGGTGCGAAGAAAATACAAAAGGAAGCATCTGCGCCATGATAGTGAGAGCGCAAATCTTCCTTTTGGTGCTGATAATCTGAAATTGGATATGGTGCAATTTCAGATTATCAGCCTCTGCTATGGCAGAGGACTGAATCTACAAATACAAAATAGTGCCCTGATAAATATCGACTCTGAAAGGAACTTGGAATATGGCTAAGAAAGAAGCAAAAACTGATTTGTGGGTTGCTCGTCAGCTCGACGACTCCAAAATCAAGTATGATGCTCAAGGCAGCGATGTTAAGGAAATCAATGATGCTTTACAGAGCGCATCGAAACGTGGTACTGGTAATGCCGGCTACCCTGAGTATGTTGCGGTTGTGAAAGATTTTGTCATCGTTATTGAAGACAAAGCCGATCTGGCCAAACACCAGAAGCTGACCGATACTGGAATTTTATCTACCGATCAGAAAGATATTGCTGACTATGCTGTAAACGGAGCGTACTTCTACGCAAAGCACATTGCGCAAAATAGTAGCTTCCATAAAATTTTTGCAATCGGTGTTTCCGGCGATGAAAAGCATCATAAAATCACTCCGCTGTATGTAGACGACAGGGAGGGATATAAGCAGCTCCCTGATATTGAGTCTTTTACATCCTTCACCGCTTCCAATATCGACGAATACTATACTCGTTATGTTTTGGCAGAAAAGACCGATGTTGAAAAGACTACAGAGGAAATTCTGAAAGATGCAGCGGAACTGCACGAATATCTTCGCACCTACGGCTCTCTGAAGGATCAAGATAAGCCTTTGGTGGTCTCCGGCATTCTTCTTGCATTGGATGATAAGTTCTTCAAACCTGATGATTTGCTCGGAGACGAAACAACCACGGACGGACAACTGATTTACGATGCAATAAAACGCCGTTTGAAAGCATCTAATGTCGGCCCTGATGCAAAGCGTGACAAGCTGATGAGCGAATTTTCCATCATTCGTACAAGTGCTCGTTTGAACGAGGTTGATACCAAACTTAGCAAAACTCCGTTGAAATTTTATACTGAATTCTTGAAGAAGAATGTTTTTGACAACATAAAGTATCGCAGTTCCAGTGAAGATTTCATTGGAAGATTCTATGGCGAATTTATGCGTTATTCCGGCGGTGATGGGCAGACACTCGGTATCGTCCTAACTCCTCGCCACATTTGTGATCTGTTCTGTGACCTTCTGGATATTCAAGCTACAGACATTGTGCTTGACCCCTGCTGCGGCACCGCTGGATTCCTTGTTGCAGCCATGCACCATATGCTCGAAAAGGCAGGCACTGATCAGAACAAACGCAAGAATATCAAGAAGAAGCAGTTGCACGGATTTGAACTCCAGAGTAATATGTTTGCTATTGCTGCTACCAATATGATTCTCCGTGAAGATGGTAACAGTAACATCAAATGTGAAGATTTTCTCCGGCAAAATCCTGCTCAGGTGCAGCTTAAAGGGGCTACTGTCGGCATGATGAATCCGCCCTATTCACAGGGAACCAAAGCTGATCCGTCGCAGTATGAATTGTCTTTTGTGGAGCACTTGCTCGATTCTTTGACCGAAAGTGCAAAGGCTGCGGTAATTGTTCCGCAGTCATCTATGACTGGCAAAACCAAAGACGAACAGACCTTTAAGGAAAACATTTTGAAGCACCATACTCTGGAGGGTGTCATCACCTGCAATACTGACACATTCTATGGTGTCGGTACAAACCCTGTTATTGCTGTTTTTACTGCCCATGAGCCGCATCCTGATGATAAGATCTGTAAATTTATTGACTTCCGTAACGATGGTTATGAAGTGCGTGCTCATATTGGACTTGTTGAAGGAGATTCCGCTAAAGACAAACGTCAACATTTGCTTGATGTTTGGAACGGGCGCACTAAAGCAGCATCAAAATTCTGTGTCGAGTCTACAGTAAAGGCCGAAGATGAATGGCTGCACTCGTTCTTTTATTTCAATGATGATATTCCTGCCGAAATGGATTTTGAAAAGGCAATCGGCGACTTTCTGACTTTTGAGTTTTCAATGATTATGCAGAACCGAGAGTATCTGTTCCAGCAGGATGGTGAAGAACATGAGTGATGCAACAAACTGGGAAAGCGTTCCTCTTCGTGGCTTATTTTCATTTGAACGTGGCAAAGAGAAAAATATGGCATTGCTTAAAGAAGGTGACCTTCCGCTTGTTTCTGCACGCAATGTTAATAATGGTGTAAAAGGGTTTGTAGGTAATCCCACAAAAATCTTCTCAGGCGGAAATGTTATCACCCTTAATAATGACGGAGACGGTGGCGCAGGACTTGCCTACTATCAAGCATGTGATTTTGCACTTGATACTCATGTTACTGCACTTATTCCACAGGACGACATATCACCGGAAGCGTTGATGTATATGACCGCCAGTATTTCCAAGCAGCATGATATTTTTGGTCACGGTCGATCTATCTCGTTACCACGAGCTAAGCGCCTGCAAAATATGTTACCAGTCAATGACGACGGTGCACCGGACTACGCGTTAATGACCGATTATGTCAAAAAGCTGCGTAAGTCGATGTTAACGAGGTACAAAGCACACGCTATAGCAAATATCAAAAAACTTGGTGAATATTTACCTGTTTCTTCCATTCAGGAGATGCGTTGGGAGCCGTTCTTAATTGCGGATATTTTTGATATTTTGCCTGGAAAGCGTCTAGTCGCAGCAAGCTCTACACCCGGAGACAGACCCTTTATCGGTGCCCTGGATAACAGCAATGGTGTTGCACGCTTTGTGAATGACACAAATGTATCCTTAGACAAGAATGTGCTCGGCGTAAATTATAACGGAAACGGTATGGTTATCGGCTTTTACCACCCTTATGAGTGCATTTTCTCCGATGATGTCAAAAGATTCCACTTGAAGCACCATGAAGACAATGCATTTGTGTTGCTGTTTATGAAGGTTGCAATTTTGCAGCAGAAAAGCAAGTTTGGCTATCTGTATAAATTCAACGCAGAACGCATGGCTAATACCAGAATTATGCTTCCGGTTACAGATGATGGTACTCCTGACTACGAATATATGGAGCAGTACACCAAAAATCTGATACTCCGGAAGTATAAGCAGTATTTGGCGTATCTGGATTCAAAAGAAAAAGTTGCTCCCGCACCAGCAAATGATTAAAAGCCTTATTATGGATAAGAACGGAGGCATATATGCAATTAGCGAAAATCAGGATTAAAAATTATAGATTGCTTGTTGATGCAGAACTTGAAGTCGATCCGAAAACAACATTGATTGTTGGTCGCAACAATACTGCCAAAACCTCGTGCTTCGAGTGTATCGGTAAAGTATTGGATGGAACTCAGTTTTCTTTCAATGATTACCCGTTGCTCAAAAGGGAAAATCTATATACTGATTTTGCTTCGTTCATGGCAAAGGAAATCACTTTTGAAGATCTCTGTGAACGGCTGGAACCAATATCTATAGAGTTCCTTGTAGACTATTCCTTGGATGCCCCGGAGGATAACTTAGGTGCATTGTCTCCATTTATTATTGACGTAGATGTGGATACCACTACAGCGTTGATTCGTGCCGAATACAAGTTGAAGGCAGACGAGAAAAGCATTTGGAAAATATTAGAGCCAAGCTATTATGTAAATGGAATCTTTTCTCCCGATGACGATGTTCATAATGCTATTATAAGCAGTTTTCACAAGCTTTTTGAAATGACAATTTATGCGATAAATCCCAAAAATGCAGAGGATAAGCAGATTAAAAAGCAGAAAGAACTGTCCGAATTATTTCCATTTCACATTATTCAGGCAGAGCGCCGCCTTGGTGAAGACGGAACGCAAGATAATTCTTTGTCTTCACTTATCTCTGATTTCTTTGACATGAGTGAAGATGAATTAGATCCAAGTGTTTCTGAAAAAGTTAAGGAACTTCGAGTAATTGTTGAAACCGCCAACAAAAAAGTCCAACAACAAAGTGATAGTATCCTGAGCGCTCTAGTCAGTAATGCAGTTGGGTTCGGTTATCCCAACGGAGAAGAACTACAGTTAGGCGTTACAACCCAACTAAACATTGATGATCAGATAAAGAATCAAACACAACTTTCTTATACTGCTGGAACAAGTAACGAGCGACTTCCCAGTACCTATAATGGCTTGGGGTATAAAAACTTGATTAAAATGGAATTTCTTCTTGCAGCCTTCGCCAAAAAGGTAGAAAAATGTGGGGATGCCTGTATACCGTTGCTTTTTATCGAAGAACCAGAGTCTCATATGCACCCGCAGATGCAGCACGCTTTTGCAGAGTACTTAGAAGCATTTCTTGCAAAAATTACTTCTATAGGGATTCAAACTTTGTTGACTTCACATTCTGCTCACATTGCAAATACAATGGTTTTTTCTAAAATTCGATATGCGCAAAAAACAAAGACCGGTGTTATCTATAAGAACCTAAATACGTTCGCTGAGGAGAATTCTTCTAACATTGATTTCATCCGAAAGTACCTTACTATAACCAAGTGTGATCTGTTTTTTGCAGATAAAACAATCTTTGTTGAAGGGGCATCAGAGCGTCTGTTGTTACCAGACATGATTGATAAATGCGCTAAGGCGGGGAATTTTGATTCTCAGGAATATAAACTGCCTGCCCAGTATTATGCCTTGGTTGAAATTGGTGGCGCCTACGCCTATAAATTCATTCCGTTCGCAGAGTTTTTGGGTATTCCATGTCTGATTCTTACTGATTTGGATTCTGTATCTGGTCAAAAAGGTGCGAACGGGAGAATATATTACAGCTCCGTTCCGGTCTCGCGTGGCGAAACAACATCCAATGAAACTCTAAAATGGTGGGTGCGGAAGAAAAAAGAGATTCCAGAGGATGATAATACTCAAATTGCTCTAACCGATATTACATCCATGTCCCCGGCTGATAAAACCCGATGCAGATGTCACATTGAGTTTCAAACAACAGAGAACGGATTGTGCGGACATTCTTTGGAAGAAGCAATCCGGAATGTCAACCGAACATATTATGGATTGGGTGATACTCCTACTGAAGACGATCTTGAATTTTCAGGGAAGAAAAAAACAGATTTTGCTCTTAATCTCATTTGTGAATGTGAGGATTATGCTGTTCCTGCTTATATTAAAAATGGGCTGGTTTGGCTCAATGACCAGCAGGTGCTTGTGTAAGGAGATGAAAATTTGTGAGTGAAGAACCCAAAAGAATAAACTACAACCTTGCAAAAGCTGAAGCCGATAAAGTAGATGAACAAATCATTGCGGCACTTCAGAATGGAAACAGCTTTCGTGTAGAAGCTGGTGCAGGCTCAGGTAAGACTTATTCGCTAAATAAAGTCATTGAATGGATTCAAGAAAACAAATGGGCGGAGTATCGTCGAAAGAAGCAGACTGTAATTTGCATAACATATACTAATGCTGCGGTAGATGTGCTTGCTGAACGACTATCAAAAGATTCATTTATTCTTCCATCGACAATTCACTCCTTTGCATGGAACGCTATCAAGCAGTATCAACGCTTTCTCATTGATGTTGTCACAAGCGATCCTGACTTCTTGCCAGACGAAGGAGATTTTTTCGAGGTCACGGGAGTTACATATACCTTAGGGCATCGTTACAAGGAAAATGGAATTCAATATTTATATCACGATGATGTTCTAAAGCTCTTTTGTCGGCTTTTAGATAATACAAAATTCCGGCGTGTGTTCGCAGACAAATATCCTTTGATTTTAATCGATGAGTATCAAGACTCCTATAAACCGATTATTGATCGTTTTATTAGTTTCTTTATCGCCGAGAAAAAAGGACCTCAATTTGGCTTCTTTGGGGATGCATGGCAAACCATTTACCAATCCAATAACGCTTGTGGTCTAATTGAAAATGATAACCTCGAGATTATAAAGAAAGGCTCAAATTTCAGATCCGCACCAAGAATCGTTCAACTTCTAAATGATTTGCGCCCCGACTTGCCTCAAGCATCTGCAATAGATGACTTTGACGGAGAAGTGATTGTAATTACCTGCGATGATTACACTGGTCCTCGCCGGATAGAACGCAATTTAAAAGGTGAATTACCGGCGGAAGAATTGAAAAATCGACTAAGCAATGTCACAGAGAAGATCAAGCGAGAATCATCCAAAGATGATACGCTAAAGGTTCTAATGATAACGCATAAAGTCCTTGCTACACAGCAAGGGTACGAACAGCTTTTAGAAATTTTAGCTGACGGACTGAGAGATAAAGAAGACCCATTCCTAATGTTCTTTATGGATACTGTTGAACCAATCTATAAGGCGCTCAAGAATTCAAATATGCAGTTACTTTTTGATACACTCGGAATTAAGCGCTTTCCTATTAAGAAAAAATCCGAAAAAGCCAAGTGGAAAGAGCTACAGCAGCAGTTAGAAAATGCTCGCACTAAAAGAGCAATTGACGTATTTGAGCTAATCAAGCAAAGCAAATTGATTCCTATTCCCCCAAAATTAGATGGATGGTATCATCTATATCAGGAAGCGCCAGAAACAGTATATGCTTCCAATGCTTCAATTCAATCATTTTTAGAATTGGAATACCTGCAATTTGCCACAGTAATCGATTTTTTACTCCCTGATGCTATGTTTTCTACTGAACACGGCGTTAAAGGTGAAGAATATGACAATGTTGTCTTTGTTATCGGAAAAGGTTGGAATTTATATCAGTTTGAAACCTATGCACCGATGATAACAGGACATTCTTCTATTCCAAAAGGCAAAGAAGCATCATTTGAACGAAATCGAAATCTTTTTTATGTATGTTGCTCAAGAGCAAAAAAAAGATTATTTCTTTTCGTTACCGTTCCTACTGATTATGAGTTCAAAGCCTTCTTAATGAGTCTTATTGGCAAGGATAATATCTATACCTACTCACAGTTTTTGGAAATGGAACGCTAAATAGTAAGACACAACCCACCAATCAACAATGACTGGTAGGCTGTGCCATATCTATTTGCTAATTCATCAATTGGTATTCCGCGTGAGTTTTCTTCGCACACCGTTCTAAGTTTAAGTTATCGACGGGAGCCAACTGTGCTTCAAATAGCTGACACAAATGCGCAGTCGATTCCGTTTAAATCATCCCGAAGTGCTTCAGTGCCTCCGTGATCGCTTCTTCCTTCTCCGGCGGGCATTGAGGCTGCTTGGCGTTTTCGGATTTCGGTTTATTGTAGTTCTCACGCTCAATGATGCCGTATTTCTGCTTCACCTGTGCGATATAGAGGTGGCTGACTTTCAGTCCGGTATGTTCCAGAACATACGCCTTGATTTCCTCGTAGGTTGCCTTACTCTCCGCCGAAGTCAAATCCAACTCGTCCATCTTCACTTCGATCTCGATATGTTCCTTGCTTTGAAGTTTGGACAACAAACACACCGTCTCCACATGGGCGCACCTCGGGAATAAGTCCGCCGCGGCGGCAGTTTTCAGAGCATAGCCCCGCTCTTTCAGCAGCGCCACGTCCCGCGCCAGCGTTGCGGGGTCACAGGAGACGTAGACGATGCGCCGGGGGGACATGCGGTGAAGGGCTTCGATGGTGTCCGCGTTCAGGCCCTTTCTCGGCGGGTCAACGACCACCACGTCCGGCCTGACGCCGCTTTTTTCCAGCTCCAGCGCCGCCTGACCGGCGTCGCCGCAGAAAAATTCCGCGTTCGTGATGCCGTTCCGCACCGCGTTGTCCCGGGCGTCCTCTACCGCCTGTGGAACGACCTCTACGCCGATGACCTTTCCCGCCGCGCCCGCCATGGCCAGCGTGATGGTGCCGACGCCGCAGTACAGGTCCAGCACCGTGTCGGCCTTGGTGATCTCCGCCTGAGAGATCGCCATCTGGTACAGCCGCTGCGCCTGATGGTGGTTCACCTGATAAAACGACCGGGGGGACAGGCGGAAATTCAGGCCGCAGAGGGTGTCCTCAATATAGCCGGGGCCGTGGAGAGTGAGAAAGCGGTCGCCCAGCACGGCGTTGCCCCGCTTCGTGTTCACGGACAGCACCAGCGTGGTAAAGCCGGGAATCCCGTTCAGCCGCTGGACGAGCGCTTCCGGCCGGGGAATTTTTTCCCCGTTCACCGCGAGACATACCAGAACCTGCCCGGACACCGCGCCCCGGCGGACGTAAATATGCCGCAGAAGTCCCTTGCCGGTGGCCTCGTCGTAGACGCTGACCCGGTATTGGTTTACATAATCAATTACTGCATCCTTCGCGGCGTCGATCTCCTCCGGGAGAATGCGGCAGCGGGCGTTTTCCACCACGTCGTGGGTGCCCGCCCGGTAGAATCCGGCGTAGGCGCGTCCTTTTTTCACCGCCACCGGGTACTGCGCCTTGTTGCGGTAGCCGTGGCAGTCGGGGGCGGCGAGAATGGGGACTTCCGCCAGATTTTCGCCGCCGATACGGTTTAAGCAGTTTTTCACTCGCTGGGCTTTCAGGCGGGTCTCCTCGGCGTAGTCCATGTGCCAGAAATCGCAGCCGCCGCAGAGCTTGGCGACCTCGCACTCCCGGTTGACCCGGTGGGGGGATTTTTCCAGAATCTCCACAATTTTCCCCGCCGCCCACGTCTTCTGCGCCTTCTCCACCCGGACGCGCACCTTCTCCCCGGCGACGGCGTTGGGGATGAATACGGCGCAGCCCTCGATATGGGCGACGCCCTGTCCTTCGGCGGTGTAGTCCGTGATTTCGGCTTCGTAAATCTGGTTCTTGACTAGCATGGCATTCCTCACAAAATGGTTTCCATGTGGATGTTCCGGGGCTTTAACCCCTGTTTTTCATAGAAGTGCATGGCGCTGTCGTTGCCGCACCATACGTTCAGCGTCACCGTGCGGCAGCCAATTCTCCGGGCGTAGGCCACGGTGTGGTCGTACAGCGCCTGCCCAACGTGCTTGCCCCGGCAGGCTTCGTCCACGCACAGGTCGTCGATGTACAGCGTGCGGTCGTCTAAGAGCACCGGGTCGTTTTTCCGAACCTGCAAAATGCAGAAGCAGTAGCCCAGCACCTTCCCGTCCTCGACGGCCACGAAAATGGGGCGGGTGTCGTCGGTGAGCATCCGGGCGAGGGTCTGCTCGTCGTATTTCTGGGCGCCCGTCCGGAACAGGTCGGGACGGATGCGGTGGTGGACTTCCCCCACCTCAAGCAGCAAGTTAATCATACCGGGAATATCCCGGGTTTCAGCAAATCGGATTTCCATATACTATTACCCCTTTCTGAAAGCTGTTTGCGGAGGGGCGCAGACAGTATTTATTTTTGTAGTTTACCACATTTTCCCCCGCCGGTAAAGTCCGGGGTTGAGAAAAGGCGAAAAAACTGATATGATACCCCCAAAGGATGGGATGCGTATGGATTACGGAAACTGCAACCTCTGCCCGCGGCGGTGCGGCGTGGACAGAACGACGGGGCAGCGGGGCTTCTGCGGCTGTCCGGATACCGCCCTCGTGGCCAAGGCCATGCTCCACAAATGGGAGGAACCGGCGCTGGCAGGAGCCGGGGGAAGCGGCGCGGTTTTCTTCGGCGGCTGCACGCTCCGGTGCCGCTACTGCCAGAACGCCGCCATCAGCGGCGGCGCTGTGGGGAAGGCCATGGATTCCGCCGAACTCAGGCGTCTGTTTGAAGACCTCATTGCCCAGGGGGCGGAGAACATTGATCTTGTGACCCCCACCCACTTTCTGCCCACGATCCTCCCGGCGCTGCGGCCAAAGCTGCCTGTGCCGGTGGTGTACAACTGCGGCGGATACGAGCGGGTGGAGACGCTGCGGGCGCTGGAGGGGTGCGTCGATATTTACCTCCCCGACCTCAAATACGCGGATGCCCGTCTGGCGGGGCAGCTGTCCGGGGCGATGGACTACTTTCCCGTGGCCGCCGACGCCATCCGGGAGATGGTGCGGCAGGTGGGTGCGGTGCGCTGGGAGGGGGAGAAGGTCACCCGGGGCGTTATTATCCGCCACCTGATCCTGCCCGGAAATGTGGAGAACTCTCTGCGGGTGCTGGACTGGATCGGGGAGAATTTCGCCCCCGGGGAGGTGCTGGTAAGCCTGATGCGCCAGTACACGCCCATGGGCGGCCTTCCCGCCCCCTTCGACCGCCGGGTCACCGATGAGGAATACGACGCGGTGCTCAGCTGGATGTATCTGAATGAATTGGAAGGCTTCACGCAGGAAGCCGAGGCGGCGGACACTGAGTTCATTCCGGATTTTCTGGCTGATTAACACAGGAAACAGGCCGTTGGTTGCCACTTTTGTGGATACCAACGGCCTGAATTTGCTGCTTTCATTTCTTCAGCTCATAAAATTCTTTTACCGGTCTCGTGATACACTCGACTGTTTTCGCTTTGCATATATCCAAACATACCGTCTGTATAATATTCTCCCTTTTTGTCGTGGCATGTCTTTAAATCATCTTGAAGCGCAAGCGTTTTCCCCCTTAATAATCGACATATTTCATCAAGTTTGGATTTTTCTACCTCAAATGATGCGATACCGTTCTTTTCCAATCTTAATTGGGCAGCAAGGCAGTTAAAAAGATAATAAACATCATAAACATCATAAACATTACACTTATCGCTTTTTAATTTTGAAAGAATTTCTTCCACAAATAACCTGTCCAATTCAAGTTGAGGGCATTTAGCGGCAAGTTTATTATAACATTCTATGCTGAAATTAAAGGCGTGAAGGGAAGTAACATCTCTGGGATCACTACAAATTTTATACAACCCAGTGCCTTCGAGATAATCAATAACTTCGTTATAATAAATTGCTATTTTTAATCTTTGTTCAGTTGTACTAACTATACTCATGAATCTCCGCTCCCGTTTCCATCGTAATACGGAAAATACTTTACCACTCTCCGCAGCGAATCAGTTCCTCGAATACCGGCAGACTCTTCTGAATCATTTCCAGACTCACGCAGTAGCAGATGCGGAAATATCCCGGGCAGCCGAAGCCGTCGCCGGGGACGACCAGCAGGTCTTTTTTCTTCGCCGCGTCGGAAAACGCGTTGGCGTCGCCGCCGGGGGCTTTGATGAACAGATAGAACGCGCCGTCGGGCTTCGCCATTTCGTAGCCCATCCGGGTCAGCCCCTCGTACAGCGCCTTGCGGTTGCGGTCGTAGCTCTCCAAGTCCGGGCGGAGATGGGCGCACCGGGCGATGACCTTCTGCCACAGGCTGGGGGCGCAGACGTGACCGCCCGCCCGGGCAGCCCCCGCAACGGCGGAATACAGCGCCTTGCCGTCCGTGGCCTTCTGGGGCACATACACATAGCCGATTCGTTCGCCGGGGAGGGACAGAGACTTGGAATAGGAATAGCAGATGACGGTATCCCGGTAAATTTCCGGCAGGAACGGCACCTCGACCCCATAGGCCAGCTCCCGGTAAGGCTCGTCGGAGACGATGTAAATGGGGTGGCCGTACTCCGCGGCCTTTTTGTTAAGGATTGCTGCCAGCTTTTGGTGTGTCTCCCGGGTGTAGACCACGCCGGAGGGGTTATTGGGGGAGTTGACGATGATGGCCTGGGTGTGCTCGTTGACGAGGCTCTCGAGCGCGGCCATGTCTATCTGGAAGCTGGTGGTGTCCGCGGGGACCATGACGAACTTGTTGCCCGAGGACTCGATGAAGGGCTTATACTCGGGGAAGAAGGGGGCGATGGCGATGACCTCGCTGTCCTCGCAGGCGAGGGCGGTGAGCGCGGTCATGAGCGCGGGGGCGGCGCCGCAGGTGAAGAAGAGGTTGGCGGGGCGGATGACCTTGCCGAAGCGCTCCGTGAGGTTCTTCGCGACGGCCTCGCGGATGCTGTCGTCGCCCGGGCCGCTGGTGTAGCCGTGGACCTTTATGCTGCTCTCGGTGTTGAGGATGTTGATTATGGTCTCGTTGACCTTCTCGGGCGCGGGGATGGAGGGGTTGCCGAGGCTGTAATCGAAGACGTTCTCCTCGCCCACGATCTTGGCCTGCTGGCGGCCGTACTCGAACACCTCGCGTATGTAGGAGCTAACGCTGCCCAGTCCGTATGCCGTTTTGTTAAACATGCTGTTTGCCTCCTTTGATCTCATATCCGGGTTTTTTGTAGGATATGCACAATCACCCTGCCGGTACTCCAGCCCGCTGCTCGGGCAATTTATCCTTATCTCTATTCTAAACTCTACAACTGGTATAAAGTCAAGAGCTTTTTGCAAATTTTACAACGGTTGTAGAGTCTGCGCGGACGAAAAGCGCCCGGCGCGGCTGGGGGCCGTCCCGGGCGCGGGGGGTCAGTC